>Ga0209676_1000262_pt1 | contig 111061 bp, 100 predicted proteins | sample AraplaCvi_mLB_r2_FD_184282 | JGI IMG/M metagenome (GOLD analysis project Ga0209676, IMG submission 184282) | Arabidopsis root microbial communities from North Carolina, USA - plate scrape MF_Cvi_mLB_r2 (SPAdes) (version 2) | ecosystem: Host-associated > Plants > Roots > Endosphere | place...
GTGGACAACAGCGCCGCGGGCAAGGGCTTCGACAAGGCCGCCATGTGCATCGCCGAGAAGCTGCCGATGGGCGCCAAGACCGGCACCGTGAAGGTTCCGTTCCGCTTCCCGGGCGGCGCGTAAGCGCCTCTTCCGCTGAGGGGGAACACAACGCCCTCGCCGGCTCGGTCGGCGAGGGTGTTTTGCTGTCTGGACCTCATGAAGCATCTTGAGCGCCAAGACTTCCAAGGCCTTCGGCTCAGAACTCTTCCCACTCCTCCTTCACCGCCACGGCGGCGGCGCCGCGGACGACAGGCGCCGAGGCGCCGGGGCGAGCGACCGGACGGGCCGCGGGGCGCGCGGCGGGCGGCGTGACACGGGCGGGCTTGCTGGCGACGGCGGCCTGGGGCGCCTGGGAGACCCGGAACGCCGACACCTGCTTGATCAGTTCGGCGGCCTGGCCCTTGAGGGAGTGGGTTGCGGCCGTCGTCTGCTCGACCATCGCGGCGTTTTGTTGCGTGACCTGGTCCATCTGATTGACGGCCGTGTTCACCTCGCTGAGGCCTTGGGACTGCTCTTGGGCCGACGACGAGATCTGCTCGATCAGCGTGTCGATCTCGGCGACCTTGGCGACGATGCCGCGCAGGGCGTCGCCGGTCTGCCCCACCAGTCCCACGCCGCGATCGACTTGAGCGGTCGAGTTGGCGATCAGGGTCTTGATCTCCTTGGCCGCGTCGGCCGAGCGCTGGGCCAGGGCCCGAACCTCCTGGGCGACGACCGCGAAACCGCGACCGGCTTCGCCCGCCCGCGCCGCCTCGACGCCCGCGTTCAGGGCCAGCAAATTGGTCTGGAAGGCGATCTCGTCGATCACGCCGATGATGTTGCCGATCTCGCGCGAGCTGGTCTCGATCTCGCCCATGGCCGAGACGGCCTGGTCGACGACGACGCCCGAGCGCTCGGCCTCGGCCTTGGCGCCCGCGACGACGTCCTGAGCCTGCTTGGCGCCGGTGGCCGAACGGCGGACGGTAGAAGTGATCTCGTCCAGGGCCGCGGCGGTCTCTTCCAGGCTGGCGGCCTGCTGCTCGGTGCGGCGCGACAGGTCGTCGGCGGCCACGCCAATCTCGTCGGCGCCCGCGCGGACGCCATTGGTGGCCTCGGAAACGCGGCTCATGGCCTGGTCGAGGATGCCGACCGCGTTGTTGAAGTCGTCCTTCAGCTTTTGGAATTCCGGCGTCACCTCGGCGTTGAGACGACCGACCAGGTCGCCCTGGGCCAGGCGATCCAGCGCCTCGCCCAGCGCCTGAACCACGGCGTTCTGACTGGCTTCGTTGGCCTGGCGCACGCTTTCCAGCCGCTGGCGCTCGGCGTCGATAGTCTCCAGATAGATCGAGATGGCGAAGTCCATGTCCAGCATGATCGCCTTGAGCAGAGCGCTCAGGGCGTCGCCCGCCTTACCGGCGTCGCCCTTGCTCATGAAGCCCTTGGGCCACTGCTCCTCGATCACGGCGCGGACCAGATGCTCGCCCACCACCGCGTAGCCGCCGATATACCAGCGCGGCTCCAGGCCGATGCGGGCGTGGGTCTGGCCGATCGTGCGCACGGCGTTGACATAGGTGTCGTCGAAGTCGCCGCGGGCGATCACGTCCCAGTGCGACTGCTGCCGCGCCGAGGCCGAGGCGATGTGCTGTTCGCCGCTGAAGAACTTGCGGGTCTCGGGCGTCGCCCGGACCTTGTCATAGAAGGCGGCCAGGGCCGGGCCGATAGCCTTGCGAATGACGGGCTGCAATTCGCGCAGGGCGCTCCGCGCCTTGCCGTCCAGCCCCATGAACGCCACTCGTTCGCCGATCGCGTGATCCTGGCTCATGGCCCCGCCCCCGTTGCAAAATCCGGAAGGCAGGCTCGTCTCGCATGATTAATGACGGCTTAAATCTTCACGCCGGTCGGGCGACAAGGTGTCACACGCGCGGGAAAGTCGACCCCAGTCGCGCCCGCCAGTGATGCTGGCGAAAACCTTTGCGTGGCGGGCGTCGACGCCCTCCATGCGGCATCCCGCCACGCCGCTTCATGGTGAAGCTCTGCGACATCCCACCACATCCGCGATTTGCTCAGCCGCCCCGCTTTAGGGTCTCGCGGGCGATGACCAGTTGCTGGATCTGGCTGGTGCCCTCGTAGATCCGGAAGATTCGCACGTCGCGGTATAGGCGCTCGATCCCGTAGTCGGCGACATATCCGGCCCCGCCGAACACCTGCACGGCCCGGTCGGCCACACGCCCGACCATCTCGGAGGCGAACAGCTTGCTGGCCGCCGCCTCCAGGGTGACGCCGACGCCGGCGTCGCGCTTGCGCGCGGTGTCCAGCACCAGGGCCTTGGCCGCCAGGGCCTCGGTCTTGCTGTCGGCGATCATCGCCTGGATCAGCTGGAAGCTGGCGATCGGCTGGCCGAACTGCTTGCGCTCGCTGGCATAGGCGACGCAGTCGGCGATCAGCCGCTCGGCCACGCCCACGCAGACCGCGGCGATGTGCAGGCGGCCGCGGTCCAGCACCTGCATGGCGACCTTGAAGCCCTCACCCTCCCCGCCCAGACGGTTTGCGACGGGCACGCGGACGTTGTCGAAGGTGACGTCGTGGATATGGGCGCCCTGCTGGCCCATCTTCTTCTCGGGCTTGCTCACGGAAAGTCCCGGCAGGTCACGCGGGACGAGAAAGGCCGAGACCCCACCCCCGCCCTTCACGTCGGGATTGGTGCGCGCCATGACCGTGAAGAGGGACGCCTTGCCGGCGTTGGTGATGTAGCGCTTGGCCCCGTTCAGGACGTAGTCGTCGCCGTCCAGCGTCGCGCGGGTCTGCACCGCAGCGCTGTCGGAGCCGGCTTCCGGTTCGGTCAGGGCGAAGGAGGTGATGGTCTCGCCCGAGGCGATGCCTGGCAGCCACTTGGCCTTCTGGTCGTCGTCGCCGAACATGACCAGCCCCTGGCTGCCGATGCCGACATTGGTGCCGAACACCGAGCGGAAGGCCGGCGAGGCGCGGCCCAGCTCGATGGCCACCAGCGCCTCTTCCTCCATGTTGAGGCCAAGGCCGCCGTATTCCTCAGGGATGGACAGGCCGAAGAGGCCAAGGCCCTTCATCTCCTCGATCACATCGGCTGGAACGGCGTCGTCCTCGGCCACCTTGGCCTCGATGGGACGAAGCCGCTCGGCCACGAAGCGCGCCACCGTCTCGAGCAGCTGCTCGCGGGTTTCCAAATCGAGGGCCATCCGCGTCTTCTCCCAGCTTCAAACGCTTGTTTTGAAGGGGACTGTAGCGATGGCCCCAAGGAATGGAAGCCTACCCTTGGGCTTTCTCGGCTTGCGCCAGCACGCTCTTGCGGACGCCATAGGCGAAGTAGATCGCCGCCCCGATCACGTGGGCGTACAGGAAGTACAGCTGGGTCTTGGCCGGCAGGCTGTAGAACAGATACAGGCACCCCAGGATGCCCGCAGGGGCCACGACCTGCCAGATCGGCGTCGAGAATACGCGTGGACGGCTGGGCTCGCGACGGCGCAGCACGATCACCGACAGGCCCACGGCGATGAAGGCCGCCAAGGTGCCGGCATTCGCCAGCTCGGCGATGTCCTTCAACGACAGGAAACCCGACAGCACCGCCGACAGGGCGCCGGTCAGCAGGGTCATGACCACGGGCGTGCCGGTCTTGGCGTTCACCCGCGACAGGGCGCGCGGCAGCAGGCCGTCGCGGGCCATGACAAAGAAGATCCGGCTCTGGCCGTACATGAAGGCCAGGATCACGGTCGGCAGGGCGACGACGGCGGCCAGGGCGACCAGTTGGGCCATCTTGCCATGCTGCAGGCTCTCCAGGATGAACACCAGCGGGGCCTCGCTCTTGGAGAACACCTCGGCGCGCGAGGCGCCGATCGAGGCGGCGGCGACGATCATGTAGATCGCCGTGCAGGCGGCCATCGACCCGACGATGCCGATGGTCAGATCGCGCTTGGGGTTCTTGGTTTCCTCGGCGGCGGTCGATACCGCGTCGAACCCGTAGAAGGCGAAGAAGATCAGGCTGGCGGCGGCCATGACCCCGACCTTGGCGGCGTCCGGAGCGCCGCCCGCCGGCACATGGGCGGCGAAGCCGTTGGGCATGAACGGCGTGAAGTGGCTGGCGTCGAACACCGGCAGGCACAGGGCCACGAAGATCACCAGGGCGGCGATTTTCACAAACACCAGGATCATGTTGACCGTGGCGCTCTCGCGGGTGCCCAGGGCCAGCAGCCCCGCCACCGCCATCGAGATGATCACGGCCGGCAGATTGACCACGCCGCCCGCATGCGGCCCGGCCAATAGGGCGTCGGGAAAGCCGACCGCCTTGAACAGACCGTGAGCATGGGCCGACCAGCCGACCGCGACGGCCGCGCAGACCAGGGTGTATTCCAGGATCAGGCTCCAGCCCACGAACCAGGCGACCGGTTCGCCCATGGCTGCGTAGCTGTAGGTGTAGGCGCTGCCGGCCGCCGGCATCATGGTCGACAGCTCGGCGTAGCAGAGGGCGGCGCAGGCGCAGACGGCGCCGGCGATCAGGAACGACAGGATGACGCCCGGCCCCGCCAGGCCCGCCCCGACGCCGGTCAGGGTGTAGATGCCAGTGCCGACGATGGCCCCGACGCCCAGGGCGACCAGGTGATACCAGCTCAGGGTCTTCTTCAGCTGGTGGCTATCCGCATGTCCGGCGGTGATGGTGTCGATCGCCTTGCGGCGCGTCCAGAAGCTCACTGTCAGGGTTCCTCCGACTCTCGCGGCGGACCATGACGCTGCTTTTGTTTCACGCCAAGGCCTGGCGTTAGAAGAATATTCTCGTCAGGGCGTAGGCCAGGACGGCGACAGCCAGTGTGACCGTTCCCAGCATGATGGCCAACTTGGGCTTGACCTCCAGCAGGGCCTTGGGTCCCAGCTTGGCCGAGATCGCGCCCACGCCGGCCAGCAGGAGGAAGCTGGAGCATGCCGTCAGGGTCGAGACCAGGGCAGGCGAAAGCAGTCCCAGCCCCCGCGCCGCGGCGAGCGCCGCGAAGCCCAGGACAAAGAGCGGCGGCCCCTTGAGGCCGGCGACCACGCCGCCGTCCCTGCTGCGGGTCAGCATGAGGCCGATCAGCACCACCGCCGGGCCCAGCCAGACGATCCGGGCCAGCTTGGCCAGGGCCGCCGCGCCGGCCGCTTCCGGCGAGACCGAGGCGCCCGCGCCGGCGACCTGGGCGACGTCATGGATCGACAGGCCGAAGAACACGCCGGCCTGGTGAGCGGTCAGGCCCAACGCATGCGCTAAAGGCGGATAGGCCAGCATGGCCACGGTCGACAGCAGATTGACCCCGACGATGACCAGCGCGGTCGTGCGCTGGTTGGCCGGACTGGCCGGCGCGGCTTGCGACGCCGCCAGGGCGGCGGACGCCCCGCAGATCGAACAGGCGGCGGCCGCGATCAGGGCCTCGGCGACCGGCAGCCCAAGGGCCACGCCGGCGGCCGCGCCGATGGCCAGGCCGCCCAGCACCACGACGCCGCTGGCCAGGACCGCCGGACCGCCCAGCGCCGCGAACTCGGCCCAGCTGATCTGGGCGCCCATCATGGCGACGCCCAGGCGCAGCCCGGGCTTGGCGAAGACGTCGAGACCCGCGCCCAGCTGGGCCTGCAGGCCCAGCGCGCCCAGCATCATGCCCAGCACCACCGCGATCAGCGGCGCGGGAGCGTGCAGGCTGGTCGCCAGCAGCTTGGCCAGCACCGCCAGCAGCACGCCGGCCGCAAGGCCGGGGCCCAGGCGGCCGGCGCTCAGGCGCGGGGCCGCGGCGGTCATCCCCGGACGGTCTCGCCAGACATGGAGGAGGCCGAGAAGTGAGCGTCAGCCGTGGCGCAGCGGTTCGACAGGCGCTCGTTGAGGCGGCGGACCGTCCGGCTGCCGGTGCGCTCGAACGCGAAGGGCAGGAGGCCGTGGACCAGGCAGGCCAGGCCCGCGCCGATCAGGGTGAAGCCGAAGCTCCAGGCCACACCCATGTGCTCGCCATAGGTCTCGCCGACCGACTGCGGATGACGGGTAAAGGACAGGTCCATGGACGTCTCGCTGCTTTGCCGAGGCTCCCGATCATGGCGACGACTCGAAGAAAGGCATTACTGGATTGCCCGGCATTCTCGGCGTAGGGAGAATTTCATTCTTCGATTTCCGAGGCGGCGTAGATGATTGATCTCGATCAAGTCGATCGGCGCATATTGGCGATCCTGCAGGAGGACGCCACGGTGGCGATCGCCGATATCGCCGAGCGGGTCGGCCTGACCCAGACGCCGTGCTGGAAGCGGGTCAAGCGCCTGCAGGACGCCGGCGTCATCACCGCCCGCGTCGCCCTCCTGGACCGCGAGGCCCTGGACCTGGGGCTGACCGTCTTCGTCGCCGTGAAGACCGGCCGCCACGACGAGGAGTGGCTCAGCCAGTTCGCCGCCGGGGCCAAGTCCCTGCCTGAAGTGATCGAGTTCTACCGGATGAGCGGCGATGTCGACTATCTGCTGAAGGTCGTGGTGCGCGACATCGCCGCCTATGACCGCTTCTACAAGCGCCTGATCGCCACCGCGCCGCTCACCGACGTGTCGTCCAGCTTCGCGATGGAGCAGATCAAGTTCACGACGGCCCTGCCGATCTGTCCCACTTGAGAACCGTCGCGCGGCTGTCATCGTCGCGCTGCAACTAGGGCCCATTTCGAGCGGAGAACAGCGCATGGCCGCGACCCGGCGTGGACTTCTGATCGGCGGCGCGGCCCTGGCGCCGACCCTGGCGCCCTCCTTCGCCTTGGGGGCCGCCGAGACCTCGGTCGACCCGATCGCCCCGCCGGCGATCCGCGCCCATCTGGGCGTCACCGAAAATCCGTTCGGCCCTTCCCCCGCCGCTCGCAAGGCCGCCGCCAAGGCGATGGAGGAACTGGCCTATTACGGCTGGGAGCTGGAACCGCCGCTGGTTCGGCTGATTGCCCAGCACGATGGCCTGAAGCCCGAGCAGGTCGGCCTGTGCAACGGTTCGCTGGAGGCCCTGTCGCTGCTGTCGACCGCCTTCGCCAAGGCCGGCCCGGTCGTCTCGGCCCAGCCCAGCTACGCCACGCCCCTGCTTTACGCCCAGCGACAGGGGGCGACGCTGGAATGGGTCCCGCTGGCGGCCGACCAGCAGATCGACCTGGCCGCCCTGGCCGCTCGCGCTCAGGCGACCAACGCCGGCGCCGTCTATGTCTGCAATCCCAACAATCCGACCGGCCTGCTGCTGGACGCCGACGCCCTGCGGGCCTTCTGCGTCGAGGTCGCCAGGACCCGGCCGGTGATCGTCGACGAGGCTTATATCGAGATCAGCCCCGATCCGGCGCGCAATTCGATGATGGACCTGGTCCGCGCCGGCCATGACGTGATCGTCGCCCGCACCTTCTCCAAGGTCTACGGCATGGCCGCCCTACGGGTCGGCTTCATCGCCGCCCGGCCCGATCGGGTGAAGACGCTGAAGAGCATGATCCCGACTCACAAGGGCCGTCCGGGCCTGGCGGCGGCGGCGGCCTGCTATGGCGACCAGGCCTATCTGGCCGGGGCCAAGACCTATCTCGAGACCTGCCGCAAGAAGATCTACGCGATCTGCGACGCTAATGGCCTGAAGTACATGCTCTCGCACGGCACCTATGTGTTCGTCGACTGCGGCAAGCCGAACCTGGCCTTCCAGAAGACCCTGGCCACGATGGGCGTCGAGGTGCGGGTGTTCGACAGCCCGGCCCATCCGACTTGGATCCGCGTCGGCACAGCCACCCCGGCCGAGCTGGACGTCTTCGCCGAGGTCCTGCCGAGAGCCTTGAAGGCCTGAGCCTATTCGGGCCAGAGATCCTGGATGTCGCCCTTGCGGTTCAGCATGTGGGTGGCGCGCTTGATGACGGCTAGCAGGCGCTCCTTGCGACCTTCCTTGTCGTAGGTGAGGGTCGAGCGGGCCAGACCTTCCAGCATGAAACGAGCCAGGTCGCGGCTGGCCTGGAAGCGAGGGCCGGCACCGGCGTGCAGGATCTTCAGGAAATGGTCGCCGGCCTGGGCGCGGTCGAACTCGGCCTGGGCCGGGGCCAGCAGGGCGTGAATGGCCGGGTCGGTGCGGCCCGCCGCCTCCAGCTCCGCGAAGGCCTGGAAGGGCACGCTGTGCAGCAGGTCCCAGTAGCTGTCGATCGCGTGCTCGGTGACATCGGCCCCGGCCGGCAGGTTTTCGGCGGCGGCGCGGAACAGGGTCGAGCGCTCGGCCTGGACGTGGGCCACGGCGGCCTCGACCAGGGCCTCGCGGGTCGGGAAGTGATACAGCATCGCGCCGCGGGTCAGGCCGGCGGCGTCGGCGATCGCCGGATTGGTCGCCGCGTGATAGCCGACCTCGGCGATCAGATGCATCGCGCAGTCCAGAATCCGGGCGCGCGTCTTCTGCGACTTCGGGGTGTCCTTGGCGAGGCGGGCGGCGTCCATCGGCGTGATCTAGTGCGGGGCTTGTTGCACTGCAACAGCATTGCCGGCTTCTGGCCAACCCCAAGCGCCCAAAGGGGTTGCTATTGCGACCAGTTTTTTGACGACTGCGCCGAAATTGATCAGTTTCGAGGCTGACGCCAGGGAAGCTTGGCCGGCGAAGCGCCGACTCCGCCGCATCGGCATTTCATCAAAGCGACACGCAATCAGCTTAATCGCCAGCCGTTGGCCGCTGTCGTTCCGATCCGGGGACGGAATGATCTGGCGGCGCACAACGGGGGTTCGACCATGAGCGCCGACGTCGCCGTTCGCCGCTACCGTTCCGTCTTCATCAGCGATCTGCATCTAGGCACGCGGGGATGCCAGGCCGAGCTGCTGCTGGACTTCATCCGCCATATCGAGTGCGACAAGCTCTACCTCGTGGGCGACATCATCGACGGCTGGAAGCTGCGCAGCGGCTGGCACTGGCCGCAGGCCCACAACGACGTGGTCCAGAAGATCCTGCGCATGGCCCGCAAGGGCGCCGAGGTGATCTACGTCCCCGGCAACCACGACGACCGCATCCGCGACTTCTGCGGCGTCCATTTCGGCGGGGTGATCGTGGCCCGCGACGTGATCCACGAGGCCGCCGACGGCAAGCGCTATCTGGTTGTCCACGGCGACGAGTTCGACGGCGTCGTCCAGCACGCCAAGTGGCTCGCCTTCCTCGGGGATTGGTCCTATAGAACCATCCTCATGCTGAACACTCTGGTGAATCGCCTCCGGCGTCGCCTGGGGTTCGGCTACTGGAGTCTGTCGGCCTATCTGAAGGTCAAGGTGAAGAACGCGTTGCAGTTCATCGAGAACTTCGAGGCCGCCGTGGCCGACGAAGCTCGACGTCGGGGGGTGGACGGCGTGATCTGTGGTCACATCCACAAGGCCGAGATGCGAGACATCGACGGCATTCGCTACATCAACGACGGCGACTGGGTCGAAAGCTGCACGGCCGTGGCCGAGCACGCCGACGGTCGCCTCGAGATCCTGGAATGGGCCAAGCTGCGCTCGTGGTCGGTGATCGATCGCGCCCGCTCGGTCGGCGCGCCCGCCGGTGACACGGTCGAAGAGCCCTTGCCGGAGCCGGCCGCCGCCTGATGCGAATTCTGCTTGCTACCGACGCCTGGGAACCTCAAGTCAACGGGGTGGTCCGCACCCTGACCCGGGTGGTCGACGAACTGCGGGGCATGGGCCACGAGGTCGATGTCGTCAGTCCCGAACAGTTCCCGACCTTTCCGCTGCCGACCTATCCCGAGATCAAGCTGGCGATCGGCGCCTATGAGCCGGTGCAGGAGCGCTTCAAGTCGTTCGAGCCCGAGGCGATCCACATCGCCACAGAGGGCCCGATCGGCCTGGCTGCCCGCCGGATCTGCCTGGAATGGAAGCTGCCGTTCACGACCAGCTACCACACCAAGTTCCCCGAATACGTCTCGGCCCGCCTGCCGCTGCCGCTGGCGGCCGGCTACACCTACATGCGCTGGTTCCACAAGCCGTCGGGCCGCCTGATGGTGGCGACGCCCACCATGCGCGATGAGCTGGCCAAGCACGGCTTCCGCAACCTGTCGCCCTGGTCGCGCGGCGTCGACACCGACGTCTTCAAGCCGCGCACGCCGGACGATCCGGACATCTTCGAGGGCCTGGCCCGCCCGATCTTCCTCAATGTCGGCCGCGTCGCGGTCGAGAAGAACATTGAAGCCTTCGCCAGCCTGGACCTGCCCGGCACCAAGGTCGTGATCGGCGATGGCCCCCAGCGCGAGGAGCTGGCCGAGAAGTATCCCGAGGTGAAGTTTCTGGGCGCCAAGTTCGGCGACGAACTGGGCCGCTACTTCGCCGGCGCCGACGTCTTCTGCTTCCCGTCCCTGACCGACACCTTCGGCCTGGTGATCCTCGAGGCCATGGCCGCGGGCGTGCCGGTGGCGGCCTTCTCGGCCCCCGGCCCGGTGGACATCATCCCCGGCTCCAACGCCGGCGTCCTGGCGCCGGGCCAGACCGACGGCCTGAAGGAAGCGTGCCTGGCCTGCCTGGACCTCGATCGCGCCGTGGTCCGCAAGTTCGCCGAGAAGTTCTCGTGGCGCGCCTGCGCCGAGGAGTTCTTCCGCAACCTGCAGCCCTATCCCGAGCCCGAGAAGACCCGCTTCTGGCGGCGTCTGCGACGCCTGGCCCGCCTGCGCAAGAAGGCGGCGGCCTAGCCGCTCTCTCGCTAGGCAGCGGCCCCGCGCGCTCTAGTAAAGCGGCTTGAGGCCGGCGCCATGACGGCGGCGCCATGCCCGGGAACGCAGGCGCGGCGCGATCGCCAGGGCGATCGGCACGGCGATGACGAAGGTGGCCGCGATCACCACGGGAAAGAGGCCGGCGGGCGAGCCGACGACCAGCAGGCCGAGCAGACTGGCTCCGAACAGAACCGCCTGAACCATGGGATAGATCAAGGCGGCGATCGCCAAGTTGGTGCGCATGGACGTCTCCTGGAATTGAGAACCGTCCAAACTAACGCGCGGGCCTTCGGCGCCGATCCAGCGCCCTCTACCCCTCGGCCTCGCCCTTCTTCCGCTTGCACGGCTTGACGATGACCTTGTCGATCCGGCTGCCGTCCATGTCGACGATCTCCAGGTCGAAGGCGCCGATCTCGACGTGTTCGCCTTCGCCCGGGATGCGTCCCAGGCGGTCCAGGATCAGGCCGGCCACGGTATGGTAGCCGCCGTCGGCCTCGAAGTTCTCGCCCAGGTGATCGTTCAGCTCCTGGATGTCCAGGCGGGCGTCGATCAGCCAGCTGCCGTCCTCACGGCGGATGATGCGGGCGTCGTCGTCGGCATGGTCCTCGGGGAAGTCGCCGGCGATCATTTCCAGGAGGTCCAGCGGCGTGATCGCCCCCTGCAGCGACCCGAACTCGTCGACGACCAGAGCCATGTGCAGGCTGGTCGACTTGAACACCGCCAGGGCCTTGAGCAGGGACATGGTCTCGGGGATCGCCACCGGCTGCTGCACGTGGGCCTTGAGGTCCAGCGGCTCGCTGGAGAGGCAGGCGTCCAGCAGGTCCTTCTTCAAGACGACGCCGATGTCGCCGTCCAGGTCGTCCTCGGTGGCGACCAGGATGCGCGAATGGGCGCTGGTGCGGATCTCGTTCAGGATCGTCTCGGGATCGTCGGCCAGCGACACCCAGAAGAGGTCGCGGCGCGGAGTCATGGCCACGCGGACGGGGCGGTCGCCCAGGCGCAGCACCTCGTTGATCATCGCCCGCTCCTCGGGCTCGATCAGGCCGGCGTCGGCGCCCTCGGCCAGTACGGCTTCCATCTCTTCGGTGGTGACGCCGTTGTTGCGCTCGTCGCGCACGCCCATCAGCTTCAGCACCGCGGCGGTCGAGACGGTCAGCAGGGTCACGAACGGGCGCAGCACCGTGGCCACCACGGCCAGGAACGGGGCCATCTTGCGGGCGATGACGTCCGGGAACATCAGGGCCAGGCGTTTGGGCACCAGTTCGCCGACGATCACCGAGACATAGGTCAGGCCCACGACGACGACGCCGGTGGCGATGGCCTCGGAATATTTCGCCAGGGCGGGGACGCTGCCCTCCAGCCAAGTGTCCAGCGCGCCGGCGATGGTGGCCTGGCCGTAGGCGCCGGCGAAGATGCCGATCAGCGTGATGCCCACCTGGACCGCCGACAGGAACCGCGTCGGATGCTCGGCCATGTCGAGGGCCAGCTTGGCCCCCTTGTCGCCCCGCTCGGCAAAGCCTTGCAGACGGGCCTTGCGGGCCGAGACGACGGCCAGTTCGGACATGGAGAAGACCCCGTTCAGCAGAACGAGGAGAAAGACGACGGCGAGCGCGACGAGGATCATGGCCCTTCAGGGTCGGGGACGCATCGCCGGACGGCGACGCGGCGGGGCGTGGGGGGAGGCCCGGCCCGCCCACTATACAAAGAAAAACGCCGCGGCCCATAGAGCCGCGGCGCTCGTCATGTTTTCAGACGTTCAGTCGCCTTATCAGGCGGCCGGACGGGCCATGGTGGTCTTCTTGGCCACGACGTCCTTCTGGGCCTGGTGCTGGCCGGGGGGCAGCGGGATCAGGCCGCGGCCTTGCAGGTAGCCGCCACGACCCGACGCCGCGTCCGAGGTGAACTCCTTCAGGAAGTCCTCGAGGCCCGGGGTGACGCCGATGTTGGCCTTCTTCACATAGATGAAGAGGGTGCGCGACAGCGGGTACGAACCGTCCGAGATGGTCTGGGCCGAGGGCTTGATGCCGTTGACGGACGCGCCCTTGATCTTGTCCATGTTCTCTTCGAGGTACGACCAGCCGAAGACGCCCAGCGAACCGGGGGTCTTGGTCAGGGTGCCGACGATGGCGTTGTCGTTCTCACCGGCGTCGACCCAGCCGTCGTTACGCAGCGGGTCGACCAGGCCCTTGAACTTCTTCTCGTTGTCCGAACGGATGGCGTCCAGGGTCGGATACTTCCGAGCGCCGGCCTCGATGGCCAGTTCGACGAAGGCGTCGCGGGTGCCCGAGGTCGGCGGCGGGCCGTAGACCTGGATGCGGTTGCCCGGCAGGCCGCCGGCCACGTCGTCCCAGTTCTTGTTCGGGTTGGCGATGAACTGACCGCCCTTCAGGACCGTCTTGGAGAGACCCATGTAGAGGTTCTCGGTCTTGAAGTTGTAGTCGGCCCCGTCCTTGTCGGTGGCGATGACGATGCCGTCGAAGCCGATCTTGATGGCGATGATGTCCTTGACGCCCTTGGCGGCGCAGGCGTCGAACTCGGACTTCTTCATCGGACGCGAGGCGTTGGCGATGTCCGGGAAGCCTTCGCCGTTACCCGAGCAGAACAGCTTGATGCCGCCGCCGGTGCCGAGGCTTTCGACCTTCGGGGCCTTCTTGCCGGACTTCTTGGCGAAGTTCTCGGCGGTGCGGGTGGCGAACGGGAACACGGTCGACGAACCGGCGGCCCAGACGTAGTCGCGGGCGGCGTGGGCGGGAACGGCGGCCATACCCGACAGGGCGACGGCGGCGGCCGCGCAGGACAGGAGCTTCTTCATGGTGAGGTCCTAGGGAAATGAAGGGACGGGCGAGCCCTAGCGGCCCGCCCGGATCTCAAGTCGGGCTTAGAAGTCCAGCTGAGCGCGCAGCTGGATTTGCTTGATGTCGTAGTCCTGGTTCAGGCCGATATTGTCGACCTGGCCGTCGGTGTAGTTCACCTGGAAGCGGACATACGACGTCGGGTAGTAGTTCAGGCCCGCGGTCCAGCTGGTGTACTTGCCGGCGGTCGAGGTGGCCGGCTTGGTGTTCAGCGTGTCGTAGGCGTCGCCCAGGTCGGCGTAGTCGTAGCGCAGCGCCAGCTCGACGCCGCCCATGCCGCCGGCCGTGACCGGATTCAGGATCTTCGGACGCTTGAACTCGCCGGCGGCCGGGTCGTAGTTTCGCATCTCGCCGGTCGGCCAGAAGCTGACGAAGGCGTAGCCCACCTTGACCTTCGGATCGGCGCCGACGGCGGCGGCGTTGATGCGGGTCACGTCGATGTTCGAGTACTCGCCCTGCACCGAGAACGGGCCATGGACCAGCGCGCCTTCGACGGCCAGCGTCTTGTCGCGGTTACCGATGGCGCCGGTGGTGTAGTAGGTCGTGCCGTTGGTGTAGGCCGACACCGTGCGGCCGGTGTAGGCGAAGGCGCCTTCGTCGCCGCGGTTGCGGTAGCGGTACGAGGCCGCCACGTGCACCTTGGTCATGTCGGTGTTGACCGGGGCCCAGTGGGCGCGGGCGGTCAGGCCGAAACGCTCCTTGGAGTCGGCGCCGGCGTTGGCGACCTCGGCCGAGTTGATGCTGTTGCCCTGCACGGCGAAGGTCGCCGAGTAGTTGAAGCCCTGGTACTTGGCCACGGCGCTCAGCAGGTAGCTGTCGACGCCGAAGTCACCGTACGGACCACGGTCCATGAAGGTGGTGAAGCGGGTGGAGGTCAGGTTCTCCAGGCCGGCGGCCTTGATGTTCCCGAACAGCAGCGAGACCTGCTCGTTCGGCTTGTACTCGATGACCACGTCGTCCCACGAGGCCGCGCCGCCGTTCACCCAGCCGCCTTCGGCCTTGTAGGCGAAGTAGTTGTTCAGCTTGCCTTCGACGCCCAGGAACACCTGGCGGCCGCGCCAGTTGCTGGTTTTGAAGTCGCCGCCGGGGCCTTCCTTGCTGACGTCCTGGTTGACGTAGTCGACCAGGATCCGACCACGGAACTTGAACGAAACGTCGTCATTGCTGAACTGCGGAGCGCCGCTCCACTTGTAGCTCATGTCCTGAGCCTGGGCCGCGACGCCCAGGCCGAGGGCGAGCGCGACACCCAGCGCCGAACCGGCGACCAGCGAGGTCTTGCTGCTCATCGTGAGATATCCCCTTGAAAGCCCCCCTGTCCTCTCGCCCGTCGTGGGTGGGATCAGGTTGATCGCGGGCTTAACGAGCGGCCGTGACGGTTCCGCCACCGATTTGTGACAGCCAGACGACAAGCGTTTTCAAGGCGTTAAGCTGTGTCATCCGCGCAACAAGGCGCCCGTGGAATTGGTCGCGAAATATCCGTTCACCGACGGCTATGGTGCGGAGAAACGAAACCGCCTCCCCCGCGTGGCGAGGGAGGCGGCAAGCTTCGCAAAGCCTTCTGGCGTCTAGAGCAGACGCGTACGGATGATTTGCGACAGCAGGTCGATCAGCGACACGGCGACCACGATGACCAGCACGATGCAGCCGGTCTGGTCGTATTGGAATGCATTGACGCTATCGAGCAGCACCTGGCCGACGCCGCCGGCCCCGATCAGCCCCAGCACCGTGGCCGCGCGGCTGGACGATTCGAAGCGGTAGAGGGCGTAGCTAGTCCACAGCGGCGCGACCTGCGGGATCACGCCCCAGACGATCTCCTGCAGCTTGACCGCGCCCGTGGCCCGCACGCCCTCGACCGGGCCCTTGTCGATCGACTCGACGGCTTCGGCGAACAGCTTGGCCAGCACGCCGCCGGTGTTGAACATCAGGGCCATGACGCCGGCGAAGGGGCCCAGGCCGACGGCGGTGATGAAGATCAGGGCCACGACCAGGTCGGGGATCGAGCGGATCAGGTCCAGCACGCGGCGCACCGGCTGCTGGATCCAGACCGGCGTGATGTTGCGCGCGCCCAGCAGGCCCAGCGGGATGGCCACGATGATCGCCAGGAAGGTGCCCCACAGCGCCATCTGGATCGTCTGCCACATCTTGCCGATGTACAGCCCCCAGTCGGCGGCCATGAACGCCTTGGGATCGGTGAACGGCGAGAAGAAGCCCTCGGCGAACTCCCGCATCCGCCCCGCCTCGGAGAACAGCTGCGGGAACTTGTCGATCTCGGCCGGCTTGAAGCTGACGATCAGCAGCATGGCCACGCCGCCCCAGATCAGGGCGTCGAAGGCCAGCGCCGTCGTGGAGCGCCTTGGGGGCGCGGGAGGGGGCGGGGCCGGAATGGTCTCGCTCATGCAGCGCCTCAGTTGGCGGCCGAGGGGGCCGGCGCGGCCAGGCCGGCCTTGCCCTCGGCGGCGATGCGCTCGGCCTTGATGCCGTCGAGGGTCTTCTGGGCGGCGGCGATCTTGGCCTGGTCGCCGCTTTCCTTGGCCAGACCCAGCTGTTCCAGGGCCTCCATCTCGCGCACCACCAGGAGGTGGCTGTCGTCGGCGGGCTTGAAGCCGCCCATCGACAGCTTGGCCAGGTTGGCGCGCTGCTGGGCGGCCTCCGGCGTGTCGCCCTGGCCGTAGGTCAGGAAGAACTGGCGCAGCTTTTCCTTCACGACCGGATCCAGGTCCTTACGCCAGACGATCGGATCTTCCGGCAGGGTCGGCGATTCCCAGATCACCTTGACCTTCGCGGTCTTGTTGTCCGAGCGCTCGGCGTTGAGGCGCAGGGCGGTCGAATTGTTGGTCGAGGCGTCCAGCTTGTGGTTGGCCACCGCCGCCAGATTGGCGTCATGGCTGGCGCTGAGGACGGTCTTGAAGCAGGTCTCGGGCTTCTTGCCGGCCGGGATGAAGACATAGGTCATCGGGGCCAGGGTGCCCGAAGTCGACTTCTTGTCGCCGATGCCGAAGTTCAGGGTCTTGTCGCACTTCAGCAGGCCTTCCAGGGTCAGCTTGCTGTCGGCCGGGACGATGATCACCGACTTGTAGCCGTCGGTGCCAGACGGGTCGAAGGTCCGGGCGAAGACCTCGCCGCCCGAGCGGCGCACGGCTTCCAGGCCCGACTGGTTCGAGAACCAGCCCAGGTCGGTCTGCTTGGCGCCCATGGCCACGATCAGCGACGAATAGTTGGACGAGAAGAACGGCTTCACCTTGAGGCCGGTCTGCTTCTCCATGTCGGCCAGGATGGGCTTCCAGTAGCCCTCCATGTTCTGGGCCGACTCGGTCGACAGGATCGAGAACACGACGGTGTCCTTGGCCGAGCCGGTGGTCGCCGGCTTCTGGCCGCACGAGGCGAGGGCCAGGGCCGAGAGGCCAATGGCGACGGCGGCGAAGGCCGAACGGCGGCTGATCATTGCGGAGCTCCTTCCCAGAACACGTCCTCGAATTCCGGGCCGTAGATATCGATGAGTTTTTCGCGCTTCAGGCCGGAAGCCGGTCCGTCATAGACCTTCCTGCCGGCCTTCAGGGCCACGACCCGGTCGCAGTAGCGCAGGGCGTAGTCCACCTGGTGCAGGGTGACGACGACCGTCAGGCCGTCGCTTTGATTCAGATCACGCAGGATCTCCATGACCTTGCGGGCCGAGACCGGGTCCAGCGAGGCCACCGGCTCGTCGGCCAGGATGATCTTGGCCTTCTGGACCAGGGCCCGAGCGATGGCGCCGCGCTGCTGCTGGCCGCCCGACAGGGTGTTGGCGCGCTGGGCGGCGTAGTCGGCGACGCCGACCCGGGCCAGGGCCGCCATGGCCGCCTCGCGCGTCTCCCTGGGCCACCAGCCGAACAGGCCGCGCACGAACGGGATGCGGCCCAGCGAGCCCAGGGCCACGTTGGAAAACAGCGACAGCCGGCCGACCAGGTTGAACTGCTGGGCGATGAAGCCGATGCGGATACGCGCTCGGCGCACCTCGTTCGACACCTTGCCCTTGGCCTGCACCGGGCCGCCGAAGGCCTCGATAGTCCCCTCGCCCCCATTCTCAGCGGGAGGGTCGATGGTCTGCAGGCCGTCGATCGAGCGGAGAAGCGTGGATTTCCCCGAGCCCGACGGGCCGATGAGCGCGATCATCTCGCCCCGCGCGACGTCGAGGGAGACTTGGTCCAGCGCCCGCCGCGACCCGAAGGTCTTGGACGCGGCGCGGATCGAGAGAACTGGGTCCGACGTCATGGTCGGGGCGAATCCTTAACGTGGTTTCGGAACTTGGGAAATGCGATCACCGGTTTGGGGGAGGTTCGCAATGGATTTGTGACGCCCGAGCCTCTTATCGGGTTCGGACGAGGCCATCCAAACCCGATAAGAGGCCTGGCTTTCCGGGCTTGGAGCGCGCCCAGGCGGCGAAACCGCTCACACTTTCGCCTGACGCGCCCGCCTGGATCAATTCGTCTCAAATCGAGGCCGCAAAAGGGACTTTACATCCCCGCCAATCACCCCTATTTCGCACGGCTCCGGCGGACCCGAAGTCCTCTAAACGCTGCTAACGCCGGCCTGGGTTTAACTTCCAACAGGGGGTTACGTGAATTGCACACGTACCATTCTCCCCTGGACCTGGTCCGTGAGCGGTCACCGGAACGTCCCGTCGCACTCGTGCGGCCTGACGCGGTTTCCGTAGCTGCGCGCTGGTTCCAGTCCGAATTCAAAGGCGACGTCTTCTACGCGGTGAAGGCCAATCCTTCGCCGTGGGTGATCCGTGAGTTGGCCCAGGCCGGCGTGCGGTCGTTCGACGTCGCGTCGCTGAACGAGGTCGAGCTGGTGGCCAACGAGGCCCCCGGCTCGCGCATGGCCTTCATGCATCCCGTCAAGAGCCGCGTCGCCATCTCGGCCGCGTACTTCGACCACGGCGTGAAGACCTTCTCGTTCGACACCCACGAAGAGCTGGCCAAGATCCTGGACGCCACCGGCCAGGCCAAGGACCTCAACCTGATCGTCCGCATGGGCGTGCAGGCCGAGGGCGCGGCCTACAGCCTGTCGGGCAAGTTCGGCGTCGAGATGCACAACGCCCCCGCCCTGCTGCTGGCCGCCCGTCGCGCCACCCAGGACCTGATGGGCGTGTCCTTCCACGTCGGCAGCCAGTGCATGCGCCCGACGGCGTTCCAGGCGGCGATGGCGCAAGCCAGCCGCGCCCTGGTGCGCGCCGGCGTGCTGGCCGATGTCGTCGACGTCGGCGGCGGCTTCCCGTCGATCTATCCGGGAATGGTCCCGCCGGATCTCTCCGAGTACCTGGCGGCCATCGACCGCGGCTTCGCCGAGATGATGGTCCACGAGACCACCGAGCTGTGGTGCGAGCCGGGCCGCGCCCTGGTCGCCGAGGCCTCGTCGCTGCTGGTCAAGGTCGAGCTGAAGAAGGGCGACGCGCTGTATCTGAACGACGGGTCGTACGGCTCGCTGTTCGACGCCGCGCACATGAAGTGGCCCTTCCCGGTCAAGCTGTACCGCAAGAACGGCGAAGTCGTGGAAGAAGGCCTCAAGCCCTTCCGCTTCTACGGCCCGACCTGTGACAGCGTCGACCACATGCCCGGCCCGTTCTACCTGCCGGAAAGCGTCGACGAGGGCGACTACATCGAGATCGGCATGCTGGGCGCCTATGGCGTCGCCATGTCGACCCGCTTCAACGGCTTCGGCGAGACCGACACTGTCGAGGTGCAGGACGCCCCGATGGCGTCGATGTACGGCCTGGCCAAGCGCTCGATCCCGGCGGTCCGCCAGGAGAACGAGGAGCGCAAGATCGTCCGCTTCTCGCGTCCCAAGGGCGCGGCGGGCAAGCGCAAGCGCCGTCGCTAAGCTCAGGCGGCTTTTCGAAAAGGGGCGGGATCGAGAGATTTCCGCCTCTTTTTTTGCCGCACACCGCACCCTAAGGTGGCGAATGGCGAGCACGCGACCTCCGCGACCGCCCTGTCGTGACGTGCGAGGAGCGTAGCGTGAAGCGTGGACGACAGGCGATGCGAGGCTGGCCGCTCGCGATCGTGGTCCTGCTGACAGCCGCCGGCCTGCTGCTGGGTCAGTCCCTGACGCATGGCGCGGGATCCAGCCACAGCTATCTGTTCAACGCCGCCTGGACGCTCGAATTCAGCGACGCCTTGCAGCGGGGCCAGTTTCCGCCCCGCTGGCTGCACGGGGCGTTCCATGGGCTGGGCGCGCCGTCGTTCTACTATTATCCGCCCCTGGCCTTCTACGTCACCTCGGCGGTCCGGGCGCTGCTGGGTCCCGGCGCGGACCACGCCCACGTCCTGGCCTGGGCCTCCTACGCCATGACCGCCGCCTCGGGCCTGACCATGTTCGCCTGGCTGCGCGGTAAGGCCGGCGACAGCTGGGCCCTGGCGGGCGCGGTCGCCTATGTCATCGCCCCCTATCATCAGGTCGACTATTTCGTGCGCGGCGCCCTGGGCGAAACGGCCGCCTACGCGGTCGTCCCCTTGGTGATGCTGGCCCTGGAGCGGGCGGCGGCGTCCTGGCGGTGGATCCCGGGACTGGCCTTCGCCTACGCCCTGCTGATCACCGCGCACCTCGTCATCGCGATGCTGGTCAGCGTCGGCGTGATCTCGATCTTCGCGGTCTGGCTGGTGCTCAAGGCGCCGGCCGACCAGCGGCTGGCGGTCGCCGCGCGCGGCGCGGCCGGCGCCTTGCTGGGCGCGGCCATGGCCGCCAGCTATCTGGGTCCCGCCGCCCTGATGCAGCCCTTCGCCTCGCTGGACTGGATGTGGCGCGACCACGCCTATGATCCCTACAACTGGGCCCTGCTGCGCCCCGACCTGTGGCCGTTCCGCCCCTTCTCCGACGCCATGGCCTGGCTGGGCTGGGGCACGGGCGCTCTGGGCTTGGCGGCCGCCCTCGCCGTCGCCGGCCGTACGGTCCCCAAACGCCTGCGGGAGGCGGCGCTGTGGGCCGCCATCACCCTGGCCGGATGGCTGCTCTACGCCCTGCCGTGGGTCTGGCATGGCCCCACGGGACTGCTGCTCGGCAAGGCCCAGTTCGCCTATCGCCTGCTGCTGGGCATGGAGTTCGCGGCGATCACCGCGATCGTCCTGGCCGCGGCCGGTGGTCGCTGGCGCCGCGCCCTGCTGCTGTCGGCCCTGTGCCTGATCCCCCTCAAACACGGCCTGGATCTCACCGGCGAGGACATGGCCATGAACCGTCGGGGTTCTGGCGATCACAGCCGTTCCATCAGCGAGCAGATCTCCACCCGGTTTACGCCGCAGGAGCACCTGCCGGCTGGCGTCGACATCACCTCGCCCCGCTTCCGCGACCTGGCGACCATGAGCGGCTTCTCCGACCTGCCCGAGGCCGCGCCCGCCGATCCGTCCGCCGCCCGGATCGTGCGCACCGGCGTCACGCGCGATGGCACGATGGTCGTGGCGGTGGACGCCGAGCGGCCCGCGACCATCGTCGTGAAGCGCTTCTACTTCCCGACCTGGCGCGCCTATCGCGTGCAGGACGGCCGCGACCCCGGGGTCGCCGTCGGGGTCCACGGCCGTGAGCGCCTGCTGGCGTTTCAGGCCGACGCCGGCGCCCACACCTATCGGCTCAGAATCGAGCGTTCGACCTTGGAAAAGGTTTGTGACGCCCTCTCCGGCCTCGCGATCCTGGTCGGCCTGGCGCTTTTGGTCCCATCCCTCGCGGAAGGACTTAAAAAAATTCGCAAAGCCGCTATATAGCCGCCTCCATTGACGAAATCCCCTCGCCGGTCGCTCCGTCCCGGCGGGTCCTAGGGTCACGACGGGCGCTCACCTTCAGAGGATTCTCTGTCATGAACGCTCCCGTTCCGAACAACCAAAAGGCCGAGCTGCTGCAGAAGGTCGTCGAGCACGTCGACATCACGAGCTACGACGCTCGTCCGATCATCGACTCGATGCGCAAGATGTCGTTCAGCTCGCGCGACACCGCCCGCGCCGCCGATATCTTCAACATGGCCCTGGCCGACAAGGGCTGCTCGACCTGGCTGATCCTGGCCGGTTCGACCTCGGCCGGCGGCTGCATGCACGTGTACCGCGACATGGTGAAGAACGGCATGATCGACGCCGTGGTCGCCACCGGCGCCAGCATCGTCGACATGGACTTCTTCGAAGCCCTGGGCTTCAAGCACTATCAGGCCGCTGGCCCGGTCGACGACAATGTCCTGCGCGACAACTACATCGACCGCATCTACGACACCTATATCGACGAAGAAGAGCTGCAGGCGTGCGACCACACGATCCTGGAGATCTGCAACAAGCTGGAGCCCCGCGGCTATTCCTCGCGCGAGTTTATCTGGGAGATGGGCAAATGGCTGGCGAACGGTAACGCCAAGAAGGAAGGCTCGCTGATCCAGACCTGCTACGAGGAGGGCGTGCCGATCTTCTGCCCGGCCTTCGTCGACAGCTCGGCCGGTTTCGGCCTGGTCAAGCACCAGAAGGAAAAGCTGGCCGAGAAGAAGCCCTACCTGATGATCGACGCGGTCGCCGACTTCCGTGAACTGACGGACGTCAAGATCGCGGCCGGCACCACGGGGCTGTTCATGGTCGGCGGCGGCGTTCCGAAGAACTTCGCCCAGGACACCGTCGTCTGCGCCGAGATCCTCGGCGTCGAGGCCGACATGCACAAGTACGCCATCCAGATCACGGTGGCCGACGTGCGCGACGGCGCCTGCAGCTCGTCGACGCTGAAGGAAGCCGCCTCGTGGGGCAAGGTCTCGACCACCTACGAACAGATGGTCTTCGCTGAGGCCACGACGGTGGTGCCGCTGATCGCCTCGGACGCCTACTGGCGCAAGGCCTGGGAAGGCCGCGAAAAGCCGCGCTGGAACAAGCTGTTCGGCAAGTAAGCTTGATCCGACTCCACTGAAAATGCAGGGTCCCCGGAGCTCTTCCGGGGACCTTTTCATATGCGCGTTCTAGCCGTCGCCGCCGTCCTGACCCTGACCGGCTGCGCCACGCTGAGCGGCGATGCCGCGCCGACCAATCGCTACCTGGCCAAGAGCGTGTTCGACGCCCGCGACCACCTGCCGCCGCCGCCCGCGAAGGGCTCGCCCGCCGCCGAGAAGGACCGCCGGACCTTCCTGGCCACCCGGGCGTTCAAGGACACCCCGCGCTGGTCGATCGCCCAGGCCGACAATGTCGAGGAGAACGTCCTCGAAGCCTATAGCTGCGCCCTCGGCTACACGCCGACCCGACAGAGCAATCCCAAGCTGGCCGCCATGCTGCTGCGGATGAGCCGCGACGTGCGCTCGGCGGTTTCCCGCACCAAGCTCCAGTACCTCCGACCGCGTCCGTTCCGGTCCGAAAAGGGTCCGCTGTGCATCAAGCCGGGCCTGGGCTTCTCGCTGTCCCCCGACTATCCGTCCGGCCATTCGACCTGGGGCTGGAGCGTGGGCCTGCTGCTGGCCGAGGCCGCGCCGGACCGTTCGCAGGCCATCCTGGCCCGCGCCCGCGCCTATGGCGAAAGCCGGGTGATCTGCGGGGTCCACAACGCCAGTTCGGTCGAGGCCGGCAAGACGAACGCCGAGAACCTGTTCGCCGCCCTGTGGAGTTCGGAGGCCTTCAAGACCGACCTGGCCGGCGTGCGGGCCGAGCTGGACGCCGCCCGCGCCCAGGCCACGCCGCCGGACGCGGCCCGCTGCACGGCGGAGGCCAATCTGCTGAGCACGCCGCTGCCCTAGGCACGGTTGCGCCAAGCCGCGCGGCCCTCTACCTCTTGGCCATGGCCCACGGCAGTTCTTGCGAACACGATCATCACAACCACGGCGTCGCCGGCAGCGCCCTCGCGGCCGAGCTCGCGGCGGCGGAGGCCCGCTGCACGGCCGCCGACCAGCGCCTGACCGCCCCGCGCCGCCGCGTGCTGGAGCTGCTGCTGGAGGCCGGCCAGCCGGTGAAGGCCTACGATCTGATCTCCACCTTCGGGGGCGACGGCCCGCCCGCCAAGCCGCCGACCGTCTATCGCGCCCTCGACTTCCTGGAGAAGCAGGGCTTCGCGCACCGCATCGAAAGCCTCAACGCCTATGTCGCCTGCCGCAAGGAGGCCGACGGCCACGCCGCCGCCTTCCTGATCTGCGACTGCTGCGGCGCGACGCGCGAGATCGAGCCCAAGGCTAGCGCCGAGATCATCGCGGCCGGCGCCGCGGCCGGCTACGCCCTGACCGGCGTGACCATCGAGGCCCACGGCCTTTGCGCCGATTGCAGAGGCTGAGCAAAGCCCGCTAGACTCGAACGACCGTTCCACATCGTTCGAGAGACGCCATGACGACCGCAGAGCCGCTTCCTGGCGTCGAGATCTGGCGGGGCGGCGTCAACACCTGGGACTGCGACGAGATGGGGCACATGAACGTGCGCCACTACGTCGTCCGCGCCCAGGAGGGCCTGGTCGGCCTGGCCGCCGAGCTGGGCCTACCGCAGGCCTTCACGCCGCACGCCAACGCCACCCTGCTGGTCAAGGAGCACCACATCCGCTTCCTGCGCGAGGCCCATGCCGGCGCGCCGCTCACCATGCTGGGTGGCGTGATCGAGATGGGCGACAGCGACGCGCGGCTGCTGCAGCTCCTGATCCACCCGGCCTCGGGCGAGCTGGCGGCCACCTTCCAGACCACGGTCGTCCACGCCACGCCGCGCGACGGCCAGCCGTTTCCCTGGCCGCGCGTCGCCCGCGAGCGGGCCGAGGCCCTGAGGATCGAGATTCCCGAAAAGGCGAGGGCCCGCAGCCTCGACCTGTCGCCCTTCACCCCCACTGCCAGTCTGGCCCGCGCCGAAGCGCTGAGCCTGACCCGCATCGGCCTGGGCGGCCTCTTGCCCTCCGATTGCGACGTGTTCGGACGGATGCGGGCCGAGCAGTTCATCGGCCGGGTCTCGGACGGCATCGGCGCCTTCATCCACCCGTTCCGCGACGTGGTGGTCGAACATGCCGAGCGGAAGCCGGCCCGCACGGGCGGCGCCGTTCTGGAATACCGCATCGCCTATCTGGCGTGGCCTCGCGCCGGCGACCGGGTGGAGATCCGCTCGGGCCTGATCGGGACCGACGCCCGCACCATGCGCGTGGCCCACTGGATGCTGGACCCGGCCACGGGCCAGCCCTGGGGAACCTCGGAAGCCATCGCCATCACCTTCGACCTGGACGCCCGCAAGGTCGTGCCTGTGTCGGACGCGGCGCGGGAAGCGCTGGCGAGGCGCGAGGTGACGGGGCTGGCGCTCTAACCGGCCGTCGCCATCTCGAACAGCGCGTCCCGGACGACGTCCGGCCGCTCCATCGGCAGGAAGTGGGTGGTTCCCGCGATCGTCTCGATCTTCACGTCCCGCCCCCGCCGCGCGAAGCCGTCGCCGGCGCGGCAGGTGGAATGTTTTTCGGCCTTCAGGATCCGCACCGGCGCCTCGACCTGCTTCACCGCCCGCCACGGATCATGCGCCTGGGCGGCGTAGTTCGAGGCTTCCCAGGCGGGCGCGCAAGCCAGTTCGACCTTGCCGTCCTGGCGCTGGTGGAAGCCGCCGGCGACATAGTCGGCCAGCATGGCCTCGGGCCAGGTCTTGAACGCGCCGCGTCCCTTGTAGCCGGCGAACACCTGCTCGCGATCGTCGAAGACCGCCCGGCGGCGCAGGGCCGACTGGACCATCGGCATGCGCCTCCACAGGCGGCCCGAGGTCCACGGCGCCTTGGCGTACAGGGTGGCCAGCCACGGCATGATGACCGGATCCAGCAGGACCAGCCCCTTCACGCGCGCGGGGCGCTCGGCGGCGGCCAGCAGACTGACCGTCCCGCCCATCGAATGGCCGGCCAGCACCGCCGGAGGACCGTCCAGGGCGTCCAGCAGGCCGATCAGGTCGCCCTGCAGGTCGCGCCAGGACCGCCGGCCGTCGGGATCGGCCGGCAGGGTCGTCTCGCCGTGGCCGCGCTGGTCGATGGCCAGGATGCGCAAGGCGCCGGCCAGCGGCGACAGCAGCGCGCGGTAGGTCTGGGCGTTGAAGCCGTTGGCGTGGACGAAGACGATGTCGATCGGCCGGTCCTGCGGTCCGAACTCCAGGGCCGCGATCTCGCCGCCGGGCACGGCCACGACGCGCTTGCGAGGTTCGCGAAAGACGGCCGCGTCCATCGGCGTGGCTCCCTGGAGGTTATCGGGCTTAAGGTAGGCCCGTCGAACCCCTGCGTCCATCGAGACCCACGATGAAAGGGACGGGATGAACAAGCTGGCCACCATCGGCTACGAGACGGACACCCAGGCCGGGATGATCAATCGGCTGAAGGCGGCCGATGTCGAACTGGTCGTCGACGTCCGCGCCGTGGCCTCGTCGCGCAAGGCGGGCTTCTCCAAGACGCTGCTGAGGAACAGCCTGAAGGACCAGGGCATCGACTATCTGCACCTGCGGCCGCTGGGCACGCCCAAGCCCGGCCGAGACGCCGCCCGCGCCGGCCGCACCGACGAAATGCGCGCCATCTTCAACGCGCACCTGGAGGAGCCCGAGGCGATCCTGGCCCTGGCCCAGGCGACGGACCTGGCGAAGGAGAAGCGGATCGCCCTGCTCTGCTACGAGGACGATCCCAATTGCTGCCATCGCCAGATCGTGGCCGACCGCATCCGCGCGCGGCTGAAGTGCGAGGTGGTGGACCTGTAGGTCCTTCGTCTTCCCCCTCCGGGGGAGAAGCGCGAAGCGCGGAGGGGGCAAGTCAGCGCGCTATCACCCGACTCGCCCACACCTGTCCTCGCTTCGCGAGGTCGTCCGCCCCTACGCTTGGGTCACCTGCCACTCGCCGCGGCTGTCCTTGCAGGCGCTGTAGCGTTGACGCGACGCAGCCTGGCCGCCGCCGGCGACCGAGGCCTCGATCACCCGGCAGCTGGCGACCTGCTGGCCGTAGGGGCGCACCAGCGAGGCAGCTGCGTAGCCGACGCCGACCCCATTGCGGCCGACCAGCACCCAGCCGCCCGTCGGCGCAACGCCCAGGGCGTCGAAGCTCTCGCCGGCCGCGAGCTTGCCGACCACGGCGCTGCGGGTCGACGGCCCCGCGCGCAGATTGGCGTTGGAGCTGGCCACATAGGCGCCGCCGGCGGCCTCGAAGCTGGGCAGGCTCTGCACGCCCGCGGCGTAGCGCAGGTCGCGACCGTCGATCGGCGGGCCGTAGCTGGACGAGACCACCGCGATGCGGCCCGAATTGCCGGTGCGGCTGTTGGACCAGGTCTGGGCGACGCCGGTCTCGAGCGCCTTCTTGGTCGCGTGCTCGGCCATGGCCGCATCGGTCGACTGCATGCGGCAGCCGATATAGCCGCCCGCCGCGGCGCCGGCGGCCGCGCCGACCAGCGTGCCCAGGGTCTTGTTCTTCTGGGAGACCTTGTTGCCCAGCAGGGCGCCGGCGGCCGCGCCGATCAGGGCGCCGCCCTCCTGCTTGCCGCCCGAGCCTTCGCACGCGAACAGGCCGCTCAGGCCGCGCGATTGGGCCAGCGCCGGAGCCGGCGCGGTCGCCAGGCCGCCGACGGTGGCGACCAGCGCCAGGACGGCGGAAATCTTGTTCGTGGTCATGTCGGAAATCCCTCTTCCGTCAGGTCAATGTTGTCGCCGTCCGCAGCGCGTCCGATAGTCGCCATTCAACGATAAGGGAGGCTCGACATGAGCGGCCAAGACCAGGCGGAGTATAGCTGTTTCAAGGTCGAGATCGAGGCCGGGGTCGCGCACATCCAGTTGAAGCGGCCCGACTCCATGAACACCATGACACGGCCGTTCTGGAACGAGCTTCCCTCAATTGTAAAACATATTGACGACAACGCCCTGGCCCGCTGCATCGTCATTTCCTCGACCGGCAAGCACTTCAGCGCCGGCATGGACCTTTCGGTGTTCACCGACGATGAGGGCGTCACCGCCCCGCGCGACGGGGACCGCTGGGTGGCGGCCGAGAGCTTCCGCCGCTTCGTGCATCTGCTGCAGGAGACCTTCAGCTGCCTGGACCGGGCCCGCATGCCGGTCATCGTCGCCATCCAGGGCGGCTGCATCGGCGGGGCGGTCGACTTCGTCAGCGCCTGCGACATCCGCTACGCCAGCGCCGACGCCTTCTTCCAGATCCAGGAGATCAACATCGGCATGACCGCCGACGTCGGCACCTTTCCGCGCCTGTGCAAGCTGATCCCGGAAGGCTGGGTGCGCGAACTGGCCTATACGGGCCGCCGCCTGCCGGCGGCGCGGGCGCGCGACATCGGCCTGGTCAACGAGGTGTTCGAGACGCACGAGGCCCTGGTCGCCCACGCCCTGGCCACCGCCCGCGAGATCGCCGGGAAGTCGCCCCTGGCCGTGGCCGGCAGCAAGGTGATGATCAACTACGCCCGCGACCACACCATCGCCGACAGCCTGGACTACATCGCCACCTGGCAGACCGGCATGTTCTCCGGCGCCCACATGGCCGAGGCCTTCACGGCCAAGGCCCAGAAGCGGGATGCGACGTATCCGGATCTGTTGCCGCTGAAGAAGAAGATGTGATCCGCACCGCACTTGCGGCGGACAGATGGGTCCCGCGCATAAAGCGCGGGATGACGGATCGTTTTGAGGTTCGCCCCTAACCCGCGTACGTAAACGTCATCGGCGTATCCGCCGCCGGCAGGCAGCTGCGATCCACCGGTTTCGTCGGGTCCTGGAAGAAGCTGCGGATCATCTTCCGGGCGCAAGGACTGCCGCGCGAGACGCCATGGGTGGCGTTGGTGACGATCACCACCTGCGAGCCCTGGTAGCCTTTCGAGGCGGCCTTGGTCAGCTCGGGCGGGCAGCCGGGGTCGATTTCCGCGGCCAGGAACAGGGTCGGGATGGCGGTCTTCACCGGCTGCTGCTCAACCGGTGAGATGGCGCCGACGTCGACGCCAGAGCAGACGTCGTGGATGCGCTGCATCGACGCCACCATCAGGCGGGCGACGGGGTCGTTCTCCGTCCCCTTGGCGACGTCCGCTCGGGCCTCGAACGGGATCTCCTCCTTGCACAGGTGGGTCATGAACTGGCCCTCGCTGTAGTAGTCGCGGCTCTCGACGAAGTCGGCCACCGGCGAGAGGTCGCCCTGGATGATCTTCGAGAGGTCGCGCGGCAGCACGCCGGCGGTGAAATAGCTGGCGTCCATCAAATAGCCGCCCAGGTCGTCGGCCGTATAGGTCTTGCCGCCCACCGTCTGGGGGCCGGCCAGGAAGCGCTCGGCGACCGCAGCCAGCCTGGCCTTCAGGTCCGGATAGCGCCGCGCGCATTCGGCCACGACCGCGCACTTGGCCATGACGATGTCGATCGAGCTAGAGACCATGGCCGGCCCGCCGACGGTCCAGTCGGCCTCGGGCGGCCAGGGCGAATCCTGGACCACCGCCCGCACGCCCTGCGGCGCGTGGGTCTGGATCGCCGCCTCGATGCGGGTGCCGTACGAGCCGCCGAACAGGTCGATCAGCGGCAGCTTCAGCACCTGGCGCAGGTCCTGGACGTCCTTGGCCACCTCGACGGCGTTGTAGCGCGCCAGGTTCACGCCCTTGGCCTGAAACGCCTTCAGGCAGGCGACGACGCCGTCGGCGTCCTTCTGCGAGGGCGGGCCGGCGTCGGTCAGGTTGGTCCCCGGGCAGTCCAGGTTGGGGTCGGACAGGCCGCCGCCGCGCTGGTCGATGAAGATCCAGTCCTGGTCGACGGCGACGAATTCGCGCGAGGCCTTGCTCTTGAGCAGGCGCGGCAGCCCCTTCAGGGCCGAGCCGCCGGGGCCGCCGTGCAGATAGACCACCGGCGGCAGGCCCGCCTTGGGCTGCGCCGCCTTGACGATCGCCACCGCGACCTTGATGCGGCGACTCCTGGGATCGCCGCGCGTCTCGTCGACGATCAGGTTTCCGCACTGGACCTTGAGGTCGACGTCCTTGTAGTTGCCGACGCAGGCGGACTTCTCAAAGCGCGGCGCGGCCGCGTGCGCGCCGCCGCCCAGGCTGGCGAGGGCGAGCGCACCGGCGGCGGCGATCCAGGGCAGCGTTGGCGGACGGCTCGACATCGAAGAAACTCCTGTGGTTATCGGCATCAACACCAGGGTTAATGCCGACCGCAAGGCTTGCTTCGGAAAGTTCTGCTCAGGGCGTGAAGTTCACGGGCATTTCGGCCCCCGTCAGATCGGCCCCGTCCAGCTTGGCGCGGGTCAGGTCGGCCTCGATCAGCCGGGCGCGCGGGGCGCTGGCGCCCTTGAGGCTGGCCCCGCGCAGCACGGCGCGGGTCAGGTCGGTGCGGATCACCCGATCCTCGGCGATCTTCAGCGGGCCCAGCTTGGCGCCGGACAGATCGGCGCGGGCCAGCTGGGCGTCGACCAGGCGGGCGCCGCGCAGGTCCGCGCCGCGCAGCTTGGCGCCGCGCAGGTCCGCGCCCGCCAGGTTGGCCCCCTGTAGCTGGGCGCCGTCCAGGTCCATGCCGAAGAACACCGCCTTGGGCGCATAGAGGCCGCTGAGCCGTCGGTTCTTCAGGCGTTTGAGGGGACGGAAGTCGACGTCGGCGGCGCGAGCGACCTTGCCGTCGCGGCCGTCGGACGTGCAGAACAGCTCGTGCGCCTCCAGCACCTCGTTGAGGGGCTGGTCGTCGACATAGATGATCGGCGGCGGGGCGCGCAGCACCTCGGTCAGGTCGGCGTCGCGCAGGTCCGCGCCGCTGATGTCGACGCCCACCATCACCGCCCGCCGCAGCGAGACATGGGCCATCTCGGCGTTGTGCAGATTGGCGCCCGACAGGTTGGCTCCGTCCATCACGGCGTTGGTCAGCTTGGCGCCTTGCAGGGTGACGTTCGAAAGGTCGGCGTCGGTGAAGTCGGCCTGGCGGGCGAAGGCGCCCGACATCTGCGCCCCGTTCAGGTTGGCCCCCTGCAGCAGGGCGTAGTCCAGCTCGCCCGGCCGCTTGGAATGCTCCAGGATCCGCAGGCCCTTTTCCTCGTCCTGCACGGCGGTGACGCCTTCGCGCAGGTCGCAGCCGGCCAGGTTCGCCCCGCCCAGGTTCGCGCCGCGCAGGCAGGCGCCGCGCATGTCGCAGCGGGAGAGATCGGCGTCGCGCAGGTCGCTGTCGCGCAGATCGGTCCCGTACAGCGTGGCGCGGGTCAGCTTGGCGCCGCGCAGCGAGGCCCCGCCCAGCAGGGCGCCGGTCAGGTCGGCCTCCGACAGGTCGACGCCGTCCAGCTCGTAGTTGTTCAGATTGACGTATTGCAGCACCGCCCGACGCCCCTTGGGCAGACCCTTCAGATAGCGGGCATGCGCCTCCACCGCCTCGCGCACCACGGAGGCGTGAAGGGTCCGGATCAGGCTCGGTCGTGAAGACGCGGCGGCGGTCATCGGTGCGGCGGGGGCGCTCGGAAGGCGTGCGGGAACGCGGAAACAGCCGCCACCCTCGCAGATCAGCTTTAAGCAATGGTTCAGACCGCGACGGAAAGTCGCGGGTGGAGCAGGCGACAGCCCTATAGCCACCCCTTGCGCTTGAACCACAGCAGCGGGGCGATGGCGGCCACGAACATCAGGCCCAGGGCCATCGGATAGCCCTCCAGCCACTGCAGCTCAGGCATGTGGACGAAGTTCATGCCGTAGATGCCGGCGACCAGGGTCGGCGGCAGGAAGAACACCGAGAAGACCGAGAACACCTTGAAGATCGAGTTCTGCTCGATGTTGATCAGGCCCAGGGCGGCGTCGAGCAGGAAGGTGATGTTGCCGGCCAGGTAGCTGGAATGGTCGGTGATCGACTGCACGTCGCGTTGCAGCGATTTCAGGTGGTCGCGTAGGTCCTTGGAGCCGTCGAACTGTTCGGCCAGGGCCGCGAAGCTGAGCAGGCGGGCCAGGCTGACCAGGCTGTCGCGGGCCTTGGAATTGACGTTCTGGGCCTTGCCCAGGCGGTTGAGGATCTGCTCGAACGCCGCGCCGCGCGGGCGGCTGAAGATGGCGCGGGACTGCACCTCGACCTCGGCGGCGGTGCGCTCGAGGATGTCGGCGGTGCGGTCGACAATGGCGTCCAGCAGGCCGAGAAAGGTCTGCAGTCCATTCGGGCAAAGGCTGGGCTGGCGCTCGGCCTGGGCGGCGAACACCGAGAAGGCGCGCGGCTCGACATAGCGGATGGTGACCAGGCGCGCCCCGGCCAGGACGAAGGTGACGGGGGCGGCGGTCGGCAGGTCGCCGTCGGCGTTGACCAGCACCGTGGCGGTCATGAACGTGCCGCCGTCCTCCTGGTAGAGGCGCGAGGAGGCCTCGATCTCGGCCATTTCCTCGCGCGTGGGCAGCAGGAGGCCGATCGACTGCTCGACGGCGACTTCCTCTGCGCGGGTGGGGTCGACCAATTCGATCCAGACGGCGTCGGCCGGGACGCGCCAGTCGGGCGACAGGCCGCCGGCTTCGAAACCCGGAGCGCCGTGACGTAGAATTCTGAGCATGGCCGCGTCCCCGCTACCGGGCGGGTGTGCCCCGCTCCAGGCGTCAGGTCAACGCGCTGAAGGTCAGCGGGGGGCGTTCTGCTTGTTGCTGGCGTCGTTCGAGGACGAACCACCGCCGGCGGCGGCCTCGATCAGAGCGGCGATACGGTCGGTCGAATCGGCGGCCTGACCAATGATGTCCAGAGGCGACGAGCGAACCGAATTGGCGACTTGGTTGGCGGCCTGCTTGGCGGCCGAGACCACGGCGTTCTGGGCCATGGCGATCTTGCTGGTGGCCATGGCGATCTTGGTCGCCTGGGCGTCCTGATAGATGAAGCCGTTAGTCGGATAGACCGTGGTGCCGAGGTCGCGGATCGGGTCGTACCAGACCTTGACCTGCGTCCAGTCGCCGTTAGGCGAGACGTCGACGACGGTGACGTCCTTTTCGATCTGGCCGCGATCGCCTTCGATGATCGACCAGTTGGCGTGGGTGACCTGGATGACCCGGTCGGTGAGCACCTGGCTCACGAACGCCACGTGGCCGAGGTTCATGCGGGCCGTGGGCTTGAACGAGAGGACCGAGCCGATCTTCGGGACCGAGCCCGTGTCGTACTTGCCGGCGGCCTGGCTCCACCAGGTGCGGGCGTCGCCGAAGATCTGGATGCCCGACATCAGACGCGCGAACGGTACGCACTGCCAGTAGCCGTCAGCGTTCGCGCCGCTCATCGGCACGAGGCTGATCATGGCGGCAGCGGCCAGGGAACCCAGAAGGGTCCTCGTCCGTTTCGTCATGCTGTGGGTACTCCCCCGCGTCACTGGGCTAAGGGATAACCCTGCCAGAGACGTGTGAAAAGAGTCTTTATGCCGCACTTGCCAGCGCCAAGCGGCGCTGTTTCCAGCCGGCGGCCCAAGACTTCATCCGCTCGCGACACGGGTTTTCAATGAGGTGATAGGAGATCGCCGACAGCGGAATAAGCGCGGCGACAATCACGATCCAGACCAGAAGCGGAAGCTTGTCTCCCTGGATATTGAGAACCTTGCTTGCAGCATTGATCGCCAGGATCTTCCACGGAATGCAGATCATATAGGTCGAGTAGCTGATCTCGCCGAGATAGACGAAGACCGGCTGTCCAGCAAACTCGAAACCGGTCGTCGCCAGGCTCGCCAGCATGAAAATCAGGCCGCCCAAAAGCATCACGATCACCGGATCGGGGACGGAAAAGTGCACGGCGGCAAGCGTGGCCATGCCTAAAAAAGCGGCGCCGTAGCCGCTGAGTCGGGCCGGGAATCGCTGCGAACGCCACAGGGCGTGCAGGGCGCAGCCGAAAGCGAAGCACGGCACGATGCGCAGGGCGCCCCACTGGATCGTCGCCTCGGTCAGCGGGAAGCCGGTCAGGGCCTGGAACGTCGGATAGAGCGCCGCGATGAAGATCAAAGCGCCCGCCACCGCCAGGAGCGGCCGCTCGCGCAGCTTCCAGGCCGCGAAGGCGAAGGCGGGGAAGGCCAGATAGGCGAACCACTCGGCCGAGATCGACCAGGAGGCGTGGTTCCAGCCCGATACCGGCGCGAAACCCCAGGCGTGGACCAGCAGCAGATTGGCCGGCAAGGCCTTCCACGCGAGAATGTTCGGATCGACGGCGATGCCGACCAGGCCGGCGGCGATCGCCATGGCCCCGACGCCCGCCAGGGTGGCCAGGTGCAGCGGATAGACCCGCGCCAGCCGGTTCCACAGGAAGTCGCCGTAGCGGAACCGCCCTTGGCCGAAACCGCTCAGATAGACGTGGCACAGGATGAAGCCCGACAGCACGAAGAACGCCTCCACCCCCAGATAGCCCTTGGCGGCGAGCGCCGGGGTGAACCCGACGTCCAGCTTGGGCCAGTAATGGAACAGCACCACCCAGAAGGCGGCGAAGAACCGCAGGGCGGTCAGGGGCTTGATGTGCGCGGCGTCGGGCATGACGGCGGTCCTTAGGGGCCCGATTTTCCATCCCCACGGTGGAAAGATCAGCGTTACCCGCCTATCTCGCATGTGTTACATGTACGCGTACGCGAAACGGCGGCTTGATGAACAACCTTAGAGAGGACCGATGAACGAACTCCTTAGCCTGGTCGCCGACCCGGCCGCCTGGGCCGCCTTGGTGACCCTGGTGGTGATGGAAGTGGTTCTGGGGATCGACAATCTGGTCTTCATCTCGATCCTGTCGAACAAGCTGCCGCCGGAGCATCGCCAGCGGGTCCGCCGGATCGGCATCTCGCTGGCGCTGATCATGCGCCTGGTCCTGCTGTCGACCATCGCCTTCATCGTGGGCCTGACCGCGCCGGTCTTCGACCTCGGGATCAATGGTCCCGTCGGTTCGCACGGCGAGCCGGGCTTCGAGACCGCCTTCTCGTGGCGCGACCTGATCCTGATCGCCGGCGGCGCCTTCCTGATCTGGAAGGCGACCAAGGAAATCCACCACACCGTCGACCCGGGCAAGAGCGACGACGTTCTGGAGAAGGACAAGGCCAGCGCCGTGATTTCCAACGTCGGCGCGGCGATCTTCCAGATCATCCTGCTGGACCTGGTGTTCTCGATCGACTCGATCCTGACCGCCGTGGGGATGACCGACCATCTGCCGATCATGGTCGCGGCCGTGATCATCGCCGTGACCGTGATGCTGCTGGCCGCCGACCCGCTGGCCAACTTCATCAACAACAACCCGACCGTGGTGATGCTGGCCCTGGGCTTCCTGCTGATGATCGGCACCGTGCTCATCGCCGAGGGCTTCGGCGCCCACGTGCCCAAGGGCTACATCTACACCGCCATGGCCTTCTCGGCCGGCGTCGAGGGCCTGAACATGCTGGCCCGCAAGCGTGGGGCGAAGAAGGAGCACTAGCCCCTACTTCCGGCGTTGGGAGCGTGATAGGTCGGCGACCCCGGCTATCCGCTCCCAGGGCCAAGATGACCAGCCAGACCTTCACCCCGCAGGCTTTCTCTGGCGTCGAGCGCCGAACGACCCTGGCGGCGCTGATGATCGTGTTCCTGCTCAGCGCGCTGGACCAGACGATCGTGTCCACGGCCATGCCGCGGATCATCTCCGAGCTGAACGGCCTCAACCTCTATTCCTGGGTGACCACGGCCTATCTGCTGACCTCGACGGTGATGGTGCCGATCTGGGGCAAGCTGGGCGACATCTTCGGGCGCAAGCCGGTGCTGATCACCGGCATCACCATCTTCCTCGCCGGGTCATGGCTGTCGGGCCTGGCCGGCGAGTTCGGCGCGGTGCTGGGCGTGCCGGGCATGGTCCAGCTGATCGTGTTCCGCGCCCTGCAGGGCATCGGCGGCGGAGCCCTGTTCACCACCGCCTTCGCGATCATCGCCGATCTCTATCCGCCGAGGGAGCGGGGCAAGTTCGCCGGCATTTTCGGCTCGGTGTTCGGCCTGGCCAGCGTGCTGGGGCCGATCATCGGCGGCTATTTCACCGACCACGGCACGGTGCAGATCGGGACCCACACCGTCGCCGGCTGGCGCTGGGTGTTCTACGTCAACCTGCCGCTCAGCTTGCTGTCCCTCTTCATGGTCATCGTCAAGATGCCGCCGCTGGAGCATCGCCGGGCCGGCAAGATCGATGTCCTGGGCGCGGCCCTGCTGATCTGCGCCTTCGTGCCGCTGCTGCTGGTGCTCAGCCTGGGCGGCCACAACTTCGCCTGGACCTCGCCCCAGAGCCTATTGCTGTTCGCCGTCGCGATCGTGTCGCTGGTCGCCTTCGTGATCGCCGAGACCAAGGTGAGCAATCCGATCCTGCCGATGCACCTCTTTCAGAACAAGGTGTTCACGACGGCCAACCTGGCTGGCTTCCTGATCTCCATGGCCTTCATGGGCGTGGTGATGTTCCTGCCGCTGTTCCTGCAGCTGGGCCGCGGCGTGCCCGCCACGATCAGCGGCATGACCATGCTGCCCCTGATGGCCGGCCTGATCGCCGGCAGCACGATCGCCGGCCAGATGGTCACCAAGACCGGCAAGTACAAGCCGTTCATGATCGGCGGGGCGACCATTCTGCTGGTCGGGGTGTTCCTGCTGCACGACCTGTCGAAGATCCAGAGCCTCTCCCTGCTGTGCGTGCTGCTGGCCTTCGTCGGCCTGGGCCTCGGCCCCGGCCAGAGTCTGTTCAACATCGCCACCCAGAACGCGGTCGACCCGCGCGACCTGGGCGTGGCCACCAGCTCCAACCAGTTCTTCCGCCAGATCGGCTCGACTGTCGGCGCCGCCCTGGCCGGAACCCTGCTGACCGCGCGGCTGGCCAGCCTGCCCGGCGGCGGCCTCGATCTGGGCAAGCTGGAAGGCATGGCGGTGGAGGCGGCGGCCCAGGGCAAGGCCGCCCATGCCGATCCGGCCCTGCAAGCCGCCCTGGTCCACGCGGTCAGCGGGGTGATGGTCGCGGCCCTGTTCGTGATCGCCGCCGGCCTGGCGGTGATCCTGATGATCCCTGCCCTGCCCCTGAGGTCGCGCCAACCGGCGGCCGGCGCGCCCGTGCTGGAGAAGGCCGAGCCGACGAACTGATCAGCAGAACGGCAGAGGCTCTCCTGCTCAATTCCCTGCCTTCCTGGGCCTTGTGCCCAGGATCCATGGTTCCGGGCCAGCTGCCTTTGGGGCTGAGTTCTCGGTCATGCCGCCGCGCGGCCCCGAAAGACCCCGTTCGCCTCTGGCCTGGGTCCTGGGCACAGGGCCCAGGAAGGCGGGATTTGTAGCTTTAGCTCATCGCCACAAAGCCAACCGCCCTACAGGAAGCTGTAGGGATCCACGTCGATGACCACCCGCACCGAGTTCGGGACCTTGGCCCGCGCCCGCCAGGCGGCCATGAAGCCCTGCAGGTCGACATTGCGCTCTGCGCGGACCAGGAACCGCTTGCGGCGGCGGCCGCGCACCAGGGCCAGCGGCGCGTCGGCGGGGCCGAACACCTCGACCCCCTCGGCGTTGGGGATCACCGCGGCCAGGGCCTCGACATAGGCGTCCAGCGCCGCGCCATCGGGCCCCGAGGCGATCACCGCCGCCAGGCGTCCGTAGGGCGGCAGGCCCGCGTCCTGTCGCATGCTCATCTCGGCCTCGATGAAGGCGTCGCGATCCTGGGCGGCCAAGGCCTGCATCACCGCGTGGTCGGGCGAGTAGGTCTGCAGCAAGGCGCGGCCCGGCTTCTCGTGGCGTCCGGCGCGACCGGCGGCCTGGGCCAGCAGCTGGAAGGTCCGCTCGCCCGCCCGCAGGTCGCCGCCGCGCAAGGAAAGGTCGGCGTCCACGACGCCCACCAGGGTCAGGTTCGGGAAGTTGTGGCCCTTCGCCGCCGCCTGGGTGGCCACCAGGATGTCGATCTCGCCCGCCGCCATGCTGGCCACGAGGGTCTTGGCCGCCTCGGCGTCCATCACCGTGTCGGACGAGAACACGGCCACCCGCGCATCGGGGAAGATGTGCCGCGCCTCCTCCTCGACCCGCTCCACGCCGGGACCGATGGAAACGAGGCTGTCCTTGGCCCCGCAGTGCGGGCAGGTCTCGGGCTTCTTCATCGAGAAGCCGGTCAGGTGGCAGACCAACCGTCCGGTGTAGCGGTGCTCGACAAGCCAGCTGTCGGTGTCGGGCGACTTCATCTTCTCGCCGCACGCCTTGCACAGCACCAGCGGCGCATAGCCCCGGCGGTTCAGGAACAGCATCGCCTGCTCGCCGCGCTGCAGCGTCACGGCCATGGCCTTGATCAGCGGCGGCGACAGCCAGCGGCCAGGCTCCGGCGGCGTCTGGCGCATGTCGATCAGGCCGATGTCGGGCAGCTGCGCCGCGCCGTGACGGGCCGACAGCCGCAGCCAGCGGTAGCGGCCGGCCTGGGCGTTGAACAGGCTCTCCAGCGACGGCGTGGCCGAGGCCAGCAGCACGGTCGCGCCCTCGATCTTGGCGCGCGCCACGGCCAGGTCGCGGGCCTGGTAGATGAAGCCCTCCTCCTGCTTGAAGGAGCTGTCGTGCTCCTCGTCCACCACGATCAGGCGCAGCTTCTTGAACGGCAGGAACAGGGCCGAGCGGGCCCCGACCACGATGCGCGCGTCGCCGCTGGCGACGGCCTCCCACACCTGCCGCCGGCGCGGCGGCGAGACGCCCGAGTGCCACTCGGCCGGCAGCGCGCCGAACCGCTGCTCGAAGCGGGCCAGCACCGCCTGGGTCAGGGCGATCTCGGGCAGCAGCACCAGCACCTGGGCGTCGGGATCCTTCAAGGCGGCGGCGACGGTCTCCAGATAGACCTCGGTCTTGCCCGAGCCCGTCACCCCGTCCAGCAGCGCCGCCTGGAAGCCGCCGGCCTGCAGCATGTCGGTCAGCACCTCGACGCAGGCGCCCTGGCCGGGGTTCAGGTCGCGCGGCGGCAGGGACAGGTCCGGCTGCGGCAGGCCACGTTCGGGCTCGACGAAATCAACGGTCAGCACGCCCTCGTCGACCAGGCCCTTGACCACCCCGGCCGAGACGCCGGCGGCCGAGGCCAGGGCGGCGCCGGACAGCTTCTGGCCCTCGGCGGCGGCCAGCACCTTCAGCCGCGCCGGCGTCATGCGGCCGGGCTGGGTTCCGGTCAGGACCAGCACCTTGTCGGGCTTGGGCGGCGGATGGCGCAGGCCGCGCAGGGCCATGGCCAGCGGCCAGCCGGGCAGGTCCACCGAATAGCGCGCGGCCCACTCGACGAAGGTCAGCACGCCCGGCGGCAGCGGCGGATCGTCGACCCGCCCCTGCACGGCCTTCAGTGGTCGGTTGCCGCCGGTCCCGTCGCGCAAGGCGGTGACGACGCCGCGAATCACGCGCGGCCCCAGCGGCACGGCGACATGGTCGCCGACGGCCAGGTCCAGGCCTTCCGGCTCGGCGTAGTCGAAGGCCTCCGGCAACGGCATCGGCAGCAGGACGGAGGCGATACGCGGCATGGTGGGATGCTTTTGCCGCCAAACCGTCCCCAGGTCGAGAGCGACGCGCGCATCATCATCAAGCGGACATTAACCGTCTTGGCGCTTCATCGGGGATCTCTAGTTCTGTAGCCGGTGGGGACACGATGAGCGACGCGACGAACGCCAACCGGAAGGCCGTCGATGCGGAAACCGTCCGCGACTTCCTGCGCGTCCAGCCCGAGTTCCTGCGTCACGACGAGGATCTGCTGGGCGAGCTGGGCCTGCGCGTCGACGCCGCCAACGTCATCGATTTCGGCCCCGCCGCCCTGGCCCGCGCCGCCGCCGCCCATCGCCGCGAGGCCAGCGTCCGCCAAGCCATCGAGGCCAACGCCCGCGCCAACTATTCGGCTCAGGCGCAAACCCACGCCGCGGTCATCGACCTCCTGGACGCCCGCAACCACTCGGATCTGGCCCGTCGGGTCGACGAGATGGCCCGCGGCCGCTTCGGTCTCGCCGCCGGCATGATGGCCCTGGAAGGCCCTACCCGGGTCCCGGCCGGCTGGTACGCGCTGGCGGAAGGCCAGGTCGATATGCTGGCCGGCGATGCGCCGATCGCCCGCATGGGCTTCTACGCCCCCGCCCTGCCGCTGTTCGGCGATCAGGCCGAGGCCATCCGCAGCATGGCCCTGGTCCGCATGGCCATCTGGGAGCCTCGCCGGGAAGCCCTTCTGGCCTTCGGCTCGACCGATCCGGAAGGCTTCACGCCCGACATGGGCGCCGAGCTGGTGAACTTCCTGGCCCGCGTGGTCGAGCGCACGGCCGAACGCTGGCCCGTGCTGTGACAAAAGGCGTCGGGACCGCCCGCCAGGCCTACGCCGCCTGGCTGGACTACCTGACGCTGGAGCGCCGGGCCTCGCCGCGCACCGTGCGGGCCTATGGCGACAACGTCCTGGCCTATCTGAACTTCCTGGAACGGCATCGCGGCGAGGCGCTGAGCGTCGTGGCGATGGGCGAGATCTCGGCCGCCGACCTGCGCGGCTACCTGGCCTTCCGCCGACAAGGCGACGACGCCCTGGCGCCGCGCTCGGTGGCCCAGGCGCTATCGTCGATCCGCGCCTTCCACCGCTATCTGGACCAGCGTCACGGCGTGGCCAACGCCGGCGTCGATCTGGTGCGCGGCCCCCGGCTGAAGGTCGGCCTGCCGCGCCCGGTCTCCGAGGACCAGGCCCGCGACCTGATCGCCGAGGCCTCAGGCGACACCGAGCGCGACCCGTGGGAAACCGCCCGCGACGAGGCCGTCCTGACCCTGCTGTGGGGCTGCGGCCTGCGGATCAGCGAGGCCCTGTCCCTGACCTGGTCCGACGCGCCCTTGGGCCAGGCCCTGCGCATCACCGGCAAGGGCGGCAAGACCCGTATCGTCCCCGTGCTGGACGCCGTGCGCGACGCCGTTACCGTCTATGTCGACGAGCTGCCGTTCGTGCTGGATCCTGACGAGCCGCTTTTCCGCGCCAAGCGCGGCGGGCCGTTGTCGCCCCGCCACGTTCAGGGTTTGGTGCAGTTGCTGCGCGGACGCCTGGGCCTGTCGGACCGGGTGACGCCGCACGCCTTCCGCCACGCCTTCGCCACCCATCTGCTGGGCGCTGGCGCGGACCTGCGGGCGATCCAAGACCTCCTGGGCCACGCCTCGCTGTCGACCACCCAGCGCTACACCCAGGTCGACGCGGCGGGCCTGCTGGCCGCCTACCAGGCCGCCCATCCCAAGGCCTGACCGCCAACAGTGCGACGCAACGCCGCGAAGGCTTCCATGGAGATGAGCATTAACCGCGATTTCACATCGTCGTGGGCTCATAGGCGTGAAACTGCACGCTTTCCGCTGAGCGCTCCGCGCCCGCCAAGAGGCTCCGATGAAGTTCGACGACCTGAAAATCTCCACCAAGGTGGCCTTGCCCGCGGTCATCCTGACCGTGATCGCCTTGGTGATCGTGGGCCTGGGGGCCTGGCAGTCGCGCAAGGTCGAGGCCGACACCCGGATCCTGGTCGAGCAACGCGCGCCCGCCGAGCTGAACATCGCGCGCTTCAGCCGCCGCGTCGCCTCGATCGGCTACGCCGCCTACCGCGCCCTCGCCTATGACGGCGCATCGGCCGAGGGCAAGAGCGCCAGCGACGACCTGGACAAGGCCTACAAGGAAGCCAACGACCTGCTGGCCAAGGTGAAGCAGGCCGAGCCGGATACGGCCAAGACCGTAGACGGCTATAAGGTCCGCCTGGACAAGATCTACGCCAGCGCCCGCAGCGGCGCCGATCTTGGCCTGCAGAATTTGAACGACGCGGGCAAGATGATGATGGTCGAGATCGACCCGCAGATCACCAAGCTGACCGCCGACGTCAACGCCTATACCAACGCCCACGCCGCCGAGACGAAGACGATGGTCGACAAGGCTTCCAAGGAAGCCGTCGCGGGCATGATCTTTTCGATCCTGTTCGGCCTCGTCGCCGCCGGCGGCGCTCTGGCGCTGGCCCTGTGGATTGGCCGCTCCAAGATCGCCGCTCCGCTGAACGCCACCGCCAAGACCATGGAGATCCTGGCCCAGGGCAGCATCGACGTCGAGGTCAAGGGCGCCGAGCGCAAGGACGAGGTCGGCGCCATGGCTCGCTCGGTCCAGGTGTTCAAGGACAACGCCGTGGCGCTGCGCACGGCCGAGGCCGCGCAGCAACGCGCCAGCGCCGAGACGGAAGCCGAGCGTCGCCGCAACCAGGAACTGGCCGAGGCTTCGGCCAAGGAGCAGACCCTCGTCATGGAGGCCATCGCCGGCGGCCTGGCCCGACTGTCGGACGGCGACCTGACCTATCGTCTCGATCAGGAGTTCCCCGAGGCCTACAAGCGACTGCGGAGCGACTTTAACGGCGCTATCACCCAGCTCGAAGAGGTCGTGGGCTCCATCGTCCACGCCGCCAGCAGCATTGGCGCGGGCTCCGACGAGATCGCCTCGGCCGCCGACGATCTCTCGCGCCGCAGCGAGCAGCAGGCCGCCAGCCTGGAAGAGACCGCCGCCGCCCTCGACGAAATCACCGCCACCGTGAAGCGCTCGTCCGCCGGCGCCAACGAAGCCAGCAGGGTCGTGGGCTCGACGCGCACCGACGCCGAGCGCTCCAGCGTCGTGGTCCGCAACGCCGTCGACGCGATGAACCAGATCGAGAAGTCCTCGCAGTCGATCAGCCAGATCATCGGCGTCATCGACGAGATCGCCTTCCAGACCAACCTGCTAGCGCTGAACGCCGGCGTGGAAGCCGCTCGCGCCGGCGAGGCCGGGCGCGGCTTCGCGGTCGTCGCCCAGGAAGTCCGGGCCCTGGCCCAGCGCTCGGCCGACGCCGCCAAGGAGATCAAGACCCTGATCTCGACCTCGTCGCAGCAGGTCAACCAAGGCGTCAGCATGGTCGGCCAGACCGGCGAGGCCCTGCAGGCCATCGTCATCAAGGTCGGCGAGATCGACGCCCTGGTCAGCGAAATCGCGGCCTCGGGCCAGGAACAGGCCACCGGCCTCAACCAGGTCAACGCCGCCGTCAACCAGATGGACCAGACCGTCCAGCAGAACGCCGCCATGGTCGAGCAGTCGACCGCCGCCTCGCACGCCCTGAAGGGCGAGGCCGGCAATCTGATGCAGATGATCTCGAAGTTCCGGGTCGGCGCCGCCTCGGGCGCGATCGGCGCCTCGACCGCCCGCCGGCCGACCAGCCGTCCGGCCGCCCCGGCGCCGGCGCCGCGTCCCGCCGCCCCGGTCGCCAGCAAGGGCCCGTCCCTGGCCGGCGCCGGCAGCCGTCCGGGCGTCAACCCGGTCGGCGCGGCCCAGGCCAAGCTGGCCAAGGCCGTCGGCGCCGCGCCGCAAGCATCCAGCGACGACTGGGAAGAGTTCTGATCACCTTCGTAAGCGTAACCGCCCCGCACTCGCGGCGGGGCGTTTTCTCCCCACGATAGCGACTGGCCCCGCCTTCCTCAGGCGGGGCCTTTTCTTTTCCGGCCAAGCGGAACCAGGAGGCGCGCGGCGGCGCTGCATTCGCAGCTCACAGACGGATCCGCCTCGTGCCTCGCCTCGCCAAAGTCCTCTCCGCGCCCTCCCGCTCGGCCGTGTCCGTCGGCTCGAACATCGTCGACTGGCTGACCCTGGGCGTTCTGGGCGCGGCCACGGTGGCGTTGGCGATCTCGTCCCGCCGCGCGCGGTCCGACGACGTCGAGCGCCTGGAGCCCCAGACCCAGGCCAGCCGCTCCGCCGATCCGCAGGAGGCCGTCCACGAGCCCGGCCGCGGCCGCCATGCCGAGACGCCGCGCCAGATCCCGCCGCGCGGCTGGAAGGATATCCTCAAGCGCACGGCCAAGGAGTTTCGCGATGACAACGTCGCCCTGGTCGCCGCCGGCATGACCTTCTACGCTCTGCTGGCCTTCTTCCCCGGACTGACCGCCTTCGTCGCCCTGTACGGCCTGTTCGCCGAGGTCGCCGACGCCCGTCGGCAGCTGGACGCCCTGGCCGGCGTATTGCCGCCCGACACCGTCCGCTTCATCGGCGACGAAATGGTCCGCGTCGCCGGGGCCCACGCCACCGGCTTGACCTGGACCTTCGCCACCGGTCTGCTGGTGGCGGTTTGGAGCGCCAACGGCGCGGCCAAGGCCTGCTTCCTCGGCTTGAACATCGCCTATGAGGAGACCGAGAAGCGCGGCTTCATCCGCCTGACCGCCACCACCCTGGCCTTCACCCTGGGCCTCTTGGTCTTCGTGGTGCTGAGCCTGGCGGTGAACCTGGCGCCCGAGCTGGGCTGGACGCGCTGGCCCGTGCTGATCGCGGCCGTCGCCTTCGGCGTCGCCCTGCTCTATCGCTACGGCCCCAGTCGAGATCCGGCCCAGTGGCGCTGGGTCAGTTGGGGCGCGGGCCTGACGACGGCGGTGTGGATCCTGGGCTCGGTCGGCTTCTCGTTCTACCTGGCCCGCTTCGCCCACTATGATCGCGCCTATGGCCCGCTGGGCGCGATGATCGGCTTCATGATGTGGACCTATGTGTCGTCGCTGATCCTGCTGGCTGGGGCCGAGCTCAACGCCGAGCTCGAGCACCAGACCGCCCGCGACACCACGGCCGGCCCGGCCCAGCCGCTGGGCGCGCGCGGCGCCCAGATGGCCGACACGGTCGGCGCGGCGCAGTCCTAGCGTGCAGCCCGACCTCTTCGCCCCGCAGCCGCCGCCCGACCTGCCTGAAGGCCTGCGCTACCAGGCCGATCTGATCACGGCCGACGAGGAGCACGATCTGGTCGACCGCTTCGCGGCCCTGCCGTTCAGGCCGTTCGAGTTCCACGGCTATACCGGCCACCGCCAGGTGGTCTCGTTCGGCTGGCGCTATGATTTCGGTCGGCGCAGCCTGGACGCCACCACGCCGATCCCCGACTTCCTGCTGCCGCTAAGGGACAAGGTCGCCGCCTTCACGGGCCATGCGCCGGGCGACTTCCAACAGGCGCTGGTGTCGCTGTACGAGCCCGGCGCGGCGATCGGCTGGCATCGTGACCGGCCCGAGTTCGGCCAGGTGGCGGGCGTGTCGCTGCTGACGCCCTGCCGGTTCCGCCTTCGCCGCAAGGCCGGCGCGGGCTGGGAGCGGCGCGCGTTCGAGGCCGCGCCGCGTTCGGCCTACCTGCTCAGCGGGCCGTCACGCACGGAATGGGAGCACAGCATCTCCGCGCTGGAGGCCCGGCGGTATTCGGTGACGTTCCGGACCTTGGCCTCGCCGGCCTAAAAGGCCGGCGCCCTCTGTGCGATCAGCACAGGCACGGGACAGCCGTCGACCATGCGCGCCACGGCGCGCTCGCCATGGCCCCTCGGCATCTTGGAGAGCGGATGGGCTTTCAGGCTCTCCGGTTTGCCGACCAGTTCAGGCGCTGCGCTTCGACAATTCGCCGTCTGCGGATTGACCACGAAGCTCTTCCTCGGCAACGGCCGCGGCTTGAAGGTCCGGGACGCCCGCCCAGTCTCCCACGGCGCGGTCTGCCAAGCTTCTAGCTGCCTGGCGCCGCGCGTCATCTTGGCTTTCGGCGGAGGCGGCAACTGGACGTGCGGCGCAGCCGGAATCTCCACCAACGGCGCGGCCTGCAACAGGGCGGCCAGGGTCAGGGCGGACAAAAGCATGGCGGGGCTCCGTTCCCGAAACCCCGCCACTCTACGTCCGACTGTCCGGACGCCAACATTAACTTTCGGACAGGTCGGACCCGCCCGGCCAGTCCTACGCCTGCATCGTCCAGCCCTCGACGCCCATCGCCGCCTGGCGGAAGGCTTCCGAGCGGGTCGGGTGCGGATGGCAGGTGCGGGCCACGTCCTCCGAGGCGCCGCCGAACTCCATGGCTACGCAGATCTCGGCGATCATGTCGCCGACGTTCGGACCCACGGCGTGGGCGCCCAGGATGCGGTCGGTCTTGGCGTCGGCCAGCACCTTCACGAAGCCGTCGGTCTCGTGGTTGATCTTGGCGCGGCTGTTGGCCAGGAACGGGAACTTGCCGACCTTGTAGGCGACGCCCGCGGCCTTCAGGTCCTCCTCGGTCTTGCCGACCGTGGCGACTTCCGGGCTGGTGTAGATGACGCCCGGGATGATGTCGTAGTTCACGTGGCCGGCCTTGCCCGCGATCAGTTCGATGCAGGCCACGGCCTCGTCCTCGGCCTTGTGGGCCAGCATCGGGCCCGAGGTCACGTCGCCGATCACCCAGATCCCGTCGACGCCGGTCTTGTAATGGTCGTTGGCGATCATGCCGCGCTTGTCCGGCGTAATGCCGACGCTCTCCAGGCCCAGGCCCTGGGTGTAGGGGCGGCGGCCGATGGCCACCAGCACGTAGTCGGCCTCGATCGTCTGGGCCGCGCCGCCGGCGACCGGCTCGTGGGTGAGCTTGACGCCCTTGGCGCCCGCTTCCGCGCCGGTGACCTTGGCGCCCAGCGAGAACTTGAAGCCCTGCTTGGTCAGGATCTTCTGGAAGGCGTTGGCCACTTCCAGGTCGGTCCCCGGCAGGATGCGGTCCAGGAACTCGACGACGGTGACCTCGGCGCCCAGGCGCTTCCAGACCGAGCCCAGCTCCAGGCCGATGACGCCGGCGCCGACCACCACCAGCGACTTGGGCACTTCCGGCAGCGACAGGGCGCCGGTCGAGTCGATAATGCGCTTGTTGTCGATCGTCACGCCCGGCAGCGGGGTCGGCTCCGAGCCCGTGGCGATGACGATGTTCTTGGTCTCGAGCACGGTTTCCGAACCGTCCTCGGCCTTGACCACGACCTTACCGGCGCCGTCGATGCGGCCCCAGCCCTTCACGTAGTCGACCTTGTTCTTCTTCATCAGGAACTCGACGCCCTTGGTCAGGGCTTCGACGCTCTCGGCCTTCTGGGCCATCATCTGCGGCAGGTTCAGCTTGGGCTTCACCTCGATGCCCAGCTTGGCGAACTCGCCGCCGCTGGCGGCCTCGTACATTTCCGAGGCGTGCAGCAGGGCCTTGGAGGGCATGCAGCCGACGTTCAGGCAGGTGCCGCCCAGCTTGCCGCGGCCTTCGACGATCGCGGTCTTCAGGCCCAGCTGGCCAGCGCGGATGGCGGCGTTGTAGCCACCGGGACCACCACCGATGATGACGACGTCGTACTGAGCCATGGGTCTATCGCCTCAAGGACGCGCCGAAAGCGGCGCCGGACAAATATGGGGCCTCGCCGGCCCAATTGTCAGACCTCTGGAGGCGCGTGTTCCTTAGAGGCAAGCGGCCTAAAACGGAACCCGCTTTCGACGCGCGCGGCCTTGAAAATCAAGGAGATTGGGCAGTTTTCCTGAAGCCGCGCCCCTTCCCTGCCGCCGACGACGCAGCCTAACCTTAAGGGCTCATCGGGAGACCGTCGCATCGTGTTGAAATCCGCCGCCCTGGCCCTGGCTGTTCTTTGCGCGTCGGGCGCGCCCGCCTCCGCCCAAGCCGTCCCCGAAGGCGCGCCGATCGTCATCGGCCAGTCGCTGACGATGGAGTCGAAGATCCTCTCCCAGACCCGGCGGATCAACGTCCACCTGCCGCCGGACTACGCGACGTCGGGTAAGACCTATCCGGTGCTGTACCTGCTGGACGGCGGCGAAAAGGAGGACTTCCCGCACATCGCCGGCCTGGCCCAGCTGGGCGAGCTGTCTTGGACCTATCGCGAGATGATCGTGATCGGGATCGAGGGTATCGATCGCCGCCACGACCTGACCCACCCGACCAGCGTGGCGAAGGAGAAGGCCGACTATCCGACCACCGGCGGCTCGGCCGCCTATCGCCGCTTCCTGGCCGAGGAGCTGAAGCCCTGGGTCGCCGCCCGCTACCGGGTCAGCGGCGAGAGCGCGATCATCGGCGAAAGCCTGGCGGGCCTGTTCGTGGTCGAGACCTTCCTGAAGCAGCCGACCCTGTTCGACGCCTATATCGCCGCCAGTCCCAGCCTTTGGTGGAGCGACCAGGCCCTGGCGCGCGGCGCGGCGGCGGATCTGGCCAAGTGGCCGGCGAGCGGGTCGCGCAAGCTCTATCTGACCATCGGCGACGAGGGGACCACGATGCAGGCGGGCGTCGACAAGGTCGTGGCGGCGATCGGGGCGGCCAAGCCGGCGGGCCTGACCTTCGTCTACGACCCGATGCATCAGGAGCACCACAGCACGGTCTACCATCCGGCCGCCCTGAAGGCCTTCCGCAGCGTCTGGCCGGGGCCCCGCCCGAACCCGAACTGAGCTCTGCCACAGGCCTGACATCGCGCCGCCTGGAGAGCGCCACCGATCGGTGACGTCATGTCGGTATGATCTCGCGCGTCCGCCTCTTCGCCGCTCTCACCGCCCTGGCGCTCGCCGCCGGCGCCCCCCTCCCGGCGCCCGCGCGCGGCCATCAGATCCCGATCGCCAGCGCCAAGCCCGGCGACACCTTGGCGGTGCTCTATTCGGGCGATGGCGGCTGGGGGCCGCTGGACCAGGTGGTGGCCCACCATCTGGCCGATAGCGGCGTGCCGACCATCGGGGTCAACTCGCTGACCTATTTCCGCACCAAGCGGTCGCCCGATGGCGTGGCCGGCGACTTGGCCGGCGCCCTGCGCGAGTACGAAGCCCGGTGGGGCCGCAGGAACGTGGTGCTGATCGGCTATTCGTTCGGGGCCGACGCCCTGCCGGCCATCATCCCGCGCCTGCCCGCCGATCTGCGCGCCCAGGTCGGCCATGTGGTGCTGATCGGGACCGGCCCGAACGGCGACCTGCGCTTCCATCCGGCCAGCTGGCTGAACCTGGCCAGCCACGATTCCTTCCCCGTCCGGCCGGCCATCGCCGCCCTCAAGGCCGTGGACATGAAGAACGCCAAGATCACCTGCGTCTATGGCGACAAGGAGCACGCCGACATCTGCCCCGACCTGCCCGACACCGAAGTCGCCAAGGTCCGCCTGCCCGGCGGCCACCACTTCAACGGCGACTACGCGACCCTGGGCGAGGCGGTGCTGCGGGCCAGCCGCTAGAGCGGCGCCGCCAGCCCGTACCGATCCGCCAGCCACCGCGTGATCGGCCGGGCGTCGGTGAGAAACGACAGGCCGTTGGCGACCTGGATCTCGCCGTGCGGGCCGGCGTCGGGCGCGGCCTCCGCCAGGATCAGGGTCGGAGCGTTCTGGTGGTCCTCGCCCAGGCGGTCGACCAGAGCGGAACGCGGCCGGGCGTAGTCGACGCGGACGATGTCGAGGACGTCCCGCAGTTGCGGATATCGCGCCAGATAGCCCTCCATCATCGCGCAGTCGGGACAGAACCGTTGCTGACCCTCCTTATCGAAGCCCATCGGCAGCAGATAGAGCGTGTCCTTGGCCATGGCGGCCTCCCGAAAAGCAAACGGCCCCGGCGCAGAACGCCGAGGCCGCTGGAAATCGCGTGTCTGTAGAGCCTAGAGCTCCAGCAGCAGGCGCTGCGGGTCCTCGATGGCTTCCTTGACCTTCACGAGGAAGGTCACGGCGCCGGCGCCGTCCACGACGCGGTGGTCGTAGGACAAAGCCAGGTACATCATCGGACGGATCTCGATCTTGCCGTTCACCACCATCGGGCGTTCCTTGATGGCGTGCATGCCCAGAATGCCCGACTGCGGCGCGTTCAGGATCGGAGTCGACATCAGCGAGCCATAGATGCCGCCGTTGGTGATCGTGAAGGTGCCGCCCTGCATGTCCTCGATGCCCAGCTGGCCCGTGCGGGCGCGCTTGCCGAGGTCGCCGATGGTCTTTTCGATCTGCGCCAGGTTCAGCACGTCGGCGTCACGGACGACCGGCACCACCAGGCCCTTGTCGGTGCCGACGGCGACGCCGATGTCGTAGTGGTTCTTATAGATCAGGTCCTGGCCGTCGATCTCGGCGTTGACGTCGGGGATCGCCTTCAGCGCGGCCACGACGGCCTTGGTGAAGAACGACATGAAGCCCAGTTTCACGCCGTGCTGCTTTTCGAAGACGTCCTTGTACTGGGCGCGCAGGGCCATCACGGCGCTCATGTCGACCTCGTTGAAGGTCGTCAGCATGGCGGCGGTGTTCTGGGCTTCCTTCAGGCGACGGGCGATCGTCTGACGCAGACGCGTCATCTTCACGCGCTCCTCGCGCTCGTGCAGGGCGCGCGGCGCGGCCGGAGCGGCGGCCGGAGCCGGGGCCGAGGCGCGGGCTTCGAGAGCGGCCAGAGCGTCGCCCTTGGTCACGCGGCCGTCCTTGCCGGTGCCAGCGACCTTCGACAGGTCGAGGCCGGTCTCGGCCGCGATCCGGGCCGGGGCCGGGCTGACCGGCGCGGCGGCCGGAGCCGCTGCGGGAGCGGGGGCGGGAGCAGCGGCCGGGGCCGGCGCGGGCTTCGGCGCCTCGGCCTTGGGGGCCGGCGCGGCGGCCGGAGCAGCGGCGGCAGTCGCGCCTTCGCTGACCACGCCCAGGACCGTGCCCGGGACGACGGTGGCGCCTTCGGCGGCGCCAATGGCCGACAGCACGCCGTCGGCGGGCGAGGCCACTTCGAGGCTGACCTTGTCGGTTTCCAGCTCGACGAGGATCTCGTCCTTCTTCACGGCTTCCCCGACCTTCTTGGTCCAGCGGGCGACCGTCGCTTCCGTGACGGATTCGCCGAGGGCGGGGGTATTGATGTCGGCCATGGGGCTTTCCGAGTTCTCTTGTTTGGTCCGGCGGGTTTCTTAGTGCGCGAGGACGACGCTTAGGCGAAGGCCTCGTTGAGGAACGTCTCGAGCTCTTTCAGGTGGCGGCTCATCAGGCCGGCGGCCGTCGAGGCCGAGGCCGGACGACCCACATAGCGGGCGCGCTTGGCCTTGATGTCCAGCTTGTCCAGCGTCAGCTCCAGCCACGGATCGACGAAGGTCCAGCCGCCCATGTTCTTGGGCTCTTCCTGGCACCAGACGAGGTCGGCGTTCTTGAAGCGGCCCAGCACGGTCATCAGCGACTTCATCGGCCACGGATAGAACTGCTCCAGACGCAGCAGGTAAACGTCGTCGCGGCCGGTCTTGGCGCGCTGGTCGACCAGGTCGAAATAGACCTTGCCCGAGCAGATGATCACGCGCTTGATCTGATCGTCGCTCTTCAGCTTGATCCCGCCGACATCGCAGCCGGCCTCGGCGCCATCCACCATCACCCGGTGGAAGGTCGAGCCTTCGGTGAAGTCGGCCAGGTTCGAGACGGCGCGCTTGTGGCGCAGCAGGCTCTTGGGGGCCATCACGATCAGCGGCTTGCGGAACTCGCGGTGCATCTGGCGCCGCAGGGCGTGGAAGTAGTTGGCCGGCGTCGTGCAGTTGACGACCTGCATGTTGTCTTCCGCGCACGACTGCAGGAAGCGCTCCAGACGGGCCGAGCTATGCTCGGGGCCCTGGCCTTCGTAGCCGTGCGGCAGCAGCATGACGAGGCCGCTCATCCGCAGCCACTTGCGCTCGCCCGAGCTGATGAACTGGTCGATCACCACCTGGGCGCCGTTCACGAAGTCGCCGAACTGGCCTTCCCACAGGGTCAGGGTGTTCGGATCGGCCAGCGAGAAGCCGTATTCGAAGCCCAGCACCGCCTCTTCCGACAGGGCCGAGTCGATGACTTCATAGTGGGCTTGGCCCGGACGGATGTTGTTCAGCGGCGTGTAGTGCTCTTCGGTCTTCTGGTCGATGATGTCCGAATGGCGCTGGGTGAAGGTGCCGCGCACCGAGTCCTGACCCGACAGGCGAACCGGCAGGCCCTCGTCCAGCAGGGTGGCGAAGGCCAGGTGTTCGGCCGTGCCCCAGTCGATGCCCTCGCCCTTCTCGATCGCCTCGCGGCGGTTGTCGATGGCGCGGCGGACGGTCTTGTGGGCGTCGATGCGCTCCGGGATCGTCGTGATCAGACGGCCCAGCTCCAGCAGGCGGGTCTTCGGGAAAGCCGTCTTGCCGCGGCGGTCCTCGTCGCCCGGCAGGGTCAGACCGGCCCACTTGCCGTCCAGCCAGTCGGCCTTGTTGGCCTTGTAGGTCTTGCCGGCGTCGAACTCGGCGTCGAGGAACTTCTCGAACTCCGAGACCCAGCCGTCGCTCTCGGCCTGGGTGATCACGCCTTCGCCGATCAGGCGGCTGGCGTAGATCTCGCGGGTCGGCGGGTGGCCCTTGATCTTGGCGTACATGATCGGCGACGTCATGGTCGGGTCGTCGCCTTCGTTGTGGCCGAAGCGACGGTAGCAGACCATGTCGATGACCACGTCCTTGCCGAACTTCTGGCGGTACTCGGTCGCGACCTTGGCGGCGAAGACGACGGCTTCCGGGTCGTCGCCGTTCACGTGGAAAATCGGGGCCTCGACCATCAGGGCCATGTCGCTGGGATAGGGCGACGAGCGCGAGTAGCGCGGGCTGGTCGTGAAGCCGATCTGGTTGTTGACGATGAAGTGGATGGTGCCGCCCGTGCGGTAGCCCTTCAGGCCCGACAGGGTGAAGCACTCGGCCACCACGCCCTGGCCGGCGAAGGCGGCGTCGCCATGCAGCAGCAGCGGCAGAACGTGGCCGCGGCCGGCGTCCGGCGTCTCGCGCAGCAGGAAGGCCTGCTTGGCGCGGGCCTTGCCGATCACCACCGGGTTGACGATTTCCAGGTGCGACGGATTGGCGGTCAGCGACAGGTGGACCTTGTTGTCGTCGAACTCACGGTCCGACGAGGCGCCCATGTGATACTTCACGTCGCCCGAGCCCTCGACGTCCGAGGGGACCGACGAGCCGCCTTGGAACTCGTGGAAGATCACGTGGTAGGGCTTGCCCATCACGGCGGCCAGCACGTTCAGGCGACCGCGGTGGGGCATGCCCAGGACGATGTCCTTCACGCCCAGCGCGCCGCCGCGCTTGATGATCTGCTCCATGGCCGGGACCATGGCCTCGCCGCCGTCCAGGCCGAAGCGCTTGGTGCCTGGGAAGCGCTTGTGCAGGAACTTCTCGAAGCCCTCGGCCTCGATCAGCTTCTTCAGGATGGCGACCTTGCCCTCCTTGGAGAAGCTGATTTCCTTGTCGCGACCCTCGATGCGCTCCTGCAGCCAGGCCTTCTCGGCCGGGTCGGAGATGTGCATGTACTGCACGCCGACATTGCCGCAGTAGGTGCGGCGGACGATCGACAGAATCTCGCGGACCGTGGCCGTCTCCAGGCCCAGCACGTAGTCGAGGAAGATCGGACGATCGTAGTCGGCCTCGGTGAAACCGTAGGTGGCCGGGTCCAGCTCGCTGGCGTCCTTCGGCGGATCCAGGCCCAGCGGGTCGAGGTTGGCGGCCAGGTGGCCGCGCATCCGATAGGCCCGGATCATCATGATGGCGCGCAGGCTGTCCAGCGTGGCGGCGCGGACGGCTTCGGCGTTGGCGCCCGGCGCCTTGGCTTCGATGGCCTTGGAAACCTTGGCCTCGACGGCGGGAGCGACGGTCGCCCATTGGCCGTCCAGGGCCGACAGCCAGTCCGGACGGACGGTCGGCACCTTCCTGGGCGTCCAGGCCGGGTCCTGCGCGGCGCGCTTAACCTGGTCGGCCTGTTCCTGCAGGCTGGCGAAGAAGGCGTTCCACGAGGGCTCGACCGACGCGGGGTTCTCCGCCCACTGGGCGTAGAGGTCTTCCACGAACGCCGCATTGGCGCCGTAGAGGAAGCTGGTCTCGGTCAAGACCTGGTTGATGATGCCTGCGTCGTCCGCCATCGTTGTTCGCCTTAAGATCCGCTTTTCTACGGGACCGGTATCGGAAGCCCGTAAATATAGTCTCTCAATCACCCGGGCGCCCGTCTGTCGGCGGGGCCCAGGTGATTTTTTCGGATCGTCGACTGGCGGTCGCAAAAAACCTGGGCCCCGCGCGGGGCGGGGTTTCGGTGTCTTCAGTTAGCCCTTCAGGACCTCAAGCAGGGTCTCGCCCAGCTTGGCCGGCGACGGCGAGACGCGGATGCCCGCCTCTTCCATCGCCGAGATCTTGTCCTCGGCGCCGCCCTTGCCGCCCGACACGATGGCGCCGGCGTGGCCCATGTGACGACCGGGAGGGGCCGTGCGGCCGGCGATGAAGCCGACCATCGGCTTCTTGCGGCCGCGCTTGGCTTCGTCCTTCAGGAACTGGGCCGCTTCTTCCTCGGCCGAGCCGCCGATCTCACCGATCATGACGATCGACTTGGTGGCCTCGTCGGCCAGGAACATTTCCAGGACGTCGATGAACTCGGTGCCCTTGACCGGGTCGCCGCCGATGCCGACGGCCGTGGTTTGGCCCAGGCCGGCGTTGGTGGTCTGGAACACGGCTTCGTACGTCAGGGTGCCCGAGCGCGACACGACGCCGACCGAGCCTTCCGAGAAGATCGAGCCAGGCATGATGCCGATCTTGCACTGGTTCGGCGTCAGGACGCCGGGGCAGTTCGGGCCGATCAGGCGCGACTTGCTGCCTTGCAGAGCCTTCTTGACCTTGACCATGTCCAGCACCGGGATGCCCTCGGTGATGCAGACGATCAGCGGGATCTCGGCCTCGATGGCTTCCAGGATCGAGTCGGCCGCGAAAGGCGGCGGGACATAGATCACCGAGGCGTCGGCGCCGGTGCGGTCCTTGGCTTCGGCGACGGTGTCGAACACCGGCAGGCCGATGTGGGTCTGGCCGCCCTTACCAGGCGTGACGCCGCCGACCATTTTGGTGCCGTAGGCGATGGCCTGTTCGGTGTGGAACGTGCCTTGAGCGCCGGTGATGCCCTGGCAGATGACCTTGGTTTGCGAACCGATCAGAACCGACATTAACGGGCGCCCTTCACAGCGGCGACGATCTTCTCGGCGCCGTCAGACAGATCGTTGGCGGCGATGACGTTCAGGCCGCTTTCCGAGATGATTTTCTTGCCGAGTTCGACGTTGGTGCCTTCCAGACGGACGACCAGCGGAACCTTGAGGCCGACTTCCTTCACGGCGGCGATGACGCCTTCGGCGATGATGTCGCAGCGCATGATGCCGCCGAAGATGTTGACCAGGATGCCCTTCACGGCCGGATCGGCGGTGATGATCTTGAAGGCCGCGGTGACCTTCTCCTTCGACGCGCCGCCGCCGACATCCAGGAAGTTGGCCGGCTCGGCGCCGTACAGCTTGATGATGTCCATGGTGGCCATGGCGAGACCCGCGCCGTTGACCATGCAGCCGATCTCGCCGTCCAGGGCGATGTAGGCCAGGTCATACTTCGACGCTTCGATTTCCTTGGGGTCCTCTTCGCTCTCGTCGCGCAGTTCCTTGATGTCCGGGTGGCGGAACAGGCTGTTGCCGTCGAACGACAGCTTGGCGTCGAGGACGCGCAGATGGTCGTCGGCGGTGACGATCAGCGGGTTGATCTCCAGCATGGCCATGTCCTTGGCCATGAACGCCGTATAGAGCTGGGTCAGCAGCGAGGCGGCTTCCTTGGCCAGGCCGCCGGTCAGGCCCAGAGCCTTGGCCAGGGCGCGCTGATGGGTCGGCCACACGCCCGTCGCCGGGTCGATGGTGAAGGTGTGGATCTTCTCGGGCGTCGAATGGGCGACGTCCTCGATGTCCATGCCGCCTTCGGTCGAGGCCACGACCGAGACCTTGCTCGAGGCGCGGTCGACGAGAAGCGACAGGTAGAATTCCTTGGCGATCGCCGCGCCTTCCTCGATGTAGAGGCGGTTGACCTGCTTGCCCTTGGGGCCCGTCTGGTGAGTCACCAGCACCCGGCCGAGCATTTCCTCGGCGTTCTTGCGGACCTCTTCGACCGACTTGACCACGCGGACGCCGCCCTTGGCGTCGGGGCCGAGCCCCTCGAACTTGCCCTTGCCACGGCCGCCGGCGTGGATCTGGCTCTTCACGACGAAGACTGGCGTGCCGAGCTTTTCGGCGGCGGCGGCGGCTTCATCGGGAGTGAAGGCGGCGAAGCCGCGCGGCACGGGAGCGCCGAACTCGGCGAGTACGGCTTTGGCTTGATGTTCGTGGATGTTCATGAGGGCCCGGTCTCGACGACGGCTTTCTGAAATGTGGCCGGGTTATAGGAGCGCTGTTTCGCAGGCGCAACCGCGCGCGGACGATAAGGTGAAGGCTTGCGCACTTATCTTGTCGCGAAGAACGCGCAGGCCAGGCGATCAGGGGCGCCCCGGCATGGGAAACCCTTGATGCAGCGCGACTGTTACCGGTCCCACCCTTTGCTGGAAAAACAGGCGCCACCGGTATCAGGACCGCCGTCATCTTCGGCGCCCAGGGTCGCGCCTAGTCTCGAAACGCGCTCGGACACGATGACAACGTTGGCGCCTCGCCGGCGGCGGCCCCTCTTAGAACTGATGACCGGGGTCGTCGAAATAGACCAGGATGAACGACAGCATCGCGGCCGCCTCGCGGGTCTTGGCGTCCTTGGGCGGCAGATAGACCGTGCTCGTGTTCGACATGCCGCCGCCCATCAGGTCCACGGCGCCGATGTCGACACCGTCCTGGCTGTAGACATAGCCCAGCACCTTGCCGCCGCCGATCGGCATGCCGCCGACCTGCTCGGTGCGGGCCTGCAGGGTGACTCCGCCGAAGCGCAGCTCGGCCGCGCGCTGCGGCTGCTGCAAGGCCTTCAGCAGCGAACCGGCCTCCCCCAGCACCAGGGTGAAGTCGGCGTCGTCGCCGGCGCCCGGCCCGGCGAAGGTGCAGACATACTGCAGCTTCTGGGTCTTGTAGGTGACGCCGAGGATCTTGCGCTTGCCCTGGCCGCCGCCGCAGGCGACCTCGACCGGACCGACGTTCGGCCCGTTGAACTGGAACTTGATCTTTGACTTGGCCTTCTCGGAAAAGCCCGAGATCCCGGTGTTGCTCCTGAAGCTGACGCCGGCCACGGCCTCGTACTCGGCGATCGTCGTGATGGGCTTGAGCAGGCTCTTGCCCTTCTTCATGCCCACCTTGACCTTCTCGGTGGTCTTGGTGATCGGCGCATCGGCCCGCGCCGGGGCCGCGAGGGCCAGGCCGGCGACAAGAGCAAGCGCGAGCGCGACGGATTTCATGGCGGTTCCCCCACGACTGGTGTCGTGGTCAAGCTAGTCACGGAACCGCGTTATCTCAACACTCCATTCAACGGGGAGGCGAAACCGCCGCCGTCGCCCGGCGCTCCAGCTTGCCCCAGCCGACCCGGCCGCCGCGGATGGCCATGACCACCGACTTGACGACGACGTAGTACATCAGCTGGCGATAGCCGAACCGCTGAACCGGCAGAAACGGCAGGTCAGCCCACGGCGCGCGCTTTTCCAGCGCCATGCCCAGGGCGCCGGCCGACAGATCGACGGCGATGAACACCGCCCAGTAGGCCAGGCCCAGCAGCATGTCGTCGGGCCGCCACTCCACGGGGTGGGCCACCGCCCCGTAGAGGCCGGCGACCAGGCTCCAGATCACCGCCAAGTCGACCAGCGGCGCGGCCACGGCCAGGATGATCTGGAACAGCCAGATCTGCGGCAGGGCCACGAAGCCCAGCACCGGCGTCTTGGTGTTGAACATCGCCTTGCGGTGTTTCCAGACGCACTGCAGCGTGCCGAACGACCAGCGGAAGCGCTGCTTGAGCAGGCCGCCGACGGTGTCGGGCGCCTCGGTATAGGCGCGGGCCTCGGGGTCGAAGGCCACCTTCCAGCCGGCGCGCTGGCAGGCGATGGTCAGGTCCTGGTCCTCGGCCAGGGTGTCGGCGGGATAGCCGCCTAGGGCGTCTAGCACGCTCTTGCGCCAGGCCCCGACCGCACCCGGCACGACGGTGACGGCGCCCAGGGCCGACAGCGCCCGCCGCTCCAGGTTCTGGGCGGTGACATATTCCAGGGCCTGCCAGCGGGTGACGATGTTCAGGCGGTTGCCGACGATGGCGTTGCCCGCCACCGCGCCGATGTCCCCGTCCTGGAACCAGCGGGCCAGGCGACCGATGGTCTCGGGCGGGAACAGGGTGTCGGCATCGAGGGCCACCACGAATTCGCCCTTGGCCACGGCCAGGCCGCGATTGACCGCCCGCGCCTTGCCGCCGTTCTCGAAGCTCAGCAGCGTCACGCGCGGGTCGCCCGCGAAGTGGTCGCGCACCTCCTGGGCCGTGCGGTCCTTGGAGCCGTCGTCGAGGACCAGCACCTCAAGGTTCTTCCAGTCGCTCTCCAGGATCCGCGCCACCGAGGCGGCGATCACCTTCTCCTCGTTGAAGCAGGGGATCAGCACCGAGACCAGCGGCCCGTTCTGGCTATCCAGGTCGGCGGGCTCCTCGTGCGTCCAGAAGCGATGGACCAGGGCCAGGCTGGCCAGGAACACCAGCCGCGCGACGCCCAAGAAGATCGCCGTGACGAACAGGAAGGTCATGGTCGCCTGGGTCCAGCGGAAGAAGTCGAAGCCCAGGCGGTCGACGGCCAGGTCCAGCCCCGTGCGCGAGGTCGGCGGCATCACCTGCTGCGGGGTCATGCCGGCCAGCTCGCCGATGGTGACCAGGCGATAGCCGCGGGCGCGGATCTGGTCGATCAGCTCCGGCAGGGCCGCGACGGTGCGGCTGCGGTCGCCGCCGGCGTCGTGCAGCAGCACCACCTGGCCGGGACGGCTGCCTGGATTGTCCAGGCGGTCGAGCGTGCGGTCGATGATCTGCTGCGGCGTCGGCTTCTGCCAGTCGTCGGGGTCGATGCGCAGGCCCACGGTCATGTAGCCCAGGGTCTGGGCGATCACGAGGGGGGCGACCTCGTGCGCGGTCGAGGGCTCGGCGTCGCCGAAGAACGGCGGACGGAACAGGCGCATCGAGCGGCCGGTGATCACCTCGAACAGGCGCTGGGTGGCGTTCAGTTCGACCTGAACCTGCGCCAGCGGCGTTTCGGCGATGTTCGGGTGGGTCCAGCTATGACCGCCGACATCGTGGCCTTCGCGGACCTCGCGTTCGACCAGGCCTGGATGCTTCTGCATGTTCTGGCCGATCACGAAGAAGGTGGCCGGCGCGTTCTTGGCTTTGAGGATGTCCAAAATCTTGGGCGTCCAGCGCGGATCGGGACCGTCGTCGAAGGTCAGGGCGACCAGGCCCTTCTTCTGGCCGTAGCGCTCGATCACGTAGCTGGACGGAATGACATCGTAGGTCTCGCCCGAGACCAGGCCGGTGTCGGGATCGAACTCCAGGCTCCGCTTGCCCGGCGTCGGCAGTTGCGCGATGCGCAGCACCTCGCCGCCGCCGTCGAAGTCGACGCCCTGGCCGTTGGCCAGCGTCGTCAGCCCCGCCGTCGAGGCCTGGCCGTACGGCTTGCCCAGCAGCGACCAGACACCCGGATCCTCCATGCCCATTCGCCACAGGGCGTAACCACGCGGCTTCCACGGATCGGTGACCTTGACCTGGTTGAACAGGGTCACCGCGTCCATGAACCAGACGACGTGGTCGTCGCCGTTGTCGTCGGTGTAGGTGTAGGTCGGGTTCAGGGCGTCGTCGTCCATGCGGATCGTGGCCCCCGCGTCCTGGGCGTTGCGCATGGCCTCGTGGAAGGTGGCGGGGGCGCCCGAGACGTGCCTGCCGGTCTTGTCCAGCGTCCAGTCGTAGCCGTAGGCGGCCAGGGCGATGATGGTGCGGGCCGGATCCAGGCTCGCAAAGCGCTTCTCCAGCTCGGCCTCGTACCAGTCCTGGCCGGCGTTGGGCCCCGGATCGCCCAGGGCGTAGTGCTGGTCATAGGCCATCAGCACCAGGGTGTCCGAGCTCTGCTGCAAGCGCTTGAGCGGCCAGCCTTCCTCGTCGAACGGGGCGGTGACCCAGACCTCGCGGCCGGCCTCCTTGAGCGCCGCGCGGGCCTCGTCCAGGAACTTGGGATAGGCGGCCAGCCCCTTGGCCGACAGCGCCTCGAAGTCGAAGACATAGCCGCCGTAGCCGCGCTGGGCGGCCAGGGTCGTCAGGTTGTCGATCAGCTTGTGGCAGGCTGAGGGGTCGGCCAGCAGGGCGTCGGCCAGTGGGCCGTTGAACGCGGCGTTGGCCGAGTTGTGGACCAGCGGCAGCACGGCCGGATGATTGGACGCAGCGGCGATCCGCGCGGTCCCTTCGGGGTCGTCGACGACGCTGATCTCGCCCTTGGCGCCGTTGATCGCCACCCACTGCGGCGAGACCACGTCCAGCTTGTCGACATTGCGGCGCAGGGACTCGCGGCTGTCCTCGTCCCAGTTGACGTAGAAGCCGACCGACAGCGGCGTGGTCGCCGCGCCGTTGGGGGCGGTCTTGGGCCGGGGCACGCGACGCCAGGACTTCACGGGCTTGACCTTGCGCGCCGTCTCCTGGTGGAGGGACGTCAGGACGTGCGGGTCCTTCAGCGGCGCATCGGGCAGGCGCGGGGCGAAGGCCAGGGTGGCCGCGAAGCCGGCCACGATCGCGGCGATGGCCGAGGCGATGATCCCCAGCGCCAGCTTGGCGCGCCGCTCACGCTTGCCCGTGGGATCGTGGAAGATGTGGCGGTCTTCGGGGGTCATTCAGGCGCTCGCGGTTCGTTGCGGCTGTGATACCTGAAATTGACGGAAGCGTGGCGGTTGACCCGCTAGTCGACGGCGACGTTTGGCCGCGCGCCCCTAGTCTACCCAATCCCGGTCCAGGCGGCGCGAGGCCAGGAAGAACAGCAGGGCGGCCAGGAGATAGAAGCCCATCCCCGTGTAGATCGCCCAGCGCAGCGACTCCGCCCCGAACACCGGCTTCAGCAGATCCGAGACGGCGCCGAAGTAGTAGACGCCCACGGCGATGCCCAGGAGGTTGTTGATCAGCAGGAACAGGGCCGAGGCCGTGGTCCGCATCGGGGCCGGCGCCAGGTGCTGCACGGCCGCCGTGATCGGTCCCAGCCAGGTCAGGTTCAGGCCTGTGGGGACCAGGAAGACCACGAAGGCCAGGGCCAGGGCCGCTTGTCCCCCAAGCCCGCCGACCAACGATCCGCTGTTCATGGCCAGCAGGAAGCACGGCACGGAGATCAGGAACGCCACGGCCGGGGTCAGCGGATAGCCGGCCTTGGACTTGGCGCCCAGGCGGTCGGCCATCACGCCGCCCAGCCAGATGCCGATGACGCCGCCCAGGAAGGCGATGCCGGAATAGTACCAGGCGGTCTGCCCCAGGGTCAGACCCAGACTCCGCATGAAGAACGACGGCAGCCAGGCCGCGACGCCATAGCCGCAGACCGACGACGAAGCCGCGCCCAGCGACAGCAGCCAGAAGCTGGGCTTGGCCGCCAACAGCTTGGCCACCTGGCCCAGCGGGGCGGCGGGCGCGGGGGGAGCCGCCGGCTCGCCCGGCGCGCGGTCGGCGCCGCCGCGCGGCGGATCACGCACGACCAGGCGGAAGATCGGGGCCAGCAGCACGCCCAGGGCGCCGACGACGATGAAGGCCGTCCGCCAGCCGTAGTGGACCGCCAAGAGGCCGCCGACCAGCGTCCCCGCCGCCGTGCCCAGCGGAATGCCGAAGGCGTAGGCCGCCAGGGCCCGGGCGCGCTGATGCTTGGGGAAATAGTCCGAGATCAGCGAATAGGCCGGAGCCACGCCGCCGGCTTCGCCGATGCCCACGCCCATCCGGGCCAGGAACAGGTGCGAAAAGCTACCGACCACCCCGCACAGGGCGGTGAAGCCGCTCCACAGGGTCAGGGCCGCGGTCATGATCCAGACGCGGCTGAAGCGGTCGGCCAGCCAGGCGATCGGGATGGCCAGGGTGGTGTACAGCAGGGCGAAGGCCAGGCCGCCCATCAGGCCGAACTGCGCGTCGGTCAGGCCGAACTCGTCCTTGATCGGCTTGGCCAGGATGCCCAGGATCTGCCGATCCAGGAAGTTGAAGGTGTAGGCCAGGATCAGCATGGCCAGGACCACGTAGCGATAGCCCGACGGCTTGGTCCAAGCCTGGTTTCCGGTCTCGCTCATGGTTCGCCCCGCTACGCTACAGCCGACATAAAGAAAGGGCGGGACCTGTCGCAGCAAGCCCCGCCCGAAAGCATCACCAGGATTCTTAGAAGGCCAGCTCGACCGAGGCCGCCACGGTGCGCGGCGGGCCGTAGAAGCCGATCACGGAGTTGTTGTAGGTCGGCGCCCCGAAGTTGTAGCCGCCGGTGCGGTACTTCTCATTGGTCAGGTTCTTGCCGGTCAGGGCCAGCTTGTACTTGCCGCCCGGCGCGGTCCAGATCGCCGTCAGGTCGACCAGGGTGAAGGCCTTCTGGTCCAGGGCCGGCAGCGGCTGCTCGAACTGCTGGTAGCTGTCGCGATAGCTGACCATCGGGGTGATGGCCAAGCCGCCGCCCGCCAGCTCGCCACGCCAGGTCAGGCTGACATTGCCGGTCCATTCCGGCGTGTTCTGGAAGCCGTACAGGTCGGCGACGTTGATCACCTGGCCCGTCGCCAGGGTCTGGCTCGGGTTGACCGGGTTCGGCGCGCCAGCCGGCACGAAGCGGCTGAAGGTGTCGTACTTGGCGTGGATGTAGCCGAGGGCGACATTGCCGGTCAGGCTCTGGCTGAGCTTGGCGTTGGCCTCGAACTCGACGCCATAGAGGGTGGACGAGCCGGCGTTGTCGACCGAGCTGGCGATGCCCGACGGCACCACGACCTGGGTCGTGACCTGCTGATCGGTGTACTTCGACAGGAACACCGCCGACGAGAACGACACCCGGCGGTCCAGAGCGAAGCCCTTCAGGCCGGCTTCGTAGGTCTTCACGATCTCGGGCTTGTAGCCCTGGGTCGTCTGCGGGGTGATGAAGGCGTCGCCGCGCATGTCCCAGCCGCCCGACTTGTAGCCCTTCGAGAACGAGGCGTAGGTCGTCAGGTCGTCGTTGATCTCATACGAGGCCGAGATCCGCGGGGTGAACTGCGAGAAGGTCTTGGCGGCGTTGTAGTTGGTGCGCACCTGCAGGATCGGGCGCTGGGCGCCGCCCTGGTACGGGGTCGGAGTCGCGCCCAGATAGAAGAAGCGATAGACGCTGGCTCGCTTGGAATCGCGCGTGGCGCGGGCGCCCAGCGAGACCTTGAAGCGATCGGTCAGGTTGGCGCTGAAGTCGAAGAAGGCCGCAAAGCTCTGGGTGTTGACCTTGCCGCCGTCGGCGATGGCCACGCCCAGGTTGCCGGCGATGGTGTCGAACTCGCCCGAGGCCTGGCTGTTCATGTAGTAGAGGCCAAAGACCCCCTGGACGTTCTCGTCCGAATAGACCGCCTGCAGTTCCTGCGAGAACGAGGCGTCGTCATAGGTCGCCGGCACGTCCAGGGTCGGCAGCGGGGTGCCGTCGAAATCGATCAGGGTCTGGGTGTGGCCCTTGCGGCTGGCCGTGATCGACTTCAGCGTGATGGCGTTGGTGACGTTGTACTCGCCGGTCAGCGACAGGCCCTTGGTCGTCACGTGGTTCTTGTCGCCCAGGCCGGCCTTGGTGTCGTAGATGTCCAGGATCGGATAGGCGCCGACGGTCGGCAGGGTCTCGCGGTGGCCGTGGCGGGGATTGGAGTTGTCCTCGACCCGGTCATAGGCGAGGCGGAAGAACAGGTCCTGCGTCGGCTTCCATTCAGCGCTCAGGCGATAGGCCTCGACGTCCTTATTGTAGTGCTCGGCGCCGGTGGTCAGGTTCTTGCCGTAGCCATCGCGCTTGTACAGGGCGTACGAGCCGCCGATCGACAGGCCGGTGTCGCCGATCGGGGTCTGGGCCGAGACCAGCAGATCCCGCTGGTTATAGCTGCCATAGGTCCCGCGCACCTTGCCCCCGGCCTCGTCGCCCAGACGCCGGGTCACGTACTTGATGGCGCCGCCGATGGTGTTGCGGCCGTAGAGGGTGCCCTGGGGCCCGCGCAGCACTTCGATGCGCTCGATGTCGAAGATGTCCAGCACCGCGCCTTGCGGACGGTAGATGTAGACGTCGTCGACATACAGGCCGACGCCGGGCTCGTAGCCCCACAGCGGATCCTGCTGGCCCACGCCGCGGATATAGCTGATCAGGGTCGAGTTCGAGCCGCGGGCGGTCTGCACCGTGATGTTCGGCGTGGTCTGCGACAGGACGGTGATGTCCGTGCCGCCCGAGCGCTCCAGCTTGTCGGCCGAGAAGGCCGAGACGGCGACCGGGACGTCCTTGAGGTTTTCCTCGCGCCGGCGGGCGGTGACGACCACCTGCTCGACGCCGACGGCGGTGTTGTCGCTCGCCGGAGCGTCCTGCGCCGACGCGACGCCCGCGATCGTGCTCCATGCCGCGCCAGCCAGCAGCGCGGCCTTCCACATCGAAGTCATGGGTTTCCCCCTCCCTTGCGTTCCGCCCTTCCCGATCCGGATCCGTCTTTCGCGGACGCGTGCTCGGGACTCTCGCCAATTCATCGAACAGCGAATTGCGATCACAATCACCCGAACCGGCGTCGGACGCCAGCACTTTTTCATCAGATGATGAAAAAGATCGAATGCGGAGGATCTGGGTGGGAACTAACCCTTGGCCTGCTTGGCGATCACGGCCTCGAAGCCGGCCGCGCAGTAGGCGAACAGGCGCTGGCGGACCGCCTCGAGATCGCTGGAGTGGCACTCGCCTTCCGACAGGCTGTCGATCCGTCCGGTCTCGGACAGCGACAGCATCATCGATCCGGTCAGGAACTGGTAGCACCAGTAGAGGTCGCGGTACTCGGCTTGGGGCCGCACCGTCTTCAGGGTCTCGACCAACTGATGCACCACGGGGTCGAAGAAGCGGGCCATGGTCTCGCCGCCCCAGGCCGGGGTGTTGTTCACCTGGGCGACCAGGGCGAAGTAGCTCTTCCAGCCGGCCCCGCCGTCCTGGGAGATGCGCAGCAGCGGCTCGATGAAGGCCTCGATCACGCCCTCGACGGTCATGCCGGCGGAGTCGTGCGCCCTCACATAGGCGTTCATCGACGCCTCGCGGGCCTGGTTCAGGATCTCGGCCCGGCGCAGGAACACCGCGTCGAACAGTTCGCGCTTGGCGCCGAAATAGTAGTGGATCAGGGCGGTGTCGACGCCGGCCTCGGCGGCCACCTGGCGGGTCGTCACCCCGTGGAAGCCGTGGCGCGCGAACAGACCCTCGGCGGCGTCGAGGATGGTTTCCTTCAGGTCCAGGCCCTTGGCCTTGGACGGACGCCCCCGGCCGCCGGCGCGAGCCCCGGACTTGGATGCGGGCTTGGCTGCGGTCATGAAAAGGGGCCCCGCCGTGATTGCGCTCCGTCCTCGGATAGGCGCAACCCGGCGGGGCTGGCAAGTGACCGCCGTTGCGTCAGGCTGGAACAAAGACGCCGTGGAAGGTCACCGGCAGGGCGACCGGCGCCCGCCAGGCGGCGATTGGGCCCTGCCGCACGCGGCGCGTGTCGAAGACGTGGAGCTCGGTCGCCCTAGCGTCCAGGTTCAGCGTCGTACCGACCAGCCAGCCATCCAGCTCCTCGGCCGAACCAGGGCGCGGGACGAAGACGACCTCCTCGACCAGATGACGAGGGCCGAAGTCGAAGACCTGGTCGCTATCGGCCTTCCAGTCGCGCACGGCCACGCCCTGGAACAGCGGACGATCGGGTCGCTCGTTGGTGACGTGGACCGAGTAGCGGCGGGGCTCGCCGGCGAAGCGGGCGTCTCCGCGCGGGAACTCGGCGGTGACGCTCTCCTTGGCCAGCTCGGCGCGACCGTCGGCGCGCAGGGTGATCAGGGCCCGGCGCGGCGGCGCGGCGCGGACATGCTCGCCCCGCAGAAACAGCCCGGCGTTCTGGGCCGTGCCCGACGGATCCTCGTCGATACAGGCGTCGAAGCGGATCGTCCCGTCGGCCTCCTCCCAGGCGTCGCCAAGGTGGAAGAAGAAGAACGGCGGCAGCTCGAACACCCGCTGCCGGGAGAGATCATCCTTGTCGATCACCAGCACCTGGGTTCCCAGCTCCGGCTTCCAGCGCATGGCGTCGGCGACCGGCATGGTGAAGCGCTCCTGCACCCAGGGCTGCAGCAGGATCACCAGATGACGCGCGGTGGCGGTGAAGTCGTGCATGTAGCTGTTGCGCGGCAGCTTGATCACCTCGGCCCTGCGCAAGGCGCCGTCGGCGGCCAACTGCCAGACGATCGCGCGGCCGCCACCCAGGCCCAGGTTCCAGATCGTCCCGTCCGGCTGCACGCGGGGGTGGGCCAGGAACGGCATGCTCTTGAGGTCCGGCCGCAGGGTCTTGAAGCCGCGCGTCTCCAGGGTGACCGGGTCCAGCACGGTGGGCGAACCGCCCTCCCATAGCGCCCACAGCTCGCCGCCGGCCATCAGCACCGAGGTGTTGGCGGCGTTGGCGTCGTCGGGGCCCGTCAGGCGCGCGCCGGGACCGGGCGCGGTGCCATAGCCAGGGGTGATCACGGCGTTGGCGGCGCTGTCCTGGCGGCGCTTCACCGTATCGACGAAGCGGGCGCTCATCCGCGCCTGGCCGTCGGCGATCTGGAACTTGCGGACCATGCCGTCGCCGTCGAACCAGTGACCGACGCTGCCGCCAGGCCGGCGGAACTTGGCCGGACCGTTGCGGAACAGGGTTCCCTGCAGCTCGGGCGGGGCGCGGCCGTGTACGCGGGTCATGGCGGTCGGCGCGACGTCGCTCTCGACGTCGGCCAGGCCCAGGGCCCAATCCCCAGCCTTGGCGTTGGCGGCGGCGGCCCAGACCGCTTCGGGGGTCAGCAGAGAGGCCCCGCCCAACAGGGCGGCGGTGCGCAGGATGTCACGCCGGTTCATCGGTCCCTCCTATTTCAGGTGCATCGTCTGGGCGTTGGCGCCGGCCTTCACCTCGAAGGCGGCGTCGTCGAACGCGGCCGGGCCCATATTGCCCACCGCGTCACGCGAGAAGCCGTAAGGCTCGACCGGCAGGCCGAAAGGGTTCTTGCCCATCTTGCCGTCGCCATCGACGTCCTGGAACGCGCGGACGGCGTAGGCTCCCGGCGGCAGGGCGACGATCTTGGCGCCAGGCGCGGCGTCGGCGGCGTCGGCCTGGGCGACGCGAACCGGCTTGCCAGCGTTCCAGCCCTGGGGGCTGTCATAGACAGCGATCATCACCTTGCCGGTCGGGGTCTTCAGCCCGGGGAAGCTCAGGATGAGATCGCCCATATCCTGTGCGTGAGCGGCCGGAGCGATCAGAGCGGCGGCGGCCAGGGCGGAGGTCAGTGTCTTGAACATGGCGAGGTCCTTTGTCTTTGCGGGCGGCGGATCAGCCGAAGAACACCGCCCACATCAGGCGGCCGGGGAGGAAGGTGAAGGCGCCCGCGATCAGCAGGCCGCCGACGAACATGCCGGTCATCGCCCGTCGGTGCGCGGCGACCTTGCCGCGCTTGATGGCGTAGACCGCGCCGGGCAGGCCGACGATGGTCCAGCCCGACAGAAGGTGGATGAAGCTGAAGTGACCAGGATTGAGCTCGCGGATGAACAGCGAGCTGACCGCCGTGGTCCCCATGGCCAGGACCCAGGTCCAGCCCAGCAACTTGTGCAGAGCCGTACCCTTCACCCGCGCCATCAGCACGATCCCGATGGCCAGGGCAGTGAGGGCGGCGATCAGATGGACCTGAACCACCGTCGGCGCGGCGGCGATCCGCGACAGGTCCGGCGCGTGCGGCTTCAGCGAGACCATCGCCGCGATGGCGACGGCGGCGCCCACGCCCACGGCGGCGTTGCGCACGCCCATCCAGCGATCGGCGCCCGCTTGCGAAATTGACTTGCCGTACGCGGCCATCTGCCTTCACTCCCGGTTCGAGCGGGGCGGGACGCCTCGCCGTCGGCAACTGAGTGGAGTGGGCGGGTCCGTGTCTCAATCGTCGTTGCGCCAGTCGCCGGCTTCGTTTCGCGAACGGCTGGGAGACGCCATTCACGCTTCGCGAACGACCATGACGTCGAAGGAGGCCCGGCGCGGCTTCCTGGTGTCGGCGGTCGCCGGCCTGTTCCTGGCGCTGATGGGCGCGTTCGGCACCGACGCCGTGCCGTTCGGTCTGCGCGCAACCTACTGGGTGGGCTTGTGCGTCGCCGGGGCGATCGTCGGCACGGCCGTCAGTCGCGTGATCGGCCAGGACGGCCGCGCGGACGAGAAGCCCTGGCTGTATGGCGCCTTGACGGTTCTGGGGGTCACCCTGCCGTTCACGGGGGTGGTCTGGCTGGTCAGCGAACTGACCTTCCACGACCACGTGCGGCCGCGCGCCCTGCCCTTCTATCTGGTCCCCGTGTTCATCGTCTCGGTGGCGATGACGGCCCTGAACTTCCTGGTCCAGCGCCGACCGCTCGAGACCCACGCCGCGCCCGCAGGCGCGCCCGCCCCGCGCTTCCTCGATCGACTGCCGGCCAAGCTGCGCGGCGCCGAACTCCACGCCGTCGAGGCCGAGGATCACTATCTGCGCCTGCACACCTCGCGCGGCCAGGACCTGATCCTAATGCGTCTGTCCGACGCCGTCGCCGAACTGGAGGGCATCGAGGGCGCCCAGACACACCGCTCGTGGTGGGTGGCCCGGGCCGCGGTCGAGGACGCCCGGCGCGGCGACGGCCGGGCGACACTGCGGCTCAAGGACGGAACCGAGGCCCCGGTCAGCCGCGCCTACGCCAAGGCGCTGCGTGAGGCCGGCTGGTTCTGATCAGCCATAGTGGATATCGACGCTGGCCGAGCCGGTTCCCACCGACAGGCCGGTCACCCCGACCAGGCGGATCAGGCCGTCGCCGCTGTTGACCCCGACCGTGCCGTCCTGATGGTAGATGTAGGTGTCGCCCTTGTACTCGAAGACCGAGGTCGCATTGACCGGCGTCAGGGTCGAGGCGTTGATCAGCGCCTGCTCCAGGGTGTCGGCGGAGCCAACGCTGACGCCGGTGACCACCGAGGGGATCGCGACGCCCAGGTCGATGTGGTCCACACCCTTGGCGAAATCGGTGATGGTGGCGAAGGTCGTCACCTTGCCGTCCGCGACGCCCAGGTTCGAGAAGCCCGGCGTGGCGAAGCCGTCCTGGTAGATCTTGAAGGTGTCGGAGCCGCCGCCCAGGGTGTAGGTCGACACGGACTGGCCGCGCAGATAGGCGGCGACGCTGTCGTTATAGCCCGACAGCACGACGGTGGTGGCGCGGCTGTCCGTGCCGCCAGGACCGATAGCCGTGATGTCGACGCCCGCCGCCCCGGAGGCGTCCAGGTCATGCGTCGTGAAGAAGGAGCCGTTCACGCTGCCGATGAAGCCGACGGTCAGGCGGCCGGTCCCGGTGACGACGATCTGGCCATCGATGCCACGCGCGTCCAGCGAATTGACGCTCCCCAGCACGCTGTCGCTCTGCACATGCAGGATCAGCGGCCCGTCGTTGTTCCTGACATAGAGGTTGCTGGCCGTGCCGCTATTGCTGGTGACGCCGTTCAGATAGGCGTGGACCGCGCTGGCCCCGACCGAGACCGAGGACATGCCGCTGATCACCAGATCGGTATGGTAGTTGGCCGTCAGCGTCGCCCCGCTGACCCCGTCCATCTTCAGGGCCACCCCGTTGGCGATGTTGTCGAGCCGCGTCGAGATCGCCGAGCGCAGGGTGACGTCCTGCAGGCCGGTATAACCGGAGACGTCGAGCGGTGGCGAGAACGTGCCCGCGGGCACGGTGTACGACGGATTGAAGTTCTCGAGCGCCAGGTGCTCGACATTGGTCACCTTGATCTTGTCGACAGCGGTCTCGGTGGAGCCCATGACCAGGGTGTCGTCGCCAGCGCCGCCGTCGACGACCGCGCCGTTGACCATCTTGGTGACCGTGATCAGGTCGTTGCCGGCCCCGCCGCTGATCTTGCCGTTCGGCGCGCCGCCCAAGACGTCCACGGCCGCGTTCAGCTGGCCGACCGTAATGGTGTCGTTGCCGTCGCCGCCGTCGATATAGCCGCCCACCGCGCCCGAGAAGGTGATGGTGTCGTGACCGCCGGCGGTGGCGACCGAGACGTTGCCGTCGGTCCCGGTCACCGTGTCGTTGTTGGCCGTGGATTGCAGGGCCGGCGTCGCCGCGTCGGGCGCTACGCTCTGGTTCGGCCCCGCCGCGATCGTCGCGCCGGCCGGATAGGTCGGCTGCTGGCCATAGGTCCCCAGCAGGTCGGTGAAGAACGACGCCTGGCCGTCGTCGGCGAGGTCGGCCAGGAAGGCGTCATTGGCCTTGGCGTAGGAACCGATGTCTTCCTTGGCGGCGGCCGAGAGCAGCCAGCCGACCATGGCCGCCTTGGTTCCGATTCCCGCCGCGCCGTCGCCGCCGTACGCGGCGAAGTACTGGGCGCGGGCATAGGTTCCGCCAACGCCGTTCGGCACCTGGCTGTTGAGCAGTTCGTCGACCTTGGCGGCGCTGGGCGTGACGCCGAAGATCTCGGCATAGGCCTTGGTCGTGGCCTCGCTCAGGCTGAGACCGCCGTAGGCCGCCGCGAACCGGGCCGCGCCCTCGCCGTTCTTGCCCAGATTGACCGCGAAGTTGATGTAGCGGTTGTCGCTGTTGAAGCTCTGGTAATAGGCCGAGTTGAGGTTGTTGGCGTTGCCGCCGGTCGGCGAGACCAGATAGTCCAGCCCGATCATCTTGGGCGTGTAGCCGGCGAAGAAGGCGTACGACAGCGTCGCCACCGAGGTCGTGGTTGCGACCATGTTGCCGATCTCGGCCCGGGCGTCGGCCAGGCTCAGCGTCGACGCATCCACTTGGCTGGCCAGCGTCTGCAGCTTGACGAGATCCGCCGCCGGGATGTTGGCGTACTTGATGCGCGCGACGTCGGAATAAGCCGTTTCGAGAACTTGAAGCGTAGCCATAACTCAACCTCCGGCATTGTGATCGCCATGAGTATTGAATTTGCTGTACAACGCAAGCGGCGCCGTGAAATTTAATGAAACCCGGCCGCCGAGGCGGCCGGGCTCAAGCCGATGTCAGGCCTTCCAGCCGCCGCCCAGGGCCTTGTAGATGGCCACCACGTCGGTGTTGACGCTGGTTTCGGCGACGCTGAGCGCGTCCTCGGCGGCCAACAGGGTGCGCTCGGCGTCGAGCAGGACCAGGAAGTCGATGCCGCCTTCCTTGTACTGGATGCGGGCCAGCTCGGCCGCGCGACGCGAGGCGGCCGCCTGGTCAGTCAGGCTCTTCAGCTGGGCCTGCTGCTGGCGATAGGAGACCAGGGCGTTCTCCAGATCCTCCAGCGCCCGCAGCACCGTCTGGTCGTAATTGGCCAGGGCCGCATCGTCGCGCGCCTTGGCCGCGCGCAGGCGGGCGCGGGCGCTGCCCAGGTCCAGGGCTGGCCAGCTCACGCTGGGCGCGACCGACCAGGCCTGGCTGGCGCTGTTGCCGAAGCCGGTCGAGGTTCCCGACAGGAAGCCGACGAAGCCGGTCACCGAAACGCGCGGGAACAGGTCGGCCGTAGCCACCCCCACCCTCGCCGTCGAGGCCGCCAGGCGACGCTCGGCCGCCTGCACGTCCGGACGGCGGCGCAGCAGATCGCCGGCCTCGCCGATCGGCAGGGCCGCGACCAGCGGACGGGTGTCCGCCTCGCGCGGCGCCAGCAGGGCGTCGAGGGCGCCCGGCCGCTGGCCGGTCAGCACGGCCAGGCGATAGTTGGCGCGCTTCTCGGCCGTGATCAGGCCCGGGATCGCCGCCTCGGTGGCGTTCAGGCGAGCCTGGGCCGAAGCCACGTCGATCGGGCTGCCCGCCCCGGCGTCGAACCGCACCTTGGTCAGGCGCAGGGTCTCGCGCTGGGTCTCGAGGTTACGGTTGGCGACCTTGAGCCGGGCCTGCGCGCCGCGCAGTTCGAGATAGTTGCGGGCCACTTCGGCAGCGACCGTGACCTGGGCGTCGCGCAGCTCGGCCTGGGCCGCGCCGGCTTCAGCGCCCGCCGCCTCGACGCCGCGACGGACGCGGCCGAAGAGGTCGATCTCCCAGCCAGCATCGAAGCCAGCCTGGTAGGTCTGGTTCTCGACGCGATCGGTCGTGAGCCCCGGCTGCTGCTGCTTGCTCTTCGTATAGGCGCCATCGGCCGTGACGTGCGGCAGCAAATCGAGCTTCTGCTCGGTGAACAGCGCGCGGGCCTCGCTGACGCGGGCGACAGCGATCTTCAGGTCGAGATTGGCGCCCAGGGCCTGGCCGACCAGTTGGTCCAGCACCGGGTCACCGAACGCCTTCCACCAGTCGGCCTCCGGATTGGCGGCGGTGAAGACGGCCGGGTCGGCGTTCTGGAAGGCCGCCGGCGGGGTCGCCGGGGTCTTGTAGTTCGGGCCCACCGCGCAGGCGGCGGTCGTCAGGGAGACGCCGGCGATCAGCGCGGCGCGCAGGGTGGTGACGAAGACAGACATCAGTGCGCCTCCACGGGCGAGGTCAGCTGCGCCTTCTTCGCGGCCTTGCGGGCCGTGAAGCGGCGGATGACGTAGTAGAAGACGGGCGTCAGGATCAGGCCGAACAGGGTCACGCCCAGCATGCCCGAGAACACCGCCACGCCCATGGCCTTGCGCATCTCGGCCCCGGCCCCGTGCGACACCACCAGGGGATAGACCCCCATGATGAAGGCGATCGAGGTCATCAGGATCGGACGCAGGCGCAGGCGGCAGGCCTCCAGGACCGCCTGGAGCGGGCTGTCGCCGTGCTCCTCGCGCTCCTTGGCGAACTCCACGATCAGGATGGCGTTCTTGCAGGCCAGGCCGACCAGCACGATCAGGCCGATCTGGGTGAAGATGTTGTTGTCGCCCTTGCTGATCCACACGCCGGCCAGGGCCGACAGCAGGGTCATCGGCACGATCAGGATGACCACCAGCGGCAGGCTCCAGCTCTCGTACTGGGCGACCAGCACCAGGAAGGCCAGCAGCACGCACAGCGGGAAGATGAAGACCGCCGTGTTGCCTGCCAGGATCTGCTGGTAGGTCAGCTCGGTCCACTCGTAGCCCATGCCGTTCGGCAGCTCGGACTTGACGATGTCCTCCAGGGCCTTCTGGGCCTGGCCGGTCGAGAAGCCCGGCGCCGGGCCGCCGTTGATCTCGGCGGTCAGGTAGCCGTTGTAGTGGCTCTCGCGGTCGGGACCGGTCGCCTCCTTGAACGAGACGAAGGCGCCCAGAGGGATCATCTGCCCTTGGCCGTTGCGGGTCTGCAGGCGCAGCATCTGCTCGGGTTGCAGGCGGAAGCTCTGATCGGCCTGGACGTTGACCTGGTAGGTATGGCCGAAGCGGTTGAAGTCGTTGACGTACAGCGAGCCCAGATAGACCTGCATCGTCTCGAAGAGATCGGTCAGGGACACGCCCTGGGCCCGGGCCTTCTCGCGGTCGATGTCGGCCTGCACCTTCGGCACGCTGACCTGGTAGCTGGAGAAGATCCCCGCCAGGGCTGGGTCCTTGGACGCCTTGGCGATGACGTTCTGGGTGGCCTTGTACAGCTCCTCCGAACCCAGGCCCGCCTTGTCGACGATCTGCATCCGGAAGCCGCCGATGGTGCCCAGGCCCTGCACGGACGGCGGCGGGAACACCGCGATCTGGGCGTCGGGAATGGCGGCGAACTTCTGGTTCAGCGCGCCGACGATCGCCATGGCCGACTGGTCATGCCCCTTGCGGTTCTTGAAGTCGTCCAGCGGGAAGAACACCGCGCCGGCGTTGGGGCTATTGATGAAGCCGTTGGCCGACAGGCCGGGGAAGGCCACCGAGTGCTTGATGCCCGGCGTCTTCATGGCGATGTCGCTCATCTGGCGGATGACCGCCTCGGTGCGATCCAGCGAGGCCGCGTCGGGCAGCTGCACGACGGCGACGACATAGGCCTTGTCCTGCTGGGGCACGAAGCCGCCCGGCGTCCGCGAGAAGGCGAACACCGTCAGGATCAGCAGGCCGCCATAGATCGCCAGGGCCGCGGTGGAGCGGCCCAGGGTCTTGGCGACGCCGCCGACATAGCCGTTCGAGGCCTTGGCGAAGAAGCGGTTGAACGGATTGAACAGCCAGGAGAGCGACGCGTCGATCAGCTTCTGGAAACGGTCCTTGGGCGCGTCGTGCGACTTCAGGAGCACCGCGGCCAGGGCCGGCGACAGGGTCAGGGAGTTGATGGCCGAGATCACCGTCGAGATGGCGATGGTCAGGGCGAACTGGCGATAGAACTGCCCCGACAGGCCGCTGATGAAGGCGGTCGGGATGAACACCGCGCACAGCACCAGGGCCGTGGAGATGATGGGTCCCGTGACCTCGGTCATGGCCTTGCGGGTGGCCTCGGGCGGCGGCAGGCCGTTGGTGATGTTGCGCTCGACGTTCTCGACCACGACGATGGCGTCGTCGACGACGATGCCGATGGCCAGGACCAGACCGAACAGCGTCAGGGCGTTGAGGCCAAAGCCCAGCATCAGGAGGATCGCGAAGGTGCCGACCAGGGAGACGGGCACGGCGATCAGCGGGATGATCGAGGCGCGCCAGCCCTGCAGGAACAGCACCACCACCAGCACGACCAGGATGATCGCCTCGATCAGGGTGTGGACCACCGAGTCGATGCTTTCCTGCACGAAGGCCGTGGTGTCGTAAATGATCTCGTAGTCGACGCCGTCGGGGAACTCCTTCTTGAGCTCCTTCATGGTCTTCTTGACCTCGGCGGCCATCTCCAGGGCGTTGGAGCCCGGGCGCTGGAACACCGGCATGGCGACGGCCGACTTGTTGTCGAGCAGGCTGCGCAGGGCGTAGTTGTCGGCCCCCAGCTCCACACGGGCCACGTCGCCCAGGCGGGTGATCTGGCCGTCCTCGCCCGCGCGGACGATGACGTTGCGGAACTGCTCCTCGTCGGTCAGGCGCCCGGGGGCGTTGACCGACAGCTGGAATTCGGCGCCCGAACCGGCGTTGGGCGGGGCGCCCAGCTGGCCGGCGGCGACCTGGACGTTCTGCTCGCGCAGGGCGCGGACGACGTCGCCGGCGGTCATCGACAGGGCGGCCAGCTTCTCCGGATCCAGCCACACGCGCATCGAGTACGCGCCCGCGCCGAAGATCTGCACGTCACCGACGCCGTCGATCCGCTTCAGGCGATCGCGCACGTTCAGCTGTGCGTAGTTGCTGAGGTACAGCATGTCGTAGCGGTTGTTCGGCGAGATCATGTGCACGACCAGGGTCAGGTCGGGCGAGGCCTTGTTGGTCGTCACGCCGATGCGCTGGACCTCCTGCGGCAGCTTGGGCAGGGCCTGGGCCACCCGGTTCTGCACCTGCACCTGGGCCTTATCCAGGTCGGTGCCGAGCGCGAAGGTGACGGTCAGGATCATCGCGCCGTCGGAGGCGGACTGGGACGACTGGTAGATCATCCCCTCGACGCCGTTGATGGCCTGTTCGAGGGGGGCGGCGACGGTCTCGCCGATGACGGACGGGTTGGCGCCCGGATAGGCCGCGCGCACCACCACGGTGGGCGGCACGACCTCGGGATATTCGCTGATCGGCAGGTTCGGCAGCGAGACCAGGCCGGCGATGAAGATGATGATCGAGAGCACGGCCGCGAAGCGCGGTCGGTTCACGAAGAACTTCGAGAAATTCATGGCGAAGCGCCTTTTGGGGGGCGGAAACGGGTGCGCGTCGGGTGCAAGCGGTCCCTTCCCGCCTGGCGGCGGGCGACGGAGTCGCTCGAATCCCGAAAAAGACGCCCGGCTCAGTCACGCGAGCCGGGCGTACGCTTCAGTTAGTTCTGGCCGGAGGATCGGACCGGCGGCGCGAAGGACACGCCGCCCGCCTCCAGCTGCGAGAGGCCCGCCAGGTCGGTCTTGACCTTGACCGGAGCGACGGTGTCGCCCGGCTTGACCTTCTGCAGGCCGCCGACGACGACGCGGTCGCCCGGCTTCAGGCCCTGGCGGATGATGCGCAGGTTGCCGGCCAGCGGACCGATCTCGACCGGGCGGTACTCGGCCTTGTTCGAGCTGTTAACAACGACGACGTAGCGCTTGCCCAGATCGGTCGCGATGGCGCGGTCAGGCGCAAGAGCGACAGTCTGCGTCTCGGCGCTGACAAGGCGGATGCGGGCGAACAGGCCCGGCGTGAACCGGCCGTCGGCGTTGGCGAAGATCGCCCGGCCGTTGATCGTGCCGCTCTTGGCGTCCAGGGCGTTGTCGATGAAGCTGAGCTTGCCGACGTGCGGGTAGCCGTCCTCGGTCATCAGGCCCATGTAGACCGGACCGTTCTTGCCGCGTTCGGCCGAGGCGTACTTCAGGAAGGTCTGCTCGTCGGCGTTGAACTCGGCGTAGATCGGCGTGTCCGAGACGACGGTGGTGAGCAGGCTGGCCTGGGTGACCAGATTGCCGCGGGTGATGATGGTCTTGGAGACCCGGCCGTCGATCGGCGAGGTCACGCGGGTCCATTCCAGGTTCAGGCGGGCGGTCTGGTAGGCGGCTTGAGCGGCCGAGACATTGGCCTGGGCGGCGCGCTCTTCCGACGACAGCCGGTCGAATTCGCTGCGGGCCAGGGCGTTCTGCTCCAGCAGGCGTTCGCCGCGCTGACGGTTCACCACCGCCAGATCCAGCTGGGCCTTGGCGCGGGCCACCTCGGCGGCGGCGCGATCGGCCTCGGCCTTGTACGGGCGCGGATCGATCTGGAAGAGCACCTGGCCCTTGTGGACGCGGGCGCCTTCCGCGAACTGCGCGCCGTCGATGTAGCCGCTGACGCGCGGGCGGATCTCGACGGTGTCGACCGGCTCGAGGCGGCCGGTGAAGTCGTCCCATTGACGCAGGGACTTGAAGGCGACGTCGGCGACGGTGACCTGGACCGGCGGAGCGGCGGCGGCTTCCTGCTTGGCCTGGGCCGAGCAAGCAGCCAGCACGGCCACGGCGGCAAGGCCGGCGAAGGACGTGATGACGGGTTGAATACGCATGGGGGAAAGCCCTGTCGGACGGTGAAGCGGGGAGGAGGAGGAGAAAACTGTTCTTGTCATTCCCAGACGGGCCGCCGGGCGGAACGTCGGGTGGGCGTGTGGCCGAGGGTGCGGACGGTGGTCCAGTCGCGGACGGGCTCGGCCTTGGCCTTGAAGAAGCCCAGCAACCCCTTGGCCTGCTTGGCCTGAGAGGCGGCGTCGTAAACGTTTGTTTGCGAGGGCATTGGCGCGCGCTCCTTTTTTGGGGTTAAAGGGTTAAATGTCGCAGGGGCGGTTACTTGACCCGGGCGACCGGAAGGACGATTTAGTGATGTGACGAGACCGTTCGGTATCATCGCTACGGCGGAGAGATACTGACCGGTAACTCCCACGTCAAGGAGAGGTCTGCCAAAATGGCGACAAGAAATTCTGGAGACGGGGTTTCGGGCGACACGGAAACGGCCGCTTGCGCGCCCGCGTCCAAGCGTCCGGCGCGTGACCGGATCTTCGAGACCGCCCGCGAGCTGTTCTATCAGCACGGCATCCGGGCCGTCGGCGTCGAGACCATCGCCGCCGAGGCCGAAGCCACCAAGATGACGCTCTATCGAAACTTCCCGTCCAAGGACGAGCTGGTGGCCGAGGTCCTGCGTGAGCAGGAGCGCGAATACTGGGCCTGGTGGGAAGAGGTGACGGCCTGCTGCTGCGCCGAGCCGCGCGCTCAGCTGGAAGCGATCTTCGACGCCTTCGAGACCAAGGCCTGCAACAAGGATGTCCTGGGCTGCCCGCTCTCGAACGCCGCCATCGAGCTGCACGAGGAAGGCCATCCGGCCCAGGTGGTGTCGGTCAACTATAAGAAGGAGCTCTACCGCCGTCTGGTCGAGCTGACCCGCGGGGCCGGCGCCAAGGACGACGACCTGGCCGACGCCCTGATGCTGCTGATGGAAGGCGCCTCAGGGGCCCGCGTCACGCTGGGCCCCGGCGGTCCGGTGCGGGCCGTGGCGCGTTCAGCGCGGGCGCTGATACGGTTCCACCTCGACGGGTGCTGAGAACGGACGGCGTTGTCGCGCCGCCCTACGACCTGGCGCGCAGCAGGATCTTCGACCGCGCCTCCAGGCCCAGCAGAGCGAACAGCACCGCGAAGGCGAAGACCAGCAGGATCAGCGACAGACGGTGGGCCTGGCCCCACTCCAGCCCCTCGACCAGGCGGTAGATCTCGGTCGACAGCACCGTGGTCTCGCCGGGGATATTGCCGCCCAGCATCATCACCACCCCGAACTCGCCCACCGTGTGGGCGAAGGTCAGGATGGCGGCGGCGACATAGCCTGGGATCGACAGCGGCAGGGCCACCCGCCAGAAGCTGGCCCAGCGGGAGGCGCCCAGGGTGGCGGCCGCCTCCAGCGGCTCGTCGCCGATGGCCAGGAAGGCGTTGCGCAGCGGCTGCACCGCGAACGGCAGCGAATAGATCAGCGAGCCGATCACCAGCCCCTCGAAGGTGAAGGCCAGGGTGCGGATCCCGAACGGCTGCAGCAGGACCATCAGCGGGCTCTTCGGCCCCAGGGCGATCAGCAGATAGAAGCCCAGCACCGTCGGCGGCAGCACGATCGGCAGGGCCACCAGGGCGGTGACTGGCGTGCGCAGGCTCGATCGCCCTCGCGCCAGCCACCAGGACAGCGGCGTGGCGACAATGAGCAGCAGGATCGTGGTGACCCCCGCCAGCTTGCCCGTCAGCCACAGGACGTCGAGCATGCTCAGCGAACCTCATAGCCGTAGCGCTTGATGATCGCCTGGGCCTCGCCGCTCTTCAGGAACGCCATGAAGGCCTTGGCGGCCTCGCTGTTGGCCCCGGTCTTCAGCAGCACGGCCTGTTGCTCGATCGGAGTGTGGTTCGAGGCCGGCACGACCCAGCGCGAGCCGCCCGGCTCATTGATCACCTGCGACAGGGCCACGAAGCCCAACTCGGCCGCGCCGGTCTGGACGTACTGGAAGGCCTGGGTGATCGAGGCGCCCTGGACGATCCTGGGCTTGAGGGCGTCGTACAGTTTCAGCTTGGTCAGGGTCTCGACCGCCGCCTGACCGTAGGGCGCGGCCTTGGGATCGGCGATCGACAGCTTCTCGAACCGGCCTGTCTTCATCACCGCGCCCTTTCCGTCCACCAGGCCAGGCGTCCTGCTGTATAGCACCAGGCGTCCGGTGGCGTAGGTGAAGCGCGAGCCCGGAACCGACAGCCCCTCGGTCTCGGCCTTCCGCGGGCGTTCGACGTCGGCCGACAGGAACACCTCGTATGGCGCACCGTTGGCGATCTGGGTGTAGAACTGGCCCGACGAGCCGAAGCTTAAGCTCGCCTCGTGGCCCGTCTTGGCCTTGAAGCGGGCGGCGATCGCCTTGGCGGCGTCGGTGAAGTTGGCCGCCACCGCCACCTTGGTCTCGCCCGCGAAGGCGGCGCCGCCCAGCGCCAGCACCAGGGCGCTGGAAAGCGCGGCGATCAGCATCGGACGACGGGCAAGCATCTGGTAGTCCTAGTTCGAGGCTGCGGTTATGAAGTTTAGCTACATAACGATGGAATCGAAAGCCGACCAGTGACCGACGCCTTCAGCGCCTCCCTGATCCTGAAACGCGGCGGCTTGGCGCGGGTGGGCCTGGAGCGCATCGCCCTGCTGGAGGCCGTCGCCCGCCTGGGCTCGATCAGCGCCGCCGCCAAGGCGGTCGGGCTCTCGTACAAGGGCGCCTGGGACGGGGTGCAGGCGCTGAACAACCTGTTCGACGCGCCGCTGGTCAGCGCCGCGCCGGGCGGCAGGAGTGGCGGCGCGACCCAGGTCACTCCGCGCGGCCAAGCCGTGATCCGCGCCTTTCGGACCGCCGAGCGCGAGGTCGGGGCGGCCTTCGCGCGGCTGGAAGCGGATCTCTCCGGCGACGCCGAGCTGCTGTGGAGCCTGGGTCTGCGCACCAGCGCCCGTAACGCGCTGCGCGGCGTGGTCTCAGGCGTAGAGGACGACGGCGTCACCGCGACCGTGACCCTCGCCCTGGGCGAGGCCCTCTCCTTGCGCGCCTCGATCACCCGCCGCAGCGCCGAGGACTTGAACCTGGCGCCGGGCCGCCCGGCCATCGCCTTGATCAAGTCCAGCTTCGTGCGCCTGGACGAAGGCGATGGCGACAATCGCCTCGCCGGCGAGATCATCGACAGGGAGGCCGGGGAAGCCTCGGCCGAGGTGACCATAGCCCTGCCGGCGGGAAAGACGCTGACGGCGACGCTGAAGCCGAGCGACGCGGCCTGGAATCTGGCGGTGGGAGCCAAGGCCGAGGCGAGGATCGCCGCGTCCGACGTGATCCTCGCCGTCGACTAACGCTTCAAAGTCGTGTTCGCCTCGTCCACGAACCGGCGCAGCAGCCGCGCCAGGTCCTTGCGATCCTGGGCGCTCCATTGTTCCAGCATGGGACCGGCCAGCCGCTGACGCGCGGCGTCCAACCGGTCGACCAGCTCGGCGCCCTTTTCCGTCACCACCGCCTCGCGCACGCGCTTGTCGGCCGCGGCGGGACGCCGTTGAACCAAGCCCAGGCTCTCCAGCTTGGCGAGCTGGCGGCTGACCACCGAATGGTCGCGACCGGCCAGATCGGCCAGCTCGACCACGCCGAGCGGCCCCTTCTTTCCGATCCGTCCGAGCAATGGAAACAGCGCCCGGTCCAGCGAGACGCCCGCCTCGCGCAGCAGCACATCATCGGCCTGGGGTCGGTTGAGGAAGCCGACGAGGTCCATCATCGCCGAATGAATGTCGCGAAGCTCTGTGTCCATTCGTGCATTTTGCACGTTTTTGATTGACGTCGTCCAGCCTCGGAATTATGTGCCTTTTGCACATTATTATGTGTGAAACGCACGCGAATGAGGACAGGATGACCCAAGCCTTCACGACCCCGGCGACGACGGATGTGCTGATCGCCGGCGCGGGCCCGGCCGGCCTGACCCTGGCCATCGACCTGGCCCGCCGGGGCGTCGCCTTTCGGCTGATCGACAAGGCCGAGCGGCCGTTCCTGGGCTCGCGCGGCAAGGGCCTGCAGCCGCGCAGCCTGGAGGTGTTCGAGGACCTGGGCGTCCTGGGCGCGATGCTGGCTGCGGGCGGCCCCTATCCGCCGGTGCGCAACTATGGGCCGGACGGCGGCTTCGAGGAGACGGCCATCGGCGAGGACGCGACGCCCTCCCCGGCCGAACCCTACGCCACGCCGCTGATGCTGCCGCAGGTCCTGACCGAGACGATCCTGCGCCAGCGTCTGGCCCAACTGGGTCACGCGCCAGAGTACGGCGCCGAGCTGGCCGGGATCGACCAGGACGCCGAGGGCGTGACCGCGACCCTGGCCGACGGCCGGACGATCCGCGCCCGCTGGCTGGTCGGGGCCGACGGCGGCCGCAGTTTCGTGCGCCCGGCGCTGGACATCGGCTTTCCCGGCAAGACCATGCCGGGCCAGGCCATGGTCGCCGACACCCGTCTGACGGGCCTGACGCGCGAGGCCTGGCATGTGTTCGGGACCCGAGACACGGCCCAGGTCTCGTTCTGCCCATTGGCGGGGACTGACCTCTTCCAGATCCAGGGCCATGCGCCGGAGGCTGGCGAGGCGGGCCTTACGCCCGGGGGCCTCAACGCCTTGATCCGCAAGCGGACCGGCCGCGGCGATATCGTGGTGCGCGAGGTGTTCTGGGCCTCGGTCTACGGCCTCAACGCCCGTCTCGCCGACCGCTATCGGGTCGGCCGCGTGCTGCTGGCGGGCGATGCGGCCCACATCCACCCGCCCACGGGCGGGCAAGGCCTGAACACCAGCATCCAGGACGCCTACAATCTGGGCTGGAAGCTGGCCGCCGTGCTGAGCGGCGCGCCGGAGACGCTGATCGACACATACGAGGCCGAGCGCCGCCCGATCGCCGCCGGCGTGCTGGGCCTGTCCACCGACCTGCTGGCCAAGGCCATGACCCGCGAGGGCATGAAGCGCGGTCGCGAGGCCCGGCAGCTGGACCTCGGCTACGAGGGCTCGAGCCTGTCGTTGAACCTGGGCGTCGCCGCCAAGGTGGCGCCGGGCGACCGCGCCCCGGACGCGCCTTGCCGAGGTCGCGACGGCCGAGCGGTGCGCGTGTTCGAGGTTCTGAGCGGTCCGCACTGGACGTTGTTGGGCGCCAAGACCGCCATCTCGCCGCGCCCGGGCCTGGTGGTCGCGGACTTGGTCGACGCCGACGGCTGGTTCGCCGAGGCCTATGGCCTGCCGGCCGGCGGCTTTGCGCTGGTGCGCCCGGACGGCTATGTCGCGACCGTGGGCGCAAAGGACGATGAGGCGGCGGTGGAAGCCTATCTGGCCCACATGGGGCTCTAGGCGATGGCCTTCAGGCCGGCGCGCAGGGCGTCGCTCCCGCCGGCCAGATCCTCGTCCAGCCTGCCATGCTCGCGCGTCCAGATCGGCACAGCCTTCGCCAGCAGCGCTCGTCCGGCGTCGGTCAGGCTCAGCACCCGCGCGCGGCCGTCCTTGGGGTCCGCCGCCACGCTCAGCAGGCCGCGCCGTTCCAGCGGCTTCAGCGCGGCGGTCAAGGTCGTGCGGTCCATGGCCAGCAGGCTCGCGACGCCGCCCATTCCCGCCGGCTCGGGCCGGTTCAGCGACATCAAGAGCGAGAACTGGCCGTTGGTCAGGCCCACCGGCCGCAGGGCCTCGTCGAAGCGCCGGGCCAAGGCCCGAGCGGCGCGCTGCACGTGCAGGCACAGGCAGGTGTCACGGACGTGGATCGTGGTTTCAAAAGGAATCACGGCCGACTTTGACATATCTAATTTATGTTGATATCAACGTTACTAGTCAAGCCAAAGCTGATCAGTTTGCGGAGGATTGGATGTCGCATACGCCCGAGAACCACGCGGTGGTGTCCCGTGAGAACTGGCTGGAAGCGCGCCGCGCCCTGCTGGTCAAGGAGAAGGCCCACACCCGCGCCCGCGACGCCTTGAACCGCGAGCGGCTGGCCCTGCCATGGGTCAAGCTGGAGAAGCGCTACGTCTTCGACACGCCGTCCGGAAAGAAGACGCTGTCCGAGCTGTTCGACGGCCGCAGCCAGTTGATGGTCTACCATTTCATGCTGGGACCGGACTGGGAGGCCGGCTGTCCCGGCTGCTCGTTCCTGGCCGACCATCTGGACGGGACACTGCCCCACCTCAATCACCACGACGTCACCCTGGTCGCCGTCTCGCGGGCTCCGCTGGTGAAGATCCAGGCCTATCAACGTCGCATGGGCTGGCGGTTTCCATGGGTGTCGGCGCACGAGAGCGACTTCAACACCGACTTCCACGTTTCGTTCTCGCGCGAAGAGCTGGCCGGCGAGACCATCGCCTACAACTTCGTCGATCTGCCGGTCGCCCAGGGCCATGACGAGCTGCCGGGTCTGTCGGCCTTCTACCGCGACGAGGCCGACCAGGTGTTCCACACCTATTCGACCTATGCCCGCGGCGCCGAGGAGCTGCTCGGCACGATGATGATCCTCGACCGCGCCCCGCTGGGCCGCAACGAGGAGGCCGACATGAACTTCATCCGCCGCCACGACGAGTACGAAGACGCGCCCAAGCCGTCATGCTGCGGCGGCGGCGCCTGATGATCCGTTCCTGGAGCGCCTTCGTCGAGGCGCTGCCCTCCCCTCTCAAGGAGCTCCGCATGGCCAACGATTTCTGCTGGTCCGAACTGGTCACGACCGACACGGCCGCCGCCGGCGACTTCTATCGCGAGGTCATCGGATGGACCTCGGAGATGTCGTCCGGCCCGGCTGGCCCCTACACGATCTTCAAGACGCGAGACGATATCCCCGTCGGCGGCATGCTGGAGATGCAGGGCGCCCCGACCGGCTGGCTGGGTTATGTCGCCGTCGACGACGTCGACGATGTCGCCCGCAAGGTCGAGATCGCGGGCGGCCAGATCCATAAGGCCCCGCAGGACATCCCCGACGTCGGCCGCTTCGCCGTCGTCGCCGATCCGCAGGGCGCGATGTTCGTGCTGTTCAAGGGCGCCCCGACCGAACCGCCGCCGCGTCCCGCGCCGATGTCGCCCGGCTCGCTGGGCTGGTCGGAGCTGCACACGGGGGATTGGGAGAAGGCCTTTGACTTCTATGCCGGTCTGTTCGGCTGGAAGAAGCACGACGCCGTCGACATGGGCCCGATGGGGACCTACCAGACCTTCGGTCTGGCTCAGGCGTTCGGCGGCATGTTCACGAACCCCGACCTGCCCACCGGCCCCTACTGGCTGTACTATTTCGGCGTCGACGGCGTGGACGCGGCGGTCGAGCGGGTCAAGGCCAACGGCGGCGAAATCCTGATGGGCCCGATGGAGGTCCCCGGCGGGGCCTTCGTCGTCAACGCCAGGGATCCGCAAGGCGGCTACTTCGCCTTCCTGGGCCAGCGCGGCTAGCCGACGCAGTCCGCTAGCCCGTCGCGGCGCACCGCACCCGAGGCCCGGCCGATCTTCTTGCTGCGCTTGGCCACGTACCTGCCAGGCTTGATCACCTTCCACTTCAGCGGGCTGGGCAGGATGGCCGCCAGGCGCGCCGCCTGGGCCTGGGTCAGCTGATCGGCGCCGACCCCGAAATAACGCTGGGCGGCGGCTTCGGCGCCGTAGATGCCCGAGCCGTACTCGATGGAGTTCAGATAGACCTCCATGATCCGCCGCTTGCCCCAGAAGGTCTCGATCAGCACCGTGAACCAGGCCTCTAGGCCCTTGCGGACGTAGCTGCGGCCCGGCCACAGGAAGACGTTCTTGGCCGTCTGCTGGCTGATCGTCGAGCCGCCGCGGATCTTCCGGCCCGATTCGTTGTTCTCGTAGGCCTTGTAGAGGGCGTCGAAATCGAAGCCGCGGTGGTCGCAGAACTTGGCGTCCTCGGCGGCGATCAGGGCGCGCGGCAGGGCCGGCGAGACCTTGTCGATCGGCCGCCAGCGGTGATCCAGCCCCCGCCCCTCGACGGCGCGGATCACCATCAGCGGCGTCACCGGCGGCGGGATGAAGCGATACAGGATCACCGTCACCACGGGCCCGGCCACCAGCACGATGAACAGAGCCAGCGCGATATTCCGCAGAAGCCGCCGCACGTAACGCCCCCAGAAGTCCACTTGTCTTGACGCTGCGGACGGATGCTAACCAGACGAACCGCCGCTGTCGCGTGGATAGAGTCGCCGGGTTAAGGGAGCCTTCGATGGACGTGATCGACGCCGTCAACCGCCGCATGTCGGTGCGCGCCTTCAAGCCCGATCCGGTCGATCCCGTCCTGATCCGCGACCTGCTGGAGGCCGCCGCCCGCGCCCCGTCCGGGGGCAACCTCCAGCCCTGGCGGGTGCAGGTTGTGGCCGGCGAGCTCTTGGAAAAGCTGAAGGCGACCATGCTGGCTCGCGTCGCCTCGCCGGATCCCACCGAATACGACGTCTATCCGGCCAACCTCTGGGAGCCGCTGCGCAGCCGCCGCTATCAGGTCGGCGAGGACATGTACGGGGCGCTGGGCATCCCGCGCGAGGACAAGCTGCAACGCCTGCAATGGTTCTCGACCAACGGCCAGGGCTTCGGGGCGCCGGTGCAGCTGTTCTTCTCGATCGACCGCCGCTGCGGCCCGCCGCAGTGGAGCGACGTCGGCATGTTTATGCAGACCTTCATGCTGCTGGCGGTCGAGCGCGGCCTGGACACCTGCCCGCAGGAGTTCTGGTCGCACTACAACAGGATCGTCGACGACCATGTCGGCCTGCCCGAAGGCCATATGCTGTTCTCCGGCATGGCCCTGGGCTATCGCGACGAGACCGCGCCAGTGAACCATTTCCGCAGCCGCCGCGCCCCGTTCGAGGAGTGGGCGGAGCTGAAGGGGTTCTAGCCATCCACAGGTGGCGCGCGCGTCCACAAGAACGTATCTAGAACAAAACTTGCACAGCGCGACGAGGTGTCGGAATGTCGAGAAACCAGCATTCGCTGGATTCGCGCCCGCCCCCTCATCGGTTCCTAGGCCAACGGAGGGGACGGGCATCACCCGAACCGCTTGGCGGCTCGCGTTTCTCTGGTGTTCCACCGGAAGCAAGAGCGGTCAAGCGGTCTCCTAATGGAGGCCACCTTGGCTCTTTATCTCATCACGTATGACCTTCGAGCGCCCGGTAGAAACTACGGAACGCTCCACAAACAGCTAACTGACTGGAAGGCCGCTAGGATTTGCGAGTCAGTATGGCTGGCTGATTTGACGGGACCAGCCAGCACTGTGCGCGATATCCTGCAGTCGCTGATCGACAACAACGATCGTCTTTTCGTGATCCAACAGTTTTCGAACGCTCAATGGGCGGCCCACCTTGGGATGTCCGAAGGCGTTGATTGGCTCCGTAAGCACATCCCGTAGTACAGAATCCGAGGGCGCGGCATTCGCTGCGCCCTATCCCGCGAACTGCCGGGGCCCGCTGATATCCGGAATCTCCAGCACGCCCGCCTCGCCGCTCTCGTCGCCCCAGGCCAGGCGCTTGCCGTCGGCGCTGGTCGACAGGGCGCTGATCGGCGCGCCCTTCTCGGCCTTCAGGGTCTCGATGCGGCCGTTGCGCATGTGGGCGATCCAGATCCTGCCGTTGTCCTGGGCGGCCACGCAGACGGGATGCGCATCGACGCCCGCCACCCGGACGACCAGCGAATCGCGGGAGAAGCCGATTTCGGCCGCCTCCTTGCCCATCGGGCCGTTGGCGCCGGCGAACGGCCAGATGACCGCGCCCGAGGCGCCAGCCGTGGCCAGCAGATTGCCCTTGTCGAAGAAGGCCAGGCTCTTGATCTTGGACGGATAGCCGCCCATCCGCATGTCCTTGCCGTCCGACAGGCGCCAGCCGTGCAGCTGGTTCTCCTGCATCGACGAGATCAGGAACTTGCCGTCCGGGCTGAACGCCACGGCGATATGGCTGCCGGCCCATTTCATCAGGGTCGGCTTCTGGTCGGCGATGCGCGCGTACCAGAGATAGGCCCCGCCATAGGTGGCGCTGGCCAGCCGCCGGCCCTTGGGCTCGAAGGCCAGGCCCGACACCGTCTTGTCGTGGGCGAACGTCCGCGTGAAGGCCGGGTCGGCGATGTCGCGGACATGCGCCTCCTTGCCGGCCGTGAAGGCGATCAGGCCCGAGGCGGCGCTGGTCGCCACGTGCTCGATCCACCTGTTCTTCACCTCGGCGATCAGGGTCGCGACGACCTCTCCGCCCTCGATTCGGCTCCACACCACCTTGCCGTCGTCGCCGCCGGTGACGATCCCATTGCCGCTGGGATGGACGGCGGAGGCCAGCACGGCTCCGCCCATCGCACCGCCATGGGCCTCGACCGTGACGAATCCATCCTGCGTCTGCAGGCGAACCGTGCCGTCGCCCAGGGCGAACATGGCGCGGCCGGAGCGGTCGAACAGGGCGTCGGTGACGAAGGCGTCGAAGGAAAAGATCATGCGCGCGAAATAGAGCGTGGCGGCCAAAAGTGTAAGCGGTTTTGGCGGCCGCCACGCTCCACTTTTTAGAATCGGAGCCCGAAAGGGCTCCGCGGACACCGACGGCCTGACGACCAGACTCTTTCCGAAAGCCGCCGCGACGGACGCTTTTCGCGCCCTGGGCGAACCGCGCCCCCGCCAGCTGCCCGTTCGAACGGCGTTCGGCAAAAAAGACTCGAAAAGGGGTTGCTATTGCGCCGCATCGTTGGGCTTTACTTCCGCGCCCGTCTGAGCCAGACGTGGCGAGGTAACGACATTTCAGGCGCGCCCCGAGCGGCGCGGCCTTCTGGGAGACAGTCAGGCTATGGCGGCTAAACTTGCTGGCGGCGGCGGTGGCCGTTATTCGCTGGGCCAGAATTCCGAAATCAACGTCACGCCCTTCGTGGACATTCTGCTGGTGCTGCTGATCATCTTCATGGTCGCCGTGCCGATGGCCGTGACCTCGATCAAGATCGACCTGCCGCCGGCGGTCCCGAACCAGACGAACGAGAAGCCGAAGGAACCGGTCTTCATCTCGATCCAGAAGTCGGGCGCGATCTTCATCGCCGACAAGCAGACCAGCCTCGACGGCCTGGAAGCCGATCTGAACGCCAAGTTCGCCGCGACCGGCCAAGCCGGCCCGAAGGACGATCAGCGCGTCATGATCCGCGCCGACGCCGACGTGCTGTACGCCGACTTCATGGGCGTCCTGAACCAGCTGCAGACCGCGGGCTGGTTCAAGGTCGGCCTGATCAACGAAGACCTGCACTAAGCAGCTTCGGCGATCGCTGAAATCAGGGGCCGGGCGGAAACGTCCGGCCCCTTTTTCGTGTCCCGCCCCAAGGGATTTACAGATGTACAAAGCAAGCGCAGTGTACGCCTGTAACTTCACGGCGAGATAGGGAGACATTCCATGGCGGCGAAACTCTCGGGCGGCGGCGGGCGCTACGCGGCGCGCCAGAACGCGGACATCAATGTCACGCCCTTCGTGGACATCCTGATGGTGCTGCTGGTGATCTTCATGGTCGCCGTGCCGACGGCGGTGACCTCGATCAAGCTGGACATGCCCCTGGCCTCCAGCCTCACGACGCCGGCCGAGCCCGTGTCCATCGCGATCCAGAACTCCGGCGCGCTACTTCTGTCCGGCCAGGCGACCCGGCTGGACACCCTGACCGAGGACCTGACGGCGCGCTTCCAGGCCGACGGCCAGACCGGCGCGCGCGCCGACCAGCGGGTGATGATCAGCGCCCAGGCCGACGTGCCTTACGAGGCCCTGATGAGCGTGATCAACGTCGTCCACAAGAGCGGCTGGACCAAGGTCGGGATCGTCAACGAGGATCTGCATTAGTCCAGAAATACAAAAGCCCCGGAGCGTCGGCTCCGGGGCTTTTGCTTGTGCGCTCCACGGGCGGTTAGGCCGCCGTCGCCTCGAAGCCCTTGCGCAGTTCGGCCTCGTCCAGGTCGCGGCCGATGAACACCATGCGGCTGTAGCGCTTATCCTGCTCGGTCCATTCGCGCTGGAAGTCCCCTTCCAGGATCATGTGGACGGCCTGGAAGACCAGGCGCTTGTTCTCGCCCTTCACGTCGATGATGCCCTTGGCGCGCAGGATGTCCGGGCCGCGCTTGGCCAGCAGATCATTGAGCCAGGCGGTGATCTTCTGGCCGTCGACCGGCTTGTCCAGGGTCAGGGAGATCCCCTTCACGCCATCGTCGTGGATGGCGCTGGCATGGCCGTGGCCGTGGCCGTGATCGTGGTGATGGTCGTGACCGCAGTGCTCGTCGTGCACGTGGTCATGGTCGTGGTGGTGATGATGGTGGTCGTGGCCGCAGTGCTCGTCATGCACATGGCCCGGCTCGCCGTGGGCCGGATTGAGGAAATCCGGCTCCAGCTCGGTGATCCGCTCCAGGTCGAAGCTGTGCTTGCCGATGATGGCGTCCAGCGGAACGTTGGAGCGCTGGGCGCGGTGGATCGGGGCCAGCGGGTTGATGCGGCGGATGCGGCTTTCGACGTGGCGCAGGTCGTCTTCCGAGACCAGGTCGGTCTTGTTCAGCACGATCTGGTCGGCGAAGGCGATCTGCTCGACCGCTTCCTTGGAGTCCGAGAGCCGCAGCATGATGTGCTTGGCGTCGACGACGGCGGTGACCGAATCGAGGGCGGTGCGGGCCTTGACGTCGTCGTCGACGAAGAAGGTCTGGGCGACGGGGCCAGGATCGGCGAGACCGGTCGTCTCGACGATGATCGCATCAAACCCGCCCTTGCGCTTCATCAGGCCCTGCAGAACGCGGATCAAGTCGCCGCGCACCGTGCAACAGACGCAGCCATTGTTCATCTCGAACACTTCTTCATCCGCGCCGACCACCAGGTCGTTGTCGATGCCGACTTCGCCGAACTCGTTGACGATCACGGCGTAGCGCTTGCCGTGCTCCTCGGTGAGAATGCGGTTGAGCAGCGTGGTCTTGCCGGCGCCGAGATAGCCGGTCAGCACGGTGACGGGGATCTTCGAGGAAGCTTGGGTCATGGCCGCTATTTAGGAGCGTCGGGGCTCCAGCGAAAGCGGCTTGAGACGTCTTAGGTCTTGAAGCTCGTTTAAGTCTTGAAGAATGCGACAGCGACGCCGACCAGGATCAGGGCCGCGCCCAGGATGGTCTCCTCGTAGCGCTCGACCCATTGCAGGCCCAGGCGCTTGAAGCCGGCCAGGGACAGGCTGGTGAAGATCAACATGCCGGCCGAGGTGGCGGCCATCAGCACCGCGCTCAGCACCAGGAAGGCCTGCCAGCCGTGCTGCATGCCGGCCAGGTAGTAGGGCAGGAAGGCCTCGCAGGGCGACAGGGTCAGCAGGGTGACCAGGGCGATGACCGCCGCCCGGTCCGAGGCGTACGCGCGTCGCCCCGCCTCCGGAACCGCGTGATTGTGCCGCCCCCGCACGATATAGAAGAGTCCGACGGCGACCATCAGCCCGCCGACCACCCAGTGAAAGAGGCCGCCCAGCTTGGGCTCCAGCGCCAGGCCGGCGACCACGAGGCCCAGGCCCAGGGCGATGGTCAGGCCGACATGGCCCAGCCCGGCCAGCAGGGTGACGCCCAGGGTGCGGCCGGTCGACCACTTCTGGGCGCGGCCGACCAGCACGAAGGGCAGCCAGTGCGTCGGCAAGGCCGCGTGGAGGAAGGCCACGGCGAAACCCGTGACGGCGATCGAGGTGAAGAAGGTCGAGTTCACGCGACGGCATATAGCGTGTTATAAAGTAACACACCAGAGGCTTCTTGCGGTCTATTCGCGCTTAAGGACGGTGATCGCCGGAATCCGCTGTCACGGCGTTGACTCTCGGGCTCTCGGCTGTATAAGTCGCGCCCTCTTCGCCCGCCGGGTTCCCGAGCGGGCGATCCCTATTTTGCGAACGCACGTTTTTAAGGCGCTAAACCTATGTACGCGGTGATCAAAACCGGCGGCAAGCAGTACCGGGTTCAAGCCGGCGACCTGCTGGTGGTCGAAAAGCTTGAAGGTGAACCCGGCGCGGCCGTGGCCTTCAATGAAGTCCTGATGCTTGGCGAAGGCGAGGCCGTCACGGTCGGCGCTCCGCTCGTCGACGGCGCGGTCGTCACGGGCGCCCTGATCGAAACCCGCAAGGGTGAGAAGGTGAAGATCTTCAAGAAGATCCGTCGCCAGGGCTATCGCCGCACCCGCGGTCACCGCCAGCTGGAATCGGTCGTGCGCGTCACGTCCGTCGCCGGCGCCGGCAAGGAAGCCAAGTGGGAAGGTTCGATCGACCTGACCCCGAAGGTCATCCTGGACGCCCGCGCTCGCGGTCTGGGCGACGCCGCCGTGCCGTTCACCGTTCCGGCCGCCATCGAAGCGACCCCGGTGGTGAAGAAGGCTTCGAAGGCCAGCCCGAAGGTTGAAGCCGCCGTCGTCGAGCACGCCGACGCCGTGGCCGAGGCCCCGAAGAAGAAGGCCGCCCCTAAGAAGGCCGCCGCCAAGACGGAGGAAGGCGAAGCCTAAGGGCGACGCCTTCTAAAGGTAGGAGAGCACAATGGCTCACAAGAAATCTGGCGGCTCGTCGAGCAACGGTCGCGACTCAGAATCGAAGCGCCTTGGCGTGAAGAAGTTCGGCGGCGAGAAGGTTCTCGCCGGCAACATCCTCGTGCGTCAGCGCGGCACGAAGTTCTATCCGGGCGCCGGCGTCGGCATCGGCAAGGACCACACCCTGTTCGCCCTCGTCCAGGGCGCCGTGGGTTTCGTGACCAAGAAGCATAACCGCACCTACGTGACGGTGACCCCGGCCGCTCAACCGGCCGAGTAAGCACGAACCAGAGTTCTTCAGGATCGTGCTTCTCACGCAGAAGACGATCCGGACAGACGATCTCCAGCGGGGAGTCCGGAACGCCGGGCTCCCCGCTTTTGTTTTGTCTCGCCGCCGTCGGAAATCGGAGTCCTGAAACAAACTTCGCCATGGCGGCGTCACGGTCCCCCATCAGAAGGGGCCCGAGGAACTCTGGGAGGCGCCGATGTGCGTCATCGAAGCAAGACCCGTCATCGAGACCCAGCGGCTGACGCTGCGGGTTCCGGCCAAGCCCGACGTCGAGCGCGTGGCCGCCTTCTGCGTCGATCATGACGTCGCGCGCATGACCACGCGCATGCCTTCGCCCTATACCCGCGGCCACGCCGAGGATTTCGTGGCCCGCTGCGGCGCGCAGGACCGCGCGCGCGACAACACCTTCGCCATCGAACTGGCTGACGAGGGCCTGATCGGGGTGGTGGGCATGTTCACCACCGCCGAGGGCGAGGTCGAGCTGGGCTACTGGATCGGCCGCCCCTACTGGGGCCGCGGCTACGCCACCGAGGCGACCAGGGCCGCCCTGGACTGGGCTCGGGAGCGCTGGAAGAAGCGCTATGTCATGGCCGGCCACTTCGCCGACAACGACGCCTCAGGCCGGGTGCTGGTCAAGGCCGGCTTCCTCTACACCGGAGTCGTCGAGCACAAGCCCTCGATCGCGCGCGGCGAATCGGCGGCGACGCGGATGATGGTGTGGCTGGCGTAGAATGAGAACCTCCTCCCCCTCTGGGGGAGGTGGCCCAGCGGGCCGGAGGGGGCAGCTCGGCCTAGGCCGTGAAGACCCCCTCAGTCACTCCGTGACAGCTCCCCCGGAGGGGGAGCAGATTTCAAACCCTACGCAGCCCGGTGCGTGTGGATGACCTTCTGCGGACCTTCGCGGAAGCGCTTCTCGGCCGTGGTGATCCGCTCGCACAGGGCGTCCAGATCGCTGAGCAGCGAATAGGTGGCGTAGATGGGGATCTCCATCAGCGCGACCTGCGCCCGAGGCATGAACTCGGTGTATTTCTTCCACGAGACGTGGTTATCGCGGGCGGCCATGGCCCGCTGGCCCAGCGGATTCCACAGGTCCAGATCCATCAGATCATCCCGGCACTGCTTCATGACCGGCAGGGCGATGTAGAGGAACAGGAACGTTGGGGTGGCGGCGCGCGCGAACTGCGGCTGCACCTGCAGATGCCAGATGCGGTAGGCCTCGAAGAAGCCCGCCTTCCGGACGGGATCCGGCGGCAGCCAGGTGGCCTGCTCGTTGATCAGCTCGTTGACGACGCCCGAGCGCTTGACCAGTTCGTCGGCGCTGGCGCCGTTCACCATGGTCTTGGACAGGGCGGCGACCGGGATCGCCAGGCGCTTGGCCACCTCGGTATAGGCGACGTGCTTGCCGGCCATCGGCGTGAATTGGCCGAATGACGGGGCGTTCGGCGCGCTGGCGCGCTTCTGGGCCGCGGCCTGGTGCATGACCAGCTGTTCTTCGCGCTCCTTTTCGGCGCGCAGCCGGTCGAACTCGGCCTCATGGGCGGCCTGCTCCTCGGCGGTCATCCAGCGGGCGCGGCCCGGACCGTAGGTGCGTTCGTAGCGATTCAGCAGGACCAGGCTATGGTCGGGCGACGGCTTGACGCCCAGCTCGGCCAGGAACGTCTTGAACTCGCGCCACTGCGGCGCGATGCCCGTGCCCCGGGCGATCAAGATGTTGCGGTGCGTCGAGGCTTCGGCGCTATACTTACGGTGAAGCTCTTGCGTCGACAGATCGCGCAGATCCTTCGCCAGCATCGCCTTTCCGTCGTCTTCGGTCGCCAAGGTCAGCCTCCCGCTCCGCCGAGATGAAACGGCGGTTTTGCTGCCAAGACACTTTGTCGCACTCCGTGTTTTAACATTTCGTCACGACGCTAAACACCGGTCACGCTTTTTCCGCGCGCCCGCCAGTGACGTAACGTCACAGCCCGTGAAGCGCGAACGGGGCTCGAGCGGCCTTTTGGCTCGACGCGCGGGACGCCTTGGGACAAAAGAGCCCCATGAAATTCTTGGACCAATGCAAGATCTACGTCCGTTCCGGCAACGGCGGCGGCGGATCGGTGTCGTTCCGCCGCGAGAAGTACATCGAGTACGGCGGCCCGGACGGCGGCGACGGCGGTCGTGGCGGCGACGTGTGGATCGAGGCCGTCGAAGGCCTCAACACCCTGATCGACTATCGCTATCAGCAACATTTCAAGGCCGGCACCGGCGTCCACGGCATGGGCCGCGCCCGCCACGGGGCCGCCGGCGAGGACGTGATCCTGAAGGTGCCGGTCGGCACCGAAGTCCTCGATGAGGACAAGGAAACCCTGATCGCCGACCTCGACCACGTCGGCGCACGCCTGCTGCTGGCCAAGGGCGGCAACGGCGGATGGGGCAACCTGCACTTCAAGGGGCCGGTCAACCAGGCTCCGAAGTACGCCAATCCCGGCCAGGAGGGTGAGGAGCGCTGGATCTGGCTGCGGCTGAAGCTGATCGCCGACGTCGGCCTTGTCGGTCTGCCCAACGCGGGCAAGTCAACCTTCCTGGCCGCCGCCAGCGCCGCCAAGCCGAAGATCGCCGACTATCCGTTCACCACCCTGACCCCGAACCTCGGCGTCGTGGACCTGTCCAGCAGCGAACGCTTCGTGCTGGCCGACATTCCCGGCCTGATCGAGGGCGCGTCGGAGGGCGCGGGCCTGGGGACCCGCTTCCTGGGCCACGTCGAGCGCTCGGCCACCCTGATCCACCTAGTCGACGCCACCCAGGACGACGTCGCCGGCGCCTACGAGACGATCCGGGGCGAACTGGAAGCCTATGGCGAGGAGCTGGCCGACAAGTCCGAGATCCTGGCCCTGAACAAGATCGACGCGCTGGACGAGGACACCCTCGCCGAGAAGATCGCCGAACTGGAAGCCGTGGCCGGCGTCAAGCCGCGCCTGGTGTCGGGCGTCTCGGGCCAGGGCGTCACCGAACTGCTGCGCGCCGCCTATCGCCAGGTGCGCATCCGTCGCGGCGAACTCGACGACGAGATCGATGAGGACGACGAGGACCACGTCGACGAAACGCCCGGGGGCTGGACGCCGTGAGCCAGGCCAGCGGGGCGTTCAGCAGCGCCCGCCGCATCGTGTTCAAGGTCGGCTCGGCCCTGCTGGTCGACGCCGAAACGGGTAGCGCCAACCGCGCCTGGCTGGAGGCCTTCTGCGCCGACGCCGCCGCCCTGCGCGCGGCGGGCAAGCAGGTTCTGGTCGTCTCGTCGGGCGCCGTGGCCCTGGGCCGCCGGCGCCTGGGCCTCTCCGCCCGCAAGACGACCCTGCCGGAAAAGCAGGCCGCCGCCGCCGCCGGCCAGAGCCTGCTGATGCACGCCTGGGAGCAGGCCTTCGCCCCGCACGACATCGGCGTCGCCCAGATTCTCCTGACCCGCGACGACACCGAGATGCGCCGCCGCTGGCTGAACGCGCGGGCCACGATCGAGACCCTGATGGGGCTGGGCGTGGTGCCCGTGGTCAACGAGAACGACACGGTGGTCACCGAGGAGATCCGCTACGGCGACAACGACCGCCTGGCCGCCCGCGTGGCCCAGATGGCCGGCGCCGACCTTTTGGTGCTGCTGTCCGACATCGACGGGCTCTACACCGCCGACCCGCGCAAGAACCCCAAGGCCCAGCACATCCCGCTGGTCAGCGAGATCACCAGCGAGATCGCCGGCATGGCCGAGGGCGCCAACGCCGCGGCCGGGGTGGGCACCGGCGGCATGGCGACCAAGATCGCCGCCGCCCGCATCGCCCGCGCCGCCGGCTGCGCCACCCTGATCACCCTGGGCTCGCGCCCGCGCCCCCTGGCGGCCATCGCCGACGGCGAGAAGGCGACTCTGATCGAGGCCGGCGCGTCGCCCGCCGCCGCCTATAAAGCCTGGATCGCCGGCTCGCTGGCGCCCCAGGGCTGGGTGACGATCGACGCCGGCGCCGCCAAGGCGCTGGCCTCCGGCAAGAGCCTGCTGTCGGCCGGCGTGCGCGCCATCGAGGGTCCGTTCGACAAGGGCGACGCCGTCCGGGTCCGCGACGAGACCGGCCGCGAGGTCGCGCGCGGCATCGTCCGCTACGACAGCGCCGACGCCCAGCGCATCGCCGGCCTGCGCTCCGACGCCATCGAGGCGGAGCTGGGCTTCACCGAAGGCCCGATGATCCACGCCGACGACCTGGCCGTCGCGAACTAGAAGTCCAAGTAAGAGCACCCCATGGCCTACCGTTCCCTCCGCGAATTCATCGACGTCCTGGAGGCCAGGGGCGAGCTCGTTAGGGTCAAGGAGCCGGTCTCCACCGTCCTGGAGATGACGGAAATCCAGACGCGCCTTCTGGCGACCGGCGGGCCGGCGGTGCTGTTCGAACACGTCCTGCTGCCCGACGGCGCGCGATCGGAAATGCCGGCGCTCGCCAACCTGTTCGGCACGGTCAAGCGCGTGGCCATGGGCGTCACCCTGGGCGGCGAGCCGCGCGAGACGGCGGGCGAATTGCGCGAGGTCGGCGAACTGCTGGCCTTCCTACGCCAGCCCCAGCCGCCCAAGGGCCTCAAGGACGCCTGGGACATGCTGCCCCTGGCCAAGACCGTCATGAGCATGCGCCCTGGAACGGTCAAGAAGGCGCCCGTGCAGGAGGTCGTCATGACCGGCGACCAGATCGACCTCACCAGGCTGCCGGTCCAGACGTGCTGGCCGGGCGAGCCGGCGCCGCTGATCACCTGGCCGCTGGTCGTCACCAAGGGTCCGGGCCAGGACCGTGAGGACGACTTCAACCTGGGCATCTACCGCATGCAGGTGCTCTCCAAGGACAGATGCATCATGCGCTGGCTGGCCCACCGCGGCGGGGCGCAGCACTACGCCCGCCACAAGAAGGCGGGGAACAGGGATCCCCTGCCCGCCTGCGCCGTGCTGGGCGCCGATCCCGGCACGATCCTGGCGGCCGTGACGCCGGTGCCCGACACCCTCAGCGAATACCAGTTCGCCGGCCTGCTGCGCGGGGCCAAGGTCGATCTCGTCCCGGCCAAGACGGTGCCGCTGATGGTCCCGGCCCACGCCGAGATCGTCATCGAGGGCCACGTCCTGCTGGACGAATATGCCGACGAGGGTCCGTACGGTGACCACACCGGCTACTACAACAGCGTCGAGAAATTCCCGGTCTTCCAGGTGACGGCGATCACCATGCGCAAGGACCCGATCTACCTGACCACCTTCACCGGCCGTCCGCCGGACGAGCCCAGCGTGCTGGGCGAGGCGCTGAACGAGGTCTTCATCCCGCTGATCCGCCAGCAGTTTCCCGAGATTGTCGACTTCTGGCTGCCGCCCGAGGGCTGCAGCTATCGTATCGCCGTGGTCTCGATGAAGAAGGCCTATCCCGGCCACGCCAAGCGCGTGATGCTGGGCGTGTGGAGCTACCTGCGCCAGTTCATGTACACCAAGTGGGTGATCGTCGTGGACCACGACATCAACACCCGCGACTGGAAGGACGTGATGTGGGCGATCAGCACCAAGATGGACCCGGCCCGGGACATCACGGTGATCGAGCACACCCCGATCGACTATCTAGACTTCGCCAGCCCCGAGAGCGGCCTCGGCTCCAAGATCGGCCTGGACGCCACCGACAAGTGGCCGCCCGAAACCAAGCGCGAGTGGGGCGAGGAGATCCGCATGGACCAGAGCGTGATCGATGCGGTCAGCGAGAAGTGGTCGCGCCTGGGCCTGCCCGGCGACGGGACGCCGATCTGGAAGAAGCCCTAAGGTGCGGACCCTCACCCTGGCGGCCCTGGCCGTCGCCCTGACAGCGAGTACGAGCATGGCCCAGACCCCGAAGAACCCCTGGGACGAAGCCTTCCTGCCGCCCGCCCCGCACTGGCAGGGCGCCAGCCAGGCGCTGATCCGCGACAAGTCCGACCCGTGGGTGACGCCGTTCGAGGCCGACGCCGATCACGACTTCTCGCCAACCTATGCCGACACCCGCGCCTGGTTCGATCGGCTGGACAAGGCCAGCAGGCTGATCCGCGTCGAGGACTTCGGCGTCTCGCCACAGGGTCGGGCGATCTTCGCCGTGATCGCCAGCAAGGACGGCGACACGCTCGATCCCAAGAAGCCGCTCCTGCTGGTCCAGTGCGGCATCCATCCCGGCGAGATCGACGGCAAGGACGCCGGCATGATGCTGCTGCGGGACATGGCGTTTCACGGCAAGGACGGCCTGCTCGACAAGGTCAATCTCGTTTTGATCCCGATCCTGTCGGTCGACGGCCACGAGCGCTCGGGCCCCTATTCGCGCCCCAACCAGCGCGGGCCCCGGATCCAGGGCTGGCGCAACACCGCGACCAACCAGAACCTGAACCGCGACTTCATGAAGCTGGACCAGCCGGAGATGCAGGCCCTCAAGCGCCTGCAGGCCAAGTACAGGGCCGATCTCTATGTCGACGTCCACGTGACCGACGGCATGGACTACCAGTATGACGTCACCTACGGCTTCAACGGCGAGAACGGCGTCTGGAACCGCTCGCCGGCCATCGCCAGCTGGCTGGACGAGGTCCTCAAGCCCGCCATGAACAAGAGCCTGGAGGCGGAGGGCCACATCCCGGGCGAGCTGGTGTTCGGCATCGACGAGCACAACCCCAAGGCCGGTTTCAACGACGGCGGCCTGGGCGAGCGCTTCTCGAACGGCTGGGGCGCGGCGGCCCACGTCCCGACCATCCTGATCGAGAACCATAGCCTCAAGCCCCACGCTCAGCGGGTGCTGGGGACCTATGTCTTCATCGAGACGGCCCTGAGGCTGCTGGCCGACAAGGGCGGCGACCTGCGCGGCGCCATCGCGGCCGACAGCGCCCTGCGCCCGGCCGAGGTGCTGGCCAATTTCATGGGCGACGACAAGCCCAGCTACATCCGCGACTTCAAGGGCGTCAAGTACGAGTACTATGACAGCCCCGCCTCGGGCCGGAAGGAGGTGCGCTGGCTGGGCGAGGCCGACCCCGACATCTGGAAGGTTCCCTTCTACGGTTCGCATTCGACGCTCAGCCTGAAACGCCCCCTCGCCTATTACGTGCCCAGCTATCGCGCCGACCTGATCGAGCGGCTGAAGCTGCATGGCGTGGCGCTGGAGACCCTGACCGCGGACAAGAGCGTCAACGTCGAGATGATCCGCCTGGTCGATCCCAAGATCGCCACGCGCGCCAACGAGGGCCACGTCCAGATCAGCGTCGACAAGGTCACCACCGAGACCCGCGCCTGGACCTTCCCCAAGGGCTCGGTGCGCGTGCCGACCGACCAGCCGCTGGGCGATCTCGTCGTGCTGCTGCTGGAGCCGCAGTCCAGCGAGAGCTTCTTCGCCTGGGGTATGGTCCCCGAGGTGCTGAGCCGCGTCGAATATATCGAGCCCTACGCCATCGCGCCGCTGGCCGAGAAGATGCTGGCGGCCGATCCGAACCTGAAGGCCCAGTTCGAGGCCAAGCTCGCCGCCGAGCCCAAGTTCGCCGGCGATCCCGACGCGCGGCTGGCCTGGTTCTACAGGCGCACGCCCTTCTACGACGATCACCACCTGCTCTATCCGATCGCCCGCGAAATCGCGCGCTAGGCGGGTCGACTTGCCGACCATGGCCGGAAGGCCTCATATGGTTCTTTCGCTCGGGGGCGGGCGGCGTACTAGGGTTTGAGTGATGGACACGATCGTTTCCGGCCATGCGGCGGCGCTGTGGGCCGGCCTGCACCTCTTCCTGCTGCTGATCCTCTCGCTGCTGGTCGTGCGACTGCGCCAGAAGCACAAGGTGGCCCTGGGCGACGAGGGCATCCCGGAACTGGCCCGCGCCATCCGCGCCTTCGGCAACGCTGCGGAGTACGTGCCGACCGGCGTCGCGGCCCTGGCCGTTCTGGCGGTGGCCGGCGCGGCGCCGCTGGCCATTCACGTCGTGGGCTTCGTGCTGTTCGCCGGCCGGGTGATCCACGCCATCGGCCTGTCCAACAGCGGCGGCGCCTCGATCCCACGCGCCGTGGGCATGGTCGCCACCTGGCTGGCCTACATCTTCGCGGGCGTCGCGCTGCTGCTCTCGGCTATCGGGTAGCGCTTGCCGGCTTAGGCCGGCGTCGTCCATAAGACCCGCATGGACGATAATCTGCTGCATGACGTGGTCGCCGCCGCACGCAAGGCCGGGGCGGACGCCGCCGAGGCTGTCTTCGCCGAGCGTCAATCGCTTTCCGTCTCGGTCCGCCTGGGCGAACTTGAAGAAGTCGAGCGCGAGGAGGCCCGCGATCTAGGCCTGCGCGTATTCATCGGCAATCGCAGCGCCACCGTCTCCGGCTCGGACATCTCGGCCGAGGCTCGCGCCAAGCTGATCGAGCGCGCCGTCGCCATGGCTCGCCTGGCGCCGGAAGATCCGTATGCCAGCCTCGCCCCGCGAGACCGCTTGGCCACAGGTCCATTCCCCGAACTCGACCTTATCGACCCCTACGAGCCTACGGCCGAGACCCTGGAGACTCAGGCGCGCCTCGCCGAGGAGCATGCGCGCGCGGTCAAGGGCGTGACCAATTCCGACGGCGGTTCGGCCAGCTGGAGTTCGTCGAAATGGGCGCTGGTCACCAGCGACGGCTTCCACGGGACCCACGCGGCCACCGGCCACTCGATCTCGGCCTCGGCCATCGCCGGCGAAGGCGCGGGCATGGAGCGCGGCGGCGAAGGCCGCTCGACCCGCCACTTCGGCGACCTGCCGGCCGCCGGCGACATCGGCATGGAGGCCGGCCGCCAGGCGGTGGCGCGCCTGAACCCGCGCAAGATCGCCTCGACCACCGCCCCCGTGATCTTCGAGAATCGCCTGGCCATGAGCCTGATCGGTCCGCTGCTCGGCGCGATCTCGGGCCCATCGATCGCCCGCGGAACCTCGTTCCTGAAGGACAAGCTGGGTCAGCCGGTTTTCGCCCGCGGCGTCCGGCTGTCGGAGGATCCGCACCGCGTGCGCGGCCTGGGCTCGGCCCCCTTCGACGACGAGGGCGTCGCCACGCAGGTTCGCGACCTGATCGACGACGGCGTGCTGACCACCTGGCTTTTGAATACCAGCTCGGCCAGGCAGCTGGGCCTGGTCACCACCGGCCACGCCTCGCGCGGCCTGGCCGGTCCGTCGGGCGTCTCGACCCACAACCTGACGCTCCAGCCGGGCGAGAAGGACCTGGCCGGCCTGATGAAGGACGCCGGGACCGGTCTGGTCGTCACCTCGATGTTCGGCCCCTCGCTGAACGGCAACACCGGCGACTGGTCGGTGGGCTGCTCGGGCTACTGGTTCGAGAATGGCGAGAGCACCGGTCCCGTCACCGAGATCACCGTGGCCGGCAACCTGATCAACATCTATGCTCGCCTGGTTCCCGGCTCGGACCTGGAATTCCGGGGCGCCAGCAACAGTCCGTCGATCCTGGTCGACGCCCTGGCGATCGCGGGCAAATGAACGACCTGGACCTGATCCTCGAGGCCGCCAAGCAAGCCGGGGAGCTGGCGCTCTCGGCGCGCCAAAGCGGCCTGAAGATCTGGTCCAAGGCCGGCGGCTCGCCGGTCACCGACGCCGACCTGGCCGTCGACACCTTGCTGAAGACCGAACTGGGGGCGGCGCGACCCGACTATGGTTGGCTGTCGGAAGAGACCGCCGACGATCCGTCGCGGCTCGAAACCACCCGCCAGTTCGTCGTCGACCCGATCGACGGCACCGTGGCCTTCATGAAGAACAAGCCGTGGTTCGCGGTGTCGATCGCCGTGGTCGAGAACGGCAAGCCCGTCGCCGGCGTTGTCCACGCCCCCGCCCTGGACGAGACCTACGCCGCCACCTCGGAGGGTCCGGCCACGCTGAACGGCGCCGTCATCGCCCCCAGCACGACCGACCAACTGTTCGGCGCGGCCATGCTGGGCGACGCCAAGATGTTCGCCCATCCCGCCTGGCGCGAGCCCTGGCCCGAGATGCGGATCGAGAGCCGCAACTCGATCGCCTACCGCATGTGCCTGGTCGCCGCCGGCACCTTCGACGCCGCCATCGCCCTGTCGCCCAAGAGCGAGTGGGACCTGGCCGCCGCCGACCTGATCGTCCGCCGGGCCGGCGCCGCGCTCAGCGACCACAAGGGCCGCCCATTCGCCTATAATCGCCCCGTTCCACTGGTTCCGAGCCTGGTTTGCGCCAATAAGGCGCTGGCCCCATTGATCCTGTCACGCGTCGGGCATATCGAGCTGCCATAATCACAATTCCTCGCAGGAACTTGCTCCAAATGGCTGACAAGCAGCTTCTTCATATCGTCGTCGGTGGTGAACTGAAGGACGTCGCCGGCACCGAATTCCGCGACCTGAAGCAGGTCGAGTTCGTCGGCGCCTATCCCAACTACGAAGAAGCGCACAAGGCGTGGAAGGCCAAGGCCCAGGCGACGGTCGACAACGCCCACGCGCGGTATTTCATCATCCACGCGCACAAGCTGCTGGATCCGAGCAGCGAGGGCTAAAAGCCCGAGCGTTCCTCCCCCTCTGGGGGAGGTGGCCCAGAGGGCCGGAGGGGGCAGCGCAGCCTACGCGGAGCAACCCCCTCCGTCGGCTTCGCCGACAGCTGCCCCGAAGGGGGAGCAGATTTACTCCCGCCGCAAAATCCGATCGGTCAGCACCTTCCCGAGCATCCCGGCCCGGAAGGTCTTCTTCATCGCGACAGGGTCGTAGTCGTCGCTCTCGACCCATTCGCTGAACGTCAGTCCCTTGGGCTCGCCCACCTCCAGGTACTGCTCGAACACATAGTCCAGCACGCCCGTATTGCCGTGCTTGATGTGCAGGTAGCGCGGGCCCAGCTGCTGCATGGCCTCGCGGATCGGCAGGCCCAGGCGATAGTGGGCGTAGAACACGCTCATGATCCCGGCCCGGTCCGCGCCCGACTTGCAGTGCATCAGGGCCGGATATTCGATCGCTTCGAACAACTCCTTGGCGCCGCGCACCCGTTCGCGGATCGGAACCTCGCGCGAGGTGATGGTGAAGTCGACGAAGTTCAAACCCAGGCGCTGGCAGGCGTCCTTCTCCAGCGCGTAGAAGCTGCCGTCGAAGCCGCCGCGCAGGTTCACGACCGTCTTGATCCCCTGCTTCTTCCACCAGGCCAGCTGGAACGGCCAGGGCTGGTTGGCGCGGACCATCTCGGGGCTGATCCAGTGGGCGTTCGAGAAACCCAGGCGCAGATAGGCGTGGTCGTTCCACAGATAGTGGAGATAGGTCTTGAACCGGCCCCAGGGCGTGGTGAGGTCGAACTTGGCCAAGAGGCGCGATCCTTCGGGAATTCCGCGCCTAAGTAGGGGCAACCACGCCGAAAGGCAAAACTCGCCCTCGTGCTGTCGCTTTTCCGGACGACTGCGTCCCCCGCGTCCTTGACAGCCCCGCATTGAAATCCGACCCCTCCCGCATGACCGTCCAGGACCATCCGCAGCCCTCGAACCGCGCCCTGATGGGCCGGATGTGGCGCGAGTTCCTGAAGCCCCGCTGGAAGGGCTTCCTGGTCTCGATGGTCAGCGCCGTGATCGTCGCCCGCCTGACCGTCATGCTGGGCGAATATGTCGAGCCGGCCGTCGACAAGCTGATCGCCCATCCCCAGCCCGGCGCCCTGGTCTGGGTCCCCCTGACCATCGCCGCCCTGGCCGTGGCGCGCGGCGTCTTCCAGGTCATCCAGGCCAGCCTGATCAACCGCATCGGCAACGGCGTCGTCGGCGACATGCAGACCCGTCTGTTCGGCCGCCTGATCCGCGCCGACCTGGCCCGCCTGCGCGGCGCCCATTCGGGCTCGTACGTCTCGTCGGTGCTGTACGACGCCGGCCTGATCCGCGAGGCGGCGACTACCGGCGTCATCAACTATGTCCGCGAAGGCCTGACGGTCGCCATCACCCTGTGGGCCTTGCTGACCAGTGATCCGATCCTGGCGGCCGGCGTGCTGATCATCGTCCCTGGGGTCAGCGGCGTCATCCGTCACTTCTCCAAGCGCACGACCAAGGCCGCCAAGGGCGCCATGGGCGAGACCTCGAACCTCTCCACGGCGATCATGGAGAGCCTGGACGGGGTCAAGATCGTCAAGATGGAGAACCGCGAGGCCTATGAGGAGGCCCGTGTCGCCGCGGTGGTCGAGCGCCGCCAGCGCCACCTGATCAAGGGCAGCAACGCCCGCGCCATGGCCGCGCCGGCCACCGAACTCTTCTCGCAGCTGGTGATCGCCGCGGTGTTCGCCTATGCCGGCTGGCGGGCCCTGACCGGGGCCCTGGTCGTCGGCCCTTTCACCCTGCCGCCGATCTCGCCGGGCGGCTTTCTGAAGTTCGTGATCCTGCTGGGCATCGCCGCCCAGTCCCTGCGCCAGGTCGCCAACCTGCAGACCGTGTTCAGCGAGGGGCTGACCGCCGCCCGCCGCCTGTTCGAGGCCCTGGACGTGGCCCCGACCATCGTCGACCCCGCCGACGCCAAGGCGCTGCCGGCGGGCGACGGCACGATCGCCCTGGATCACGTCACCTTCTCGTACGGCGCCGAGATCCCTGCCCTGTCGGATGTCTCGATGGAAGCGCGCAAGGGCGAGACCGTCGCCCTGGTCGGGCCCTCGGGCGGCGGCAAGAGCTCGATCCTGAACCTGATCCCGCGCTTCTACGACGTGAACGGCGGGGCGGTGACCATCGATGGCCACGACGTCCGCGCCGTGACCCTGGCGAGCTTGCGCGACCGCATCGCCCTGGTCACCCAGGAGCCGTTCCTGTTCGACGACAGCATCCGCGCCAACATCGCCTATGCGCGCCCGGGCGCCAGCCAACTGGAGATCGAGGCCGCCGCGCGCCAGGCCGCCGCCCACGACTTCATCCTGGCGCTGCCCGAGGGCTACGACACCGCCGTCGGCGAGGCCGGGGCCCGCCTGTCGGGCGGCCAGCGCCAGCGCATCGCCATCGCCCGCGCGTTCCTGAAGGACGCCCCGATCCTCTTGCTGGACGAGGCCACCAGCGCCCTCGACACCGAGAGCGAGGCCCAGGTCCAGGCGGCCCTGGAGCGGCTGATGGCCGGCCGCACCACCATGCTGATCGCCCACCGGCTGTCGACGGTGAAGAACGCCGACCGGATCTACGTCATCGACAAGGGCCGCGTCGTCGAGACCGGGACCCACGCCGAGCTGGTCCGCGCCGGCGGTCTCTACGCGCGCCTGGCCAAGGCCCAGGATCTGGACCACGTCCCGGAGGCGCAAGCTTGAGACCGTTGCGTTCGCCGTTCGTGATCTGGCTCCTGTCCTCGATCTTCGCCGGCTATTCCAAGCTGGTCTTCAAGACCCTGCGCATGACCGTCGAGGGCGCCGAGCGGGCCGAGGCCGTCTGGGCCCAAGGCCGCGAGACCGGGGCCGGGGCGATCCTGTGCTTCTGGCACTCGCGCATCCCCATGTCGCCGCTCAGCTGGCCGCAGGACCTGGCTCGCCGTCAGGACATGCGCGCCCTGATCTCGCGCTCCAATGACGGCGAGTTCATCGCCCGAACGGTCGAGAAGCTGGGCTTTCCGTCGATCCGCGGCTCGTCGGCCAAGAAGACGGATCTGGCCAAGAACAAGCACGGCGAGCAGGCCTTTCGCGACATGGTCAAGTGGGTGAAGGACGGCGGCGGCGTCGCCATCACGCCCGACGGCCCGCGTGGCCCGGCCGAGCACATGGAGAAGGGCACGCCCTCCCTGGCCCGCGTCACCGGCGCGCCGGTGATCTTCGTTGGCCTGGCCGCCAAGCCCTGCCTCCGCCTGGGCTCGTGGGACAACACCATGATCCCCCTGCCCTTCGCCAAGGCCGCCATGGTCTGGGACGGTCCGACCGGCGCCGGACGGGGCGACGATCCCGACCAACTGGCCAAGGACTGGGCCGACCGCCTCTCCGCCGTCACCCGCCGCGCCGAGGCCCTTGTCGGGCTGGAAGATTGATCCCGTTCGCCCTTGGTGGGATGTAGAGCCATGCCGCACGACGCTCACGACCACTCGCACGATCACGAACATGATCATGATGACCACGATCACGAACATGATCATGCCCACGACCATGGCCATCACCACCATGGGCATGGCCACCATGGGCACAGCCACGCGCCCAAGGATTTCGGCCGCGCCTTCGCGATCGGGGTGGCGCTGAACCTGGGCTTCGTGCTGGTCGAGGCTGGCGCCGGCCTGATCACCCACTCCCTGGCCTTGCTGGCCGACGCCGGCCACAATCTGTCGGACGTGCTGGGCCTGCTGCTGGCCTGGGGCGCGGCCGTTCTGGCCAAGCGCGCCCCCAGCGCCCGCCGCACCTATGGCCTGCGCAAGGGCACCATCCTGGCCTCGCTGGGCAATGCGGCCCTGCTGCTGTTCGCCGTCGGGGCCATCGCCTGGGAAGCCGTCCGCCGCTTCGCCGCGCCCGAGCCGATCCAGACCGGCCCGGTGATGATCGTCGCCGCCATCGGCATCGCCATCAACACCGCCACGGCCCTGATGTTCATGAAGGGCGGCAAGGACGACCTGAATGTCCGGGGCGCCTTCCTGCACATGGCCGCCGACGCCGCCGTCTCGGCCGGCGTGGTGATCGCCGCCCTGGCCATGGCCCTCACCGGCTGGCTGTGGCTGGATCCTGTGGTCAGCCTGGCCATTGTCGTGGTCATCGTGCTGGGCACCTGGGGCCTGCTGCGCGACTCGCTGGATCTGGCGCTGGACGCCACCCCGCGCGGCATCGACTCCAGCAAGGTTCGCGCCTGGCTGGCCGCGCGTCCGGGCGTCAGCGAGGTCCACGACCTGCACATCTGGGCGATGAGCACCACCGAGACCGCCCTGACGGCCCATGTGGTGCGTCCGCTGGACGAGAGCCACGACCAGTTCCTGCATGACGCCTGCGCCGAGCTCGCCAGCCGCTTCAAGATCGGCCACGTGACCATCCAGGTCGAGACCAGCCATGGCGCTCATGCCTGCGCCCTGGCGCCTGAAGGCGTGGTGTGACCCTGTCCCTGGCCCTCTACCGGGCCGCCACGGGCCTGCTCGAGCCCATCGCGCCCCGCCTGCTGGCCAGCCGCGCCCGCAAGGGCAAGGAGGATCGGACGCGGCTCGCCGAGCGGCTGGCAAAGGCCGAGGTCGCCCGACCCGACGGCCTGCTGGTCTGGCTGCACGGCGCCAGCGTCGGCGAGAGCCTGTCGATCCTGCCCTTGGTCGACCGCCTGCGCGCCGAGCGCCCCGAGGTCACGGTGCTGGTCACCTCGGGCACCACCACCTCGGCCGCGCTGCTGGCCAAGCGCCTGCCGGCCGGCGCGATCCACCAGTACGTCCCGGTCGACGCCCCCGGCGCGGCCCGGCGGTTCATTGCCCGATGGAAACCCTCGCTCGCCGTCTTCGTCGAGAGCGAGCTATGGCCGAACCTGCTGCTGGAAGCCAAGGCGGCCGGGACGCGCCTGGCCCTGGTCTCGGCCAAGCTGTCGGACCGCAGCTTCGTGCGCTGGAAGAAACGCCCGGACGCCGCCCGCCAGCTGTTGTCCGGCTTCGACCTGATCCTGGCCCAAGACGCCCGCGCCCACGAGCGCTTCGAAGCCCTCGGCGGCAGGGTCGGCGGCGAGGCGGACCTGAAGTTCGGCGCCGCGCCGCTGCCCGCCATGGCGCCAGACATCGGGTTCGATCGCCCGCCCCTGCTGATCGCCAGCACCCATCCGGGCGAGGACGAGATCGCGCTCGACGCCATCGCCGCCCTCCCCGACCGCCCGCCGGTCGTCCTGGCCCCGCGTCACGTCGAGCGCGGCCCGGCGATCGTCGAACTCGCCAAGGCCCGAGGCCTCTCGGCCAGCGTGCGCAGCCAGTCGCGCGAGGCCGCCGACATCCTGGTCGCCGACACCCTGGGCGAGATGGGCCTATGGTTCCGTCTGGCAGGGACCTCGGTCATTGCCGGCAGCCTGGTCGAGGGCATCGGCGGCCACAATCCGCTGGAGGCCGCACGCCTGGACTGCCCGGCGATCAGCGGCCCGTTCGTCGAAAACTGGGCCTCGGCCTTCGCAGGGCTTGAAGCCGCCGGCGGCGTGGTCATGACCTCACCGGAAGACCTGTGCGAGGCGATCGCCTCCGATCTTGCCAATCCGGCGGCCGCCAGTGAACGCGCCGCCCGCGCCCGCGCCTATGTCGACTCCCGCGACGCCGAGGCCCGCACCGGACTCTCCCGCATTCTCGAGCTGGTTCCCAAGATAGTCCCATGAAACTCGGCACGCCGCGCTGGTGGTACGTAAAGAGCGGCGGCCCCGCGCCGCTGACCCGCGCCTTGCTGACCCCGCTGTCGTGGATCTGGGCCGACGCCACCCGCCGGCGCATCGCGCGCACGACTCCGGCCATCGTCGGCGCCCCGGTGATCTGCGTCGGCAACGTCACCATGGGCGGGGCCGGCAAGACCCCGATCGTCCGCGAACTGCTGCTGACCCTGACCCAGCGCGGCGTCAACGCCCACGGCCTGTCGCGCGGCTATGGGGGCAGGCTGAAGGGGCCCGTGCAGGTCGACCCGTCCCGGCACACCGCCAAGGACGTCGGCGACGAGCCGCTGATGCTGGCCCAGGACTTTCCGATGTGGGTCGCGGCTGACCGGATCGCCGGCGCCAAGGCGGCGACGCGCCGAGGCGCCCAGGCCATCGTCATGGACGATGGCCACCAGAACCCCAGCGTCCGCAAGGCGCTGTCTCTCGTGGTGGTCGACGGCGAGACGCGCGGCGGCGAGTGGCCGTTCGGCGACGGCCGCGTCTTCCCCGCCGGCCCGATGCGCGAGCCGCTGAAGGTCGGCCTCGCCCGCGCCGATGCGGTGATCGTGCTGCTGCCGGTCGACATGGAGCAGCCCGACTTCGACCTGCTGGTCGAGTTCGGCGACATGCCGGTGCTGGTCGCCCGCCTGGAACCCGCCGCCCCCGTGCCTACCGGCCCGCAGGTCGGCTTCGCCGGCATCGGCAAGCCCTGGAAGGTCGAGAAGGCCCTGACCGCCGCCGGTTGCCAGCTGGTCGACTTCGCCCCGTTCCCGGATCATGGCGAATACGACGAGGCGACGCTGAAGATGCTGGCCGACCGCGCCGAGGTCTATGGCGCCGGCCTCGTGACCACCGAGAAGGACTGGGTCCGCCTGCCGGCCAGGTGGCGCGAAATGGTCACGCCCTGGCCGGTGCGGGCGCGGTTCGACGACCCTGCGGCGGTGGAAGACCTGCTGGCGAAGGTAGGGCTTTAGACCGGCTCCGGCGACCTTAAGCGCCCGCCTTCCGCGCGAAGGTCCAGGCGCCCTTGGCCAGGACCGGCACACGCGCCTCCATCAGCTGCGCATGGGCGCTGGCGGCGGTGCCATCCCTGACCCGCCCCACGATGCCCTGGCAGATGCCGGCCAGCCGGAAGAGGTTGTAGCTGAAGTACCAATCCAGCTCCGGCAGACCGTCACGACCGGTGGCCTTGCAATAGCGCTCGACCGCCTGCGGGATGGTCGGGATGCCGTAGGCTTCCAGATCCTGGATCTCGGCCAGGCCGCCACGCTGGTCGGACGGCATCACCCAGTTCATCAGGAAGTAGCTGAAGTCGGCCAGCGGGTTGCCCAGGGTCGACAGTTCCCAATCCAGCACCGCCACCACGCGCGGCTCGGTGGCGTGCAGGATCATGTTGTCCAGGCGATAGTCGCCATGGACGATCGAGGTCTGGTCGTCGGCCGGCACGGTCTTGGCCAGCCAGTCGATCAGCTGGTCCATCTCCGCGATCGTCCTGGTTTCGGAGGCCTTGTACTGCTTGGTCCAGCGATCGATCTGGCGGGCGAAATAGTTGCCCGGCTTGCCATAGTCGGCCAGGCCCACGGCGGCGTAGTCGACATTGTGCAGGGCCGCGAGGGTGTCGATCTCGGCCTCGTAGATCGCCCGGCGCTCGGTCGGGGCGTAGTCGGGCAAGGTCCCGTCCCACAGGATCCGGCCCTCGACATTGTCCATGACGTAGAAGATCGTGCCGATCACGTCCTCGTCCATGCACAGGGCGTAGGCCTTTGCGACCGGGAAGTTCGCCTTGTTCAGGCCCGAGATCACCTTGAACTCACGGTCGACGGCGTGGGCGCTGGGCAGCAGCTTGCCCGGCGGCTTGCGGCGCAGGACGTACTTCTTGCCCGGGGTGACCAATTGGTAGGTCGGGTTTGACTGGCCGCCCTTGAACTGGCGCACCTCCAGCGGACCGGCATAACCCTCGACATTGGCTTCCAGCCAGGCCGCCAGCTTGCCTTCGTCGATCGCGTGGCGCGGGTCGACCGGCTTGGTGCCCGAGTTCAGGTCCTGGGCGGACTGTTCGGCGGCTTCGGCCATGGCGCACGTTCTCCCCAACACTTGTTTGAAAGGGAGTTTAGAGCGCGTGGCGCGCGTGGCAACCCTATGGCTGCCCCAACGCCCGCCAGCCGATGTCGCGGCGGTAGAAGCCGCCTTCCAGGCTGAGGGTCCCCAGCGTCGCATAGGCCAGGTCGCGGGCCTCGTGCAGGCTCGCGCCCAGGGCGCAGACATTCAGCACGCGGCCGCCCGAGGCGCGCAGGCTCCCTTCGGCGTCGCGGCTCGTGCCGGCGTGGAAGACCACCGCCTCCTCGCCGAAGTCAGCCTCGGCGCCCTGGATCAGGCCGCCGGTCTTGGGCGCGTCGGGATAGCCCTCGGCCGCCAGCACCACGCAGATCGCCGCCTCCTCGCGCCATTTGGGCGGCTCGGCGCTGGCCAGCTCGCCCTTGGCGGCGGCCAGCAGGATCGGGACGAGGTCGTTTTCCAGGCGCAGCATCAGGGTCTGGCACTCGGGGTCGCCAAAGCGGGCGTTGTATTCCACCAGCTTGGGCCCGGTGGGGGTCAGCATGAGCCCGGCATAGAGCACGCCGACATAGGGATTGCCCTCGGCGGCCATGCCTTCGACGGTCGGGACGATCAGCTCGCGCCAGGCCTGGCCGATCAGGGCCTCCGTCAGCACGGGCGGCGGCGAATAGGTGCCCATGCCGCCGGTGTTCGGCCCCTTGTCGCCGTCATAGGCGCGCTTGTGGTCCTGGGCCGCGCCGAACAGGACGGCCGTCTTGCCGTCGGCGATGGCGAACAGCGAGGCCTCCTCGCCGTGCATGAACTCCTCGATCACCACCCGGGCGCCGGCCGAGCCGAAGCGGCCGCCCAGCATGTCCAGGACGGCCGCGTCGGCCTCGGCCCGGGTGTCGGCGATGACCACGCCCTTGCCGGCGGCCAGGCCATCGGCCTTGATCACGAACGGCGCTTCGAGCTTATCCAGGAAGGCGCCGGCCGAGGCCGCATCCTCGAACACGCCATAGGCCGCCGTCGGCAGGCCGTGGCGCTGGCAAAAGTCCTTGGTGAAGGCCTTGGACGTCTCAAGCTGGGCGGCGCGCTGGCTGCCGCCGAAGCAAGGGATGCCGACCGCCGCCAGCTTGTCGGCCAGGCCGGCTTCCAGCGCCGATTCCGGGCCGACCACCACCAAGCCCGCGCCAAGTTCCTGAGCCAGGGCGACCAGGCCGTCGGCGTCGGTCGCCTTGACGTTTCGCAGTTCTGCCACCGTCGCGATGCCCGGATTGCCTGGAGCGGCGACGAGGCGGCCGCACAGCGGCGACTGGGCGATCTTCCAGGCCAGGGCGTGCTCGCGCCCGCCGGACCCGACGAGGAGGATGGTCAGCTTTTCCATGAGCGCGGGGTGTGGCGCGGCCGGCGGGACCGGTCAAGGCCCGATCCGCGCCGCGCCCTCCCGCGGGTCAGCCGTATTCGCGGAAGTCGGCGTCATCGGCGTCCGGACCGCCGCGGCTCAGATCCAGGGCGAAGCCACCGGCCCGCGCCTGCTGCGCCGCGACCGAGCGGGCCGGAGCCTTGCGCTTGACCACCGCGGCGCCGGGGCGCTTGGCGACCGCCGGCCGGCCCCCACGCGTCGGCGCGCCGCCGTCGTCGATGGTGAAGAAGGCGATGGACGCCTGCAGCTCGGTGGCCTGGGCCGCCAACTCCTCGGAGGTGGCCGACATCTGCTCGGAGGCCGAGGCGTTCTGCTGCGTGACCTTGTCCAGCTGCTGGATGGCCTCGTTGATCTGGCTGGCGCCGATGTCCTGCTCGCGGCAGGCGGCGCTGATCTCCGACACCAGCTCGGCGGTCTTGCGGATGTTGGGCACCAGGGTGGTCAGCATCTCGCCGGCCGACTGGGCGGCCTTCACCGTATCCGAGGACACGGCGCTGATCTCGGCGGCGGCCGATTGGCTGCGTTCGGCCAGCTTGCGCACTTCCGAGGCGACGACGGCGAAGCCGCGGCCGTGCTCGCCGGCCCGGGCGGCCTCGACGGCGGCGTTCAGGGCCAGCAGGTCGGTCTGGCGAGCGATCTCCTGCACGATCGAGATCTTCTCGGCGATCG
>Ga0209676_1000264_pt1 | contig 110593 bp, 99 predicted proteins | sample AraplaCvi_mLB_r2_FD_184282 | JGI IMG/M metagenome (GOLD analysis project Ga0209676, IMG submission 184282) | Arabidopsis root microbial communities from North Carolina, USA - plate scrape MF_Cvi_mLB_r2 (SPAdes) (version 2) | ecosystem: Host-associated > Plants > Roots > Endosphere | place: USA...
TGCTCACCCAGCTCTTTATAAGAAGAGGTATTGGCTGGCATGGCTGCATGGGGCTGGAACGGCCCAAGTGCAATTGCGTAAGGCAGGTGCTGCCCAGGAAGTTCAGGGTGCGCGATTGTACGCAAGCAATCTGCGTCGCGCAAGTGGCCGACAGGCACTGTGAAAGCGTCGCGAGCGAAGGCAAGACAAGGAAAAAACAGGCGAGGAAGCGGAGTTTACGGGTTGTAAATGAGCATTCCGAGCCTGTTTTTGACGCAGGATTGCCGAGCGCAGCAGCTTTCACAGTGCCTGATCGTGCCTTGACAGGTCTGGGTGGGGGTCCTAGCATGCCGCGCAACCCTTCTGGAGCGACTCTCGCTGATGCAACCCCAAGCTTTCTACCGCGCGGTGGCGGACGATTTTAGCGCCGTCGACGGCATCATCAAGAAGCAGCTGACGTCTCGAGTGCCGCTGGTATCGAAAATCGGCGATTACATCACTTCGGCCGGCGGCAAACGCCTGCGTCCTTTATTAGTGTTGCTGTGTGGCAAGGCCCTGGGTCGCGAAGGCGACGACATGCGCCTGCTGGCCGCCACCATCGAATTCCTGCACACCGCGACCTTGCTGCATGACGACGTCGTCGACATGTCCGGCATGCGCCGTGGCCGCTCGACCGCCAACGCCATGTGGGGCAACGCTCCAAGCGTGCTGGTCGGCGATTTCCTGTATTCGCGCTCGTTCGAAATGATGGTCGAACTGGGCTCGATGCCGGTCATGAAGATTCTGTCGCAAGCCACGCGCATCATCGCTGAAGGCGAAGTGTTGCAGCTGTCCAAGGTGCGTGACGCCAGCACCAGCGAAGAAACCTACATGGAAGTCATCCGCGGCAAGACCGCGATGCTCTTCGAAGCATCGACCCACAGCGCAGCCGCCCTGGCCGGCGCCACCGCCGAGCAGAGCGAAGCCCTGCGCACCTTCGGCGATCACCTGGGTGTGGCATTCCAGCTGGTTGATGACCTGCTTGACTACAAAGGCGACGCGGAAACCCTGGGCAAGAACGTCGGTGACGATCTGGCCGAAGGCAAGCCGACCCTGCCGCTGATCTACACCATGCGCGAAGGCACGGCCGAACAGGCAGCACTCGTGCGTCAGGCGATCCAGAAAGGCGGAATCGAAGACCTCGAAAGCATCCGCATCGCCGTCGAAGCGTCGGGATCGCTGGAATACACCGCGCAACTGGCCCGCGATTACGTGGCCCGTGCAATCAAGTGCCTGGAAGCGCTGCCGGCCAGCGAATATCGCGATGCACTGGTTGAACTGAGCGAGTTCGCGGTCGCCCGCACGCACTGATTCATTCCCCTGTGGGAGCGAGCCTGCTCGCGAAAGCAATCTGCCAATCGACTCAATGTTGACTGACACAGCGCTTTCGCGAGCAGGTCGAATCGTCGCACCGTCGCTCCCACAGTTGTTTCTGCGCTATGCCCTCCTCTGCGTAAAACCCTATACAATGTGCGCCCTTTAGCCCTCCTGATACCCAAGGAACCTTAGTGAGCACGTTGCCACCCTGCCCGAAATGCAATTCCGAATACACCTACGAAGACGGCACCCAACTGGTCTGCCCCGAGTGCGCCCACGAGTGGTCTGCCAGCGGCGAAGCCGAAGTGGCGGCCGATGATGCCGTGAAAAAAGATTCGGTCGGCAACGTCCTGCAGGACGGCGACACCATCACCGTGATCAAGGATCTCAAGGTCAAGGGCACCTCGCTGGTGGTCAAGGTCGGCACCAAGGTCAAGAACATCCGCCTGTGCGATGGCGATCACGACATCGACTGCAAGATCGACGGCATCGGCCCGATGAAGCTCAAATCCGAGTTCGTCAGAAAAGTCTGAGCCTTGTGTCATCCATCCCGCGCCAGCCGTGGGATGGAGCGTTGCCCTCCCCGCTTCAGCTCAATGAATCCGCGCATGGCCATCAGCCAGCCATTTTGACCTGACACAACCTTTACCTGGAAAAATCCACGATCCGCCAATAGGCACTTGCTATTTGATGAATAAGAATTATTCTCATTGAAACTTTTCAAGGAGATGAGACCCATGACTTATTTGATCGACGCCTGGCTGGATCGCCCACACCCGTACCTCAGAATCCTCCATCGGGAAACCGGCGAAGTCTGTGCGGTGCTTGAAGAAGAAGCCTTGCATGAACTGCAGGATCAAGGTGATCTGGACGTCAGCAGCCTCAATTCCAGCGAGCCGCTGGTGCTCAAGGAGCTGGTGCGCAATCTGTTCCTGTTCTGCTATGCCCGGGCATTGCGCCCGACCAATGAGCTGCACAACAAGATCGAAATATGAGCGGTAATACAAAACCTGTGGGAGCGAGCCTGCTCGCGAAGACGGATTTCCAGCCGACGATTGAGTTGACTGACACACCGCTTTCGCGAGCAGGCTCGCTCCCACAGGGTTGGCCTGCCATCAAGCAGGCTGGGGATTACAGAACGTCCAGCAGCTCGACGTCGAACACCAGAACGCTGTGCGGCGGGATGCTGCCCACGCCTTGTGCGCCGTAAGCCAGTTCGCTCGGCACGTACAGGCGCCATTTGCTGCCGGCGTTCATCAGTTGCAGGGCTTCGGTCCAGCCAGCGATCACGCCGCCAACCGGGAACTCGGCAGGCTGGCCGCGCTCGTAGGAGCTGTCGAACACAGTGCCGTCGATCAGCGTGCCGTGGTAGTGCGTGCGCACCTGATCTTCACGGGTCGGCTTGGCGCCGTCGCCCTGAGTCAGCACTTCGAATTGCAGGCCGGAAGCCAGGGTGGTGATGCCGTCACGCTTGGCGTTTTCCGCGAGGAAAGCCAGGCCTTCGCCAGCCGCGGCCTCAGCCTTGGCAGCCGCTTCGGCTTGCATGATTTCGCGGATCACCTTGAAGCTGGCGGACATTTCTTCCTGGCCAACACGGCTTGGCTTGCCGGCGAAAGCGTCGGTCAGACCGGCCAGGATCGCGTCCAGGCTGACACCCGGTGGCGGGTTGTCGCGCAGCTGGTCGCCAAGTTGACGGCCGATACCGTAGCTGACGCGGGTTTCGTCGGTGGACAGATTTACTTCGGACATGACACTGCTCCGCTGTGCGGACGGCCACAGGACTTGCCGTGCGTGCACAGCGCGTCCCGGCGCGCCCGGAACCAAAAGGGCGAGCAGACTAGCACAGATACCCCGGGCCTGGGGCCGGCCCTACAGCGCCGAGCGCCAGGCCAGCGGCACTTTCAGACTTTCATTGATGCCACCGCCCAAACCGCACATTTCGTCGTGCACCGAGGTGTGCACCAGATTGAACGGCAGCACCGGAAACGCATGCAGCATGTCCCGCGCGTGCTCGACAGAACGAAGAGTCAGGGTTTTGCCCAGCGGATCATGCAGCGGATGAGCCGCCCCGTGCATGCGCGCTTCCAGCAGATAGATCCCGCCTTCCATGGAAATCAGATTCAACTCATCGACCTTGCCGGCGATGGCGTACGCGTTCAACTCTTGCAGGTTCATGGAAGCACCTCAAACGGTGGAGAATCGCACCATTACAGAGTTAGGCCGCTGCGCTTGAAAGCACAAGCCACAAACGAAACCGCCCGTCTGTTTCGCAACAGACGGGCGGTTCTTTGTAACTTGAAGGGTTGATCAGTGCTTGGTGACCTTGTCGAGGTAGCCCATGGCGAACGCGGACACCACAAATGTCATGTGAATGATCACGTACCACATCAGGTGCTCAGGATCGACGTTCTTGGCGTCCATGAAGATGCGCAGCAAGTGGATCGAGGAAATCGCCACGATCGACGCTGCGACTTTCATCTTCAGCGACGACGAGTCCATGGTGCCCAGCCAGCTGAGCTTCTCTTTGCCTTCGTCGATGTCCAGTTGCGAGACGAAGTTCTCATAGCCGGAAATCATCACCATCACCAGCAGACCACCCACCAGCGCCATGTCGATCAGCGACAGCAGCACCAGAATCAGGTCCGATTCGGCCATCGCGAAGACGTTGGGCAGGATATGGATGATTTCCTGGAAGAACTTCAATGCCAGCGCCAGCAAACCGAGGGACAGGCCGATGTAGATCGGCGCCAGCAGCCAGCGGGTGGCGTACATTGCATTTTCAATAAAGCGTTCCATTGAATCTCACACAAGGGGCTGGAAATGGCGGCGAGTATAACAGCCCGCTGTGACAGCCAGAAACCGCCGGAAAATCCGCCACCTGCGTGTGTGTGACAAAGTTTTTCTGCTAGTGTCCAAGGCATTGACAGCCCAATGACAGTGGACAGGACGCGTGGAAATGGATGTGCGATCAGCCTTGACGACTGCCGGAATCTGCCTTGCCTTGCTCATCGGTGGTTGCTCGCCCGGCGATGAAAAGCACGTCGCCAACCTTGATGAAAAGACCGCCACCTTCGAACAGTCGCTGGACGCGATCAGCGATCCGAAGCTCAAGGACGCCATCACCGAACTCGGCGGTTCGCTGCTGTTGCTGGAACGGGCCCGCCTCAAGCTCGACGACATCACGCCGCACACCGAATACGGCGCCGACGCCCTCGCCGTGCTCAAGCACTACCCTACCCCGCAGGCGCTGGTCGATACGTTCATCAACGGCCTGTTCGTGCTGCACAAGGACGCCAGCTCGGATTACCTCACCGACCTGCAACCGGTGTTTCCTTTCAACCTGAACATTCCCGGCGGTTTTCTGTTCCCGCACGGCATCGAGTGGCACTCGGTGACGCTGAGCAACAAACGCGTGATCGCCTGGCAGCCGGAGTGGTCGGAAACCGATCCGGGCATTCAGCTAAGCCCGTCCAGCTCCAACGTGACCAACCCCGATGATCTGACGGTGACCTACCCGTTCATCGATGGCCTCAACGTCGACAAGAAAAGCCTGCCACAATCGGTCAGCCTGCAAGGCCAGGTCGAAGTGATCGCGCCCCGGCGGCTGTACAGCTTCGACCTGACGCAGAAAGACGTCGGCCAGACCCGCAGCAATGACAACCTCAGCGTCAAACTGCTCAAGCTGGAGAAGAACTACGCCGAGGTCGAAGTCAGCAACAGCCTGCCATTGGCCGCAGAGGTCGCCGAGGCCCGCATCAATCCGCTCATCGTTCAGGCCCGCGACGCCAGCGGCCAATACCTGGTGCGCGCCGGTTCGATCAACGAGAGCCCGGAGCAGGTCGAGTTTTATCAGCACCAACTCACCCAGCTACAGAAGCAGAAGAGCTGGAGCGACGCCCTGGAAAAACAGCTCAGCGACGATCAGCAAGCCTTCGAGAAAGAGCATCCGCGCCGTTACAACAAGGTGTATTTCCACGGCCCGATCGACACACTGGAAGTCAGCGTGCTCGACTTCTCCTCGGCGACAGTGACGCGCAAACCGCTGGACCTGCCGGTTCGCACCTTCGATCCGCACACCACGGCCAAAGCCGTGCAGCCGCTTGACCTGCCGGTGGTGGTTTACGACGATCTCGCCGCGAACTGGCTCAAAGGCGCGGACCTGACCGAAGAACAACTGAAGGCCGGCGTGCGCATTCATCAATCCGTGGAAGAGCCGAGCGCGGCGCGTATCGAGTTTTCCCACCGCCGCACTTTCAACGACGAACTGCTTGGCGACGAACTCAACCCCGGGGTCAGCCCGGTAACCTTCTTCACGGAAAAGCGCGGCGGCAAACTCGACGAGCCGATCGAGCTGCCACCCGAGGCGTACCAGGTCGATCCGCTGCAAGCGACGATTACTTATGATCTGAATCTGTTTCCGGAAACCCCGGCGATCGCCGTGGGCTCGATGCCGCTGTTTCTGGCCACGGTGGCGAAGCAATCCTACGACGCCCAGTCATTGCCCAAAGGCCTGGCGATCAAGGACAACACACTGGTGGTCGACCTGAAAATCTTCCCGCCCAACGAGTGGCGTTTCTTCGTCAAGGACGATAGCGGCCACTATCTCAAGCAGATTCTCTCGGTCAGCCACGACGCCAGCACCGAAGGCCCGGCGCTACTCGGCGTGCACTACTTTTACGGTCGCCCGACTCGCGTGGAAACCTATCAGCGCACCGACCTCGCCACCGTGCAATACGGCTTCGAAGTCAAGCTCGACAAGGCGCCGGTGGACCAGACGGCGCCTTAACCGTTGAGGCTGCGCCCACGACCGCCGTTGATCTGCCGCAACTGGGCTTGCAGATGCAGGCTCCAGATCTGCGGATCATCGGCCAGTTCGTAGCCATGCAAGGTCAGGCTTTCAACGATGGTGTCGAGAATAGACTCGGCCGCCACCGGGCCGTGGAACGGGCCTTGGGCTTTGATCGCGGAAGGTTGTTCGCCGGCCATGCCGGCCGCGAAGAGCAGCGTCCACATGCCGTTGTCGCCGGCCAGCGGCTTGACGGCGCATTCGATCCGGGTCACCAGACCCAGGCATTGACGGGTGAGACAGAGGTTGCGCGACATGGCGGCGACCCTCGGTAAAGCCGGTATTCAGCCCCACGGGAGGACTGGCTCGATCCAGTGATACTGTCGATATCCTTGACCTGAGAATAGAAGAAAAGTGTCCTGCGCAAGCCAAATGGAACCAGAAGGCGCCGAATGGTCATTGTGTGAAGTTTGGCGCCAGAGTCGTGACGCATTCCCCGAAGATCAATGCAAAACTCATCTGAAAAATGACTGTGGGAGCGAGCCTGCTCGCGAAGACGATGGATCAGCCAACTCATTCGTCGACTGAAACAGCGCTTTCGCGAGCAGGCTCGCTCCCACAGGTCTGGCGTGAACTGATCAGGCGGGTTTGGCTTCGGCGAGGGCCTCTTGCGCCAGTTCCTTCTCGGCCTCTTTCAGGTCCTCTTCGCTGATCATCTCGGCGATATCGCGCAGGCGCTCGACCACGCGGGCATTGATGCTGCCTTCGGGGAATTCGCCATCGGCATTCGGCTCACCGGCCGGCTCGCCAACCAGCAGGCTCAACGCCTCATCGGCCTGCCGCACTGCGTAGACATGGAACTGCCCGGCGCGTACGGCGGCGAGGACTTTCTCGTCGAGCATCAGCGTGGCGACGTTGGCCTGAGGAATGATCGCGCCCTGCTCGCCAGTCAGGCCGCGCGCTTCGCAGAGGCGGAAGAAGCCTTCAATCTTCTCGTTGACCCCGCCGACCGCCTGCACCTCACCGAACTGGTTGATCGAACCGGTGATGGCGAAGCACTGCTTGAGCGGCGTTTTCGACAGCGCCGAAATCAGCGTGCACGCCTCGCCCAGCGACGCACTGTCGCCATCGACGTAGCCGTAGGACTGCTCGAGGGCGATGCTCGCCGAGATCGCCAGCGGGAATTCCTGCGCATAACGGCTGCCAAGATAGCCGGTGAGAATCATCACGCCCTTGGAGTGGATCGGCTGGCCGAGGTTGACCTCACGCTCGATGTCGACGATACCGCTGCCGCCCGGGTACACCGTGGCGGAGATCCGCGCCGGCACACCGAACGCCGAGTCGCCGACTTCCAGCACCGTCAGCCCGTTGCACTTGCCGACCGCCGCGCCATCGGTGTCGATGAGGATGATCCCGGCGAGCATGTCGTCGAGGATCCGCGCCGAGACGCGCCCGGTGCGGGTGGCCTTGGCTTTCAAAGCTCGCTCGATGTGCCCGGCATCGGTCATCTCATCGCCTGCCAGATGGCGAATGAAATCGGCCTCGCTGACCAGTTGGAACAGATCGCCAATACGCGCCGACAAGCGTCCCTGATGCTCGGCCAGCCGTGCGCTGTAGGTCGCCAGCCGCGCCACCGCATCGGCGGTCAACGGCGCCATGCCTTCTTCCGAAGTGCGGGTTTTCAGCAGTTGGGCGAACTGCTCGAGGCTTTCGTCGACCATCGGGATGTCTTCGTCGAAGTCGACCAGAACGCGGAACATCTCCTGGAAGTCCGGATCGAGGTCCTGCAGCGTGTAATACAACTGCCGCGCACCGATGATGATGACTTTGACCTGCAACGGAATGTGCTGCGGATTGAGGGTCACAGTGGCGAAGCGGCCCATCTCGCCCAGCGGCGATTCCATTTTCAGTTTGCGCGATTGCAGGGCGCGTTTCAGCGCATCCCACACGAACGGCTCGCTGAGCATTTTTTCTGCTTCGAGAATCAGGAAACCGCCATTGGCGCGATGCAGCGCGCCCGGGCGCAACTGTCGATAGGTTGTATAGAGCGCACCTTGATCGGTGGTGTACTCGATGCGACCGAACAGGTTTTCATAGGTCGGATGCGGCTCGAACACCACCGGAGCACCGCCGCTGGCCGGATGCCCGACCACCAGGCTGGGTGCGTATTGCTCTTCCAGCAACTTGCGCGCGACGGCGTCGGTCTTGCTGTCATCGACCAGTTGCTCGACCACGGTTTTCAGCAGGTAGACCTGCATGGCCTGCAGGTAACCGCAGACCGCAGCGTTCTCTGCGTACTTCTCCGACAGCGGCGCCAGCAACGGCTGCAACGCCAGGGTGATGGTTTCTTCGTTGAGCTGACGCAGTTGATTGTTCGACTCGCGCTTCCACTGCGGCAGGCTGGCGAGTTCTTCGTTCAGGCGCTCTTCGAGGCCGGAAATGTCGTCGTGGAAACGCTCGCGCTCGGCTTCCGGCAACTGCGCGAATTCAGCTTCGTCGAGGGCCTTGCCGTCGAGCATCGGCGTGAAAGCGATGTTGCTGCTGTCGCGGTACAGGGCGACGTCTTTTTCCAGGGCCAGGCGCTCGATGATGTCCAGCGCCTTGTCGTAGCGCTGGTTGAAGGCGCGGTCGATGGCGCTTTTTTTCTGCTGATACGAAGGGTGTTCAAAGACGGCCGGGAAAGTCGCCAGCAGGTTGTCGATCAAGCCGTTGATGTCGCCGATGAACGAGCCCGCCGTGCCCGATGGCAGCTCCAGTGCGCGCGGTTCGCGCGGTTCATCGAAGTTGTTGACGTAGACCCAGTCTGCCGGGGTCTGCAGGCGCTTGCCTTCGGCTTTCAGGTAGCGTTTGACGAACGAGAAGCGGCCGGTGCCCGGCTCGCCCATGACGAATACGTTGTAACCGGGGCGTGGCATCGCCACACCGAACTGCAAGGCTTCGACCGCGCGTTCCTGGCCGAGCACACCGCGAAAGGGCTCCAGATCATTGGTGGTAGTGAAGCTGAACTGTTCAGCGGAAAACGGACGAGTCAGCGCTTCGGGCGCAAGACGCAGGCTGGCAGCAACAGGATCAGGCATCGGGCTTCCTTAACAATCAGGCGGGGCAGGTAGCGGCATTCTGGCGCTGCCCGTGCCCCACTGGCAAGGCGCGCCACATGACAAAGCATAGACAAGCGCGCGGCGGGTCGGCGCGTCCCGATAAATCAGAGGTTTATTCCAAATATTTTGCAAAAAGTCACGGAACCGCTGGAACGTGCCTAAACTCCAAACTGCGCGGCTGGAACTAATACCGGCCCACTGACACTTTCGGCGCTGTCCTCGGGCAGAGTACGAAAGGCCAGAACCCTGTCCATTGGTATGCACATAAAGAGAACAAAGCTATGAAACGGATTCTTCTCGGTACTCTCTTCACCGCTGTATCCATCAACGCAATGGCGCAAGCCCCGGGCGGCCCGGATTGCGGTTGGGGCAACATGCTGTTCGAAGGTCAGCGTGGCACCCCGGCGCACTTCCTTGCTTCCACCACCAACGGCACTTCCGGTAACGCCACGTTCGGTATGACTTCCGGCACCAACGGTTGCTCGACCAACGCGTCGCTGACCTACGGCGGCAAATCCTGGTTCGCCATGAATGGCATGATGAACGAGCTGTCCGAAGACATGGCCAAAGGCAACGGCGAAGCGCTGACCACCTATGCCGTGGTACTGGGCGTAGCACCGGAAGACCGCGCGCATTTCGCGGCCGTGACCCACGAGCACTTCCAGCAGATCTTCAGCAAAGCTGACGTGACCGCTGAAGACGTGCATACCAACACCCTGGCGGTACTGAAATCGGACCCACGTCTGGCCAAGTACGCAACTCAGGCTTAAGCTCGACCCCGCCCGCTTCCTTCGGGGAGCGGGTTTTTATTTTTTGCCAAATGACGCGCTGCAGGAGCTGACGAGTGCAACGAGGCTGCGATCTTTGCTTTTGAAGATCAAAAGATCGCAGCCTCGTTGCACTCGTCAGCTTCTACAGTTTGTTGGTATTGAATTTTTTCTTTCGACTTAAGTTGCCGACTATGCTCAAACGCCTTGCCTGGCTGGCGCTCTGTGTCTGCGCCCCGCTGTCCGCCGCGCCTCACATCGATCCTCAACGTTTGCAGCAACTGGCCAACGACCGCTTCTGGATTTCCCTCGGTCATTACGAAACCGCCAAGCTCGGCGGCTGGCGCAGCTATGTCAGCGACAAGAAATTCTTTCTCGCCCCCGATGGCAACGAACATCCGGACCGCGAACTGGCCGCCACCGTGCAGGCGCTGTACGCCCCGGCCAGCCTCGGCGAGCAACACGCCCAATGCGTTTACCCGGCGCGTACGCGTTGGCTGAAAGCACAACTCAATCTCGCCGACCTGCCCGCGCCGGAGTGCGCGGAATATAAAAAATGGTTCAAGGACGTCTCGCCGCACAGCGCGGTGATGATTTTCCCGGCGGCGTATCTCAACAGCCCTTCGTCGATGTTCGGCCACACCTTGCTGCGCATTGACCAGGCGGACGTGCAGGCCGACAAGACCTCGCTGCTCAGCTACGCGATCAACTTCGGCGCCTACATCGAGGGCTCGGACAACAGCATTCTGTATGCCTGGAAAGGCTTGATGGGCGGCTACCCGGGGCTGTTTGCGCTGGTGCCGTATCAGGAAAAGCTCTCTGAATACCGCAGCCTGGAAAACCGCGACCTGTGGGAATACCGGCTCAACCTGACCCAGGAAGAAACCGCACGCATGGTCGAGCATGTGTGGGAGCTCAAGCAGATCCAGTTCGACTATTTCTTCTTCGACGAAAACTGCTCGTATCGCCTGCTTGAGCTGCTGCAAGTGGCGCGGCCGAGCCTGCGCCTGACCGAACAATTCCCGCTGACCGCGATCCCGACCGACACCGTCAAAGCGGTGAAAGAAGCCGGGCTGGTCGAGCACATCGAATATCGCCCGTCCCGCGAACGTGAACTGCTGAGCCGCGCCGAGCCGTTGAGCGATGAAGAACAGCAATGGGTACTGAAAGTCAGCGCCGATCAAAAAGTCCTGCAAGAGCCAACGTTCAAAGCCCTGCCCCGCGCGCGTCAGGCGTTGATCGTCGATGCCGCCTATCGTCTCGAGCGCTACCGCGCCAACGGCCAGGAACGCGACCCGCAGAGAGCGCAGCGCAGCTTCGAACTGCTGCGCGCGATCAACAAGAACCCTGCGCCGGAGCTGGAAATTCCGCAACCCGGTCTGCCCGAAGATGGCCACGAGTCCCGCACCTGGCAGGCCGGCCTCGGTACCCGCGGTGATCGCGCCTTTGGCGAATATGGCCTGCGCATGGCCTATCACGACCTCAACGACAACGCCGAAAGCTTTCCCCTCGGCGCACAGATCGAGATCCTGCAACTGAAGCTGCGTCAGTACGAAGGCAATGACTGGCAGTTGCAGCAACTGGATCTGGCCACCATTCGTTCGCTGACACCGCGCAACGAGCTGCTGCAACCGCTGTCCTGGCAGGTCACCGGTGGCCTTGAGCGTGTACCGGGCAAGCATGATGACGAAACACTGGTCAGCCACGTCAACGGTGGCGGCGGCGGTACGTGGCAGTTGGGCGAAGACGTGCTCGGCTTTGCCCTTGGCACGGTACGCGTGGAACACAACAACGACTTCGCCGAGTTTGTTTCCCCGGCCGGTGGCTTCAATACCGGCGTGCTGTGGAAAAACCCGCTGGGCAACCTGAGCCTGGAGGCCAAGGGCGATTATTTCTTCAACGGCGAAGTGCGCCGCAGCCTGAGCCTGAATCAGCAGTGGGAGCTGTCGCGCAACCTCGGTTTGCGCTTGAGCGCGCAGCGCGAGTTCAGCCACCTCGCCACACCCGAAACCGAAGTCATGCTCGAAGTGAAGTGGTATCACTACTGATCCTGAGCCCAGGAAAATCCCCCTGTGGGAGCGAGCCTGCTCGCGAAAGCGGTGGACCAGACGCGATCAAGGCGTCTGACACACCGTCTTCGCGAGCAGGCTCGCTCCCACATTGGCTTGTGCTGTCTGATGGATTTTTCACCGACCTTCGACAACCGCGTCACGAATCCCCTTCTAGACTTCCCGTATCAGCCGAAAACCGGCGCGGGAGAGTGCGATGTGGCGGTGCGTGGGGTTGTTGGGCGTTGTCCTGACGCTGGGCGGTTGCCAGACCACCCATGAAGACTTGATCGCCAAGGGTTATCCACCGGCCTTCGCCGACGGCTTCGACGACGGTTGCGTCAGTGGCCGGCAAGCGGCGGGTTCGATCAGCGGCGAGTTTCGCAAGAACGTGCCGCGCTATCTCAAGGACCAGCAATACGCCGAAGGCTGGGTCGATGGCTTTCGCCAATGCCAGGCGATGCTGGAAAACAAGGATCGCGAGCAATACCGCAACGAGCATTGGGATGAGCGCGAACGCGCCTGGCAGCAGCAGAAGGATCAGGACGTCGGGCGGGCTTATCGCTCGCAATAGGTCGCTTGCAGACATCCGTTGAAACCAAATGCCGGCAACCATGGCCCAAATCCTTTAACAGGAGGACTTCATGAGTCGCGCATTCGTCAACGAAGACAACGCCGCCGCGCAGGCCGATCAGCCGGTCGAACGCCAGGTCAGCACGCAGCCCAACTACGTCACGCCGCAGGGCCTGGCGCAGTTGCAGGCGAAGGTCGCCGAACTGCAAAGCCTGCACGCCGAGCAAACGGCCAAGGGCGAGCAGGCCGACAAGCAACGACTGGCGGATCTGCAACGGGATCTGCGGTATTTCACTCAACGCCTGAGCAGCGCCCAAGTGGCTGTCGCCGCGACTTCCACCGACAAGGTGCAGATCGGCAGTTGGGTGACTTTTGCTGACGAGCACGACACAGAACACCGCGTGCAATTGGTCGGTGAGGATCAGGCCGACGCCAGTCAGGGCCTGATCAACTGGGCCTCACCGCTGGGCCGAGCCTTGCTCGGCGCCCGGCTCAACGATGAAGTGTTGTGGCAGCGGCCTGCCGGCGATCAACTGATCGAAGTGATCCGCATCGAGCCGGCTTAAACCACGCCTTGCGCCAGCATCGCATCGGCGACTTTGACGAAACCGGCGATGTTCGCGCCCTTGACGTAATTGACCTGACCGTTGTCTTCGCCGTAATGCACGCAGGCGTGGTGGATCGATTGCATGATCGCGTGCAGCTTGCTGTCCACCTCTCCCGCTGTCCACAGCAGGCGCATGGCGTTCTGCGACATCTCCAGACCGCTCACGGCCACGCCGCCGGCGTTGGACGCCTTGCCCGGCGCAAAGAGAATGCCCGCCTCGATAAAGATATCCACAGCCTCCAGCGTGGTCGGCATGTTCGCGCCTTCGGCAACGCACACGCAGCCGTTGCCCAGCAGCGTGCGCGCGGCTTCGGCATCGAGTTCGTTCTGCGTCGCGCAAGGCAGTGCGATGTCACAGGGCAGCGACCATGGATGCTGTCCGGCGCGGAACTCCAGGCCATGAGCGCTCGCCAATTCGCGGATGCGCCCGCGTTTGACGTTTTTCAGTTCCAGCAGCGCCAGCCACTGTTCTTCGCTCAAACCGGCTTCGCAATACAGCGTGCCTTCGGAGTCGGACAGGGAGATCACCTTGCCGCCGAGGTCCATGACCTTGCGCGCCGCGTATTGCGCGACGTTACCGGAACCGGAAATCGCCACACGCTTGCCTTCCACGGTCTGCCCACGGCGCTTGAGCATTTCTTCAGCGAAGTACACGCAACCGAAGCCGGTGGCTTCCGGGCGAATCAGGCTGCCGCCGTAGGTCATGCCTTTGCCGGTGAGGACGCTAGTGAACTGGTTGCTCAGGCGTTTGTACTGGCCAAAGAGGAAACCGATTTCCCGCGCCCCGACGCCGATATCGCCGGCCGGCACGTCAACGTCGGCGCCGATGTGGCGGTACAGCTCGCTCATGAACGCCTGGCAGAAGCGCATGACTTCGGCATCGCTCTTGCCCTTCGGATCGAAGTCCGAACCGCCCTTGCCGCCGCCCATGGGCAGCGACGTCAGGGAGTTCTTGAAGGTCTGTTCGAAGGCGAGGAATTTCAGCACGCCAAGGTTTACTGACGGATGAAAACGCAAGCCGCCCTTGTACGGGCCAATTGCGCTGTTCATCTGGATACGGAAACCGCGATTGACCTGGACCTTGCCTTGATCATCGACCCACGACACGCGAAACACCACGGCGCGCTCTGGCTCGCAGATGCGCTCGAGAATCCCCGAGGTCAGGTAATGCGGATTGGCTTCGAGAAACGGCCACAGACTGCGCAGGACTTCTTCGACAGCCTGGTGAAATTCGGGCTGGTCCGGGTCACGTTTTTTCAGGCGCGCAAGGAAGGATTCGACGGATTCGATCATGGGAAAAGTCTCGGCAAATTTATTGTCGTTGGAGGAGATTGGGCCGGACTGTAACAAACGAGTTGCGCACAGGAACAGAGCAAAATGTCGCAGTTATGAAATTAAATGGTGCACAGGATATAAATACCGGGCATTTTTTGGTCCGTTTTTGCACCTCAGTGGGGAGTACAGATCCGAGAGTTGCACCAACAGTTACATCGTCTTCGCGAGCAGGCTCGCTCCCACAGGGAAACATGTCGCAAATGTGGGAGCGAGCCTGCTCGCGAATCGCCGCGCCTCGGCTCACCTGGGAAAAACCCGGGCAAAAAAAAACGGAGCCCGAAGGCTCCGCTCTTTCTGCAACCAACCCGATATCAGGCCAGTTTCTTGTGACGTACCCGGTGTGGCTGGGCCGCTGCTTCGCCGAGGCGTTTCTTGCGATCGGCTTCGTACTCGGTGTAGTTGCCTTCGAAGAACACCGCTTGCGAGTCGTCTTCGTACGCCAGGATGTGCGTGGCGACACGGTCAAGGAACCACCGATCGTGGGAGATCACAATGGCGGCGCCCGGGAAGTCCAGCAGGGCTTCCTCCAGCGAACGCAGGGTTTCCACGTCGAGGTCGTTGGACGGTTCGTCGAGCAGCAGGACGTTGCCACCCTCCTTCAGGGTCAGCGCCAGGTGCAGACGACCGCGCTCACCGCCGGACAGATCCTTGACGAACTTCTGCTGGTCGCCGCCCTTGAAGTTGAAGCGGCCGACGTAGGTGCGCGACGGGATCTCGTAGTTGCCGATGCGGATCTGGTCGGAACCGTCGGAGATCTGCTGGAACACGGTCTTGCTGCCATCGAGATCTTCGCGGCTCTGGTCGACGCAGGCCAGTTGCACGGTTTCGCCGATTTCGATGCTGCCCGAATCCGGGGTTTCCTTGCCCATGAGCATGCGGAACAGCGTCGACTTACCGGCACCGTTACCACCGATCACGCCGACGATGGCGCCCTTCGGCATGGAGAACGACAGGTTGTCGATCAGCACGCGATCGCCGTAACCCTTGGTGACGTTCTTGAACTCGATGACCTTGTCGCCCAGGCGCGGACCGGCCGGGATATAGATCTCGTTGGTTTCGCTGCGCTTCTGAAATTCCTGCGATTGCATTTCTTCGAAGCGTTGCAGACGTGCCTTGGATTTCGACTGGCGGGCCTTGGCGCCTTTGCGCACCCACTCCAGTTCTTCTTTCATGGCTTTTTCATGAGCCGACTGCTGCTTGGACTCCTGGGCCAGACGATCGGACTTGGCTTCGAGCCAGCCCGAATAGTTGCCCTCGTAAGGAATGCCCGCGCCGCGGTCGAGTTCCAGAATCCAGCCGGCAACGTTGTCGAGGAAGTATCGGTCGTGCGTGATCGCGACCACGGTGCCCGGGAAGTCGTGGAGGAAATGCTCCAGCCACGCCACGGAGTCGGCATCCAGGTGGTTGGTCGGTTCGTCGAGCAGCAGCATGTCCGGGGCGGACAGCAGCAGACGGCACAGGGCGACACGACGCTTTTCACCACCGGACAGGTGTTCCACTTTCGCGTCCCAGGCGGGCAGACGCAGCGCATCGGCGGCGACTTCCAGCTGGCGCTCGAGGTTGTGACCGTCGCTGGCCTGCAGGATCGCTTCGAGCTTGGCCTGTTCAGCGGCGAGCTTGTCGAAGTCGGCATCCGGATCGGCGTAGGCGGCGTAGACCTCGTCCAGGCGCGCTTGCGCATCCTTGATCACGCTGACCGCTTCCTCGACCACTTCACGTACGGTCTTGGCAGGGTCGAGCTGCGGCTCTTGCGGCAGGTAACCGATGTTCAGGTCCGGCATCGGACGGGCTTCGCCTTCGAACTCGGTATCGACGCCGGCCATGATTTTCAGCAGCGTGGATTTACCCGAACCGTTGAGGCCGAGCACGCCGATCTTGGCGCCGGGGAAGAAGGACAGCGAAATGTTCTTGAGGATTTCCCGCTTCGGCGGAACAACTTTGCCCAGCCGATGCATGGTGAAGACGTATTGAGCCATGGAGAACCTTGGGTCAGTGACAGATGAATGATTGGAGCGCAGGCGATGCCTGGCCAGACTGTGCGCGTCGTTCACTTGATCACGATCAATGCGTGCGCGCTGGAAAAAGTCTGATTGTAGGGGCTGGAACGCCCCCGTCTAACCGGCAAAGCTACCTGAATGACCGGTGGCAGTCCAGCCGAGAGGGGCTGGCACTTCGCCACAACTCAAGGCATGCTAGCCGCCCTTCGGGCGTCCGGCTTATAGTGCACGTCGCGCCAGTCCAGCCAAATCGCAGGATCACAGCTTGACCAATGTCACTCCGCCAGCCTCTGTGAGCAGCACCCCACCGGCGCCCGGCTCGCCCCTGCGCGGGACATTGAAGGGGGCGCTGGCCACCCTCGTGCTGTTATTGCTCGCGTTGCTGTTCTGGCAACTGCTCGATCAATTGCGTGAAACCCAGAAGAACCAGCGCCAGTACACCATCGACTACACCGCCGACCTCGCCGCGCAAGTCAGCCTGAACATGGCGCTGAACGCGCAAATCGCCCTCAATCTGCTACCGATCGTCGAGCAACCGCAAACCGCCGACGAACAGCAGATGCTCTTGCGCAAACTGCAGCGCTCGCTGCCCGATCTGCGCAGCATGGCCCTGCTCTCGCCCTCCGGCCGGATCATCAGCGACAGCGCCAGCGACAGCTCCGACGCCGATTACCTGACCGAACTGGTACGCCGCAGCCGCGCCCAGGCGCATTACTTCAGCAACGCCGATGACGGCTCGGTGGTGCACCTGCTGTTGCATCAGGCCAGCGGCAGCAGCCGCGGTTACTGGGCGTTGCGCCTGACGCCGACGTTCTTCGACTCGCTGACCAAACAGGACGCCACCGCCCTGCGCCCATTGTGGCTGGTGGAAAACCGCCTCAATCACCAGATCATCAGCCGCGAAGCCGGATTGCCCTCGGCCAAGGCTGGCGGGCTGACCCCCGACGATGTCGCCAACACCGTGCTGACCGTGCCGCTGAGCAGCAGCGACTGGCAGTTGCGCGGGCTGTTCGACCGCCAGCGCGTGCTGGAAGAATTGCTGCCGGCGTTCATCGGCAAATGCCTGCTCGGCCTGGCGTTCTCGATGCTGCCGGTGATTGCCCTGCTCAACATGCGCCGCCGCCAGCGCCAGGTGCATGAAGGCCGGCGGCGCTATCAGGATATTTTCGAAGGCACCGGCGTGGCCTTGTGCGTGCTTGACCTGTCCGGGCTCAAGCAGATGTTCGACAAGGCGCAGATCCAGACCAGCGACCAGCTCAAGGCCTGGCTCGACCAACCGCAGCAGCGCCAGCAATTGCTCGCGGAAATGCGCGTTACCGAGGTCAATCAGGTCGCCCTGCAACTGCTCGATGTGCATTCCTGCGACGATGCCTGGCAACTGCTGATCGACGGCCAGCGCCATCCGCAGTGCGCGATCGGTCAGCAGATCCTCGACGCCGTGCTGCAGCAGCAGAAGCAGCTGGAACTGGAAATCAAGCTGCCCAACAGCAATGGCCGCGACCAGCACCTGTGGATGGTCCTGCGCCTGCCGAGCGAGCAGCACGACTATAAAGCGGTGATCCTCAGCATCAACGACATCACCAGCCGCAAGCTGATCGAACTGTCGTTGCTGGAGCGCGAAGGCTTCTGGTCGGACGTGGTGCGTACCGTGCCGGATCATCTGTATGTGCAGGACGTGATCAGCCAGCGGATGATTTTCAGCAACCACCACCTCGGCCAGACCCTGGGCTACAACCGCACTGAACTGCATCAGATGGGCGAATACTTCTGGGAAATCCTCCTGCACCCGGAAGACGCCGACTACTACCATCGCTCGCGGCAGTTGCAGCGCCACGCCGGTTACAGCCAGTTGCTGCAATGCCAGTTGCGCTTCCGCCATCGCGACGGCAAGTGGCGGCGCTTCGACATTCGCGAACAGGCGCTGGCGCGGGACAAGCACGATCAGGTCACGCGGATCATCGGCGTCGCCAAGGACATCACCGAACAGATCGAGGCCAGTGAATCGCTGCGTGACAGCGAGCAGCGCTACCGCATGCTCGCCGAAAGCATCAGCGACGTGATTTTCTCCACCGACTCCAAGCTCTCGCTGAACTACGTCAGCCCGTCGGTGCAGGCCGTGCTTGGCTACAACGCTGAATGGATTTTCCAGAATGGCTGGCAATCGACCATCGCCAACCCCGGGCAGTTGAACGGCATCTACACGCTGATGGACCGCGTCAGCAAAGCGCTGGACAAGCCCGAGCAACTGGCGTTGCTGCGCAGTCAGGTGCAAACCCAGCTGTTCCTGTTCGATTGCCTGCGCGCCGATGGCCGCAAGATTCCGATCGAACTGCGCCTGGTGCTGGTCTGGGACGAACACGGCGCGTTCGAAGGCGTGCTCGGCGTCGGCCGCGATATCAGTCAGCAGCGCCGTGCCGAGAAAGACCTGCGCATGGCTGCTACGGTATTCGAGCACTCGACCTCGGCGATCCTGATCACCGACCCGGCCGGCTACATCGTCCAGGCCAACGAAGCGTTTAGTCGGGTCAGCGGTTACACAGTCAGCGAAGTCCTCGACCAATTGCCGAACATGCTCACCGTCGACGAGCAGCAGGACGCGCACCTGCGCTACGTGCTCAAGCAGTTGCACGAGCACAGCACCTGGGAAGGCGAAGTGTGGATGAAACGCCGCAACGGCGAGCATTACCCGGCGTGGGTCGGCATCACCGCCGTGCTCGACGACGAAGGCGATCTGGCCAGTTACGTGTGTTTCTTCAGCGACATCAGCGAGCGCAAGGCCAGCGAGCAGCGCATCCACCGCCTCGCCTACTACGACGCCCTCACCCACCTGCCGAACCGCACGCTGTTCCAGGACCGTCTGCACACCGCACTGCAAGCGGCCGAACGGCAGAAGTCGTGGGTGGTGCTGATGTTCCTCGACCTCGACCGTTTCAAACCGATCAACGACTCCCTCGGCCACGCCGCCGGCGACCGCATGCTCAAGGATATGGCCACGCGTCTGCTGGCCTGCGTCGATGACGACGACACCGTGGCGCGCATGGGTGGTGACGAATTCACCTTGCTGTTGCAGCATCGCTCCAGCCGTGAACTGGCGCTGAACCGGGCGATTCATGTCGCCGAGCAGATCCTCGCCAGTCTGGTGCGGCCTTTCGTGCTCGAGGGCCGCGAGTTCTTCGTCACCGCCAGTATCGGCATTGCCCTGAGCCCGCAGGACGGCAACGAACTCAGCCAGTTGATGAAGAACGCCGACACCGCGATGTACCACGCCAAGGAACGCGGCAAGAACAACTTCCAGTTCTATCAGGCCGACATGAACGCCAGTGCGCTGGAACGTCTGGAGCTGGAAAGCGATTTGCGTCATGCGCTGGAGCAGAACGAATTCGTCCTGTATTACCAGCCACAGTTCAGCGGCGACGGCAAACGTTTGACCGGCGCCGAAGCGCTGCTGCGCTGGCGCCATCCGCGGCGTGGACTGGTGCCGCCGGGGGATTTCATTCCGGTGCTGGAAGAGCTCGGGCTGGTGGTGGACGTTGGCGACTGGGTCATCAGCGAGGCCTGTCGACAGCTGAAAACCTGGCACCAGCAGCGGGTGCGGGTGCCGAAGGTCTCGGTGAACATTTCCGCACGGCAGTTCTCCGACGGCCAGTTGGGCACCCGGATTGCCACCATCCTGCGGGAAACCGGCCTGCCCCCGGCGTGTCTGGAACTGGAACTGACCGAAAGTATCCTGATGCGCGAAGTCAGCGAGGCGATGCAGATTCTTGCCGGGCTGAAAAACCTCGGCCTGAGTATCGCAGTCGATGACTTCGGCACCGGTTATTCATCGCTGAACTACCTCAAGCAATTCCCGATCGACGTGCTGAAGATCGACCGCACCTTCGTCGACGGCCTGCCGTCCGGCGAACAGGACGCGCAGATTGCCCGGGCGATCATCGCCATGGCCCACAGCCTGAACCTGGCGGTAATTGCCGAGGGCGTGGAAACCCACGAGCAACTGGACTTCCTGCGTGAGCATGGCTGCGATGAGGTGCAGGGTTATCTGTTCGGACGGCCGATGCCGGCGGGGCGGTTCGAGGCGCAGTTCTGTAACGATGCGCTCTTCATGTTCGACTGACCCGAGCCGCTTCGGGCGGCTCAGGTCAGTCGCACATGAAGAGGAGCTGCAAGAGGTTAGCTGCAAGCTGCAAGTGGAAGCCGAAGCGCTTTTGACTTGTAGCTTGCAGCTTGCAGCTTGAAGCCCGCTTATCCACAACCTGACTGTGTTTCATAGCCCTTCTAAAAGCGGTTGAGTTAGAATGCCCCCCTTTTCTGCCCCCGATCCTTGAGGACCGCCATGTTCAGCCGTGATTTGACTATTGCCAAGTACGACGCCGACCTTTTTGCCGCCATGGAGCAAGAAGCTCAGCGTCAGGAAGAACACATTGAGCTGATCGCTTCGGAAAACTACACCAGCCCAGCGGTGATGGAAGCTCAAGGCTCGGTCCTGACCAACAAGTACGCTGAAGGCTATCCGGGCAAGCGTTACTACGGTGGTTGCGAATACGTCGACGTGGTTGAACAACTGGCCATCGACCGCGCCAAGGAACTGTTCGGCGCCGATTACGCCAACGTTCAGCCGCACGCCGGTTCCCAAGCCAACGCTGCTGTCTACCTGGCCCTGCTGTCGGCCGGCGACACCATTCTGGGCATGAGCCTGGCCCACGGCGGTCACCTGACCCACGGCGCCAGCGTTTCCTCCTCGGGCAAGCTGTACAACGCCATCCAGTACGGCATCGACGCCAACGGCCTGATCGACTACGACGAAGTCGAGCGCCTGGCAGTCGAGCACAAGCCGAAAATGATCGTCGCCGGTTTCTCTGCCTACTCGCAGATCCTCGACTTCCCGCGCTTCCGCGAAATCGCTGACAAGGTCGGCGCCTACCTGTTCGTCGACATGGCTCACGTCGCCGGTCTGGTTGCCGCTGGTGTCTACCCGAACCCGGTGCCGTTCGCTGACGTCGTGACCACTACCACCCACAAGACCCTGCGCGGTCCACGTGGCGGTCTGATCCTCGCCAAGGCCAACGCCGAGATCGAGAAAAAGCTCAACTCCGCAGTATTCCCGGGCGCTCAGGGTGGCCCGCTGGAGCACGTGATCGCGGCCAAGGCGATCTGCTTCAAGGAAGCGCTGCAGCCTGAGTTCAAGGCTTACCAGCAACAAGTGGTGAAAAACGCCAAGGCCATGGCCGAAGTGTTCATCGCGCGGGGTTTCGACGTGGTGTCCGGCGGTACTGAAAACCACCTGTTCCTGCTGTCGCTGATCAAGCAGGACATCTCCGGTAAGGACGCCGACGCCGCACTGGGTAAAGCGTTCATCACCGTGAACAAGAACTCCGTGCCTAACGATCCACGCTCGCCGTTCGTCACCTCCGGCCTGCGCTTCGGTACCCCGGCTGTGACCACTCGCGGCTTCAAAGAGGCCGAGTGCAAAGAGCTGGCCGGCTGGATCTGCGACATCCTGGCTGACCTGAACAACGAAGCGGTGATCGATGCCGTTCGTGAGAAAGTCAAAGCCATCTGCAAGAAACTGCCGGTGTACGGCGCTTAAGTGCGACGTTAAACCTGCAGCATGAAAAACCGGCCAAGTGATTGGCCGGTTTTTTTTCGCCTGTTCAAAAGATCAAAAGATCGCAGCCTTCGGCAGCTCCTACGGGGAATCGCATTTCAAATGCAGGAGCTGCCGGGGGCTGCGATCTTTGCTTCTGGACCACCGGTCAGACCGGTCATGCCAATTTCATGCTGCCCACTTGTAATCAGGAAAAACCCAAGCCTAGACTGCGCCTGCACTGGACATACCGGTAAGACCACAATAATTAAGTCCTGAATCCGATGCGCGACGCGTGCGGCAGCCAGGACACCGACCCAGGATTCCTCCCATGCTCAGATGGTGCTCGCGTTCAATCTTCCTTCAAGTGGTTCTCGGACTGATGCTCGGCATCGTCTGCGGGCTGACCCTTCCCGAATACTCCGCCCAACTGAAACCGCTCGGCGATGGCTTTATCAAACTGATCAAGATGCTGATCGGCCTGATCGTGTTCTGCGTGGTGGTCAGCGGCATCAGCGGCGCGGGCGATCTGAAGAAGGTCGGGCGCATCGGCCTCAAATCGGTGATCTACTTTGAAGTGCTGACCACCATCGCCCTGGTGATCGGCCTGGTATTCGCCTTCAGTACCGGCATCGGCAGCGGCGCGAACATCCATCTTGAGCAACTCTCCAGCGCCGACATGGGCGACCTCGCTGAACGCAGCCAGCACATGCACACCACCACGCAATTCCTGATGGACCTGATCCCGACCTCGGTGATCGGTGCCTTCGCCGACAACAACATTCTGCAAGTGCTGCTGTTCTCGGTGCTGTTCGGCAGTGCGCTGAATCTGGTCGGCGAAGCGGCGTCCGGGATCTCGCGGCTGATCAACGAACTCAGCCATGTGATCTTCCGCATCATGGGCATGATCGTGCGGCTGGCGCCGATCGGCGTGTTCGGCGCCATCGCCTTCACCACCAGCAAATACGGCCTCGATTCGCTGCAACACCTGGGCAGCCTGGTCGGTCTGTTCTACCTGACCTGCGTCGCCTTCATCGCGCTGATTCTCGGTCTGGTGATGCGCGTTTCCGGCCTGCGCATGTGGCCGCTGCTCAAATACCTGCGTGAAGAACTGCTGATCGTCATGGGCACCGCTTCTTCCGACGCCGTGCTGCCGCAGATCATGCGCAAGCTCGAACACCTCGGTATCGGCAGCTCCACCGTCGGCTTGGTGATCCCGACCGGGTACTCGTTCAACCTCGACGGGTTCTCGATCTACCTGACCCTGGCCATCGTGTTCATCGCCAACGCCACCGGCACACCCCTGGCGATGACTGATTTGCTGACGATTCTGCTGGTGTCGCTGATCACCTCGAAAGGCGCCCACGGCATTCCCGGATCGGCACTGGTGATTCTCGCGGCGACTTTGACCGCAATCCCGGCGATTCCCGTGGTCGGTCTGGTGCTGGTGTTGGCCGTGGACTGGTTCATGGGCATCGGCCGCGCGCTGACCAACCTGATCGGCAACTGCGTCGCCACCGTGGCCATCGCCCGCTGGGAAAAGGACATCGACGTGCATCGCGCGAACAAGGTGCTCAACGGCGAACAGGGCTATAACTTTCAACCGCGAAAAACCGTCGCTCAGGCGGCGGCCAAAGAATTTTGAATGAGTGCCGTGCCTGCTGATTGGCAGGCACGGCGCAGGGAGCCAATACGTGATTACAACTTCAACCGTCGTCAATTCAGTGGTGGAAAAGCTCCGCGCCGCGTTGGCTCGTGGCCAGTGGCGCACAGGCGACATGCTGCCGGGCCAGCGCGAACTGGCCGAACAACTGGGCATCAGCCGGCCGAGTCTGCGCGAAGCGGTGATCGTCCTCGAAACCCTCGGTCTGGTGCGCTCGATGCCGGGCAAAGGCGTGGTCGTCCTCGATGCGCAACTCAGCGACAGCCAGAGCCACGACAGCGCGGTGGCCGGCGCCAGTCTCGAAGACGTGCTGCAACTGCGCTACACCCTCGAGCCGTTCATCGTCGGGCTGGTCGCGCAATCGATCAGCAGCAAGGAAGTCGGCCAGTTGCGCCTGACCCTGATGGACATGCGCGAAGCCCTCGAGGCCGGCGACAGCGAAGCCGGGGTCAGCGCCTACATCGCCTTCCACGAAGAACTGTTCACCCTGACCTCGAACCCGATTTTCCAGAGCGTGGTCCAGCAGACCAGCAATGCCCTCAAGCAAAGCGCTGACGTGTTGCGCAATTCCCCGGAGCATCTGGCTGAGCGTCTGGAGGAAAACGAAGCCGTGGTCCGCGCGATCCGCAGCAAGAACAGCGCTCAGGCCAGCGCCGAGATGCGCCGGCACATTCTGCGCGAAGGCCAGCGCATGGGCGTCGAGCTGAATATCCCGGATGACAACCTGCCCACCTGATTTGCCAGGAGAACGGCCATGAACAGTTTTGCTTCAGCCTCGCATGCGCACTCCACTGCCCTGCCCTTTCCTGGCCTGCGCACGCCGGTGGAGGATCTGTATCCGCGAGTGTTCGACGCGATCCTCGAGCAGCGTATCGATGAACACAGCCGGTTTACCGAGGACAGTCTGAAGGCGATGTTCAGCGCCAGCCGCGCCGATGTGCGGCGGGTACTGACGCAGTTGTCCCATGAACAGATCGTGGTGCTGCGCGCCAATCATCGGCCGCGAGTGGCGGCGCCCGATCGAGAGCTGATCCGGCAGACGCTGCATGCGCGGCGGCTGGCTGAAAGCACCCTGGTGCGGTTGGCGTGTCAGCGCTCGCGTGCAGATGAGTTACAACGTCTGCGCACGTTGATCGAACGCGAGAAGCGCGCCGTCGAGCAGGATCGGCGCGGGGCGGCGATTCGCTTGTCGGGGGAGTTTCATCTGCAGTTGGCGCGGATGGCGGGTAATCTGCCGCTGGCGCATTTTCTGCGCAGTCTGGTGCCGTTGACGTCATTGGCGATTGCGCGGAGTCGGTGCCCGACGCGCAGCTGTTGCGCGTGGCAGGAGCATTTGGCGTTGGTTCAGGCCGTCGAGCGAGGTGATGCTGCCAAGGCAGAGGAACTGATGAATCGACATCTGGATCATCTTGAGCAGACACTGCTCGGTCCAGATCTTGAGCATTGTGTTGTTGGTTAGATTGCTATCGCGAGCAGGCTCACTCCTACATTTGAAATGCGTTCCCCTGTAGGAGTGAGCCTGCTCGCGATGGCGTCATCATTGACACTACAAACCCATCAGGCAGAGGCCACCCTGGCAAACCCCGCCCGAATCTTCTCTTCCGGCAGGTCATCGGCGATAAACACGATCACACTCTCTCGCGCTTCGCCTTCGGCCCATTCGGTGTCCCAGTCGAAACCATAAAGCTTCAACACCCCCTGAAACACCAAGCGCCGATCCTCACCCGCAATGTTCAGCACACCCTTGTAACGCAGCAACTGCTTGCCGTGTTCTTCCAGCAGCTCATTCATGAACTCGCTGAGCTGATCGATATCCAGCGGCTGATCGGTGCGCAATACCAGACTGGAAATACGATCAATCGACGGTGCCTTGCTCACAGGGCGCAGACTCAAACCGCCGCCCAGATCAGCATTGAGGTTGAAGCCGCGCACATCCAGCAGTTCGGCCAGATCAATGTTGCCGTGCTCGACCACGCGGATCGGCGCGCGACGGTTGATTCGCGTTAGGCGTTCGCTCAATGCGGTGAACGTCGCCTCATCGACCAGATCGGTCTTGCTCACGAGCAAGCGATCGGCGAAACCGATCTGCGCCTGGGCGATGGTCTGGGTCAGATGCACATCGGCGTGAGCGGCGTCGACCAGGGTGATGATGCCGTCGAGCAGATAACGCTCGCGCAGTTCTTCATCGATGAAAAAGGTCTGCGCTACCGGCGCCGGATCGGCCAGACCGGTGCATTCGATCACCAGACGATCGAAGGCGATTTCGCCACTGTCCAGGCGCTCGAGCAGCAAGTACAGCGCCTTGGTCAGGTCGGTGTGAATAGTGCAGCAGACGCAGCCGTTGGCCAGGGTCATGACCTGCACCGGCTCGTCACCGAGCAGTTGGGTGTCGATGCCGGCGTCGCTGAATTCATTTTCGATCACGGCGATTTTCAGGCCGTGCTCGGCTTTCAATAAATGACGCAGCAAGGTGGTCTTGCCGGCGCCGAGGAAACCGCTGAGGACCGTTACCGGAATGGGAGAAGACAAAACCCGATCTCCTGAAAGAAACACAAAAACAAATGTGGGAGCGAGCCTGCTCGCGAAAGCGGTGTGCCAGTCAAATCACTCATCAACTGACTCTCCACTTCGCGAGCAGGCTCGCTCCCACAGGGGGATTACCTCAACCGCAGGCTGTCAGCTCAACAGCACTTCGGCCCACCCTTCCCACCGTAACGGGCTTCCTGACGTTCACGAAAGAACATCTCGTAGCTCATCACCGGTTTGTCCGGGTGTTTGGTTTGCATATGCTCGACGTAGGTGTCGTAGTCGGGCATGCCGACCATCAGGCGCGCGGCCTGACCGAGGTATTTACCGAGGCGACTCAGGTCATTGAACATGCTGCAATCCTCTGGTTACGCATCCGGCAGGGCCTGGAATGGCGATTCTTTATCCGTACGCTCTTTCTTGCCCCAGGCGGCAATGCCGACCTTGAGCGCGTAGAACAGGATGCTGAAGACCACGAACAGGAACAGCGCGGTGAGTGTGGCGTTGGTGTAGGCGTTGAAGATCACGTGCTGCATCTGCTCGACGCTTTTCGCCGGTGCCAGCACCTGACCGTTGGCCAGCGCATCGCTGTACTTCTTCGCCAGCGAAAGGAAGCCGATCGCCGGGTTGGCGTCGAACAGCTTGATGAAGCCAGCGGTGGTGGTGCAGATCAACAGCCAGGTGGCCGGCAACAGGGTGACCCAGATGTAGCGCTGACGCTTCATCTTGATCAGGACCACGGTGCCGAGCATCAGCGCGATACCGGCGAGCATCTGGTTGGAGATGCCGAACAGTGGCCACAAGGTGTTGATGCCGCCCAGTGGATCGATCACGCCCTGATACAGCAACCAGCCCCACATCGCCACACAACCGGCGGTGGCGATCAGGTTGGCGGTCCAGGATTCGGTGCGCTTCAGCGCCGGGACGAAGGAGCCGAGCAGGTCCTGCAGCATGAAACGCCCGGCACGGGTACCGGCGTCGACAGCGGTGAGGATGAACAGCGCTTCGAACAGGATCGCGAAGTGGTACCAGAACGCCATGGTGTTTTCACCCGGCAGGACACTGTGCAGGATCTGCGCGATACCGACCGCCAGGGTCGGCGCACCACCGGCGCGAGCCAGGATGGTGGTTTCGCCGATGTCATGGGCAACCGCTTGCAGCGCCTCCGGCGTAATCGCGAAGCCCCAACTGGTGACCATTTGCGCTACTGACGCGGCATCACTGCCGACCACGGCGGCCGGGCTGTTCATGGCGAAGTACACACCCGGCTCGATCACCGAAGCGGCAACCATGGCCATGATCGCTACGAACGATTCCATCAACATGCCGCCGTAACCGATGTAGCGGGCGTTGGTTTCGTTATCCAGCAGCTTCGGCGTGGTGCCCGAAGAAATCAGTGCGTGGAAACCCGATACCGCGCCGCAGGCGATGGTGATGAACAGGAACGGGAACAGACCGCCCTTCCACACCGGCCCGGTGCCGTCGACGAACTGGGTCAGCGCCGGCATTTTCAGCTCGGGCATGGTGATCAGGATGCCGATCGCCAGCGCGACGATGGTGCCGATCTTGAGGAAGGTCGACAGATAGTCACGCGGGGCGAGAATCAGCCAGACCGGCAGCGACGCGGCGACAAAACCGTAACCGACCAGCATCCAGGTAATCTGCACACCGGTGAAGGTGAAGGCCTTGGCCCATACCGGATCGGCAGCAATCTGCCCGCCCAGCCAGATCGAACCGAGCAGCAGCAACACGCCGACCACGGAGATTTCGCCGATGCGGCCCGGGCGGATGTAGCGCATGTAGATGCCCATGAACATCGCGATCGGGATGGTCGCCATTACGGTGAAGATGCCCCACGGGCTCTCGGCCAGGGCCTTTACCACGATCAGCGCCAGCACCGCGAGGATGATGATCATGATCAGGAAGCAGCCGAACAGCGCGATGGTCCCGGGAATCCGGCCCATTTCTTCACGCACCATGTCGCCCAGGGATCGGCCGTTGCGGCGGGTCGACATGAACAGGACCATGAAGTCCTGCACCGCGCCCGCCAGCACCACACCGGCAATCAGCCAGAGCGTGCCGGGCAGATACCCCATCTGCGCCGCCAGCACCGGGCCGACCAGCGGCCCCGCGCCAGCGATGGCCGCGAAGTGGTGACCGAAAAGAATGTGTTTGTTGGTCGGCACATAGTCCAGACCATCGTTGTTGAGCACGGCGGGGGTAGCCCGACGCGGATCCAGTTGCATCACGTTGTTGGCGATGAACAGACTGTAGTAACGGTACGCAACCAGATAAATGGCCACGGCAGCGACCACAATCCACAAGGCGTTGATCGCCTCGCCGCGGCGCAATGCCACTACGCCCAGGGCGCACGCTCCTACGATTGCCAGCACGAGCCAGGGTAAGTGGCGCAGCAGGCTATTATTATTTTTCATTTTTTTATTCCAGCCAGGGTGGACAAGAAAGACAGCCACCCCGAGTTTAGCGCTTACGGCGCCAAAGGCCATACCCCGACATAGGTCTAGACGCGTGAGCGATTGGCTGGCGCACGCATTCGCAGTCTATAGTCAGCGAACCTTCATGAGGATTTGCGCCATGAACGATCACTCCGCCAATCGACGTCGCTTCAAACGTATTGCGTTCGATGCCCGAACCGAGCTGAAACAGGGCGAGTACACCTGGCCGGTCAGGCTGATCGACCTGTCACTCAAGGGATTGTTGATCGAACGGCCGGAGCCGTGGCTTGGTGATAAAGAGCAGGACTTTGCCGTCGACATTCATCTGAGCGATGACGTCGACATCGAGATGGATGTGCATCTGGCCCACGAGGAGAACGGCCATTTGGGGTTCATCTGCCGGCATATCAGCCTGGAGTCGATCCAGCGCCTGCGGCGGTTGATCGAGTTGAACCTGGCGGATGAGGCCGAGCTGGAGCGCGAGTTGGGTGCGTTGATCGAAATCTAGCCATCACTACAAATCCCCTGTGGGAGCGAGCCTGCTCGCGAAGACGGTGTGTCATTGAGCAATGATGCCGACTGACACGGCCCCTTCGCGAGCAGGCTCGCTCCCACAGGTCAGGAGTTCACTCAAACAATGCATCGAGGGCTTGTTCGAGGCGAGTGACCGCAATGATCTGCAACCCCGCCGGCGCTTCCTTCGGTGCGTTGCCCTTGGGCACGATCGCGCGTTTGAAACCGTGCTTGGCCGCCTCCTTCAAACGTTCCTGGCCGCTCGGCACCGGGCGCACTTCGCCGGACAGGCCGACTTCACCGAACACCAGCAGATCATGGGGCAACGGCCGATTGCGCAAACTCGACATCACCGCCGCCATCAGCGCCAGATCCGACGCGGTTTCCAGCACCTTGACGCCACCGACCACGTTGAGGAACACGTCCTGATCGTGGGTCGGAATGCCGCCATGACGGTGCAGCACCGCGAGCAGCATCGCCAGACGGTTCTGATCCAGACCCAGCGTCACCCGACGCGGGTTGGCCAGATGACTGTCATCGACCAGCGCCTGCACCTCCACCAGCATCGGCCGGGTGCCTTCCCACGTCGCCATGACCACACTGCCGGGAACTTCTTCCTGGGCCCGGGTGAGAAAAATCGCCGAAGGATTGGAGACTTCTTTCAAACCCTTGTCGGTCATGCCGAACACGCCCAACTCGTTCACCGCGCCGAAACGGTTTTTCACTGCACGCAGCAAACGCAGACGACCGTCGGATTCGCCTTCGAAATACAGCACGGTGTCGACCATGTGTTCCAGCACACGAGGACCGGCCAGAGCGCCCTCTTTGGTGACGTGGCCGACAAGGAAAATCGCCGTGCCGCTCTGCTTGGCGTAACGCACCAGCAACGCCGCGCTCTCGCGCACCTGGGATACGCCGCCCGGTGCCGATTGCAGTTGCTCGGTGAAAATGGTCTGGATCGAGTCGATCACCATCACCTTGGGCTTTTCCTGACGGGCGGTGGCGATGATGGTCTCGATGCAGGTCTCGGTCATTACCCGCAGTTGATCCTGCGGCAGGCCGAGACGGCGTGCGCGCATCGCCACTTGCTGCTGGGATTCCTCACCAGTGACGTACAGCGCCGGCATGCTCTTGGCCAGATTGCACAGGGTCTGCAGCAGAATGGTCGACTTGCCGATCCCCGGGTCACCGCCGATCAGCACCACTGAACCGTCCACCAGCCCGCCGCCGAGGACGCGATCGAGCTCACCGGAGGCGGTGGAAAACCGTGGAATTTCTTCGATGCTGACTTCGGCCAGGGTCTTGATCTGGGCCTGTTGCCCGGCCCAGCCGGTACGTCCGGTGGGTGCCGTGGCGCCGCCGCTTTCGATCATGGTTTCAGTCAGGGTGTTCCAGGCACCGCACTCACCGCACTGCCCGGCCCACTTGGGAAAGGTTGCGCCGCACTCGGTGCAGCCGTACATGCGCTTGGCCTTGGCCATCAGAACCCCCGGAACAAAAGACGCGATGATAACGCAGCCACCGCCGATCAGCGCGGCGCAGCGGTACGGATTTCGCCACTGGCCAGACGCGCGGCGCTGTTGCCCAGCGGATCCTCGGCGTTGAGGTCGGCACCCTTGGCTTGCAATGCATCGAGCAATTCCAGACGCTTGAACAGCCCGGCATACATCGCCGCCGTCTGTCCGGCGCCGTTGCGCTGGTCGGGGCTGCAATCGGTCGCCATCAGGCGCCGGGCAATCTGCAACTCGCCCTTGAATATCGCGCCCATCAGCGCCGTGTTGCCACGTTGATCCTGAGCACAGGCGTCCGCGCCTGCTGCCAACAGTCGCTCAACCGCCGGCGCCTGACCGTGATAGGCGGCAAGAATCAGCGCGGTGTAACCCTTGCTGTCGCGGGTATCAAGGGAATAGCCGGACTCGATAAAGGTTTCGAGCATCGGCACATCCCCGCGGCGCGCGGCATCGAAGTAATAAGCCTGCAACTGCGCCTTGATTGCCTCGGGGCTTTGCTCGACCGGGGCCGCCCCCGCAGTGAACGACAGGCACGCGGCCAGGCATGAAAGAAAAATCCGCATCGGGCACTCTCCTTGAACGCACGCGAGGCCGGGCTGGCCCTCGCGTGCGCCGCATCGCTATCAGTCGGTCAGTTTGGCCGCCAGTGCTTTCACACGGCTGAGGTCGCCCTTGGCCACTTCGGTCACACCGCTGCCGTACTCAGGGTCGGCCTTGTACAGGAACGACAGGATGATGTGCTTGCTCTCGTCATCGGTGCTGGCCAGCGAGCCGCCGAAGCTGTCGATCAGGTCGCGACGTTCCTGCTTGCTGTACGAGCGATACAGATCACCGGCCTGCTTGAAGTTCTGCTCGCGCTGGATCTTCGCCTGCTGGGTGCTGCCGGACAGCGCCGACTGGCTGTAACGCGCCGCTGGCGTCTCTTCACGCGGTTGCAGGCGGCTCGGCTGGTAGTTGACGCCGGACTGGCTGGCGCCGAAATTCATCGCACCGTCCTGATTGCCATTGTTCACCGCAGTTTTCGGCGCATTGATCGGCAATTGCAAAGCGTTGGCGCCGAGACGATACATCTGCGTATCGGCATAAGAGAACACCCGGCCCTGCAACAAACGATCTTCCGAAGGTTCGATACCCGGAACTACGTTGGCCGGCGCCATGGCTACTTGTTCGGTTTCCTGGAAGACGTTGGCCGGATTGCGGTTCAAGATCATCTGTCCAACTTTGCGTTCGGGAATACCCGGCCAGATCTTGGTCGCGTCCAATGGATCGAAATCAAACTTGGACAAATCCTGTGGCTTCAGAACTTGCACGTACAAGTCCCACTTCGGGAAGTTGCCTTTGTTGATATTGCTGACCAGATCATTGGTCATATGGCTGTAATCCTGACCCTGAACTTTTGCGACCTGCTTTGGCCGCAGATTATTAATGCCCTGCAAGCTCTTCCAATGAAACTTCACATAATGAACTTCATTCTTTGCGTTGATCAGCTTATAGGCATGAACGCCATTGCCGTCCATTTCCCGGTAACTGGCCGGAGTGCCGTAGTTGGAATACAGCTCGGTCAGCGTGCGGGTGGCTTCGGGTACATGGGAGAAGAAATCGAACCGGCGCGAATCGTCGTCGAGGTTGGTGCGCGGATCGGGCTTGAAGGCATGCACCATGTCCGGGAATTTGATCGCATCGCGGATGAAGAAGGTCGGGAAGTTGTTGCCGACCAGATCCCAGTTGCCGTCAGCGGTGTAGAACTTGGTGGCGAAACCGCGCGGGTCGCGCAGGGTTTCCGGGGAATGGTTGCCGTGCACCACCGCCGAAAAACGCACGAACACCGGGGTGCTCTGGCCTGCAGCGAACACCTTGGCCTTGCTCAGGTCGCTGAGGTCGTTGGTCACGGTGAAAGTGCCATGGGCGCCGGTGCCGCGCGCATGGACGACGCGCTCGGGGATGCGTTCACGGTCGAAGCGCTGCAGCTTCTGGATCAACTGCACATCCTGCAGCAGCACCGGGCCGTTGGCGCCGGCGGTTTGCGAGTTCTGATTGTCACCGACAGCAGCGCCATTGTCGCGGGTCAGCGGAGCGGCGTTGACCGAAAAGGTCAGCAGGCTGGCGGTCAATACACCGAAAGTGCGGCGATGGGGAAAAGCCCCCAGTCCAGGAGTGGATGTCATATCAGGTTCCTCTGGTTTTATGGGGCGCATCCAGGTGCGCCACGCCAAGGCTAGAGGCCCGTGCCGCGGAACATAAATAGAAAGAACGTAACACCATGATTGAAGAAATTGGCTGTGCAATCAGCGCTTTACCGCGTATTTCGCGCGCGATTGCTGGCATTTTGCAAACTAATCGTCAATTGATGTGTCGATAAAAACGGGCATTGTAAGAAGGTGTTTCGCACAGGAGGCGTTTCGCTGATTTACACTGCCAACACCAAACTCATCTGTAACAAGGAAATAACTATGGGCGTGCTTAGCGAGTTCAAGGCCTTCGCGGTCAAAGGCAATGTGGTCGATATGGCCGTCGGTATCATCATCGGCGCGGCGTTCGGCAAGATTGTTTCGTCGTTTGTCGGCGACGTGATCATGCCGCCGATTGGCCTGTTGATCGGTGGGGTGGACTTCAGTGACCTGGCCGTCACGCTCAAAGCCGCCCAGGGCGATGCGCCCGCAGTGGTGCTGGCTTACGGCAAATTCCTGCAGACCGTGCTGGATTTCGTGATCGTCGCGTTCGCCATCTTCATGGGCGTCAAAGCCATCAACCGCCTCAAGCGCGAAGAAGCCGTGGCGCCAACCGCGCCGCCGATCCCCAGCAAGGAAGAACAACTGCTGGGCGAAATTCGCGACCTGCTCAAAGCGCAGAACGAGCGGCCCTGAAGCATCCTCTGGTCAATAAAACGGCACCCGCGGGTGCCGTTTTCGCTACCAGTAATTTTCCACCGCAACCTGCCCCGGCTTGCGCGTCAGGCTCAGGCGCATGTCGCGTTGCTTGAGCAAGGCGCGGGTGTCGTCGATCATCTGCGGATTGCCGCACAACATCACCCGCGAATGCTCTGGCGAAAGCTCGACGCCCGCTGCTCGCTCAAGTTCGCCATTTTCGATCAGCGCAGTAATCCGGCCCTGCAGCGCGCCGGGGTGCGCCTCACGGGTCACAGTCGGGATAAACCGCAATTTGTGCGCATGCTCGCTGAGGTAGTCACGTTGCGCCAACCCGGCAATCAACGCCTGGTAAGCCAGTTCCCGCGCTTCACGCACGCTGTAGACCAGAATGATGCGCTCGAATTTCTCCCAGACTTCGAAGTCCTGCAGGATCGACAGGAACGGCGCCACGCCGGTGCCGGTGGACAGTAGCCAGAGATCGCGACCATCGACAAAGCGATCCAGGGTCAAATAGCCGAACGCCTGGCGTTCAACCATCAGGCTGTCGCCCACCCTGAGCCGGCTCAACTCACTGGTGAACTCGCCCCCCGGCACCACAATGGAAAAGAACTCGAGAAACTCGTCGAACGGCGACGACACCATCGAATACGCGCGCCAGACGGTACTGCCGTCGGCCTTGGTGACGCCCAGGCGGGCGAACTGCCCGGCACGGAAGCGAAAGCCGGGATCGCGGCTGGTGCGCAGCGTGAACAGGTTCGGCGTCAACGGTTGGACATCGAGCAAGGTCTGGGTGGTGTACTTCTCGGCGCTGGCAGTCATGAGGCACTCCTTGAAACGATTGCCCACAGTGTCCCGCAAAATCGCCTTGCCTAACACTCGTGATTGGTAATGGTATTAAGCGGATCACCGCTGTGCATTCGGGACTGCCGCCAGAGTCAGTTATTGAGCAATAACTTTAAATGGCCATTAAAATATAACAGCGTGTATTGCTAAGAACGCTTTATGAAAGAACTTCCAAGTATCAATCTCGAAATAATGTAAGGCGAGTCGCAGGAAAGATCCTACACTTCGAATCGTGCCGGATCTTTTGGATCCATTCGGCGCCCAGATATCAGGTTATGGAGGCGATAGTTCATGGAAACGTGGAAGGAATCACAACTCAAACAACTGACGTTTGCCAAAGGCATAGAGGCGGCTTACCCGATATTGTTGAGATTCGCGGAGAACCTTGGGTTTAACTTCTGCGCCATTGCAGTCACCTCGCCGAATCGCGAAGTGCATCTGAATGCCTTGCAAATCAATAATTACCCGAAAGAATGGAACATTCAGTACAACAAAGAGAACTACCGGAACATCGACCCGGTAATAGCGCATTGCAATCACTCAATACTTCCAATCGTATGGGAAGAGAGAGTGTTCGGCGATGCCCCCCAGCTGTGGCAGGCGTTGAAACACAATGGACTGCAGCATGGCTGGTCGCAGGCATTTCATGACGAAGCCAGTGGCTTGTGCAGCATCATCAGTCTGGCTCGAACCCACTGCCCGATCAGTCCGCTGGAGCTGTATGAGCATTACGGTTATATCTTTTTCGCCAACCGGCACTTCAGCGAACTGTATGCCCGCACCGTGCCCCTACCGGCCAAGCCCAGCAGGCCGAGGTTATCGTCCAGGGAGCTGGAAATTCTGAAACTGTCGGCCTTGGGCAAGACCGCTCATGACATTTCGAGAATTCTCAGCCTGAGCGAACGTACCGTTAACTACCACGTGCAAAACGTGATCGAGAAACTCAACGTGTGCAACAAGATTTCCGCCGTGATTGCGGCTGCTCGTGCCGGGATCATCTGATAGCCGAGAGTGATCGCGCGGCAATCCTGCGAGTATTTACCCGCAAAAAAACGTAACATTCAGGCCTCTCCGAGTGATGACGCACACCGCTTGCATCGCAGTCCACTCGGTAGGATCCCGTCGCACTACATGCTGGCAACGGGATAACTGCCGAATATCCTGAGTCCCCGCCCCATGCCTTTGCTAGAGACACCCTTCGCCCAGCTCGACCTGATTCGCCAGCCCGAACAGCAGAATGAACCGCTGCAAGCGTTCGACGCGGCGGACGAATACCTGCTCAATCATCTTGCCGGCGAACAATCGGCAAGCAGCACCCGCGTGCTGGTGCTCAATGACAGCTTCGGTGCATTGGCCATCAGTTTGCTGGGCAAGGTCGAGGTCAGCAGCAGCGGCGACTCGTTCCTGGGTTTCCTCGGACTGGAAAAGAATCTGCTGCGCAACGGCCAGGCGTTCGATGCGATTCGTCCAATCCCGGCCAGTGAGCCCTTGGTCGGGCCGTTTGATCGGGTGCTGATCCGCGTCCCCAAAACCCTGGCGCTGCTGGAAGAACAGTTGATCCGCCTGCAAGGGCAACTGGCTCCCGGCGCGCAAGTGATCGCGGCTGCCATGGTCAAGCATCTGCCCCGTGCCGCCGGCGATCTGCTCGAGCGCTACATCGGCCCGGTGCAAGCGTCGCTGGCTGTGAAAAAAGCGCGCTTGCTGATTGCCACACCGCAAACCAAAACACCCGCAACGTCCCCCTACCCCACTCGTTATCGCCTGGATGAACCGGCGATCGAACTGCTCAACCACGCCAACGTGTTCTGCCGCGAAGGTCTGGACATCGGCACCCGCGCGTTCCTGCCGCATCTGCCGAAGAACCTTGGCAACGCACGAGTCGCCGATCTTGGTTGCGGCAACGGTGTGCTGGCCATTGCCAGCGCGTTGCAGAACCCGGACGCGCATTACACGCTGGTCGACGAGTCATTCATGGCGGTGCAATCGGCGGCCGAGAACTGGCGCGCGGCGTTGGGCGATCGGGAAATGGTGGTGCGCGCCGGCGATGGTCTGGCCGGGCAGGCGCCGCAGTCGCTGGACGTAGTGCTGTGCAATCCACCCTTCCATCAGCAGCAGGTAGTCGGCGATTTCCTCGCCTGGCGCATGTTCCAGCAGGCGCGCGAGGCACTGGTGGTCGGCGGTGCGCTGTACATTGTCGGCAATCGGCACCTGGGCTATCACAGCAAACTGGCGCGCCTGTTCCGCGGCGTCGAGCAAGTGGCGGCAACGCCGAAATTCGTCATCCTCAAAGCCCGCAAATAAATCCCGGACAAAAAAAACCCTCCGTGAGGAGGGTTGCAAATCCATACCCGAAGGCGCCGGGACGGGATGTTTCAGTGGGTGGTCAAACCTGCGGCATTCATGAACATGCGCATCAGGCTGGCGGCGATGAACAGCACGCCGACACTGCCAACCCAGATCAAGGCCAACCATCCGAGCCGCTGCCACAGCGGTTTTTTTTCGGCTTCTTCAATGTCGTGCAGGGAATGTTTGCCGGTCATTGCGTCGATCTCCGTTTAGCCAAGGCGTCACTGCGGACGCCTTCGCGAGCAGGCTCGCTCCCACAGGGCAAGCCCAGCATGGGATTAGTGGTAACCGTCTTCGTGGGTCACCTTGCCGCGGAATACGTAGTAGCTCCAGAAGGTGTAACCGAGGATGAACGGAATGATGAACAGCGTGCCCACCAGCATGAAGCCCTGACTTTGCGGCGGCGCGGCGGCGTCCCAGATCGAGATCGACGGCGGCACGATGTTCGGCCACAAGCTGATGCCCAGACCGCTGTAGCCAAGGAAGATCAGCACCAGGGTCAGCAGGAACGGCGTGTAGTTGGCATTGCGTGCCACCGCGCGGATCAGGCCATACAGGGTGACCAGCACCAGAATCGGCACCGGCATGAACCACAACAGATTCGGCATGCTGAACCAGCGCGAGGCAATTTCCGGGTGGGATAACGGCGTCCAGATACTGACAATGCCGATCACCGCCAACAGCACAAACGCCAGCGGCCGTGCCAGATCATGCATTTGTTCCTGCAACTTGCCTTCAGTCTTCATGATCAGCCAGGTGCAGCCGAGCAAGGCATACGCCACCACCAACGCTGCGCCGCAGAACAGTGTGAACGGCGTCAGCCAGTCCAGTGAGCCACCGGCGAACTGGCGATTGACCACAGGCAAGCCATCGATGAAGGCACCCAGCGCCACACCCTGAAAGAACGTCGCCGCGATCGAACCACCGATGAAGGCCTTGTCCCACAGGTGACGTTTTTCGTCCTTGGCCTTGAAGCGAAACTCGAAGGCCACGCCGCGGAAGATCAGGCCCATCAGCATGAAGATCAGCGGCAGGTACAACGCCGACAGCACCACCGAATAGGCCAGCGGGAAGGCGCCGAACAATGCCGCGCCCCCCAGCACCAGCCAGGTTTCGTTGCCGTCCCAGACTGGCGCAACCGTGTTCATCATCACGTCACGGTCGGTCTTGCCCGGCACGAACGGGAAGAGAATGCCGATGCCCAGGTCGAAGCCGTCCATGACCACGTACATCATGATGCCGAAGATGATGATCACGGCCCAGATCAGCGGAAGATCAATACCCATGAGTCAAATCTCCTTGGTCAAGCGAGTGTTGTCTTCGTGCTCGCCCTCGGCCGGATCGTCGGCTGCGGACAACGGACGCGCCGGGGTGCGTTTCTTGCCTGGACCACCGTCCGGCGTTTCGCTGCCTTCGCTGATCTTCGGCCCCTTGCGCACCAGACGCATCATGTAGCCAAGCCCTGCGCCGAACAGCGCGAAATAGATCACGACGAACATGATCAGGGTGATGCTCATCTGCATGAAGCTGTGGTTGGACGAAGCATCTGCGGTGCGCATCAAGCCGTACACGACCCATGGCTGACGGCCGATTTCCGTGGTGAACCAGCCGGCAAGAATCGCAATCAGGCCGGACGGCCCCATCCACAAGGCCAGATGCAGGAACGGCCGCGAGGTGTACAGCGAGTCACGCTTGCGCAGCCACAGACTCCACAGACCGGTGAAGATCATCAGGAAACCGAGGCCGACCATGATGCGGAACGACCAGAACACGATGGTCGAATTCGGCCGGTCCTCCGGCGGGAATTCCTTGAGTGCCGGCACCTGCTTGTCCAGCGAGTGCGTGAGAATCAGGCTGCCGAGGTAGGGAATCTCCACGGCGAACTTCGTGCGTTCTTCTTTCATGTCCGGCCAGCCGAACAGGATCAGCGGCGTCGCTTCGTCGCCATGGTTTTCCCAGTGGCCTTCGATCGCAGCGATTTTTGCCGGCTGATGCTTGAGCGTGTTGAGACCGTGGAAGTCGCCGATCACTGCCTGGATCGGCGCAACGATCAGCGCCATCCACATCGCCATCGACAGCATGGTGCGGATCGCCGGGTTGTCCCTGCCGCGCAGCAAATGCCAGGCTGCCGAAGAGCCGACGAAGAATGCTGTCGCGACGAACGCGGCGGTGGCCATGTGCATCAGCCGGTAAGGAAATGACGGATTGAAGATGATCGCCAGCCAGTCAGTCGGGATGACCTGGCCGTTGACGATCTCAAAACCTTGCGGGGTCTGCATCCAGCTGTTGGAGGCGAGGATCCAGAAGGTCGAAATCAACGTGCCGATCGCCACCATCACCGTCGAAAAGAAGTGCAGGCCGCGCCCGACCTTGTTCCAGCCGAACAGCATCACGCCAAGGAAACCGGCTTCAAGGAAGAACGCCGTGAGCACTTCATAGGTCAGCAACGGCCCGGTAACAGCACCGGCGAAGTCGGAGAAACGACTCCAGTTGGTGCCGAACTGATAGGCCATGACCAGACCGGAAACCACGCCCATGCCAAAGTTGACGGCGAAGATCTTCGACCAGAAATGGTAGAGGTCACGGTAGGTATCGTTGCGGGTTTTCAGCCACAGGCCTTCGAGCACCGCCAGGTAACTCGCCAGGCCAATGGTGATGGCCGGGAACAGAATGTGGAACGAGATGGTGAACGCGAACTGAATTCGGGCGAGATCGAGAGCCTCTAAACCGAACATATGGCTTCCTCTGTCAGGTAGTACGGGTAGCGGACCCGGAGGCCTGCACCACTGCCCCCACGGATATGGAGTGCGGCGAATTCGGATTCGTTCTTTTTTTACAACCATCGCTACGCAGGGAGTCTGGCCAACTGGCCGTCAGATCAGTTCCAATCGGGATCTTGATCTGGATCAAGCAACGTTGAAAGAGTAGTCCCATTTTTGCCAATGAACTGCGTGGTCGTTTGCCGCGTGACAAGTTGTCTCATTGGCGCAGCAAGGTTCTGGCCTGGTGAACCCAAAAAGATTGATGCACATCTGACTGAATTTTTTCTCGTAGCAACTTCCTGTTACAGACTGGTGATAATCTCGCCGTTCACTCGTCCAAGACCTGCCTTCAGATGCCCACTCAAGAGCCCCTGCTGTTACGTCACCATCGTCCGTTCATGGCCTTTTGGCTGGCGCGGATTTTCACCGCCAGCGGTTTTCAGATGCTCACCGTGGCGATTGGCTGGAATCTCTATCAACTGACCGGCAACGTGCTGGATCTGGGCCTGGTCGGCCTGGTCGAATTTGCCCCTCGCGTATTGTTCATGCTGCACACCGGGCATGTTGCCGATCGCTATGACCGACGCAAGGTCGCCGCGCTTTGTCAGTCGTTGCAGGCATTGATTGCCCTGGCGCTGGCCATCGGCAGTGCCACCGATCACGTCACCCGCGAAATGATCTTCATCCTCGCCTTTCTCCTGGGGGCGGCGCGGTCGTTCGAGATGCCCACGACCCAGGCGCTGCTGCCAAGCATCGTCCCGAGTGCGCTCTTCCCTCGGGCGGTCGCCGCCGCGCAATCGGCGCAGCAATCGGCGACCATCGTCGCCCCGGCCCTCGGCGGTTTGCTCTATGCATTCGGCAGCGTCTGGGTCTACGGCCCGACCGTGTTGCTGTATGTGATCGCCTGCTTGCTGATGCTCAACCTGCCGGCACGCCAGACGCCGCTGAACAAAGGCAAAGCCACGCTGGACTCGCTGCTGGCAGGGATTCGCTTCATCCGCAGCCGCCCGGACATCCTCGGCGCGATCTCGCTGGACCTGTTTGCGGTGTTGCTCGGCGGCGCCACGGCGTTGCTGCCGGTGTTTGCCAAGGACATTCTGCTGACCGGCCCGTGGGGCCTCGGCCTGCTGCGCTCGGCGCCGGCGGTGGGCGCGTTGCTGATGTCATTGTTCCTGGCGCGATTTGCCGTGGAACGCAATGTCGGTCGGGTGATGTTCACCGCCGTCGGCATCTTCGGCGTCGCCACCATCGCCTTTGGCCTGTCGACCTCGTTCTGGTTCTCGCTGGCGGTACTGGTGGTGCTCGGCGCGGCGGACATGATCAGCATGGTGATCCGCGCCTCGTTCGTACAACTGGAAACCCCCGACGAAATGCGCGGCCGGGTCAGCGCGGTGAACGGCCTGTTCATTGGTGCTTCCAACCAGTTGGGCGAATTCGAATCCGGCCTCACCGCCCACTGGTTCGGCACCGTGCCGGCGGTGGTCATGGGCGGGATCGGCACGCTGGTGGTGACGGGAACGTGGATCAAGCTGTTCCCGACATTGGCGAACCGGGACCGGATGCATGTGCCGGTGGAGGAGAAGGTCTGAGTTTTCTGGAAAAACTCACCTGGAAAGCACATATCAAGCGACAACGTGCGGTACATAGTTACCGCACTGGGTGTAATGTATCGCCTTACACTCGCCGCCATGATCAAATCCTTTCAGCACAAAGGCCTTCGTGGCTTCTATGAAACAGGTACGACTCGTGGAATTCGTGCCGAGCATGCAAAACGGCTGTCGCGCATGTTGCAGTTCATGGATCGAGCGACGCTTCCCGGGGACTTGGACTTGCCCGGCTGGCGCCTGCATCCTTTGAAAGGTGAGCTAAGCGAATATTGGTCGCTCAGCGTTTCAGGCAACTGGCGAGTGATCTTTCGTTTTGTCGGTTCGGATATCGAATTGGTCGATTATCTGGACTACCACTGACAGGAGGCAGGCTCATGCCCATGCACAACCCGCCACACCCCGGTGAAACCCTGCTGCTGGATGTCTTGCCCGAGCTTGGCATCAGCGTGAGCGAATTAGCCCGGCACCTTGGCTTTGCACGCCCGCACCTTTCGCGCGTACTGCACGGACACGCGCCAATCAGCCCGGATCTGGCAGTACGACTTGAGCGTGCAGGGATTGGCAAGGCGCGCGTGTGGCTAGGTGTTCAAACCGACTACGACCTTTGGCAAGCGGAGCACCGTGAGCAACCAATGATAGAACCCCTCGCAGCCCACGGCTGACCCTTCAGGCCATCAACTCCCCCGCCACCCTCCTCCGCAACGCCTTGCCACCAAGCTGCTCGACCAGGGTCAAGGCAAATTCCAGCGCCGCGCCGGAGCCTTGGGCGGTGATGCAGTTGCCGTCGACCACCACCGGTTGATCAACAAACGTACAGCCCGACAATTGATGGCTGGCGCCGGGCAGGCAGGTCATGCGTCGCTGGCGCAGCACGCCTGATGCTTGCAGCGCAATGGCCGGGGCTTCGCCGATGGCGGCGAACAGTCGGCCGGCGCTGGTTTGATCCTTGAGCAATTGCTGTAAGGGCTGGTGCGCAGCGAGATGCTGGGAGCCGACGGCACCGCCCGGCAGGACGATCAGGTCGAAGCGCTGCGCGAGTACATCGACGAGCATGCCGTCGGCGGTCAGCCGGGTCCCCCGCGCGCAGGTCAGCATGCGCCGGCCTTCAATACTGGCGGCGATCACTTCGATACCGGCGCGGCGCAGCACGTCGGTCAGTGTCACGCTTTGCAAATCGTCGATGCCCTCGGCGAGGGCAATCAGGGCTCTGGCAGTCATGGGCGCTTTCCGCTGGGTAGTCTGTAAAGCGTAGTCAGCTTTATCCCACCCTGTTCGAAGACAGCCGTTACTTGATGTAAAGCTGGGTCGACATCATGTTGCGCGGCGCGTTGAGCGAGGTGTTGCTGAAGCTGAAGGTGCCTTCCTGTTTACCGGCCAGATCGAAGGTATAAAGAGAACCGACGGTTTTGCTGCCGGGCGTGCATTCGGTGAGATTGCCATTATCGAAGGCACACACCGGGCCTCGGGTGCCGTTGACCTCGAAGCCATCCAGAGTCACTTGCGGCTGGTTCTGGCCATAGCCGACTTCCAGCACGTAGACCTTGATGTTCGGCCCGTTGTGATTGCACTGGGTTTGCGCCTGGTTATCGGCGATATCTTCCAGGCCACAGGACGGCGACTGCACTTTGATGACCTTTACCTGGGTCAATGGCGGCGCCGAAGCCGCGAACGCCGGGACTGCCGCCAGCAGTGCTGCAATCCATCCGAAAATCTTCATCCCGCCGTTGCGCATGCCTGCCCACTCCGAAAAATCAGCGCGCAGTATGGCGCAGTTGTCTGCTGCGCAAAACTTCGCCGACGATCGACACCAACATCCGCCAAATCCCTCACGCGGCTGGTATGATGCGCGGCTTTTTCCGGCCCACGACAATTTTCCAGGCGCTTGCGACGGTCTGTGCTTTGCTGTTGAGGTCGATACATTCACGGCGCCACGCGCGCCACGGGGAGCAGACATGCTGGAAAGGCTGTTTCAACTCAAGGCACACAACACCAACGTGCGCACCGAAATTCTCGCGGGCGTCACGACTTTCCTGGCCATGGCTTACATTCTGTTCGTCAACCCGAGCATCCTCGGCGAGACCGGCATGGACAAAGGCGCGATCTTCGTCGCTACCTGTCTGGCGGCCGCGATCGGCTCGACCGTGATGGGCCTGATCGCCAACTACCCGATCGCCCTCGCTCCGGGCATGGGCCTGAATGCCTTCTTTACCTACACCGTGGTCCTGCACATGGGCCACACCTGGCAGGTGGCGCTGGGTGCGGTGTTCATTTCCGCCGTGCTGTTTTTCCTGCTGTCGATCTTTCGCATCCGCGAATGGATCATCAACGCCATCCCGCTGCCATTGCGCTCGGCGATCGCCGCCGGTATCGGCCTGTTCCTGGCACTGATCGCCCTGCACAACGCTGGGATCGTAGTCAGCAACCCGGCGACCATGGTCGGTCTCGGCGATCTGACCAAACCCGCGCCGATTCTCGCCACAGTCGGCTTCGCGGTAATTGTCGCCCTCGAAGCGCTGAAAGTGCGCGGCGCGGTGCTGATCGGCATTCTGGCGGTGACCATCGCCTCGATCGCACTGAACGTCACCGAGTTCGGCGGCATCCTGTCAATGCCGCCGTCGCTGGCGCCGACCTTCCTGCAACTGGACATCAAAGGTGCACTGGACATCGGTCTGGTCAGCGTGATTTTCGCCTTCCTGTTCGTCGACCTGTTCGACAACTCCGGGACCCTGATCGGCGTCGCCAAGCGCGCCGGCCTGATGGGCAAGGATGGCCACATGCCGAAAATGGGCCGCGCGCTGATCGCCGACAGTACGGCGGCCATGGCCGGTTCGCTGCTGGGCACTTCGACCACCACCAGTTACATCGAATCCGCGGCCGGCGTCAGTGCCGGTGGCCGCACTGGCCTGACCGCCATTGTCGTGGCGATCCTGTTCCTGCTGGCGCTGTTCTTCTCGCCACTGGCGGCCAGCGTGCCGGCTTTCGCCACCGCGCCAGCGCTGCTGTTCGTCGCCGTGCTGATGACTTCCGGCCTGGCGGAAATAGACTGGGATGACATCACCGTCGCCGCGCCGGTTGTGGTCACTGCACTGGCGATGCCGTTCACCTATTCGATCGCCAACGGCATCGCCTTCGGCTTCATTGCCTGGACCGCCATCAAGTTGCTCTCCGGCCGTGCCCGTGAGCTGAACCCGGCACTGGTGATTCTGTCGATTCTGTTTGTGATCAAGTTGGGTTGGTTTAACGCATGACTTTCGATTCCCAAGCCTACGCCGAACAACTCGAAGCCAAGGTCACCCGTCTGCGTGAGCTGCTGGCGCCGTTCGATGCACCCGAGCCGACGGTGTTTGATTCGCCGCTGCAGAACTTCCGCCTGCGCGCCGAATTCCGCCTGTGGCGCGAGGGCGGCGAGCGGCACTACGCGATGTTCTCTCAGGATGACAAACGCACGCCGATCCTCATCGAAGAATTCCCGATCGCCAGCCTGCGCATCAACCAGTTGATGCCGCAGTTGAAGGCTGCGTGGCAGGCCAGTTCGGCGCTGAGCCACAAGCTGTTCCAGGTCGAATTCCTGACCACGCTGGCCGGCGACGCGATGATCACCCTGTGCTATCACCGTCCGCTGGACGAGCACTGGCACGCGGCGGCGACTCAGTTGTCGGCCGATCTCGGTGTGAGCATCATCGGCCGCTCCAAGGGCAAGCGCGAAGTGCTTGGCCAGGACTATGTCGTCGAGAAACTCGAAGTCGGCGGTCGCACTTTCAGCTATCGCCAGCCCGAAGGCGCGTTTACCCAGCCGAACGGCACGGTGAACCAGAAGATGCTCAATTGGGCATACGAAGCGCTGGGCGATCGCAGCGACGATCTGCTGGAGTTGTACTGCGGCAACGGCAACTTCACCCTGCCGCTGGCCACCCGCGTACGCAAAGTGCTCGCTACCGAAATCAGCAAGACTTCAGTCAACGCGGCCCTGAGTAACCTCAGCGAAAATGCGGTGGATAACGTCACGCTGGTGCGTTTGTCCGCCGAGGAACTGACCGAAGCGCTCAACGAAGTGCGCCCGTTCCGCCGCCTGCACGGCATCGATCTGAAGAGCTATGAATTCGGCAGCGTCTTCGTCGACCCACCGCGCGCCGGCATGGACCCGGACACCTGCGAACTGACCCGACGCTTCGACAACATCCTCTACATCTCCTGCAACCCGGAGACCCTGGCCGCTAACATCGCCCAACTGCACGACACTCACCGCATCACTCAATGCGCGATGTTTGACCAGTTCCCGTGGACCCATCACATGGAATCCGGTGTGCTGCTGACCCGGCGTTGATTGCCGGAAGCTGGGAAGAGAAAGCCGTCGTGATTGACGGCTTTTTTGTGGGTGCTATGGCGCGATATCGGTTTTACGTGGACGCCCGCCTTTCTTGCCATTGGCTCGGGCGGCTGCTGATTTTGCAGCGCTGCTTTGACGCCCGTTGCGCGAAGCGACGACCGACGCGGCCATCCGCATAAGCGGCGGACTCGCCGAAATCATTCCGGCAATGGAAATATCCAGGTCTTTACCCTCATGGCACAGCGCAGTGCCGGCGAAGCCGATCGCCAGGCTTTCATAATCGGCTGCTTCAAACTCGTCGAACTCCGGATACTGCTTTACCGGCAACAACACACCGCTGCCGTCCTCGAAACGAATAGCCAGAGAGGATTCTTCGAGCCTCACGGATACTGCCTGCAAACTGCTGGCTTGTCGTGCTTCGCCAAGTTTGATGGCGGCATCGAGCATTTCTTCCGTCAGGGGACGATGCACCGACGGTTTTGCCTTGATGACTTTCATAATTCGATTTCAACTCCTTCCAACTTGCCGATCAAGGTCAGCAGCACCTTGTCTGCTTCTGGGTGATAGCGCGCCGATCCGATCCGGTAGATCTGGTCGGTGACTGGTTTCATCACGGGCACTTCGTTTGTTTGGCAATCCCATATCTGGTTATCGAGACAAACGGTCTGCAAGCCCGACCACCAGATCCCGCGTGCTCGACGCAGGTGCGCCGGTTGTCCAAGTGACAGGCACAAGCCGTTCAGCACGGCGAGCGGCGGTCGACGGGACAGCGGCACGACGTCCCACAGATCAACTTCGTTGTGCCAGAAGCTGAACCGGATGCGGGCATTCCAGGCACCCGCATCTACATGGGCGTGTGGTGGGCAGTGTTCGCCTCTCAACATGATGCGAATCGACATTCCTTTGTAGCTGCATATCTTCATGCTAACCCATCCGTTAGGTTAATGGATTTCCAAACTCGATTTTCCTTTCGAGTCCGACAACCGGTTGCCACGAGCGAACGTGTCGGAGGTCATCCAAGGCCAGCGGGCATGGGGAGCGGGGCTTGGGAATTGATTGGAAAAAACGTAAGAAAAGCTGTCTTTACGTCTTGAAATCAGGGCTCGCCTGAATTTGCCTGTGCGATCACCGAACATAAAACGCCCGGGGCATTTCTGTTCAATTGACCGATGTAACCATCTAGTACATTTTATCTCCACAGGCTGAAACCTCTCGGCCGATGCCAAAAACAATAAGTGGAGTTACCCCATGTCCCCTATCGTTCTGGTGCTCAACGGCCCGAACCTGAACCTGCTTGGCACCCGCGAGCCGGCGACTTATGGTCATGAGACCCTGGCCGATATTTCCGCGCTGTGTGGTCGCGCGGCTGACGAGTTTGGCCTGACCGTAGAGTTTCGCCAGACCAATCATGAAGGCGAGCTGCTCGACTGGATTCACGCGGCGCGCGGTCGTTGCGCCGGGATCGTGATCAACCCGGCGGCGTGGACGCATACGTCGGTAGCGATTCGCGATGCCTTGGTCGCCAGCGAGCTGCCAGTGGTTGAAGTGCATCTGTCCAACGTCCACGCCCGTGAGCCGTTCCGTCATCATTCGTTTGTTTCGGGCATTGCCACGGCGGTGATGTGCGGATTCGGCAGCCATGGTTATCGCTTGGCGCTGGAACATTTCAGTCAGCGGTTGCGGGGGTGAAGGCCATGTCACGTTCCAGAGTGATACTCGCCGGGCTGATCGGCGCCGGGATTCAGGCTTCGCGCACGCCGGCACTGCACGAACACGAGGGCGATGCGCAGGGCCTGCGTTATCTCTACCAACTCATCGACCTCGATCAATTGCGCCTCGACAGCACGGCGCTGCCCGACTTGCTGCAAGCGGCCGAGCGGATGAACTACACCGGTCTCAACATCACTTTTCCATGCAAGCAGGCAATCATCCCGCTGCTCGATGAATTGTCGCCGGAAGCCCGAGGGATCGGCGCAGTGAACACGGTGGTGCTGAAGGATGGCAAGCGTATTGGCCACAACACCGATTGTCTCGGTTTCGCCGAAGGTTTTCGCCGAGGTCTGCCAGACGCTGCCCGCGAACATGTAGTCCAGATGGGTGCTGGCGGCGCCGGCGCGGCGGTGGCCCACGCGCTGCTCAGTGAAGGCGTACGGCAATTGACGATTTTTGATGTCGATCGCGAGCGCGCGGAAAGTCTGGCAAACAATCTGAATCAACATTTTGGCGCCGGTCGCGCGCAAGCCGGGCGGGATTTGCCCGGGGCGCTGGCTCAGGCCGACGGCCTGGTCAACACCACGCCAATGGGCATGGCCAAGCTGCCAGGTACACCGGTGCCGGCGCAGTTGCTGCGCAAGGCAATGTGGGTCGCTGAGATTGTGTATTTCCCGCTGGAAACCGAACTGCTGCGCGACGCCCGGGCTCTGGGTTGCCGCACGCTTGATGGCGGCAACATGGCGGTGTTTCAGGCGGTCAAGGCGTTTGAATTGTTCAGCGACGTGGTGCCGGATGCGCAGCGCATGCTTGAGCACTTTCAGAGCATGAATGGCTGAGCCCTGCCGCCCCCTGTAGGAGTGAGCCTGCTCGCGATAGCGGTGTATCAGCCAATAGATGCATTGGCTGACGGAATGCCATCGCGAGCAGGCTCACTCCTACAGGGTGGGATGTGTCAGGCCTGCAGGTAGCGCAACACCGATTCGCAGATCATCTCGCGGTGGCGCTGCTTGATGGTTTCGTCCGGCAGATCGATCTGGAAGATTTCCCCCAGCGTGTGGCGGTTCGACACGCGATAGAAGCAGAACGAACTGATCAGCAGGTGCACGTCCAGCGCATCGATGCCACGCCGGAACACACCTTCGTCCGCCCCCCGTTGCAGAATCCCGCCCAAGGTGTCGAGGATCGTGTTGTTCAGCGCCTTGATCGCATCGGAACGTTTCACGTACTCGGCGTTGTGGATGTTTTCGATGCTGACGATGCGCACGAAATCGACGTTGCGGTCGTGATGATCGAACGTGAACTCCACCAGTCGGCGGATTGCCAGTTCGGGCGGCAGTTCGTCCAGGTGCAGGCGATTTTCCGTGCTGCGGATATCGCCATACAGCTTCTCCAGCACCTCGACGTACAACTGCTCCTTGCTGCCGAAGTAGTAATAGATCATGCGCTTGGAGGTGTGGATGCGCTCGGCGATCGCGTCGACGCGGGCGCCGGACAAGCCCTGCTGGACGAACTCGACGATCGCCTCCTGCAGGATGTTTTCGCGGGTCTTTTCCGGGTTGTTCTTGCGACTCTTGCGCGGCACTGGGTCGGACTCGACAGCAGCGGCGGAAAGTTCTGAATTCATGGTCATCGCGGGCTCACGGCCATCACTGCACAAGCTGGCGATTATGGGCCGCGCGGGACAGTGAAGGAAGCCGCGCGGCCAGTGTTTAATCCCGCGTTTACGAATTCCCTACAACTTCGCCTGACGCGCCGCGCCGCTGCGGGATTTGGCCATCGCCGCCAGCCTTACGGCAACGTTGGCCGCGCCATAACCGGCGTAACCGTTCTTGCGCTGGATGATCTCGAAAAAGAAGCGCCCTTCGAACGGCTCGGTGTACACATGAAACAGCTCGCCGCCCTGGGCGTCACGGTCGTAGAGCACGTTGTAATAGGCCAGCTCGCTGAGAAACTCATCGTCGAAATCGAAACGCGCGGCGAGATCGTCGTAATAGTTCAGCGGAATGTCCAGCAGCGGCACGCCGGCCTCTTTGGCGCGACTGACCTGGGCAAAGATGTCGTCACAATCGAACGCGATGTGGTGCACACCGGAGCCGCGATAACTCGACAACGCGTGGGAGATCGCAGTGTTGCGGTTCTCGGAAATATTCAGCGGCAGCCGGATCGAACTGTCGCGGCTGCGCAGTGCGCGGCTCTTCACCAGACCGTACGGATCGGGCAGCACCACTTCGTCGTCGGCCTCGAAATCCAGCAGGCTCTTGTAGAACAGCACCCAACTGTCGAGGCTGTCGGCCGGCAGCGCCATGGCCATGTGATCGATTCGCTTGAGGCCGCCGCCGGTCTGTGCGTCCGGCAGCAGATTGAAATCGGTCCCGTAAACGTCGGCGTCCTCGTCGACCAGATAAATCAGACTGCCGTCCGGTGCGCGCACCGCCGCCAGTTCCAGTTCATTCGGCCCGACCAGCCCGCGATAGGGCTGCCCCTTGTAAGCGACCGCGCGGGCCAGCGCACTGGCGCTGTCCCTGACCCGCACAGCCGTGGCGCACAGCGACGGGCCATGGGCTTCGAAGAAGCTGTGGGCGAACGAATAAGGTTCGCAGTTGAGGATCAGATTGATATCGCCCTGACGCAGCAGGCTGACATTCTTGGAGCGATGCTGCCCGGCCTTGGCAAAACCGAGGCGTTGCAGCCAGTGACCGAGCTTCGCCCCGAGCGCTTCGTCGACGGCAAACTCAAGAAACTCAACGCCGTTGTATTCGCTGGCCTGCGGCGTTTCGAAAAGGATGTCGCGGTTGGCCACCGGCGTCGATTCCTGCTCGAGACGCTGACGGGTTTTCTCTTCCAGATAAAGTAGCGAACGCAAACCGTCGGCGGCGTTGGCCCGTGGCGGCGCGGCACGGAAGCCGTCGTTGAAGATTTCCAGCGACAACGGCCCGCTATAGCCGCTCTTGATGATCGGCGCGAGAAAACCCGGCAGATCGAATTCGCCCTGCCCCGGGAAGCAGCGGAAATGCCGGCTCCACTCCAGCACATCCATCTGCAGAATCGGCGCGTCGGCCATTTGCACGAAGAAGATCTTGTCGCCGGGAATATTGGCGATGGCGCTTGGATCGCCCTTCAGCGACAGCGTGTGGAAGCTGTCGAGCAACACGCCGAGGCTCGGGTGATCGGCCTGACGGACGATGTCCCAGACCTGTTGATAAGTGTTGACGTGCCGGCCCCACGCCAGCGCTTCGTAACCTATGCGCAAGCCGCGGGCGCCGGCGCGTTCGGCCAGCAGGCGCAAGTCATCGACGAGAATCTGTTGATCGCCCAGGCTGTCGGCGGAAGCATTGCTGCAGACCAGCACCAGATCGGTGCCGAGTTCCTGCATCAGGTCGAACTTGCGCTCTGCGCGCTCCAGGTTGCGGGCCAGGCGATCACGGCGGCAGCCTTCGAAATCACGGAACGGCTGAAACAGGGTGATGGCGATGCCGAGATCGGCGCACATCTGTTTAACTTCGCGGGGACTGCCGTCGTAGTACAGGAGGTCGTTTTCGAAAATCTCCACGCCGTCGAACCCGGCGGCGGCAATGGCTTCGAGTTTTTCCGGCAGGGTGCCGCTCAAGGAAACGGTGGCAATGGAACGCTGCATGTTTCAACTCCCGGACTGCGCCGCTTTTGTGTAGGAGCTGCCGAAGGCTGCGATCGTTTGATCTTGATTACCTAAACAGCAAAATCAAAAGATCGCAGCCTTCGGCAGCTCCTACGAGGGAATGGTTTTTTATAGTGCGGGAAATTATTGGCTGCATCCCTGCGCGCAGCAATTTAAAGTGTACTACCCGGTTAGTTTTGCGTGCGATTATCGAACACTATGGCGATTTGGCGAATTGACGATTTTTTGTTCACTGCCCAACATCGGTTGCACATCGAGTCCGGCCACTAACCACCGGACAAGGTGTTCGACCGTAAAGAACACCAAATAACAAATCCAAAAACGGGTGGAACACATGATTCCTTCACAGACTTCCCGCATGGCTCCGGCCGTGAGCACTGCCACGTGTGGCATCGGCGACAAGATCCGCGGCGCCATGGCGGTCGGCAAGACCCGCTGGGGCATGCTGGCGCTGGTATTTTTTGCCACCACCCTCAACTACATCGACCGCGCCGCCCTAGGCGTCATGCAGCCGATCCTCGCCAAGGAAATGAGCTGGACGGCGATGGACTACGCCAACATCAACTTCTGGTTCCAGGTCGGCTACGCGATCGGGTTCGTCCTGCAAGGACGATTGATCGACCGGGTCGGCGTCAAGCGCGTGTTCTTCTGCGCCGTGCTGCTCTGGAGCCTCGCCACCGGCGCCCATGGCCTGGCGACTTCGGCAGCCGGCTTCATGGTCTGCCGCTTCATCCTCGGCCTGACTGAAGCCGCCAATTACCCGGCCTGCGTGAAAACCACGCGCCTGTGGTTCCCGGCCGGTGAACGCGCAGTCGCTACCGGCATCTTCAACGCCGGCACCAACGTCGGCGCGATGTTCACGCCGATGCTGCTGCCGCTGATCCTGCATGCGTGGGGCTGGCAGGCGGCGTTCCTGTGCATGGCCGCACTGGGCGGGATCTGGCTGTTGTTCTGGGGCCTGAAATACTTCAACCCGGAAGATCATCCACGGGTAAAACAATCGGAACTCGATTACATCCAGCAGCAAGTCGAACCGGAACAGGCCCGCGTGCCATTCAGCAAGATCCTGCGCATGCGCGGCACCTGGGCCTTCGCCCTCGCCTACTCGCTGACTGCGCCGGTGTTCTGGTTCTATCTGTACTGGCTGCCGCCGTTTCTTAATCAGCAATACAACCTCGGCATCAATGTGACGCAGATGGGTATTCCGCTGATCATCATCTACGTCACGGCTGACTTCGGCAGTGTCGGCGGCGGGATCCTGTCCTCGTTCCTGATCGGTCGCGGAATGAACTCGATCAAGGCGCGGCTGCTGTCGATGTTGCTGTTTGCCTGCTGCATCATCGGCGTGGTCATGGCCGCTGGTTCCGCCAATCTGTGGGTCGCCGTCGCTGCAATCTCCCTGGCCATCGGCGCGCATCAGGCCTGGACCGCGAACATCTGGAGCCTGGTGATGGACTACACGCCCAAGCACATGATGAGCACGGTGTTCGGCTTCGGCGGCATGTGCGCGGCGATCGGCGGGATGTTCATGACCCAGATCGTCGGCCACATCCTCACCGTCACCAACAACAACTACACGGTGCTGTTCACGCTGATTCCGGCGATGTACTTCCTCGCACTGACGTGGATGTACTTCATGGCACCGCGCAAGATTCCGACCGTTAGCGAATAACCTGCCTGTATCGCCCCCCCTGTAGGAGTGAGCCTGCTCGCGATAGCGGTATTTCAATCGACACTTATGTTGACTGATACACCGTCATCGCGAGCAGGCTCACTCCTACAGGGGATTTGCGTTTCTTCAGCGCCGGCTCTGCTGCCACGCCGCCGCCAATCCGCTGCAGCAGATCACCGCAATACCAATCACCGTCAGCCCGCTCGGCGTGTGACTGAACAGCAGCCAGCCCAACAACCCGGCAAAGACGATCTGGCAATAGCCGAACGGCGCCAGCAAGGCTGGTGCTGCGTGACGGAAGGCCTGGGTCAGAAACAGGTGAGCAGTCATCCCGCAGCTGCCCAGCGCCAGCATCAGCGCGGCGTGTGGCAGGCTCGGCACTTGCCAGAAGAACGGCACCAGCGCGCTCATCACCAGGGTATTGCACAGCCCGGCGAAGAAGTTGCTGGTGGTCGGGCTGTCGACTTCGGCGAGCTTGCGCGTCAGCAGTTGGTAGAAGCAGAAAAACAGCGCCGAACAGAACGGCAGCAGGATCGCCGGGGTGAACAGTTCGCCACCCGGGTGGACGATGATCAGCACGCCGATGAAACCGCAGATCACCGCGATCCACTGCCCGCGCGTCACCCGTTCCTTGAGCAGCGGCACCGACAATGCGGTGACCAACACCGGTGCAAGAAAGTTGACCGCCGTGGCTTCCGCCAGCGGGATGTACAACAGCGCCGTGGTGAAAAACAGGCTGGTGCCGAGCAGACACAGGGCACGGGCGAGCTGCCACAACGGTTTTTTGGTGCGCAGCACACGCAAGCCGGATTGCGGCAGAAAAATCCCCGCCATCAACAGGGTGTGCACCACATAGCGCGCCCACACCACCATCACGATGGGATAGAACCCGGACAGGTATTTTGACAAGGCGTCGTGACTGGAAAACAGGAACGTCGCCACGACAATCAGCAGGATCCCCTTGAAGGGCTGGTTGACACCGGAGAGCGGGGTGCTGACGGTCATTGGCAATCTCTGAAAAAAATACCCAGGCGAGCGTTCGCGCTGACGGCAATCGGTGTGGCAATCATAGTCGGCGCAGCTTTCAGCAACCGCACAGGTTGCCATCTTCTTCGCCGGGAAACCGCCGTTGAGCAAAACCGTGAGGCAAGATTCCCGCCACTTCGGCTCTCGGCAAGTCTGCAACATCACAGACTGCTGTCGAAACAGCCGGTTCATGACCTGGCCGGGATAAATTCTTCTCGGGATTGAATTCGCCGCCCCGCCGACCGTCAATAACAAGCCCGCACCACGTGGGCGCGTGTGAATGGACGGACGACCGGACTGGCGCCACACTCACACAGCGGCAACACTCATCACCTGACTCATCACCCGCAATAAAGAGGATTCCCACATGCTATGGAAAAAAGGCCGACGCAGTGACAACGTCGTCGACGCCCGGGGTGATGATGCCGGCGGTGGCGGTGGCATGCGCTTCGGTGGCGGCAAGGGCCTGAGCCTGACGGCCATCGTGCTGATCGTCGGCATCGGCTGGCTCACCGGCCAGGACCCGATGCAGATCCTCGGTCAGTTGACCGGACAGATGGACCAACCGGCACCCACCTCGCAAACCCGCCAGGCACCGCCGGCCAATGATGAACAGGCCGAATTCGTCCGTTCGATCCTCGGCGACACCGAAGACACCTGGGGTCCGATCTTCCAGCAGGCCGGACGCCAATACAAAGACCCGACACTGGTGCTGTTCAGCAATCGGGTGAATTCGGCGTGCGGCATGGCCACTTCTGCCACCGGCCCCTTCTATTGCCCGGCCGACCAGAAGGTCTATCTGGACATGGCCTTCTTCCAGGAAATGTCGCAGCGCTTCAAAGCCGCCGGCGATTTCGCTCAGGCTTACGTGATCGCGCACGAGGTCGGTCACCATGTGCAGACACTGCTGGGCGTGTCGGCGAAGATGCAGACGGCGCGTCAGCAAGGTCGGCAGATGGAAGGCGACGGCGGCCTGCTGGTCCGTCAGGAATTGCAGGCCGACTGCCTCGCGGGCGTCTGGGCGTATAACGCGCAGAAGCGCCTGAACTGGCTGGAACCCGGCGACATCGAAGAAGCCTTGAACGCCGCCAACGCCATCGGCGATGATCGCCTGCAGCAACAGGGTCAGGGCCGCGTGGTGCCGGACTCGTTTACCCACGGTACGTCGGCGCAAAGGGTGCGCTGGTTCAAAACCGGATTCGCGCAAGGCCAGGTAAGCCAGTGCGACACCTTCGCGGCGAAAACCCTGTAAATGCATAAATGGCTTGTGGCGTTACTGTTCATCGCCGGCACCGCGCAAGCGGCCGGCGTCGATGCGATCAGCCCCGGTCGCCTGCAACTCAAGGCCGGGGAAATGGCAGTGGGCATCGGCCCGGCGCCGGAGAAAATCGAGCGCGTACTGATCGTCATTCACGGTCGCTTGCGCAACGCCGAGACCTATCGCAAAAGCGCGCAAAGCGCCGCCGAACTCGCCGGGCAGACCGCGCACACGCTGGTGATCGCCCCGCAATTTCTCAATGAAAGCGACGTCACCCTGTACTCCTTGCCGCCGACGGTGCTGCGCTGGCAGGGCAACGAGTGGATGGGCGGCGGCTTGTCCACCGGGCCGAATCCGCTGAGTTCCTATGCCGCGCTGGATGAAATCGTCGCGCGGGTCAGCGACCGCAAACAGTTTCCGGACGTAAAGCAGATCGTGATCTTCGGCCACTCCGGCGGTGGTCAGGTGGTGCAACGCTACGCCTTGCTGGCCAAGGATCAGCCAGCGCTCAAGGCCAACAGCATTCGCTTGCGCTTTGTAGTCGCCAATCCTTCTTCCTATGCGTACTTCAACGAGCAGCGGCCGGTGGCGTTCGATCACGCGCAATGCCCGGGTTTCAATCGCTGGAAATATGGACTGGCGGACATGCCGGTGTATGCCGGCGGGCAAACGCCGTTGCAGGTCGAGAGCAGTTACGTCAAACGCGAGGTGATCTATCTGCTCGGCCAGCAGGATGTCGACCCGGACCATCCGGCGCTGGACAAGAGCTGCGCAGCCGAGGCGCAAGGGGCTTACCGCTTGATGCGCGGCAAGCTGTATTTCGGCTATCTGCTGCGCCGCCATCCTGAGGGGATCAATCAGCGGCTGGTGGAAGTGCCCGGGGTCGGGCATGACGGGGATGGCATGCTGACGTCGGCGGAGGGGCAGAAGGCTTTGTTTGATCAGTGAGTTGTCTGCTGAATCAACCGGCCTGCTCGCGAAGGCGTCCGATCAGACAACCTGGTTTTCAGGCTGACAGCATCCGCCGCAACTCAACACAATCCTGTGCATGCCAATCGGTCAATTCCGGCCACGGGTTATCCGGCAGATTCACCAACACCGTCCGCGCCCCCGCCGCGCGACCGCAATCCAGATCGAAACGGTAATCGCCGACCATCACCATGTCACTCGCTGGCACCTGCCAGGCCTCGGCCAGTTTCAGCAAACCGCCGGGATGCGGCTTTGGCGGTGCTTCGTCGCGCCCCAACACATCCTCGACCGCGAAACAGTCAGCCAGACCGATCGCCTCCAGCGTCACGTGCGCCAGCTCCCGCGCATTGCGCGTGAGAATGCCGAGGCGATAACCCCGCGCATGCAGGTCACGCACCAGCTCCACCGCGCCGGTGGCCGGGGTCGAGCCCAATGCCAGATCGCGTTCATGCTCGAGCAACCAGGCATGTTTGGCCGCTGCTTCATCCGCCGGCAAGGCGGCGAGATGGCTGAGGATGTCGTCCTCCGGCGGAATCGCCAGCGCCACGCGAATCGCCGCGAAATCATGCACGGCCACGGTCAGCGTGCCGTCCATGTCGAACACCCAATGGCGAACCTCGGACAGGCTCATGCCCAGTCCTTGCGGTGGCGGATCAGGCCTTCCTGAGTCACCGAAGCGACCAGTTGCCCGGCACGGTTGAATACGCTGCCACGGGAAAAACCGCGGGAATTGCCGGCCCATGGGCTGTCCATCGCGTAGAGCAACCAGTCATCGGCACGCAGGTCATTGTGGAACCACAGCGCGTGATCGAGGCTGGCCACCTGCATGTCTTTCTGCCAGACCGATTTGCCGTGGGGCAGCATCGAAGTGGTCAGCAGGCCGAAGTCCGAGGCGTAGGCCAGCAGATATTTGTGCAGCGCCGGGATGTCGGCCAGAGCGCCGTCAGCGCGGAACCACACGTACTTCACCGGATCGGCCGGTTGCGGGTTGTACGGATCTTTTTCGGTGACCGGGCGTACTTCGATCGGTTTCGGGCACAGCAGTTTTTCGCGCATGTGCTCGGGGATCAGGTGCGCACGCTGCTGGGTCAGTTCCAGTTCCGACGGCAGGTTTTCCGGGCCGACCACCACGGGCATCTGGCCCTGATGCTCGAAGCCTTGCTCGTCGTACTGAAACGAAGCGCTGCACGTGAAGATCGGGTGGCCCTTCTGGATCGCCGTGACCCGGCGGGTGCTGAAGCTGCCGCCATCACGGACGCGATCAACCGAATACACCACCGGCAACTTGGCATCGCCCGGGCGCAGGAAATAACCGTGCAGCGAATGCACGTGGCGCGCCTCTTCCACCGTCTGACTGGCCGCCGACAGCGACTGTCCGAGCACCTGACCGCCGAACAACTGGCGGAACCCCAGATCCTGGCTGCGGCCACGGAACAGGTTTTCTTCGATCGGCTCCAGGGTCAGCAGATCGACCAGATCTTCCAGCACTTGGCTCATTCAGACTCTCCTCACACAACGCAATGGCCGCGCAGTCTTGGCTGCGACGGACGATTCAGGTTCTGGCACGGGCCAATACAATGGCGGCCATTGTAAACGTCCGGGTCGGCTTATTCATGCAAGGTTTGCAGCCATTGTTCGCGGCTGATGCGATACAGGACATGTCGGCGCAACGGGTGATCGGGCGCAAGCCTGGGGTGATCGAAATCGTCCTGCGGGTCGTGATGCATGCCGATCGCCTGCATGACCTTTTCCGATTGGGCATTCTGCTCGGCGGTGAACGAGACGATTTCCTCCAGTTTCAAGCGGTCGAAGCCGGCGCGCAGCGCAGTCCACGCCGCTTCACTGGCGTAGCCCAGGCCCCAATGCTCCTTGGCCAGACGCCAGCCGATCTCCACCGCCGGGGTGAACGGCGCATCGAAGCCGACCACGCCGAGCCCGGTGAAACCGATGAATTCGCCCGTGTCCTTGCGCTCCAGCGCCCACAGGCCAAAGCCATGCTCGGCGAAATGCCCGCGCACGCGGCCGATCAGCGCGGCACTTTCCAGCCGGGTCAATGGCGCCGGAAAATAGCGCATCACCTGCGGATCGGCGCACATCGCGGCGAATGCCGGCAAATCCTCGTCCTGCCACTGACGCATCAACAAGCGCGCGCTTTGCAGCTCCAGTATCGGCTCCATCGTCCCCTCCATTTCCATGCCGTTGAGTCTACATCGCTGGTAGGATCGCTCACTTGTTCCCAGGTTCTGCGCGAAACAAGCCATGCCCTTGCCGTTGATCTATCACGAAGACTACAGCCCCGAGTTCCCGGCGGATCACCGCTTCCCCATGGACAAGTTTCGTCTGTTGCGCGATCACCTGGTCGATAGCGGCCTGACCCGCGACGCCGACCTGCTGCGCCCGCAGATCTGCCCCAACGACATCCTCGCCCTCGCCCATGACCGCAGCTATATCGAACGCTACATGAGCGGCGAGTTGTCCCGCGAAGACCAACGGCGCCTCGGCCTGCCGTGGAACGAAGCGCTGGCGCGGCGCACCGTGCGTGCGGTGGGCGGTTCGATCCTCGCGGCAGAGAAAGCCCTTGAGCATGGCCTGGCCTGTCATCTGGCCGGCGGCACCCATCACGCCCATTACGATTACCCGGCTGGGTTCTGCATCTTCAATGACCTGGCAATCATCAGTCAGTACCTGTTGCAGAGCGGCCGGGTCAATCGCGTGCTGATCTTCGACTGCGATGTGCATCAGGGCGACGGCACCGCGCGGATTCTGCACGACACGCCGGAGGCGGTTACCGTTTCCCTGCACTGCGAGAAGAATTTTCCCGCACGCAAGGCCGACAGCGACTGGGACATTCCGCTGCCCAAGGGCATGGGCGATGCCGATTATCTGCAGGTGGTCGATGACACACTCAACTACCTGCTGCCGCTGTATCAACCGGATCTGGTGCTCTACGACGCCGGCGTCGATGTGCACAAGGACGATGCCCTCGGTTATCTGCAACTGACCGACGAGGGCGTTGCCGCGCGCGATGAACGGGTGATGCGGCATTGCCTGGGCCGGGACATTCCGGTGGTCGGTGTGATCGGCGGTGGCTACAGCAAGGACCGCCACGCCCTCGCACGCCGCCACGGCATCCTCCATCACAGCGCGCAACGGGTCTGGGATTCACACGGCTGTCACTGAAACAGGCTGCGTGACCCACAATCGCTGTGGAACTGCCTGTGGATAACCCGTAGCAGCTGCCGAAGGCTGCGATCTTTTGATCTTGCTGCAAAATCCACAGCAAAGATCGCAGCCTGCGGCAGCTCCTACAGAGGACTCGGCTGTTAGAATGCGCGCCTTGTCCCGCCATACCGCAGCGCACGCCCATGACCCAGAATTCCGTCCCCGCCAACACCCACGTCGCCATCATCGGCGGTGGCCCCGCCGGCCTGATGGCCGCTGAAGTGCTGAGCCAGGCCGGAGCCCGTGTCGATCTATATGACGGCATGCCTTCGGTGGGGCGCAAATTCCTGCTGGCCGGGGTCGGCGGCATGAACATCACCCACTCCGAAGCCTACCCGGCGTTCCTCGCGCGCTACGCCGAACGCGCGCCGCAAATCGCCCCGCTGCTGCGCGCATTCGATGCCGACGCGCTGTGCCGGTGGATTCACGAATTGGGTATCGAAACCTTCATTGGCAGTTCCGGCCGCGTATTCCCCACCGACATGAAAGCCGCGCCGCTGTTGCGCGCCTGGCTCAAACGCCTGCGCGACAGCGGCGTGGTTATCCACACCCGCCATCGCTGGCTCGGCTGGGACGCCAACGGCGCGCTGCGCATCGCCAGCCCGGAAGGTGAAGTCAGCGTAAACCCCGACGCCACCCTGCTCGCCCTCGGCGGCGGCAGCTGGTCGCGCCTGGGTTCGGATGGCGCGTGGATGTTGCCGCTGGAGCAACGGGGCGTGGATCTGGCGCCGCTGCAGCCGAGCAACTGTGGCTTCGAGGTCCAGGCCTGGAGCGATCTGATGGTGAGCAAATTCGCCGGCGCGCCGCTGAAAAACATCGCCATCGGCTTGAACGACGATATCCCGCGTCTAGGCGAATGCGTGATCACCGCGACCGGGATTGAAGGCAGCCTGATCTATGCGCTGTCGGCGCCGATTCGCGAGGCAATCAATCGCTACGGCGCGGCGGTTATTCACATCGACCTGCTGCCCGGCCGCCCTGTGGATAAATTGCAGGCGGCGCTGAGCAAACCCCGCGGCTCGCGCTCAATGGCCAAGCATCTGCACAGTCAGGTCGGGGTTGATGGGGTAAAAGCCGCGTTGTTGCGCGAGCTGACCGATGCCGAGACATTCGCCGATCCGGCGCTCTTGGCGCGAGCGATCAAGGCGTTGCCACTGACCCTGGTGAAAACCCGGCCGCTGGACGAGGCGATCAGCAGCGCCGGTGGCGTCAGGTTCGAAGCGATGGATGAGCGCTTGATGCTCAAAGCGTTGCCGGGGGTTTTCTGCGCAGGGGAAATGCTTGATTGGGAAGCACCGACCGGAGGGTATTTGTTGACCGGGTGTTTTGCCAGCGGACGGGCGGCGGGTTTTGGGATGTTGGAGTGGTTACGGCGGGGGAACTGAGTCGCCCCTGCCCCTCACCCCAGCCCTCTCCCCGGAGCCGATCGAGGTGAAGCATCCCCAATCAGTCCCCTCTCCCTTTGGGAGAGGGTTAGGGTGAGGGGCTTTTGATTTTTGATCTCAAGGCTTGCGCTTGCGCGGCCCGGTATTGAACACCGGCACCTTGCGCACTGGCTTGATCGATGGCTCCGGGGCCGAGGTCTCACCGCTGTCGACCCACTTGCCCAGATTGCGCTTGCCGCCACCGCCCGACACTTTCGGCTTCTTCGGTTTTTTCGGCTTCTTGATCACCTGACCGCTGGCATCGGTATCCGGCACGCGGTGCTCAGGTTCGAAATCCGGTTCGTTCTGGCGCTTCAGAGTCTGGCGCGTGAGCATTTCGATCGCCGAGAGCATGTTCACTTCATCGGCACACACCAGCGAGATCGCCTCACCGGTGGCACCCGCGCGGCCAGTGCGGCCGATGCGGTGAATGTAGTCCTCGGCGACGATCGGCAGATCGAAGTTGACCACCAGCGGCAGATCTTCGATGTCCAGGCCCCGGGCGGCCACGTCGGTCGCCACCAGAATCTGCACTTCACTGAGTTTGAAACGGTCCAGTGCGCGCTGGCGGGTAGCCTGCGGTTTGTCGCCATGGATGCCGTCAGCGTTCACGCCCAAACCTTGAAGTTTCTCCACCAGCGCATCGACGCCGTTACGGGTCTTGGCGAACACCAGCACCTGCTTCCACTTGTTCTTGCGCATCAGGTGCACGAACAGCTCGGCCTTGCGCTTCTTGTCCACTGTCACGACCCACTGCTTGACCGTGTTGGCGGCGACATTGCGCGGACTGACTTCGACGCTCAGCGGATCGTTGAGCATCTGTCCGGCGAGCAGGCGGATGTCATCGGAGAAGGTTGCGGAAAACAGCAGCGTCTGGCGCTTTTTCGGCAGCATGCGGTAGATATTCGCCAGTTCTTCGGAGAAGCCCAGATCGAGCATGCGATCGGCTTCATCCAGCACCAGCGTTTGCAGCTGATCCAGTTTCAGCGCGTTCTGACGGAACAGGTCGATCAAGCGACCGGGCGTCGCCACCAGCACATCGACGCCGCCGCGCAGCTTCATCATCTGTGGGTTGATGCTGACACCGCCGTACACCGCATAAGTGCGCAGCGGCAGGTTTTCCGCGTATTGGCGCACGGCTTCGTGGACCTGTTCGGCCAGCTCGCGGGTCGGCACCAGAATCAGCGCACGCGCCGAGTTGGCGTTGACTTTCGGCCCTTGCATGGCCAGCAACTGCAGCAGCGGCAAGGCGAAACCGGCAGTTTTGCCGGTGCCGGTCTGGGCCGCTGCCATCAGGTCGCGACCGGCCAGCACCGCAGGAATGGCTTGCGCCTGCACCGGCGTCGGGGTCTGGTAGCCGAGCGTCTCGAGGGAGCGCAGCAAGGGTTCGATCAGGCCAAGGGAGGCGAAAGTCATGGGAATACCGTAGGAAAAAATCACGCGGGGATGCAATGCCGCGCAGTTTACCCTAATTCGTACGCGCTTCCGTCGGAACGGCTTTCGCCTCTTCCACCGGTGGCTGCGCCGGCCGGCGCCACTGCGGCAGGCTGATCAGCAGTACGGCGCTGATGATCACCAGCATCGCCAACGCCTCTTCGATGCCGATGGTCTCGCCGACAAACACCACGCCGAGCAACACCGCCACTGCCGGGTTGACGTAGGCATAACTGGTCGCTGCCGCTGGGCGTACGTGTTTGAGCAGATACATGTAGGAATTGAAGGCGATGATCGAGCCGAAGAAAATCAGATAGGCCAGCGCCAGCCAACCCTCGAGCGGCGGCATCGCTTGCAGGTGCTCGCCGCTCAGCGCGCTGCCGATCAGCAAGACCACGCCGCCAATCAGCATTTCCACAGCACTGGCCATCGCCCCTGCGGGCAGCGGCAGATGCTTGCTCCACACAGAACCGAACGCCCAGCTCGCCGCCGCGAAGATCAGCAACACCGCGCCGAGCGGACTCGATTGCAGGTTGGAACCCATGTTGAGCATGGCGATGCCAATGATCCCCAGCGCCACACCGGCCCATTCCAGCCGCGTATTACGCGCGCCCCAGAAATAGCCGAACAGCAAGGTAAACAGTGGCACCGTCGCCACCGCCAGCGCGGCGACACCCGAGGCCACACCGGTGTGCTCGGCGACGCTGACCGCGCCGTTACCGAAACTGAGCAGCAGAATGCCGACCAGCCCCGCCGCTTTCCACTGCGCCCAGCTCGGCGCCGGAGCCCCGCGCCAGCGCAGCCACGCGTACATCAAGCTGCCGGCAATGACGAAACGCACCCCGGCCAGCAACAGCGGCGGCCAGTATTCGACACCGATGCGGATCACCAGATAGGTCGATCCCCAAATCACATACAACGCAAAAAACGCAGCGATCAACGGCAGGGAAAAACGGCGCAAGGCAGGCATGGGCAGCTCGACAGTCAGATTTCTGTGGACTGGTTATTCTAGAAAGGCCGCCGCGCGAAAATAAGCTACAAAACCTGTTTATCGCGCCGGTACACTTTTGAATGAAGGCAGCTGAGACCAATAAGGTCCTTGTGGGAGCGAGCCTGCTCGCGATGGCGGTGTGTCTGTCAATATCTCCATCGACTGATGCTCCGTCATCGCGAGCAGGCTCACTCCTACAAGGGTTCTGTGTTGGGCCAGGGATCAGCGATAGCGCTGCAAATGCTCGCCCACTTTCGCCGCAGGGACTTTCTGCAACTTGCACAGCAGGTCGTGATTCAACTCGCGCACCCCATGCTTGCCCCGCAACTCATCAGCCAGATGCGCCATCAGGTTCGCCGCCATCTCCGCATCGGCCATGGCCCGGTGAGCCTGGCCGGTGTGCGGCAGGCGCGCGAACGTGGTGAGCGTGCCGAGCTTGTGATTCGGCGCCGCCGGCATCAGCCGCCGCGCCAACAGCAGCGAACAGGCGAAGTTCTGCAAGCGCGTGCGTTTGATCCGCCCCAGTTCGAAATCCCAGAACTTCTGGTCGAACGAGGCGTTGTGTGCCAGCAGCGGCGTGCAGCCGACGAATTCGTTGACCTCTTCCATCACCCGCTCGGCGGGCGGGGCGGTGCGCAGCATGGCGTTGCTGATGCCGGTCAGTTGCTCGATGAACGCGGGGACGCGCACGCCGGCGTTCATCAGGCTCTGGTAACGCTCGACAATGCGGCCGTTTTCCAGCATGACCACGGCAATTTCCGTAGCGCGGCAGCTGCTGTTCGGCGACAGACCGGTGGTTTCAAAGTCGATGACTGCAATGCGTTCCAAACCGGGGTGTACTCCGTTCAAATCAATGGTTCAGCTCAGTTCTTCAACAGCAGCGCGCCTTCGATCGGCACGTAGCGGCTGGCGGCGCGGATCAGCGAGTTGGCGGTCAGGCCAGGAACGCCGTAGGCCACCGCTTGCACGCCGTGTTTGTTGATGATGCGTTCGAGCAGCATGTCGAAATCGCCGTCACCGGAGGCCAGCACCACTTCGTCGACATGGTCGGCGGCGTCCATGATGTCCAGCGTAATGCCCACGTCCCAGTCGCCCTTGGCCGAGCCGTCGCTGCGCTGGATGTAGGGCTTGAGCTTCACGGTGAAACCGAGGTTGCGCAGGATCTGCTGGAACTGCTGCTGCTTGCTGTCGCCTCGGTCGATCGCGTAGGCGTAGGCCTCGACGATTTGCCCGTTCTTGCTGATGTCCGCCCACAGTGCGGCGTAGTTGAAGTGGCAACCATAGGCCTGACGCACGGTGTAGTAGAGGTTCTGCACATCGGCGAACACTGCGATTTTTTTCACCGGAGTTCCTGTGAGCGCGCAAGCGCACGAAGCGGGGTCAGGCGTTCTGGCCCGAAAAAGGCGCCCAGTATGCCAGTAAATAGCAGTGTGGCGAGGGAGCTTGCTCCCGCTGGACTGCGCAGCAGGCCCCTCTTTTCAAAGGAAAGGGCCGCTAGGCGCCCCGGCGGGAGCACGCTCCCTCGCCACCCGGGTCGATGCTGACCGTTGGTCAGACGAAGGAGTCGTCGTCATCGAAGAACGATGAATTGTCATCGCTGTAATCGGCGTCGCTGAAACCGTTCTGGTCATTGCCGGAAAAGCCATTGTCCGCCACGCGCTGATCATCGCCCCAGCCACTGTTGCTCTGGTCGGCGACCTGCGCCGGTTCTTCCTTGATGATCTCGACGATTTCTTCCGGTTGCTGGTTGTGGTGGAACAGGCTGCTGATGCCCTGCGCCAGCATTACACCGCCGGCCACGCCCGCGGCGGTTTTCAGCGCGCCGCCGAGGAAGCTGTTGGCCGCCGGCGGGGCTGCCTGCTGCCCATAGCTGGGCGGCGCGTTGGCGAAGTTCTGTTGTGGAGCCGGCGCCTGGTAGCTCTGCTGCGGCGCCGGTTCGCGCCAGCCGCCGTTGGACGAGGGTGCTGCGCTCTGGCTCGGCGCCGGACGCGAACTGCCGCCGCCAAAAATACTCGACAGAAACCCGCCGCCGCCGCTCGCTGCCGGAGCGCCGCTCTGCGCCTTGGCCGATTGCAACTCGGCCTGCAGACGCTGGACCTGCTGGGTCAGCTGTTTGTTCTGCTCATCGAGGCTTTTCAGCGCGGCCTCTTGCACCAGAATCGCCTGGGTCATGAAATAGCCTGCCGCCGGTTGGCGTGTCAGGTGTTCCTTGATCCGCGCCTCGGCCTGGGCGTCGCGCGGGGCCGCCTCCGTTTCGGCCTGTTGCAGCCGGGAAAACAGTCCATCGATCAGGGTTTGCTCTTCGCTGTTCATGGCGACCTCGTAGATTGCCGGTAATAACGTGCCCACGCCCACTCCGGGTGTGGTGCTCTCCTGTAATGGAGACAGTGACAAAACGTTTCAATGGCCTTTACCGAATGTTTACGTTTGTGTCGGCCCGCGTTGCATCGGTTAAAGTGAGCCACTGTTTTCGACCTGCGATACCGACTGATGAATGCCCTCGAAGTACTGCGCGACTCTTTGTATTTTTTCAAACGCCATCTGGGCAGCATCGTGCAGTTGTGCCTGCCGCTGGTGATTGTCGAAGCCTTCCTGCAGCAGGCGGTCGATCACGCCACCGGGCCGGACACCTTTGCCGGGGTCAGCATCATCGTCGGCCTCCTGGTATATCCGCTGTACACCGCCGCGCTGATTCTGTTTCTCGATGCACGCAGCCGTGGCGAGTCGCCGCGCAATCGCGACCTGCTGGCGATGGCTGCAACCCTGTGGCCGCGCTTCGCCGTGCTGACCGCGCTCAATACCCTGCTGATTCTGCTCGGCCTGTCGCTGTACTTCCTCCCGGGCCTGATGCTGATGGTCATGCTCGCCTTCGCCGAATACCTGCTGGTGCTGCGTGGCCTCGGGCCGTTGCAGGCGATGAAGGAAAGTCTGCGTCTGACCCGCGGGCATTTCTGGCGCATCCTGCTGTGCATTCTCTGTGTGATGACGCCGCTGTGGCTGCTCAAGGGCGCGACGCTGGCGGTCTACCCCGAGCCGCAGAATCCGCTGATCGCCGGGCTGATCGACAGCGCCCACAGCTTCCTGCAACTGTTCACCAGCGTCGTGCTGTTCCGCCTGTTCATGCTGATCAGCGAATTGCCTGACAAACGTAACGGAGCAGTCTGACCGCGCCGTGCTTGGGCTTCGCCGCTGCCGTCAGGTATGCTCGGAGCCACTTTCTGTAACGCTATAAGCCGAGCCATGACCCGTCTGCTGCGCTACACCCTGTTGCTCGTCATCCTCGCCGTCGTCCTGTTCGGCGTGCTGCTGTTCAGCCTGACCTGGCGCCCGGACGCCCGCGAAACCCTGCCGGTCAATTGCAGCACCACGGCGCCGACGCTGGTGCCCGGGCAAGCGTTGAAAGTCATGACCTGGAACGTGCAGTTCCTCGCCGGCAAGCGCTACGTGTTCTGGAATGATCTCGCGCAGGGCGACGACGACGCGCCGACGCTGGAAGACATGGCCTTCAGTCTCGACGAAGTGGCGCGGGTGATCCGCGACGAACACCCCGATGTGGTGCTGTTGCAGGAACTCGATGACGGTGCCAAGGCCAGCGATTACCAGAATCAGCTCAAGCTGTTGCAGGAACGCGTCGCCGACCTGTATCCGTGCAGTGCCAGCGCCTTCGACTGGAAAGCCGATTTCGTCCCCGAGCCCCATATCTACGGCAGCGTAGGCCGCCAGTTGGCGACGTTGAGTCGCTATCGCATCGAACACGCCGAGCGCCTGCAACTGCCGGTCGCCCCGAGCAACTTCATCAGCCGTCAGTTCCAGCCCAAAGACGCCTTGCTGGCAGTCAAACTGCCGCTCAGCGATGGCGGACAACTGACCGTGTTCAACACCCATCTGCAGCGCGCCAGCCAGCCGGACGGCAACTTGCAGGCGCAGGTGGCCGCCGTGGCCAAGGTGCTCGACAAATACGAAAGCCAAGGCCTGCCCTGGCTGATCGGTGGCGATTTCAATCTGCTGCCGCTGGGCCAGTACCGGCGCCTGCCCGTCGAGCGCCGCACGCCCTACTCCGCCGACAGCGAACTGCACTTGCTGTGGGACAAGTACCCGATGATCCCGACCAACAACGAAGCCGGCGGCATCGACCGGGCCAGATGGCTCACCCATTACCCCAACGACCCCGGCCTCAACGGCCCGGATCGCACGGTCGATTATCTGTTCTACAGCCCCAGACTCAAGCGCGTGGAAGCGCAAGTACGGCAGGACGATACCCTGCGCATCTCCGACCACTTACCCGTGATTGCGCGGTTCCTGCTGCCAGCGGCGCCCTAGCTCAATCGGTAGTCCACGGCCCGACCGCGCCGAATTCAAGACATGGAAAAGCATGAAGATTTTATTGGTATGCAAGGACATCGGTGGCTACGCACGCAAACTCGCGGAGCACTTGAGTATCGCCGACCAGGTTTGCTTCATCGACACTGCTGCGCTGGCGAAACCCTTCGACCGCGCACCGAAGATCTTGCGGCGCCCGCTCAACCGCTGGGCGCAGTTGCGCCAGTTCAGCAAGGCCGTGGCGGCTGGGGGGCGCTTCGACGTTGCCCTGATCATCAACCCGGCGCAAATCGAGCCGAAGCAACTGACGACAGCGCTGAGCGCAAGCGAACGCAGGATTGCCTACCTCTACGACAGTTTCAGTCGCTGGCCCATGAGCCGTGAGGCGCTAGCCGTGTACGACGAGGTGTTTTCGTTCGACCCGGAGAATGCCGAGCAATACGGTCTGAAAAAACTGCACAATTTTATTTACGACGACTATGTCGCCGATGGCGATCCCGGCGAATATTCAGCTTTTGTGGTGATGGCGGGGAAAGATCGAGTGCCCGCGCTGGAAGGTCTGGCCAAAGCATTCGATCAATTGGGTGTGACCGATTACAAATTTCTGGTGCAGTGCAAACCGATTCCCGGTGCGCATCCGGGAATCACCTTTTTCGAGCAGCGTATGTCACTCGAATCGGTTGGCGAACTGGTGAAGCGTTCGCGGATCATTCTCGACATTTCCAAGCCCGGCCAGGCCGGTTTGAGCTTCCGCTTTTTCGAAGCCATGGCCGCGCGCAAGAAAGTCATTACTACCAACAGGCACGTGCTGGATTACGACTTCTATAACCCGGTGAACATACTGGTGATCGACGAAGCCGACCCGGTCATTCCGGCTTCGTTCGTCTCTGCCCCATACGCCGACATCCCCGCGCCGATCTATCGCAAATACACTTTGCAGGGCTGGACCGAGACTGTGTTCGCATCGAGATAGTCTGCGGTCGGCTCAGAACCCCGGCGGAACATAGCCCGGAACGTAGCGGACGTTGGCGCACTTGCCGTGCAGTATTCGCCCGTCTTCGATCAGGAACTGGGCGATCTTCTTCTGCTGATTGATCTTCGCCTGCAACTTGCAGGTAGAACTATGACCGACCTGTTGGTAGTGCTCGGTGTACACCATGCCGTTGCCGGTATGGTTCATTGAAGTGCCGGCCGCTTCGGTGGTGGTCCAGCTCGCGGACTTGTACCAGGTCAGCACAGCCAAAGGTTCGCCGTTAGCGCCGATTTCCTTTTTCATCGAATCGGGAGTGCCGAACAGGTCCAGTGCTTCCTGAAGATCGCGGCCTTCCCAGCGGTTCTGCGCAATGGTGGAACAGCCGCTCAACAGCAACCCCGCCAACAGGGTTGCCAACCATAAACGTGTGTAAGTCATTTGACGCCCCGGCTTATTTCTTGAGTTCGAGCAGACTGTCGATGTTGTCCATCATCTGGCTCTTTTGCTGAATCGGCGCGAGCTTGAAGAACATCTGCTGCAGCATTTCGATCATCTGCAGGTATTCCATCTTGCCCACGGCGGCCATGTCGTTTTTCGCGCGACTGCCCGGCGCGCAGGCAAACTTCAGCGCCTGCTGGACCCAGAACTCTTTCGGGGTCTGCCATTGGTTGGCAACTTTCAGATGACGCATGGTGTAAGCGAGACGCTCGATGGACTGGCCATTGATAAACCGAACCTTGCCGGTAGAGCACTGGGCTTCGAGGTTGTAGACGTCGATCATCGGTTTGCCGGGCTCTTCATAAACCAGGGTCACCGCGACCATGGTCGCGCCTTTGGTTTTCTGCGAAGGCACCACCGACGTCGCGTCCGCTACGTACATGATGTTTTTTTGGGGCACGCCGTTGCCGTAGATAATCCACCAGTCGCCAATCGGATTGGGCTCCTCGGCCATGGCCGAACTGGAGGCGGCCAATAGCGCAGCCGACAAGAAGATCAACTTCTTGAACTTGAAGAAAGAGGTCATGGGCAGTTCCGTTCCTTGGGCACAAGTTGCAGGCAGCAACACTTGTTATTGTTCAGGCCGCGATTTTGGGAGCCTGAACTAACGAGGGCAATTAGCACGGATGGGCTAATGGCGCGCTGCCATTGCAGGTCAGGTGCCCCGTGGTTTTGCCCGTGCGGTGGCTTCGGCGACCAAGGGATCATCCGGCCAATAGTGCTTCGGATAACGTCCCTTCAGATCCTTCTTCACCTCGGCATAGGTGCTGCGCCAGAAGTTGGCCAGATCCTGAGTGACCTGCACCGGGCGCCGCGCTGGCGAGAGCAGATGCAGCTTGACCACTTGCCGGCCGCCGGCAATCCGTGGCGTATCAGCCAAGCCGAACAGCTCTTGCAGACGTACCGCGAGAATCGGTGGCTGTTCGCTGTAATCCAGTCGAATCGATGAGCCCGACGGCACGCTCAAATGATGCGGTGCCAGTTCGTCGAGCTTCTGTGGCAGCGGCCACGGCAGCAGGTTGCGCACGATGCTCGAGAGATCGAGGTTGGCGAAATGGCTGAGCCGCGAGACCTTGCCCAGATACGGCATCAACCAGTCTTCCAGCGAATCGAGCAGCGCCGCATCGCTGACATCCGGCCACTGGCTCTCGTCCTGAGTGCTCAGATCGAGCTGGCGCAACAGCGCCACCCGCGCCTGCCACTGGCGCAGTTCCGGCGTCCACGGCAGCAACTCCAGCCCCTTGCGCCGGACCAGATTGACCAGGGCCTGACTGCGTGCGTTTTCATCAAGACCGGTCAACGGTTCACGGCTGAGAATCAGCTCGCCGACCTTGCGCTGACGCTCGGCGCGCAGCACGCCTTCGCGCTCATCCCAATCCAGTTGATCGACACTGCGCACTTGTTCGGCGAGCACCGAATCGAACAGTGCCGAATCGAAATCCGCCGCCAGATAAATGCGTTCTTCGCGCTGGCCCTGACGGCTGCCGAGGTCGGCAATGACGATCCACTCGTGCTTCATCAGGCTGTCGGCCTCGGCGAACAGCGCGGCGCGACCGTTGGCCAAACGGTATTCGGCACCGCCGGCACGCCGTTGCTGAGCGACGCGATCCGGGTAGGCCAGCGCCAGCAGTGCGCCGAGCCAGCGCGGATGCTCGGGCTCGTTTACCGGTTCGCTCGGCTTGCCACGCAGGTAGCCGCGATACTGCCGGGCCAGTTGCCGGGCGCGTTGCACCCCGCCCTGCGCACCTCGACCGGCGCGCTCTTCGCCGGAAAGCAGGACCAATCGGCTGTGCAAATCCGCACCTGCGCCGCGCAGGATATCGCGCTCGCCGAGCAGTGCCGCCACATCGCAGGCCATCGCCGCCAGGCCCAGCGCCTGACCGCGCAACAACAAGTGCGCGATGCGTGGATGCGCCGGCAGTTCAGCCATGGCCTGGCCGTGGGCCGTCAGCGTGTCGCCGTGCAAGGCGCCAAGACGTTGCAGCAGATCCTGCGCCTGGGCATACGCGGCGGCAGGCGGCACGTCGAGCCAGACCAGTTCGCTCGGCGTGACGCCCCAGCGCCCCAGTTGCAAAGCGAGGCTGGCCAGATCCGCCGAGAGAATTTCCGCGCTGCCATAAGCCGCGAATTGTTCGTGCTGATCCTGCGACCACAGGCGATAACACACGCCCGGCTCCAAACGCCCGGCGCGGCCGGCACGCTGGGTGGCGCTGGCCTTGGAGATTCGTTGCGTGTCGAGACGGGTCATGCCGCTGCCCGGGTCGAAACGCGGCACCCGCGCCAGCCCGGCATCGATGACCACGCGCACGCCGTTGATGGTCAGGCTGGTCTCGGCGATGTTGGTCGCCAGCACCACTTTGCGCTGACCGGACGGCGCCGGATCGATCGCCGCGCGTTGCGCATTGAGGTCGAGTTCGCCGTGCAACGGGCACAGCAAGACGTCTATGCGCTCGCCAATGGCGTCGGCCAATTGCTGATGCACACGACGGATCTCTGCTTGCCCGGGCAGGAACACCAACAGGCTGCCGGCCTCGTCGTGCAGCGCCTCAAGCACGGTTTGCGTGACGCGCTGATCGATGTATTCACCCGGCTGAAACGGCCGGCCCCAGCGCATCGTCACCGGATACATCCTGCCTTCGCTGCGCAGAATCGGCGCGTCATCGAGCAACCCGGCCAAACGCTCGCCTTCGAGGGTGGCCGACATCAGCAGAATCTTCAGCGGCTGTTCAGCGCGAAACAGCTCGCGACCGTTCAGACTGAGGGCCAGCGCCAGATCGGCGTCGAGACTGCGTTCATGAAATTCGTCGAAGATCAGCAGGCCCACGCCGTCCAGCGCCGGGTCGTCCTGCAAGCGCCGGGTGAGGATGCCTTCGGTGACTACCTCGATACGCGTCTTCGGGCCGACCTTGCTGTCGAGGCGGATGCGATAACCGACGGTTTCACCGACCTGTTCGCCGAGCTCGCTGGCCAAACGCTCCGCCGCCGCCCGCGCAGCCAGACGCCGAGGCTCAAGCATGACGATGGTCTGCCCGGCCAGCCAGGCTTCATTGAGCAAGGCCAAGGGCACGCGGGTGGTTTTACCGGCGCCGGGCGGTGCTTCGAGCACGGCTTCGTGGCGAGACGCGAGGGCTTCACGCAGGGCGGGTAAAACATCGTCGATCGGCAAAGAAATCATGCTGGCTCCCAAACAGAGCCGCGAGTATAACGACGAACTGTCTGACGTTCGTCAGGGTCTTAACTTCACAAGACGAAGCTTCGTTATTTGATGACTCAGGAGACATTTCCATGCGCTTACCCTCTCGCCTGATTGGCGGTGTTCTGGTTGCCACCCTGCTCACGCAACTGTCGGCGTGCGGTTCGATCTTCTACCCGGACCGCCGTGGCCAGCTCGACGGCAAAATCGACCCGGCGATTGCCGTGCTCGATGCCGTCGGCCTGCTGTTCTACATCATTCCCGGGCTGATCGCGTTTGCCGTCGACTTCGCCACCGGGGCGATCTATTTCGAACCGGGCCACACCGCGCAGATCGATCCGGCCAAGCTCAAGCAAGCCATCGGCCCGGACGGGCAGGTCGACAATCACAAGTTGCAGGCGATCCTTGAGAGCGAACTGGGTAAAGACTTTCCTCTCGACGACCCGCGTCTGATTCAGCACAAGGGCAGCACTCAGCAACTGGCAATGTTCGGCCTGCAACCGGCCGCCTGAAAAAGGACGTTCAATGACCTCCAGCCCCGAACACGCCCGTCTTCTGCGGCTGGCGACCCGCGCTTCGGTGGCGGTCGCCTGCACGCTGATCGTGGCCAAGGCCATTGCCTGGTGGCTCAGCGGATCGGTGAGCATGCTTGCCGGCCTCACCGACTCGGCGCTGGATGGCGTCACCTCGATGCTCAATCTGCTGGCGGTGCATTACGCGCTGCGCCCGGCGGATGACGATCACCGTTATGGGCACGGCAAAGCCGAATCCCTGGCGGGCATGGCGCAGGCGTTGTTCATCGGTGGCAGTGCGGTGTTGATCGCGTTCCAGGCTTACCAGCGCTTGCAGACGCCGGAGCCGCTTGGCGCGCCGTGGCTGAGCATCGGTGTGATCGTGTTTTCGCTGCTGCTGACGGCGGCGCTGCTGATGTTGCAGCATCGGGTGATCAAGCAGACCGGCTCCAACGCCGTACGCGCCGACTCGCTGCATTACCGTTCGGACCTGCTGCTCAACGGCAGCATCCTGATCGCGCTGGTGCTGGCCGGAATGGGTTTCGCGCAACTGGATGCGTGGTTCGGCCTGGGGATCGCTGCGTATATTTTCTGGAGCGCGATTCAGATTGCCCGCGAGAGTTTTTCGGTGTTGATGGACGAAGAACTGCCGACCGATGTCAGCCAGCACATGCTCGAACTGGCCTGCAGCGTGCCGGGCGTGCTCGGCGCACATGACCTGCGCACGCGGATTTCCGGCAATCACTGGTTCGTACAATTGCATCTGGAACTGCCGGGCGAACTGACCCTGTCAGTCGCCCATGGCATCAGCGATCAAGCGGCAGCGGCGATTCACAGGGCTTATCCGAAGACCGAAGTGCTGGTGCACGCCGACCCTGTAAAAGCAGCTGCAAGCGACAAGCCTCTAGCTTCAAGCTTGTAGCTTGTAGCTTGTAGCTTGTAGCTTGTAGCTTGTAGCTGAAAACTTGCAGCTCGCAGCTGCTTCTATCTAACCTGATAACCGCGACTGCTCAGGCAGTTGCCCTGCGCCTGGCGATAGGCCTGAACCACTTCGGGCGCGGGTTGATAAGTCGCGGTGCGCGGGTCGAAACCGCTTTGCTGCACGGCGTACTGATAGCACTGATAACCGTCCTGCTGCACTTGCTGCGGCGACTGGCCGTTGGCCGGGTAGGCTTCGACGTCATAGCCTTGGGATTGCGGTTGCGGTTGCGGCTGTTGCTGTACCGGCGGCTCGACCACCACGTAATCCTGCGTCGCCTCTTGATAGGCGTAATAGGAACCGGCGGCGAGGAACAGCAGCGAACCACCGATCCACACCTCACGGGCGTAATCCGGCAAATACTGGATGCGGATCCCGCGCGGTGGCTGCACGACGATGTAGCGCGGGCCTTGCGGGCGGTACCAGTAGCCGCCGGAATAGAAGTAATCCTGACCGCGATACGGCACGCGGTAATCGCGATCCGGGAAACGGTCGATTACATGGCCTGGGTGATACTGCGGGCCGGGGCCCCAGCCATTGCCATGACCGTTCGGACGACCCGGCCAGCGGTTGTCATCGGGACGCGGCCGCGTCTGCCATTGCTGATTGTGATAACCGTTCTGCGGGCGTTCGTCGCGGTAGTAACCCTGACGCGGCTCCTGCGTCTGGCGCACGGCGTCGGGCCGCGGCTGGATCGGCAGGTTGTTGCCCGATTGCCGAGGCGGTTGCGGACGATCATCGGCACGGTTGCGGTTCTGCCATTGCCCGTCATTGTTGGGCGGCTGGCCGTTGTGTTCGAACTGACGGCTGTTGTCGCCACGGATGATCCCGTCGTTCTGCGGCCCGTTGCCCGGCCCGCGATTCTGCGGCTCATCCGCCAGCGCTTGCGCACCGACACCCACACACAGCAAACCAACACCGGCCAGACGCCAGATGCGCGAATTCATGCTTTTCCTCACTGCGGGAGCCTGTCGTTGGGAGGGCCTGTTGCTGAGACTCGGAACTGGCCTACCGGGTTCTGCAACAGGTTATCAGTCGCGGGACTTATTTATTGAGGCGCCAAGATGAAATCGCAGGCAAGAAAAAAGGGAGACCCGTCGGCCTCCCTTCTAGAGAACTTCGTCCTGGCTCGACGCTTTTGACGTCGGCTCACCTCACGCCGTCTTCTGGACAGTGTGCAGCTCGGGGGCCGGCACATCCCCGGTGGGGGTGGCGGCCGCGGCGGGCCTGATTGGGCGGGCCGCGTGGACTGTGTTACCGAGCAGTGATTCTGGTGATAAGAATAGGCCTGAGGCCGCGACGGATGATTGCGAAAATTGCTCAATTAAACACTGCTTGCGCAATTTTTAACCCTGGATAGATAATCCGCCGCAATAGTTACGACCAAGGACAGATTGATGAGCAAACTCGACCGGTACGACCTGAGTATTTTGGCGGAATTGCAGCGTGACGCCCGTATCTCCAACCAGGAACTGGCCGAGCGCATCGGTCTGTCGCCCTCGCCCTGCTCGCGCCGGGTCAAGCAACTGGAGGACGACGGCTATATCTCCCGTCAGGTGGCGTTGCTCGATCGCAAGATGCTCGGCTTGAGCCTGACGGCGTATGTGCTGATCGGCATGGACCGGCATACGCCGGAACGCTTCGAGAATTTCGAAGCGGCAATCCGCACATTGCCGCAGGTGCTGGAGTGCAGTCTGGTGACCGGGGTGGATGCCGATTACCAGTTGAAAGTGGTGGTGCCGGATATGGATCACTATCAGAAGTTGCTGCTGGGGCATCTGACCCGGATTGAAGGAGTCACCAGCGTGCGCTCGAGTTTTGTGTTGAATCAGGTGCTCAACAGCACTGAATTGCCGTTGACTCATTTGCGTAGCTGATCAAAAGCCCTCACCCCAGCCCTCTCCCGGAGGGAGAGGGAGCCGACCGAGAGATGCTCTAGAAGTACGCCGACCTGAATATTTCAGGTCGATGTAAGACGCCAGACACCTCGGTCAGTCCCCTCTCCCTCCGGGAGAGGGTTAGGGTGAGGGTCAGTCGTCAGATCAGACCCAGATCAATGCCACCCCACACACCTTGACGTATACTCGCCGCGCCCTTTTAGCCGCGCCCATGCCGGAGAAACCCAATGGATCCAGCCGTATTTGAAGAGTGGATGATGACCGGTCTGGTCAGCATCCTGATCATTTTCATGGGTTTCATCGTCTGGGATCTGGCAAAGAAGTCCAAGGCCGGGCGCTTTGGCTCGTTGATTCTGTTTTTCGTGCTGGGGCTGGGCGTGGCCGCGTTCATCATCAAGAGCGTGGTGATCGGCCTGATCGAATCCGGCGCTTTATAAGCGCGCCGGCACTTGCTGCCACTGGCCCTGATCCAGCCCTTCAATCGTCCAGTCACCAATCCTGACCCGCACCAGGCGCAACGTCGGCAGGCCAACCGCCGCGGTCATGCGCCGCACCTGACGGTTGCGTCCTTCGCGAATCACCAGTTCCAGCCAGCTCGTCGGCACGCTTTTGCGAAAGCGCACCGGCGGATTGCGCGGCCACAATTCAGGCTCGTCCAATTGCCGCGCTTCGGCCGGCAAAGTCATGCCGTCATTCAGTTCAACGCCATCACGCAGGCGCTGCAACTGCTCGGCCGTCGGCTCGCCTTCCACCTGCACCCAATAGGTCTTCGCCAGTTTGTGTTTCGGATCGGCGATGCGCGCTTGCAACTGGCCGTCGTTGGTCAGCAGCAATAAACCTTCGCTGTCGCGATCCAGACGTCCGGCCGGATAAATCCCCGGTACATCGATGTAATCCTTGAGCGTCGCCCGGCCTTCACCGTCGCTGAACTGCGTCAGCACGTCGAAAGGTTTGTTGAACAGGATCAGTTTCGGCTCCGCCGGCGGTGCTTTTGCGACACGGCGTGGCGAGGACGATTGCGGTTTCACACCGGGACGGCGCGAAGGTGGACGTGGAGGACGGGACATGGCGAACAGGACATCTAACGATCAGGGCTGTTAATGCTAGTGCCCTGACCGCCAAATGACCACGACTAACCGTTAGCGGAACGGCGGTTCGTCGAAGCTGCGCAGTTTGCGCGAGTGCAGCGAGTTGAGTTCAGTGCGCAGCAGATCCACCGCTTCGATACCGATCTTCAAATGCTGGCTGACCGCACGCTCATAGAAGGCGTTGGCCGAGCCCGGCAATTTGATTTCGCTGTGCAGCGGTTTGTCCGAGACGCAGAGCAGCGTGCCGTACGGCACTCGCAGGCGATAACCTTGCGCTGCGATCGTGCCGCTTTCCATGTCCACTGCGACCGCGCGGGACAGGTTGATCAACGGCCGCTCCTGCGCCCAGCGCAGTTCCCAGTTACGGTCGTCATAGGTCAGAACCGTGCCGGTGCGCAGGCGTTTCTTCAGGTCGTCGCCCTTCTCGCCGGTAACATTCGCCGCTGCCTGCTGCAGGGCAAGCTGCACTTCGGCCAGGGCCGGGATCGGAATGTTCGGCGGCACCACGCGGTCGAGAATGCCGTCGCGACGCATATAAGCGTGGGCCAGCACGTAGTCGCCGATGGTCTGCGACTGACGCAGGCCGCCGCAGTGGCCGATCATCAGCCAGCAATGCGGACGCAGCACGGCGAGGTGGTCGGTGATGTTCTTGGCGTTGGACGGGCCGACGCCAATGTTCACCAGCGTGACGCCATGGCCGTCGTTGGCGATCAGGTGATAGGCCGGCATCTGGTAACGGTGCCAGACCACACCGGCGGCGATGGCTGACGCTTCGCCGTGATCCATGCTCTTCTCGATGATCACGTTGCCCGGCAGGACCATGCGCACGAACCGCGGGTCATTGCGCAGTTGCTCCAGGCCATGAACGATGAACTGGTCGACGTAGCGGTGATAGTTGGTCAGCAGAATCCACGGCTGCACATGGCGCCAGTCACTGCCGGTGTAATGCACCAGACGGCGCAGCGAGAAGTCGACCCGCGCGGCATCGAACAGCGCCAGCGGCAGCGGATCGGTGTTTTCCCAGTCGTAGAGACCGTCGGCAATGCCATCAGTGGCGGCGGACAGATCGGTACTCGGGAACACCCGCGCCAGCACGGCTGCGGTGACGCCGGAACCGGCCAGTTCATCGCCCTGCTCGACCACGTACGGATAGGGAATGTTCTGCTGGCTGACGCCAACTTCGACGGTCACAGTGAAGTCGTGCATCAACGGCGTCATTTGTTCGAGCAGGTATTTGCGAAACGCCGCCGGGTGGGTGACGGTGACGCTGTAAGTGCCCGGCAACTGCACCTTGGCGTAAGCGCGGGTGGTCTGCGGCACTTCGCCCTGGCAGTGATAGGTCAGACGCAGTTCGGGATAGCGAAACAGGGCACGCTGTTCGGCGTCGGGTTCGACGCGGTCCTTGAGGTAACGCTTGAGCGCTGAATTCAGCGCGGTGGTGGCCCGCTCATGCAGCTCGGCCAGACGATCCACGGCTTGTTCGGCGGTTTGAACGACAATAAACGCTTCGGTCACGATCAGCTTCCTGTGTTCTGACTTGCAGAGCTTCATCTTGCCTGCATCGTGGTCGCACGGGAACAGTGGCGTTGTGGCGATACTTAAATCTGCAGATCAATGATGTCCCCTGTGGGAGCGAGCCTGCTCGCGAATGCGGTGGATCATCCAATAAAGATGTCGACTGATACACCGCTTTCGCGAGCAGGCTCGCTCCCACAGGGGGAATTTGAGGTGGGTCAGAAAAGCTGTGGGGTCGAGCGGGCGACGATGGCTTCGACGTCCAGCCCACGGGGCAATGCGCCGTAGACGCGGCCTCCACCGCTCAGGCGACTGGCAATGAAGGCATCGCTGACGGTTGAATTCCCCGCCTCCAACAAAAGCTTGGCCTGCAACCCAAGCGCGATGTCTTCGGTCAACTGTCGCGCCCGATACTGAATATCACCGGTGTCCTTGAATTGCGCCTGCAACTGCTGGATATGCGCAGCCAGACGCTTGTCGCCATGGCCGTCGCCCAGTTCGCTGAACAGCACGTCGAGCACGCCCGGCTCTTTCGACAAAGCGCGCAGTACGTCCAGACACTGCACGTTCCCCGAACCTTCCCACGTCGAATTCACCGGCGCTTCGCGGTACAGGCGCGGCAGGATGCTGTCTTCGACGTAGCCGGCGCCGCCCATGCATTCGGCGGCTTCGTTGATCATTGCTGGCGCACGCTTGCAGATCCAGTATTTGCCCACCGCCGTCACCAGCCGCGCGAACTGCGCTTCGTGGCGATCATTCAGGTTATCCAGCGCCCTGCCCATGCGCAGACTCAGGGCCAGCGCGGCTTCGCTTTCCAGGGCCAGATCCGCCAGCACGTTTTGCATCAGCGGCTGCTCGCTGAGCAATTTGCCGCTGACCTTGCGATGAGCGCAGTGATGGCTGGCCTGGGTCAGCGCCTGGCGCATCAGCGAACTGGAACCCACCATGCAATCGAAACGGGTCATCGCCACCATCTCGATAATGGTCGGCACGCCGCGCCCTTCTTCGCCGACCATCCACGCCAGTGCGCCACGAAATTCCACTTCGCTGGAGGCGTTGGACTGGTTGCCGAGTTTGTTTTTCAGACGCTGGATGTAGAACTGATTGCGCGTGTCGTCCGGGCGATGACGAGGGAGGAGGAAGCAGCTCAAGCCCTTGTCGGTCTGTGCCAGCGTGAGGAAGGCATCGCACATCGGCGCCGAACAGAACCACTTGTGCCCGACCAGTTCGTACGCCTGCCCCGGGCCGCTGGCGCCGACCGGATAAGCCTTGGTGGTATTGGCACGAACGTCGGTGCCGCCCTGCTTCTCGGTCATCGCCATGCCGATGGTCACGCCGGCCTTGTGCGCCATGCCGACATTGCGCGGATCATATTCGGTGGCGAGGACTTTGGGCAGCCACTGTTCAGCCAGGTCCGGCTGCAAGCGCAGGGCCGGCACGCTGGCGAAGGTCATGGTCAACGGGCACCCACTGCCCGCTTCAGCCTGGCTGTGCAGATAAGTCATCGACGCGCGGGCGACATGGGCGCCGTCCTGCGGGTGCGCCCACGGGAGTGAGGTCAGGCCATGTTCGATCGCGGTACGCATGAGTTCGTGATAAGCCGGATGAAACTCGACCAGATCAATGCGGTGACCGTAGCGATCATGGCTGGCAAATACCGGTTTGTTCTGGTTGGCGAGAAACCCCGCCTCCATCAAAGGCCCGCCCGCCAGTGCGCCATAGGCATCAATCCGCGACTCAGCCCAACCAGCGCCGAAACGCCGCGACCACTCCTGCAGCGGCAGATCGATGCGGTACAGGTTGGTGCCGTCCAGCGACGGTGGCTGGTTGGTGACTTCATGGGTTTCGGCGAACTGATGCAGGTTCATGACGGCGCTCCTTGTTCAGCAATGACACCAGTTAAGCACTGGTGCTTTTTTGAACAAAGTGTCATACGCGCCGTTTTTGCGGCGCTTTTACCCCCTCAACAGCTGAGCACGCGGCGCTGCAACGCAGCCTGCAGATCCTCGAATTTCACCGGTTTGGGCAGATAGTCGATGGCCGCGCCCGGGGTGCAGTGTTCGCGGTCAGCGGTCAACGCCAGCATGAATACCGGCAGGTGCGCACAGCCCGGCAGCGCATGGATCTGGCAGCACAACGACGCGCCTTCGTGGCTGGGCAATTGGCAATCGATCAACACCGCGTCGAAGCTTTCCCGTTGCAGGCAGTCCAGCGCGGCGGCGCCGTTGTCAGCGCTGCGCACGCGGAAACCGAGCTTGAGCAACATGCCGCGCATCACCAGTTGATTGACGCTGTTGTCATCCACCAGCAGCACCGTGCAATCCTGCGGCGCACGAATGCAATCGCGGGGCGGCTGATCCGCAGGAGCTTCGATAACCGGCAGCTCGAATTCGACATCGAGCTGGAAACGGCTACCGCGTCCGGGCTCGGAGCGGTGGGTGAGTTTGCCGTCGAGCAATTCGACCAGTTGCCGACATATCGCCAGACCCACTCCCAGGCCGCCGTATTCGCGAGTCATCGAACCGTCGAGCTGGAAGAAGCGCTGATACAGGGTCGCCTCGCCGAGATCGGTGAAACCGATGCCGGTGTCGATCACCGCGAACGACAGCGCCATGCGGTTATCCGTCGAAGGCCGCCCGGTGACGCGTAGCGCAAGGCCGCCGACACGGGTGAACTTGATGGCGTTGTCCAACAGGCATTCCAGGCACTGCGCCAGTTTCGCGCTGTCGCCAAGCAAGCGATCCGGCAGGGTCGGTAGCACGTCGACCTTGAAGTCCAGCGACTTGCTCGCCGCATTCCCCTCGAACTGCACGCGCAGCGCTTCGACCACTGCGCGCAGGCTGAAACTGCCCGGCGTGGCCTTGAGCTTGCCGGCCTGCAATTCAGTCAGGGTGAGGATGCCATTGACCATGCGCATCATGTCGCGGGCGGATCCGGCGGCAGTCTGCTGGTACTGCTCCAGTTCGGGATCGAGGTCGACGGTCTGCATCAGCTCCAGCGAACCGATCACCCCGTTCATCGGCGTGCGCAGTTCATGGGTCAGGGTGGCGAGGAATTCATCCTTGAGCTTGTTGCTGTGGGCCAGTTGCTGGTTGAGCACCTCGAGCTTCTGCCCGGCGTCGTATAAGGTCTGCGCCTGTTGTTCGCGCATGGCGTTGATGCGATCGGCCAGCGCCAGCGACAGCAGCGCGACCTCGATCGCCGAGCCGATCTGGCTGGCGTACATGGTCAGGAACACGTTGGGCAGCAGGCCCAGCACCATCAGCGTATTGACGATGCCGCCGAGCAGGAATGCCGACCAGGCGATGATGAAATAACGCGCCACGCGCAAGCCGCGCCACCAGGCGAGGATCCCGGCGGCGAAGATCACCACGGTGAAGGTCAGCGCCAGTGTGGTCGCCAGGCGCAGGGCCAGGGCGTAACTGGTCATCAGCGACAGACCGACCACCATTGCACTGAAGGCAATCAGACCGATCAGCAAACGATCCAGCCAAGGGCTGTGGGTTTTGGTCTGCAGGAAACTGCGGGCGAACTGGCTGCCGAACAGTCCGGCGCATCCAATGAAGAACGGCGTCGCAGCGTTGGCCCACCACGGGTTGTCCGGCCAGAAATATTCGACCGCTGCGCCGTTCACCGACAATTGATAAAGGCCGAACGAGCCGATGTAGAAGATGTAATAGAGATAACTGGTGTCGCGCACACTCAGGTAGATGAACAGGTTGTAGACCAGCATCCCCAGCAGCACGCCATAAATAATGCCGAGCACATACAGGCGCACCGGTTGGTCTTCCAGGTACGCGGTACTTGACCACAACGTTACCGGCGCCTGGATCGAGCCTTCGCTGGCCAGTCGCAGATACAGCGTCTGTTGTTGGTTCGGTTTGAACGGCAGGTCGAACAGGTAATTGTTCTGGCGGATCTCGCGGCTGGCGAAAGGCAAGGCATCGCCGGTCTGGCGCACCAGTCGGTATGAGCCGCTGGCGTCGGGCAAATAGAGATCGAGGTGATCGAGCGGCGGATACGCCAGCTCCAGCAGCCAGGTGCGCTGGGCGGTCGGATTGCTCGGACGGTAATGCAGATCGATCTTCAGCCAGAACGCCGAACGCGAGTAACCGGCATTGAGCGTGGCTTTGTCGTGGGTTTTGAACTGGCCGGCGGCATCTTGCGCACGGACGTCGGCAATCGTCGCCTGACCGCTCGGGTCTTCGAACACTTGCAGCGATCGGCCCAGCGGCAGGCTCTGGGTGAATTCGTCGAATTCGACAGCGCTCGCCATGAGGGGCAAGCAGAACAGCAACATCAGCAAATAGCGCATTGAAGCCCCAGCGTGGCTCGTCCGGTTGTGTCAGGAAGCCCCCCATTCCCTTTGAGTAGACGTAAAACCGGTATTACCTGTGATTGTTTGGATCCAGCCTAGCATAGCCGTTGATGGCCATTGAGCACCATGGAAATTTTTCCTACAACGGCTCTAGAACGGGCGTTCCAGAGCAAAGCAGCGGCCTAGAGCTGTTGCATTGGTCAGGAAGATCAATGCGATCCGCTTTTGTGGCGAGGGAGCTTGCTCCCGCTCGGCTGCGCAGCAGTCGTAAAACCTGTAAATGCGCTGCGCCTGAATAAATGCAGGGGGCTGCTTCGCAACCCAGCGGGAGCAAGCTCCCTCGCCACAATGGTAGCTGCAGTGTTGTCCGACAATCTGCTCGCAAACGCAGGCAGGAGTGAACCCGCAAATCAGCTTTGGTGGTAAGCTCGCGCACCATGAATATCTACAGCTCCCGCCCCGTTGTCCTCTGTCTCTCCGGCCACGACCCCAGTGGTGGCGCCGGCTTGCAGGCAGATATCGAAGCCCTGCTCGCGCAGGGTTGCCATGCGGCTCCGGCCGTCACCGCCCTGACCGTGCAAGACACCGTCAACGTCACTGACTTTCGCGTCCTCGACCGTGAGTGGGTACTGGCCCAGGCCAATGCCGTGCTCAACGACTCCGAAGTCGCGGCGGTGAAACTGGGCATGCTCGGTTCGCTGGAAATGGTCGACACCGTCGTCGAGCTGCTCTCGGCGCACCCGCACCTGCCGGTGGTCTGCGACCCGGTGCTGCGAGCCGGCGGCGGCGGACGCCTGGGCAAGGACGAGGTCGGCTACGCGATGCGCGAGCGCCTGCTGCCGCTGTCGATCATTGCCACGCCCAATCTTCCTGAAGCGCGGATCCTCGCCGAATTGCCTGACGGCACTGCCGACGAATGCGCAGAAAAACTCCTGCCGTTCGTCAAGAACCTGCTGATCACCGGCGGCCACGGCGACGAAACTGAGATCCACAACCGCGTGTACAGCCGCGACGGTCTGCGCGAAACCTTTATCTGCCAGCGCCTGCCGGGCAGCTATCACGGCTCCGGTTGCACGCTGGCCAGCGCCCTCGCCGGTCGACTGGCCCAGGGCGAACACTTGGCCAGTGCCGTGCGCACTGCGCTGGATTACACCTGGCGGACCCTGCGCGACGCCGAACAACTGGGCAAAGGCCAGTTCGTGCCGCGCCGTCTGCCACTGGATTTCTGCTCGTAACGTCGTGAGGTCTGCCCGATGAAACTCCGTGGCCTGTATGCCATCACCGACAGCCAGTTGCTGGCCGGCAAGTTTCTGTCTTACGTGGAGGCGGCGCTCGACGGCGGCGTCACCCTGCTGCAATACCGCGACAAGAGCAGCGACGAGGCCCGCCGTCTGCGCGAGGCCGAAGCGCTGCGCAATCTGTGCGAACGCTACAAGACTCAGCTGATCATCAACGACGACGCCGAATTGGCCGCGCGCCTCAACGTCGGCGTGCATCTCGGCCAGACCGACGGCCCGCTGTCGCCGACCCGCGCTCTGCTCGGTTCGAAAGCCATCATCGGTTCGACTTGCCACGGGCAAATAGCTCTGGCCGAACAAGCCGCCAAAGAAGGCGCGAGTTACGTCGCCTTCGGCCGCTTCTTCAATTCCACCACCAAACCCGGTGCGCCGAGTTGCAGCCTCGACCTGCTCGACGAAGCCAAACGCAAGCTGCACTTGCCGATCTGCGCGATTGGCGGCATCACCCTCGATAACGCCGCGCCGCTGGTCGAGCACGGTGTCGATCTGCTCGCCGTGGTCCATGGCCTGTTCGGTGCTGACAGCAGTGCTGAAGTGACCCGCCGCGCCCGCGCCTTCAACGAACTTCTGAAAATCTGATTTGAGAGCCCGATCATGTCTCGTTCCGAAACCCTGTTTGCCAATGCTCAGAAACACATTCCCGGTGGCGTCAACTCGCCGGTTCGCGCGTTCAAGAGCGTCGGCGGCACTCCGCTGTTCTTCAAACACGCCGAAGGCGCTTACGTCACCGACGAAGACGACAAGCGTTATGTGGATTATGTTGGGTCGTGGGGTCCGATGATCCTTGGCCACAGCCATCCGGATGTGCTCGATGCGGTGCGCAATCAGCTGCAACACGGCCTGTCCTATGGCGCGCCGACCTCGATGGAAACCGAGATGGCCGATCTGGTCTGCTCGCTGGTGCCGTCGATGGACATGGTGCGCATGGTCAGCTCCGGCACCGAAGCGACCATGAGTGCGATCCGTCTGGCCCGTGGTTTCACCGGCCGCGACAGCATCATCAAGTTCGAAGGCTGCTACCACGGCCACTCCGACAGCCTGCTGGTCAAGGCCGGTTCCGGCGCACTGACCCAGGGCGTACCGAGCTCGGCCGGCGTGCCGGCAGCGTTCGCCAAACACACCCTGACCCTGCCGTTCAACGACATCGACGCGGTTGAAGCGATGCTCGCCGAAGTGGGTGAGGAGGTGGCGTGCATCATCGTTGAGCCAGTGGCTGGCAACATGAACTGCGTGCCGCCAGCGCCGGGCTTTCTCGAAGGCCTGCGTTCGCTGTGCGACAAGCACGGCGTGGTGCTGATCTTCGACGAAGTGATGACCGGTTTCCGCGTCGCCCTCGGCGGTGCCCAGGCGCACTACGGCGTGACGCCGGACCTGACCACCTTCGGCAAGATCATCGGCGGCGGCATGCCGGTGGGCTGCTTCGGTGGCAAGCGCGAGATCATGCAGCGCATCGCCCCGCTGGGGCCGGTGTATCAGGCAGGTACGCTGTCTGGTAATCCGCTGGCGATGGCGGCCGGCCTGACGACTCTGCGTTTGATCAGCCGCCCGGGTTTCCACGCCGAATTGACCGACTACACCACGCGCCTGCTCGATGGCCTGCAAGAACGCGCCGATGCTGCGGGCATTCCGTTCGTGACCACTCAGGCCGGCGGCATGTTTGGCCTGTATTTCAGTGGGGCCGACGACATCGTCACTTTCGACGACGTGATGGCCAGCGACGCGGCCCTGTTCGGTCGCTTCTTCCACCTGATGCTGGAAGGTGGCGTGTACCTGGCGCCGAGTGCGTTCGAAGCCGGTTTCACCTCGATCGCCCATGGCGAAGCCGAGTTGCAACTGACGCTGGACGCTGCCGAGCGCGCCTTCGCCGCATTGAAATAATCGCCACACCGCTGACGTTGGCTATGGCCAGCGTCAGCTTTCACCTACATAGCCTCGGTTTTTCCGACGTGCCTGCGCAAAACCTGCCCGAATCGGGCGATATATTCCCCACGCAGCAGAAAAACGAGTAAAGACTTTGTAAGGTTGGCCCTGCTTATTTCATAATGCGCGCTTATTGGATCCCTCGACGGGTCCGCGTGCCCTTCAGAGGTAAGTCGATTCCCATGAACCGCACCGGCCGCACCCTTGCATTGGGCTGCCTGTTGCTCCTTCAGCCCCTGCTCGCGCATGCACAAGCAGGCGGCAACTCGTTGTTGATCCCGGCGATGGGTCGTTGCACCCTCAATACTCAGCCGCAAGACGTCACGCAGGCATTGGCCGCCTGCCAGAAAGCGGCGGATGAAGGGGATGCGCAAGCGCAGTACGAGTTGGGTGAGTTCTACTACGACGGCAAGAACGCGCCGCGCGACCTCAATCAAGCCCTGAGCTATTTCGAAAAGGCCTCGTTGCAAGGCCACGCCCAAGCGCAATTCAAGCTCGGCAGCATGTTTTTCCATGGTGAAGGCGTGCAGGCCAACAATATCCAGGCGTACATCGTGCTGAAGATGGCGGCGGTCAACGGTGCCGAAGAGGCATTGGACACGGCCGACGAAGTCTCGGAAAAGATGTCCCGCGAAGATCTGGAAACCGCCACTCAGGTGCTCGGACAGATTTTCCGCAAATACCTCATGGAACTGCAGAGCGCCGATGGGCGTACGCCATTTTCACCTCTTCCCTGAGTTTTGCGCCGACCTTTCTGGCCTCTTCGCGAGCAGGCTCGCTCCCACAGAGGATCTTCTGAACACTGGAGATCTACTGTGGGAGCGAGCCTGCTCGCGAATGAGGCGACGCGGTCTTGAGGCTTACTTCTCAGGCATCGGCATCGGAAACGGCATGACATTGCCGACCGCGCCGCGGGCTTCGCTGATTTTCGGCGTGCCCAGACGCTCCACTTCGTCGATGCGCACAATCGAATGCATCGGCACAAAGCTGCGCACCACGCCTTCGAATTGCGCCTTGAGCTTTTCTTCGCTCGGATCGACGACCATCTGCGTGCGCTCGCCAAAGACGAATTCTTCAACTTCCAGGAAACCCCACAGATCACTTTGATAGATCTGCTTGGCGTACATTTCGAACACCTGGCCCTGGTTGAGGAAAATCACCTTGTAGATTGGAGCTTCGCGTTTGGTCATGGCGGGCGGATAACATCGGGGTAAAAATGAGGGCGCGAACTATAGCATAGCCACCGGACGCACAGCGGTAGGAACCTGACGGCTTGTTCCCTATAATGCGCGGTTCTTTGAATCACGTGACGACCCGAATCCATGGCCAAGAAGCTTTACATCGAAACCCACGGTTGCCAGATGAACGAGTACGACAGCTCGCGCATGGTCGATCTGCTGGGCGAACATCAGGCCCTGGAAGTCACCGCCCGCGCGGAAGACGCCGACGTGATTCTGCTCAACACCTGCTCGATCCGCGAACGCGCGCAGGATCGCGTGTACTCGCAGCTCGGCCGCTGGCGCGAACTGAAGCTGGCCAACCCGGACATGGTCATCGCCGTCGGCGGTTGCGTGGCCAGTCAGGAAGGCGCGGCGATCCGCGATCGCGCTCCGTATGTTGACGTGGTGTTCGGCCCCCAGACCCTGCACCGTCTGCCCGAGATGATCGACGCCGCGCGCAGCAGCAAGCTGCCGCAGGTCGATGTCTCGTTCCCGGAGATCGAAAAATTCGACCACCTGCCCGAGCCACGCATCGACGGCCCGAGTGCCTATGTGTCGGTCATGGAAGGTTGCAGCAAGTACTGCACGTTCTGCGTAGTGCCGTACACCCGTGGTGAAGAGGTCAGCCGGCCGTTCGATGACGTGATCGCGGAAATCATTCACCTTGCCGAAAACGGCGTGCGCGAAGTGACCTTGCTGGGGCAGAACGTCAACGGCTATCGCGGCTCGACTCACGACGGTCGCCTGGCCGATCTGGCTGAGCTGATTCGTGTGGTCGCCGCTGTCGATGGCATCGACCGCATCCGCTACACCACGTCACATCCGCTGGAGTTCTCCGACAGCCTGATCCAGGCCCACGCCGAAGTGCCGGAACTGGTCAAGCACCTGCACTTGCCGGTGCAGTCGGGCTCGGACCGGATCCTCGCGGCGATGAAGCGCAACCACACGGCGCTGGAGTACAAATCCAAGCTGCGCAAACTGCGCGCGGCCGTGCCGGGGATCTGCATCAGCTCGGACTTCATCGTCGGCTTCCCCGGCGAAACCGAAAAAGACTTCGAACAGACCATGAAGCTGATTGCCGATGTCGGCTTCGATTTCTCCTATTCGTTCGTCTACAGCCAGCGCCCGGGCACGCCCGCCGCCGATCTGGCCGATGACACCCCGGAAGAACTGAAGAAAGAACGTCTGAATGCGCTGCAACATCGCTTGAATCAGCAAGGCTTCGAGATCAGCCGACAAATGGTCGGTTCGATCCAGCGCATTCTGGTGACCGATTATTCGAAGAAAGACCCGGGCGAGCTGCAAGGCCGTACCGAGAATAATCGTATCGTCAACTTCCGCTGCGACAATCCGACCCTGATCGGCCAGTTCGCCGACGTGCACATCGACGCGGCGCAACCGCACTCGCTGCGCGGCTCTTTAATTCAATAACGCCGCATTTCTCCTGTGGGAGCGAGCCTGCTCGCGAAGGCGGTCTGTCAAACAAATCAATATTGAATGTGTCGCCGCCTTCGCGAGCAGGCTCGCTCCCACAGGTAAAGCGCAGCGGCGCTGATCGGCTGAGATATTTAAGAGCTTTCGCACCCACGCCACTGGCGTTATCCTTGATTTCATCCTAATTGCCCCAGGGCGGCTAAATACGACCTTGAACGCACCCATCGAACCACATCGTTTTCTCCTCGAGCCTTTTGAGGCTCGCCGCTTCGCCAATCTGTGCGGGCAATTCGACGAGCATTTGCGCTTGATCGAGCAGCGCCTGGCCATCGAGATCCGCAATCGCGGAAACCAGTTCGAGCTGATTGGCGACCCCAAACTCACCACGTCCGCGGAAAACCTGCTGCGCCGCCTGTACCGGGAAACCAAGGGTACCGAGCTGTCGCCAGACCTGGTGCACCTGTTCATCCAGGAATCGGCCGGCGCGGATCTCGACAATCCAGCGCCCGCCGAACCGACCGTCGCCCTGCGCACCAAGAAAGGCATGATTCGCCCGCGTGGATTGAATCAGCAGCGCTACGTGAAGGAAATCCTCGGCAACGACATCAACTTCGGCATCGGCCCGGCCGGTACCGGCAAGACCTACCTGGCCGTGGCCTGCGCGGTTGACGCGCTGGAGCGCGAGCAGATCCGCCGCATCCTGCTGGTGCGTCCGGCGGTCGAAGCGGGCGAAAAACTCGGCTTCCTGCCCGGCGACCTGTCGCAGAAGATCGACCCGTACCTGCGCCCGCTGTATGACGCACTGTACGAAATGCTCGGCTTCGAATATGTCGCCAAGCTGATCGAAAAACAAGTGATTGAAGTCGCGCCGCTGGCGTACATGCGCGGTCGCACGCTGAACAACAGCTTCATCATTCTCGACGAAAGCCAGAACACCACCGTCGAGCAGATGAAGATGTTCCTCACGCGCATCGGTTTTGGCTCCACCGCCGTGATCACCGGCGACATCACCCAGGTCGACCTGCCGCGCGGCACCAAATCCGGCCTGCACCATGTGATCGAAGTGCTGAAAGACGTGCCCGGCATCAGCTTCACCCACTTCCAGCCCAAAGACGTCGTGCGCCACCCGTTGGTGCAGCGGATTGTCGAGGCCTACGAGCGCTTCGAGACCCGTGCCGAAGCCGCGAAGGAAGCCTCGCGCGATGCTTGAGCTGGATCTGCAAATCGCCACCGAGGCCAGCGCGCCCAGTGAAGCCGAGTTCCGCCAGTGGTGCGAACTGGCCCTGCGTCAGCGCACCGCTGATTCGGAAATGACCATTCGTCTGGTCGACGAGCAAGAAGGCCGCGAGCTCAACCACACCTGGCGCCACAAGGATTACGCGACCAATGTGTTGTCGTTCCCGGCGGAAGTGCCTGACGAGTTTCTCGATATCCCGCTGCTCGGCGATCTGGTGATCTGCGTGGCCGTGGTCGAACGCGAAGCCGCCGAGCAGGGCAAGGAACTAAAGGCCCACTGGGCACATCTGGTCATTCACGGCTGCTTGCATCTGCTCGGTTACGACCATATAGATGACGACGAAGCCGAGGAAATGGAAGCACTGGAACGCGAGTTGCTTGCCGAACTGGGCTATCGCGATCCGTACGCGGACGACGAAACCGAACACTCCCCCATCGTTACAACAAAGGATTCAGAGTAATCGCTATGAGCGAAGATCGATCGAGCAACGGGCAGAAGTCATGGCTGGGTAAACTGACCCAGGCTTTTGCCCACGAGCCGAAGAACCGCCAGGAGCTCCTTGAGCTGCTGCGCGACGCACATCAGAACAAACTGCTGGACAGCGAAGCGCTGGCCATCGTCGAAGGCGCCATTCAGGTGGCTGACCTGCAAGTGCGCGACATCATGGTGCCGCGCTCGCAAGTGATCAGCATCAAGGCGACCCAGACACCCCGCGAATTTCTCCCGGCCGTGGTCGACTCGGCCCACTCGCGCTATCCGGTCATCGGCGAAAGCCATGACGACGTGATGGGCGTGCTGCTGGTCAAGGATCTGCTGCCGTTGATCTTCAAAGAGAACGGCGACAGCTTCAACATCAAGGATCTGCTGCGCCCGGCCACGTTTGTGCCGGAGTCCAAGCGTCTGAACGTGTTGCTGCGTGAATTCCGCGCCAACCACAACCACATGGCCATCGTCATCGACGAGTACGGCGGCGTGGCCGGTCTGGTGACCATCGAAGACGTGCTCGAACAGATCGTTGGCGATATCGAGGACGAGCACGACGTCGAGGAAGACAGCTACATCAAGCCGCTGCCCAGCGGTGATTTCCTGATCAAGGCGCTGACGCCGATCGAGAACTTCAACGAGTTTTTCGACAGCGAATTCTCCGACGACGAATTCGACACCGTCGGCGGTCTGGTGATGAGCGCGTTCGGCCACTTGCCAAAACGCAACGAAATCACTGAAATCGGCGCCTATCGTTTCCGCATCCTGAACGCCGACAGCCGTCGGATTCATTTGCTGCGTCTGACACCTATTGCTCGCTAAGGACTGAAATGCGCTGGACTACCCGCCCCGGCTGGCCCGGTAACCTGCTGGCCGTGGCGGCCGGTGCAATCACCACTTTCGCTCTCGCCCCGTTCAACATCTGGCCGCTGGCGTTGCTGGCGGTCGGTCTGTTCTATGCCGGTTTGCGTGAGCTGAGCCCTCGTCAGGCGCTGGGTCGTGGCTGGTGCTTCGGCTTCGGCCTGTTTGGCGCCGGCACCAGTTGGATCTATTACAGCATTCACCATTTTGGTGGCGCTTCGGTGTTGCTCGCCGGGTTCCTGATGCTGCTGTTCACAGCGGCGATTGCCTGGTTCTTCGCCTTGCCCGCCTGGCTGTGGGCGCGCTGGTTGCGCCGTAACGAGGCGCCGCTGGCGGATGCCCTGGCTTTTGCTGCGCTGTGGGTCGGGCAGGAAGCGTTTCGCGGCTGGTTCCTCACCGGTTTCCCGTGGCTTTACTCCGGTTACAGTCAGCTCGACGGTCCGCTGGCCGGGCTCGCGCCGGTGGGCGGTATGTGGCTGGTGTCGTTTGTGCTGGCACTGACGGCAGCACTGATCTACAACGCGCCGCGCTTGTTGCAGGCGCGGCGCAAGGGTTTTATCGCTGCCGGCCTGGTACTTCTGCTGGGCCCCTGGATAGCGGGCGTCACCCTCAAAGGCCACGCTTGGACCAGCCCGTCCGGCGCACCGCTGACGGTGGCTGCGATTCAGGGCAACGTCGCGCAAAGCATGAAATGGGACCCGGCCGAGCTCAACGCACAACTGGCGCTGTACCGCGACTTGAGTTTCCGTTCCAAACCGGTCGACCTGCTGATCTGGCCGGAAACCGCCGTGCCGGTGTTGAAGGAGTCCGCCGAGGGCTACCTGACGATGATGGGCAGCTTCGCCGCCGAGCGTAAATCGGCGCTGATCACCGGTGTACCGATCCGCCAGACCGTGCATAAAGAGAGACGCTTCTTCAACGGCATCACCGTGGTCGGCGAAGGCGACGGCACTTATCTGAAGCAGAAACTGGTGCCGTTCGGCGAATACGTGCCGTTGCAGGATGTGTTGCGTGGTTTGATCGCGTTCTTCGACCTGCCCATGTCGGACTTCGCTCGCGGCCCTTCCGATCAGGCGCTGTTGCAGGCCAAGGGTTACCAGATCGCACCGTTCATCTGCTACGAAGTGGTCTATCCGGAATTCGCCGCCGGGCTATCGGCACGCAGCGATCTGCTGCTGACGATCAGCAATGACACCTGGTTCGGCACTTCCATCGGGCCGCTGCAACATCTGCAAATGGCGCAGATGCGCGCACTGGAAGCCGGACGCTGGATGATCCGCGCGACCAACAACGGCGTTACCGGCCTGATCAACCCGTTCGGGCAGATCACCGAGCAGATTCCGCAGTTCGAACAGGGCGTGCTGTACGGCGAAGTGGTGCCGATGCATAACCTGACGCCTTATCTGCAATGGCGTTCGTGGCCGTTGATTGTGCTATGCCTGCTGCTGTTTGGCTGGGCGCTGATGGCGAACCGGATGTCGAAAACCCTTTAAAAGCTTCGCGAGCAGGCTCGCTCCCACAGTTGGAGTGCATTTCAATGTGGGAGCGAGCCTGCTCACGAAGAGGGCATTAGCAGCAGCGAGTCAATCGTGGTTGGCTTCACCTCGGTAAAACAGCGAATACCCCACCTGCCCCACCGCTTCATTGAGCAACTGCCCGCTCTGCCAGATCGACTTGAACTCCGGCAGCCAGCCACCGAAAGGCCGGGCGTTATCGGTGCCAAGGAAACCCACCGGCGCTGGCACTACTTCGAATCCCGCCTGTTGAAAACTCCACACCGCGCGCGGCATATGCCACGCCTGTGTCACCACGACGACCCGCTTGATCCCCTGCGGCAAGAGAATATCCGCCGTGAACCGCGCGTTTTCCCATGTGGTGCGGCTCTCGCCTTCCTGCCAGCGCACGCTCACGTCGAAGTCATCACGCAACGAATCCGCCATCAATTTCGCCTCGGTCGGTGGCGTGCCGTAATGCAGGCCGCCGCTGGTCAGGATCGGCAAGCCCGAGGCCTTGGCCAGGCGCGCTGCGTAACGCTGACGCTCGAGACCGACGCCGGTTGGCTGGTCTTCGCCCCAGGCGAGATCACCGCGCTCACGTCCCGAGCCCAACACCACAATAGCTTCGGCGCGTTGCCCCAGCGTCGCCCATTCCTGCCGGGCCAGCGGCGGCTCGCGCTCCAATGCCTTGGCGCTCCATTGCACCACGACCGGCAGGCTCATCAGCCACAGGCCGCCAAAGCCAAGGGCAAAACACACGCCAGCCAGACGCGGTCGCGAGCGGCGCAGCCACCAGGCGGCCAGCAACAGCAGCAAGAGAATGCCGGGCGGCAATAAAAGTTGTTTGATGAAATATCGAAAGGGCATCGGGCATCTCCAAAGATGCCCGAAGCCTAAGAGTGTTAATCAAGGGTTACAACCAATAGGCGGGATCCTGTTGCAAAAGATCCGTTCCCGACCTGCCATGCGCTTACTTGGCCTGCACAGAGCGAACCTTGCCAGTGTCTCTGCGCGGCGCCTTGTCCTTGAGCCAGATGACCTTGGCCGAATGTGCTGCATCGAGCTGCTTCACTGCTTGAGACAGGCATCCCTGCGTTTCACGTTCACTGCGATCCAGATAGGCCTTGACCAGTTTGAACTCGGCGGGGCTCAAGCCACGCAATTCCAGTTCCAGGGGGCGCTCGTCGCGCAGCCGGTCAGCGGTTTTCACGGCGTCCAGCGCCATGCCCAGACGATCGATCAACCTTTCGTACAACTCGGGTTTCGTTACGTTTTTTTTCCGTTGCTCCACCATCCCTCACCTCATTGAAGATAAGACTCACTCCCCAGTTAGAGCTTAGCTTCGCTGCACGAACCGGCTACACGCCGCGACCAACGGCCCTCGCCACGCAAACCCTCTGGCAAACAGCTGTAATCAGGGTTTCCCTCGGCCAAGCGCGGTCATGTATGCTACGGCGCTTCCTGTCATTCCACTTCCAGCGCACTCGGGCGATCCCGAATGCAGCCGTCGAAGCGGATTAGGCCACCCCTATCCAGTACAAAAGTAGCCATGCACGAACAATATCAGCCACGTGAGATCGAAGCCGCCGCCCAGTCGTTCTGGGATGAGCAAAAGTCCTTTGAAGTCAGTGAACAGCCAGGCAAGGAAACCTACTACTGCCTGTCGATGTTCCCGTACCCCAGCGGCAAGCTGCACATGGGCCACGTGCGCAACTACACCATCGGCGACGTGATCTCGCGCTACCAGCGCATGCAAGGCAAGAATGTTCTGCAGCCAATGGGTTGGGATGCGTTCGGCATGCCGGCGGAAAACGCCGCGATGAAGAACAACGTGGCGCCCGCCAAGTGGACCTACGAAAACATCGCCTACATGAAGTCGCAGCTGCGCAGCCTCGGCCTCGCGGTCGACTGGTCCCGTGAAGTGACCACCTGCAAGCCGGACTACTACCGCTGGGAACAATGGCTGTTCACTCGCCTGTTCGAAAAAGGCGTGATCTACCGCAAGAACGGCACCGTGAACTGGGACCCGGTCGACCAGACCGTGCTGGCCAACGAGCAAGTCATCGACGGACGCGGCTGGCGCTCCGGCGCGCTGATCGAAAAGCGCGAAATCCCGATGTACTACTTCAAGATCACTGCCTATGCGGACGAGCTGCTTGAAAGCCTCGACGAACTGACTGGCTGGCCGGAACAGGTCAAGACCATGCAGCGCAACTGGATCGGCAAGTCCCGCGGCATGGAAGTGCAGTTTCCGTACAACGTCGACTCGATCGGCGAAGCCGGCACCCTGAAAGTCTTCACCACCCGTCCGGACACCCTGATGGGCGCGACCTACGTCGCCGTGGCGGCCGAGCACCCGCTGGCGACCCTTGCCGCGCAAAACAACCCTGAGCTGCAAGCGTTCATCGCTGAATGCAAGGGCGGCAGCGTCGCTGAAGCCGACGTCGCCACCCAGGAAAAGAAAGGCCTGCCGACCGGCCTGTTCGTCGAGCACCCGCTGACCGGTGAAAAACTGCCGGTGTGGGTCGCCAACTACGTGCTGATGCACTACGGCGACGGCGCAGTCATGGCGGTCCCGGCGCACGACGAGCGCGATTTCGAATTTGCCCACAAGTACAACCTGCCGGTGAAATCGGTGGTGCGCACCAGCTCCGGTGACACCAACCCGGCGCCGTGGCAAGACGCCTATGGCGAGCACGGCACGCTGATCAACTCCGGTGAGTTCGACGGCCTCGACTTCGCTGGCGCGTTCGACGCCATGGAAGTGGCCCTGATCAAGAAAGAGCTGGGCGCCTCGCGCACCCAGTTCCGCCTGCGCGACTGGGGCATCAGCCGCCAGCGCTACTGGGGCTGCCCGATCCCGATCATCCACTGCGCTGCGTGCGGTGACGTACCGGTGCCGGAAGATCAACTGCCGGTCGTATTGCCTGAAGACGTGGTGCCGGACGGCGCCGGTTCGCCGCTGGCGCGCATGCCCGAGTTCTACGAGTGCACTTGCCCGAAATGCGGCGAGCCTGCCAAGCGTGAAACCGACACCATGGACACCTTCGTCGAGTCGTCGTGGTACTACGCCCGTTACGCCTCGCCGCACTTCGAGGGTGGTCTGGTCGAGAAATCCGCCGCCGATCACTGGCTGCCGGTGGATCAGTACATCGGTGGCATCGAACACGCCATTCTTCACCTGCTCTATGCGCGCTTCTTCCACAAGCTGATGCGCGATGAAGGTCTGGTCAGCTCCAACGAGCCGTTCAAGAACCTGCTGACCCAAGGCATGGTGATCGCCGAAACCTACTATCGTCGCGAAGCCAACGGTGCCTACACCTGGTTCAACCCGGCCGACGTCGAACTCGAACGCGACAGCAAAGCCAAGGTCATCAGCGCCAGGCTGAAATCCGACGGCCTGCCGGTGGAAATCGGCGGCACCGAGAAGATGGCCAAGTCGAAGAACAACGGCGTCGACCCGCAGTCGATGATCGACCAGTTCGGTGCCGACACTTGCCGCCTGTTCATGATGTTCGCCTCGCCGCCTGACATGAGTGCGGAATGGTCGGACTCCGGCGTTGAAGGCTCGCACCGCTTCCTCAAGCGTGTCTGGCGTCTGGCGCAAGCCCACGTCACCCAAGGCTTGCCGGGCAAGCTTGAGGTTGGCGCTCTGAGCGACGAGCAGAAATCCGTGCGTCGCGCGATCCACCTGGCGATCAAGCAGGCCAGCCATGACGTCGGCCAGAACCACAAATTCAACACCGCCATCGCGCAAGTCATGACGCTGATGAATGTGCTGGAAAAAGCCGCCCAAGGCACCGAACAGGATCGCGCGCTGCTGCACGAAGGTCTCGAGGCGGTCACTTTGCTGCTGGCGCCGATCACCCCGCATATCAGCCATGAACTGTGGAAACAGTTGGGTCACGCCGATGCGGTGATCGATGCCGGCTGGCCGGCGGTGGACGAAAGCGCTCTGGTGCAGGACAACCTGACCCTGGTCATTCAGGTCAACGGTAAACTGCGCGGCCAGATCGAAATGCCGGCCAGCGCCACCCGCGAAGAAATCGAAGCCGCCGCGCGCGTCAACGAGAACGTGCTGCGGTTCGTCGACGGCCTGACCATTCGCAAAGTGATTGTGGTGCCGGGCAAACTGGTCAACATCGTCGCCAGCTAAATTGGATCGGGTGTCGGGTTCGCCTGGCACCCAGTAAAACCTTTCGGGCCGCAGAGTCGGCTCACCTGGTTTCAAGGGGAGCAACACAATGATCAAACGCAATCTGCTGGTGATGGGCCTCGCCGTTCTGCTGAGCGCCTGCGGTTTCCAGTTGCGTGGTACCGGCACCAACGAACTGTCGATCAAGGAACTCGACCTGAGCGCGCGCAACGCCTACGGCGAAACCGTGACGCAACTGCGTCAGGTGCTTGAGTCCAGTGGCGTCAAGATCTACAGCGGCGCGCCGTACAAGCTGTTTCTGGCTGACGAGCAGGAAAGCCAGCGCATCCTCAGCTACGCCGGTGCCGGTCGTACAGGCGAATATCAGGTCAGCACAGTGCTGAGCTACGATATCCGCGGCGAGAAGAACCTGTCGCTGCTCAGCGACAAGCTCGAAGTGCAGAAAGTCTTCATTCATGACGGCAACAACCTCGTCGGTTCCGATCAGGAAGCCAACGATGCCCGTCGCGAAATCCGCCGCGAACTGGTACAGCGCATGATGCTGCGCCTGCAACAGCTGACTCCGGGGCAATTGCAGCAACTGCAGCAAACCGCCAATGACCGCGCCAAGGCCGAAGCCGACGCGCTGGAAGCGGCACAAAAGGCTGAAGCGGAAACTCCGCGTCAGTCGCCGCTCGAAATCCCGCAGCAGTAAGACGGCCGGGGCGCTCAGGCGCCCCGCTCGCCCTTCCTTATGAAGCTCACCCCCGCGCAACTCGGCAAACACCTGCAAGGCGCACTCGCGCCGGTCTACATCATCAGCGGCGATGACCCGTTGCTATGTCAGGAAGCCGCCGATGCCATCCGCAGTGCTGCTCGCCAGCAAGGTTTCGACGAACGTCAGGTCTTCGCCGCCGACGCCAATTTCGATTGGGGGACGTTGCTGCAGGCCGGTGCGAGCATGTCGCTGTTCGCCGAAAAACGCCTGCTGGAACTGCGTCTGCCGTCGGGCAAACCGGGCGACAAAGGCGCGGCCGCGCTGATCGAATATTGCTCGCGCCCCGCCGAAGATACGCTGCTGCTGATCAGCTTGCCGAAGCTCGATGGCAGTGCGCAGAAAACCAAGTGGGGCAAGGCCCTGGTCGAAGGCCAGCAAACCCAGTTCGTGCAGATCTGGCCGGTGGATGCCAATCAGCTGCCGAGCTGGATTCGTCAACGATTGTCACAGGCAGGCCTGTCGGCCAGTCAGGACGCTGTCGAATTGATTGCCGCGCGTGTCGAAGGCAACCTGCTCGCCGCCGCCCAGGAAATCGAAAAGCTGAAGTTGATGGCCGAAGGTGGGCAGATCACCGTCGAAACCGTGCAGGCCGCCGTGGCCGACAGTGCGCGGTTTGACGTGTTCGGCCTGACCGACGCGGTGCTCAACGGCGAACCGGCTCACGCCCTGCGCATGCTCGAAGGTCTACGCGGTGAAGGCGTCGAGCCGCCTGTGATCCTTTGGGCGCTGGCGCGAGAGTTGCGCCTGCTGGCCAATATTTCCCTGCAATACAGCCAGGGCACACCGCTGGACAAGTGCTTCAGCCAGTCGAAACCGCCGGTCTGGGACAAGCGCAAGCCGCTGATGAGCAAGGCCCTGCAACGCTATTCGGCGCAACGCTGGGCGCAGCTGCTGCTCGAAGCCCAGCGTATCGATGCGCAGATCAAGGGTCAGGCCGCGGGTTCGCCGTGGATGAGCCTTAGCCGTCTGGCTTTATTGATGTCAGGCCAGCGACTGTCATTGCCTGCTGAATAAGATCAAAAGATCGCAGCCTTCGGCAGCTCCTACACCGATCCCTGGAGGAGCTGCCGAAGTCTGCGATCTTTTGACTTTTCTTTAGCATGAGCAGATTATCTGCGGCGCAAAACCCACGCACTCGAGAGAACCCTCATGAGCAAAAAGCCTGCAAAGCATGGCCCCAACAAGGCCAAATCCATCGTCGCCCAGCCCTTGTTCCGCAGCCGCCAGGAACGACCTTCCAAGGGCAAAGGCAGCTACCGCCGCGAAGCCTTCCAGTCTGACAACTGGGAGGCTTCTTGTTTTCTGGCTGCCTGAAGCGCACTACCCCCCGCTCATGTTAAGGTCTGCACCTGATTCGTTTCCCCTGGAACTGTGCATGCCCCCAAGTCTTTCCCGTCGTTGGCCTGTTCGCCAATTGATCGCTGCCTCCAGCTTCATTCTGCTTGTCGCCTGCGCGGAAAAACCCACCGCCGCCGATGCACAACCGCTTCAAGCCGCCCCGGTCACCACGGCCCCAGCGATCATTCCGCCGGTAGTGCCGTCCACCGACCCGCTCGACATTCAACCGACCCAGACCTTTGCCGAATGGCAGGCCGGTTTCCGCAAGGATGCCCTCGCCGCGGGGATTCGTGCCGAGCTGTTCGATCAGGCATTTGCCAATGTCAGCTTCGACGCCAGCGTGATTCGTGCCGATCGCAGTCAGCCAGAGTTCTCCCGCCCCGTGTGGGAATACCTCGACGGCGCGTTGTCGCCGTTGCGTGTGCGCAAGGGCCAGGCGTTGATCAACCAGTACGCCGACATTCTGCAAAGCATCGAGCAGCGTTATGGTGTTGATCGCCAGGCGCTGGTGTCGGTGTGGGGCATGGAAAGCAATTTCGGCCAGTTCCAGGGCAGCAAGTCGGTGATCAACTCGCTGGCCACGCTCGCCTACGAGGGGCGTCGCCCGGGCTTTGCTCACGCGCAATTGATCGCCGCCCTGCAGATTCTGCAACAGGGCGATATCACACCGGAGAAGATGCTGGGTTCCTGGGCCGGTGCAATGGGCCAGACGCAGTTCATTCCCACCACCTACAACACCCATGCGGTGGACTTTGACGGTGACGGTCGCCGCGACATCTGGGGCAGCCCGGCGGATGCGCTGGCTTCGACTGCGCATTACCTGCAAAGCTCGGGCTGGCAGCGTGGCCAGCCATGGGGCTTCGAAGTGCAGCTGCCGAGCGGTTTCAACTACACCCTGGCGGACGGCGCGATTCGTAAAAGCGTGGCTGAATGGCGGCAACTGGGCGTGAACCTGCCGAACGGCGCTCAGGTTCCGGTAGGTTCAGAACAACTGTCCGCCGCCCTGCTGCTGCCCGCCGGCTATCGTGGCCCGGCGTTTCTGATCCTCGACAACTTCCGGGCGATTCTCAAGTACAACAATTCGTCGTCCTATGCGCTGGCAGTGAGTCTGTTGTCCGAGCGTTTCGAAGGTGCAGGCCTGATCAATGGCAACTGGCCGAAAGATGACCTGCCGCTGAGCCGTACCGAGCGCATCGAACTGCAGACGCTGTTGAGCGCGCGTAATTACGACGCCGGCACGGCTGACGGGATTATCGGCGCCAACACCCGCAAAGCGATTCGCAGCGCGCAGCAAGCGCTGGGGTGGCCGGCGGATGGTTATCCGACGCACAAGTTGCTTGAGAGCCTGCGTAGCCAATAGAACAAATCAAAAGATCGCAGCCTTCGGCAGCTCCTCCAGGATGCTCGTCAATCCATGTGGGAGCTGCCGAAGGCTGCGATCTTTTTTGCCTCACCCGAATTATCGGATGACCACATCCTGCTCCAGCATCAACTCCTGCTTCCCCGCATCCAGCCGCACCAGCGCGCCCAACGGCAGCGTCAGGTTCGGATCACAATGGCCACTGCGCCAGCCCGACAACACTGGGATCCGCAACGGCTCAAACGTCTGCTTGAGCAAGCGATTCAGCGCCTCGACATCGACCCCGGCGATATCACCGACCAGCACACCGCGCAGCCTGGCCAACTTGCCAGCCAGACGCATCTGGGTCAGCAGACGGTCGATACGATACAGCGGCTCGTTGATGTCCTCGATGAACAGAACCGCGCCGTCGACATCGATCTCGTAAGGCGTGCCGAGGGTCGCGGCGATCATCGCCAGATTGCCTCCCAGCAAACGCCCGTGGGCAATGCCCGGCTCGACGGTTGATAGCGGATAAGCCGCCGGATGGCTCAGCACACTGCCCGTCTTCATTTGCCCACGGAGCATGGCGAAGAATGAAGTGACGGTCGGCGGCTCCTTGTCGCCCAGCAGGTCGGCATTGAGCAACGGCCCGTGAAAGGTCACGAATCCGGCGTAGCGACTGATGGCCAGATGCAGCGCGGTGATATCGCTGTAGCCGACAAAGGGTTTGGCGTGACGGCTCAGCAGGTCGTAATCGATTCGGTCGAGCAGACGCGGCGTGCCGTAGCCGCCGCGCAGGCAAACGATCGCGTCGACGTCGGGATCAGCGAACGCCGCGTGCAGATCGCGCAGACGCACGTCATCACTGCCGGCCAGATAGCCGTCCTTCTCGTAGACGCCGGGAAACACCTTCAGCCCATAGCCGCGTGCGCGCATCCATTGCAGCGCCTTATCGGTGTCCAGAGCACCCGGGCCGGCAGGCGCAATGACGCCGATCAGCCCTTCCGAGGGCAGTGCGGGCACGGCTTTGTGCGGGCAGAGTGTATGGGTCGGTCGAACGGTCATCCTTGGATCTCCCTGTGAATTGATGCTCACACATTAGTCAGGAACGTGAACAAACAGAAGAGGATCAGCCACGCCGTGCATTGAAGGAAAAATCAGCAGCGAATGTAAGTCGGGCAAAAAAATGCCCGCCGGGCTATCAGACCTCGGCGGGCATTTTTCCTCGGCGCTGAATCAGGAACCCAGCAGCTCGGCCTTGACCAGCTTGGCCTGCTCGTCGGCGTGGTACGAGGAACGTACCAGCGGGCCCGATGCAACATTCTTGAAGCCCATCTTGTAACCTTCTTCGGCGAACCAGGCGAAGGTGTCCGGGTGCACGAAACGCTGCACCGGCAAGTGACTGCGCGACGGTTGCAGGTACTGGCCGAGAGTCAGCATGTCGATGTCGTGTTCGCGCATGCGCTTCATCACTTCGATGACTTCCTCGTCGGTCTCGCCCAGACCCAGCATCAGGCCGGACTTGGTCGGAATGTGCGGCATCATCTGCTTGAAGCGCTGCAGCAGCGTCAGCGACCACTGGTAATCCGAACCCGGGCGCGCAGCCTTGTACAGGCGCGGCACGGTTTCCAGGTTGTGGTTGAACACATCCGGCGGCTCGGCGGCGGTGATTTCCAGCGCGATGTCCATGCGGCCACGGTAGTCCGGGACCAGGGTCTCGAGCTGCACGTTCGGCGACAGTTTGCGGATTTCGCGGATGCAGTCGGCAAAGTGCTGGGCACCGCCGTCACGCAGGTCATCGCGGTCCACCGAAGTGATCACCACGTATTTGAGCTTGAGGTCGGCAATGGCGATGGCCAGGCTTTCCGGCTCGTTGACGTCCAGTGGCTTCGGACGGCCGTGGCCAACGTCGCAGAACGGGCAGCGACGGGTGCAGATGTCGCCCATGATCATGAAGGTCGCGGTGCCGCCGGAGAAGCATTCGCCGAGGTTCGGGCAGGACGCTTCTTCGCAGACGCTGTGCAGCTTGTGCTTGCGCAGCAGGCTCTTGATGCGGTCGACTTCCGGCGAAACCGGGATGCGCACGCGAATCCAGTCGGGTTTCTTCGGCAGTTCGGTGGTCGGGATGATCTTGACCGGGATGCGTGCAACCTTCTCGGCGCCGCGCAGCTTGACGCCGGCTTCAACCTTGGGACGCGGGGCCGGGCGCTCGGTCACGTCGAGCGTCGGGATCATGGTTTGCACTGCATCAGTAGTCATATCAGTCGATTCCGCCCGTGAGGGTCGTCTGCTCAGCATAGTCGAGGTGTTTGACGAGCTGCGCGCGCAGCCGGGCACTTACCTCGGCAAATTCAATCGATCCTGCGTGATCGCTCAGCTGGGTCATGGCCAGCCCGGCGTAGCCGCAGGGATTAATCCGTCGAAACGGTTCCAGGTTCATATCCACGTTCAGGGCCAGGCCATGAAAGGAACAACCGTGGCGAATGCGCAAACCCAGAGAAGCGATTTTCGCTCCATCGACGTATACGCCGGGAGCATCTGGCTTGGCCGCAGCGGTGACGCCGTAGCTGGCCAGCAGTTCGATCAGGCAGGCTTCCATGCGGCTGACCAGATCACGCACGCCAAAACCCAGCTTGCGCACATCCAGCAACAGATAAGCCACCAGTTGCCCGGGGCCATGATAAGTCACTTGGCCGCCACGATCGACCTGCACCACCGGAATATCTCCCGGCAGCAACAGGTGTTCGGCCTTGCCGGCCTGGCCCTGGGTGAACACCGGCGGGTGTTCGACGAGCCAGATTTCGTCGGCGGCAGCATGACCGCGTTCGTTGGTAAAGCGTTGCATGGCATGCCAGACCGGCTCGTAAGCCATCTGGCCCAGCTCGCGAAAGCCCAGCGTGCCGTGCATCACAGCACCATGTGCACGAAGCCGGTCGCCCGCAGTTCGCTGTTGATGTTGTACAGCTGATCCTGGTCGGTGGCGACGATATGCAACTGAATCGTGGTGTATTTGCCGTTGGTGCTTTGACGTTCGTCGATGCGCTCATCGTTGATGGTCGCGTGTTTCTTGACGATGTCGATGATCTGGTCTTTGTTGCCGACGCCCGTGTCGCTGATCACCTTGATCGGATAATCAGTCTGCGGAAATTCGATCTTTGGCGCCTTTACTTCGGTATCGGTCATGGCGTAACGGCCTCTTAAGCCGTGGTAACGCACATGGCCCCGCACCGGTTCGGGGCGGGGCCATGCAGGTCAACACTGAATCAGTTGAACAAGCCGTAGAAGAATAGACGGATGCTATCCCACATGCGGCGGAAGATACCACCCTCCTCGACGCCATCCAGAGCGATCAGGTCGGCGCTGTGCACCACCTTGTCTTCCAGTTTGACTTCGACTTTACCGATCACGTCGCCCTTGGCGATTGGCGCAACCAGTTGCGGGTTCATGGTCATGCTGGCAGCGAGCTTCTTCAGCTGGCCTTTCGGCAGGGTCATGGTCAGGTCTTGTGCCAGGCCGGCCTTGACCTGGCTGGTGGTGCCTTTCCACACCGGCGCCTGCGCCAGTTCAGTACCCTTCTGATAGAAGGTCTGGGTTTCGAAGAAGCGGAAACCGTAGGTCAGCAGCTTCTGGGTTTCAGCGGCGCGGGCCACTTCGCTGTTGGTGCCGAACACCACCGCGATCAGGCGCTGGCCGTCACGTACCGCCGAGGACACCATGCAATAGCCGGCTTCGTCGGTGTGGCCGGTTTTCAGACCGTCAACGGTCTTGTCGCGCCACAGCAGCAGGTTGCGGTTAGGCTGCTTGATGCCGTTCCAGAAGAACTCCTTCTGCGAATAGATCGCGTAGTGAGCCGGGTCTTCGTGGATGATCGCGCGGGCCAGGATCGCCATGTCGTGGGCCGACGAGTAGTGCTCAGGGTTCGGCAGACCGGTCGGGTTCATGAAGTGGGTATTGGTCATGCCCAGTTCGGTGACGGTCTTGTTCATCAGGTCGGCGAATGCGTCTTCGCTGCCGGCGATGTGCTCGGCCAGGGCGACGCTGGCGTCGTTACCGGACTGGATGATGATGCCGTGCAGCAGGTCGCTGACAGTCACCTGCGAACCGACCTTGATGAACATCCGCGAACCGCCGGTGCGCCAGGCGTTTTCGCTGACGGTCACCGGGTCGTTCTCACCGATCTGGCCGCGACGGATTTCCAGGGTCGCGATGTACGCGGTCATCAGCTTGGTCAGGCTGGCCGGTGGCAGACGCTGGTCGCCGTTGTTTTCGACCAGCACGTTGCCGCTGCTGGCATCCATCAGAACATAGGCCTTGGCGGCCAGTTGTGGTGGCGACGGCATCATCTCGGCCGCGAAAGCGGCTGGCGAGAGGAGCAGCGGGACTAGCAGACACAGGCGTTTGGCAAAGGTGGTGATGTTCATCCGTCTCTCGAAATCGCTAATGGAAACTTGCCCGAAGGCAAAACTTATTCAGACAGCCTTCTAACGGGCCATCGCGTGTTCAGTTGCTCACTCCAGTCACCCTTGCCGGGCTTTTGTTCTTCGACGAGCCAACAACCTGGTTCACCCCCCGAATACCGCAAGTGAACCGTCAATCAAGGTCTACGTATTACTCGGTGACCACGCTGGGCGAACCCAGATTGGCCAGCCGCACACTGTTCTGCACCTGGGCGATTTCACCCGGCGAGCCGATCGGCCCCAGGCGTACCCGGTGCAGGGTCTGCTGATTGCGCACGATCGAGCTGATGAACACCGGCGCGCTCACCATCCCGCTGAGCTTCGACCTCAGCAGTTCGGCAGCGTCCGGGTTGGCGAACGCGCCCACCTGCAGATACTGGCCAGACGCTGGTGCAGAAGCGTTTTTTTTTGCATCGATCTGCACGGGCACCACGGCCGCCGCGTGCTGCTGCGGCGGTGGCGTCCACTGCTCGACAGTACCGGCCGAAGCGGTGATCACCGGGGCGCTATTCTGCGCCACTTGCGGCTCGTTGAGCATCAGCGGCGCCGGACGGCCCTTGGCCGCCCACCATTGCTGCGGATCGATGCCTTCGACCTTGACCCGTGCGGTGCCGGTTTCGGCATAGCCGAGTTTTTTCGCCGCCGCGTAGGACAAGTCGATGATGCGATCGGAGTAGAACGGCCCACGGTCGTTGACGCGCAGGATCACGGTCTTGTTGTTGTCCAGGTTGGTCACCCGAACGTAACTTGGCAGTGGCAAGGTCTTGTGCGCGGCGCTCATGCCGTACAGGTCATACACTTCGCCGTTGGCGGTGTTCTGACCGTGGAACTTGGTGCCGTACCAGGACGCCGTGCCCGAGGCCACGTAGGTCTTGGATTCCTGCAGCGGGAAATAGGTCTTGCCCAACACCGTGTAAGGGTTGGCCTTGTACGGGCCGGTGTGCAGGGTCGGTGTCGCATCGGGGATGCGCGAGACATCGACGTCCCACCACGGCGCGCCGTCTTTGTGCGCGCGGTTGATGTCCAGGCCCGGTTGGGCGCGGACCGCGGTGGACGGGGTTTTCTGTGTCGGCGTGCGGCTGGTCGTGCAACTGGCGACCAGGACTGCCAACGCAGCGAAAGCCACCAGCTTCAGGGGTTTATTGTTAGGCAATGCCTGCATTACTTGACGCCCCGTGCTTGTACCAGCTGTTCAGACAGTTGATGTACGGCCATGGCGTACATCACGCTGCGGTTATAACGCGTGATCGCGTAGAAATTCTGCAGGCCCATCCAGTATTCAGGGCCGTTGTCGCCTTCGAGGCGAAATGCGGTAACCGGCATATCATCGCGCAGCGCATCATGACTTGACCAGCCCAGCGCCCGCAACTCTGCGACCGTTTTCACTGGCTCGATACCGGTAGTCAGGCCTTCATCGACCTGCTCGCCGCGCACATCGGCGCGGCTGACCACTGGCTCCCCGGCGACCCAGCCATGGCGCTTGAAATAGCTGGCGACGCTACCGATCGCATCGTCCGGGTTGTTCCAGATATTGATGTGGCCGTCACCGTCGAAATCCACTGCGTAGGCGCGAAAGCTGCTCGGCATGAACTGCGGCAGGCCCATGGCCCCGGCGTACGAGCCTTTCAGGGTCAGCGGATCGACCTGCTCTTCGCGGGCCAGCAGGAGGAACTCACGCAGTTCCTTGCGGAAAAATTCGGCACGGGGAGGATAGTCGAAGCCGAGGGTCGACAACGCATCGATCACCCGGAAATTGCCGGTATTACGTCCGAAAAAGGTCTCGACGCCGATGATCGACACGATGACTTGTGCCGGCACGCCGTATTCCTGCTCGGCGCGGGCCAGGGTCGCCTCGTGCTGACGCCAGAAGTCCACACCCCGGGCGATGCGCGCGTCGGTGATGAACATCGGACGATATTCGTTCCACTGCTTGACCCGTTCGGCGGGTTTGGAGATGGCGTCGAGAATCGACTGCTTGCGTTGCGCCTCGCGGAACACACCCATCAGTTGTTCACCGGCGAAACCGTAGTCGCGGGTCATTTCACCGACGAATTCGGCTACCTGCGGCGAGCCTTCATAGTCGCCGGCCAGCGCTTCCTGCACGCTCCCCAGCAGGCCCATCAGGCCAACCAGCGGCGCGCATCGAGTCGCCCAGCCACGCATTGCTTGCATTGCACTCTTCACCTTATTCAAACCTGTGCGATCCACTTGCGATGGGTATGGATCGACATCAAAACCCCAAACGCTGACAGCAGCGTCACCAGCGAAGTTCCTCCGTAGCTAATGAACGGCAACGGCACCCCCACGACCGGCAACAGGCCACTGACCATACCGATGTTGACGAAAACGTAAACAAAAAAAGTCATGGTCAACGCGCCGGCGAGCAATTTGCCGAACAGCGTTTGCGCCTGGGCAGTGATCACCAGCCCGCGACCGATCAACAGCAAGTAGATCAGCAGCAGTGCACAAATCCCCACCAGACCGAACTCTTCGCCAAGCACGGCAATGATGAAGTCGGTGTGGCTTTCCGGCAGAAAGTCTAGGTGCGACTGGGTGCCGAGCAGCCAGCCTTTGCCGAATACGCCGCCGGAACCGATCGCCGCCTTCGACTGAATGATGTTCCAGCCGGTGCCGAGCGGATCGCTTTCCGGGTCGAGAAAGGTCAGGACCCGCTGCTTCTGATAGTCGTGCATGACGAAGAACCACATCGCCACCGACACCGGCACCGCCGCCGCCAGCACGCTGAGAATCCAGCGCCAGCGCAGGCCGCCCATGAACAGGACGAAGGCGCCACCAGCCAGAATCAGCAGCGATGTGCCGAGATCCGGCTGGCGCACGATCAGAATGAACGGCACACCAATCAGCATCAGGCTGATGCCGACGTGCTTGAGCTGCGGCGGCAAGGTGCGTTTCGACAGATACCAGGCGATGGTCGCCGGCATGAGAATTTTCATGAATTCCGAGGGCTGGAAGCGGATCACCCCGGGGATGTTGATCCAGCGCGTGGCGCCCATGGCGTTGTGGCCCATGATGTCGACGACGATCAGCAACACCACGCCGATCACGTAGCCGAGCGGCACCCAGCGGGCCATGAATCGCGGCTCGAGCTGGGCGATGACGATCATCGCCACCAGGCCGATGCCGAACGACGTCGCCTGCTTGCCGAGCAGATCCCAGCTCTTGCCGCTGGCCGAATACAGCACGAACAGACTGCCGGCGGCGAGGATCAGCAACAGGATCAACAGCGGGCCATCGATATGCAGTCTTTGCAGCAACGTCGCGCGGCGACGCATCACATCCTCGCTGGAGAGCATGCGATCAAAATTATTCATCACGGGCCGTGGCCTCCGCAGTGATAGGGCTGGCGTACTCGGCTTTCAGATGGCCGTCCTGGTCGAGCAACCAGGCATCCATCACCTGACGTACCACGGGCGCGGCCACGCCGGAGCCGGACTCACCGTTCTCGACCATCACCGAGACGACAATTTTCGGGTCATCGGCCGGGGCGAAGCCGACGAACAGGGCGTGGTCGCGGTGGCGTTCCTGAACCTTGGAGCGGTCGTATTTCTCGCCCTGCTTGATCGCCACCACCTGCGCAGTACCGGACTTGCCGGCGATGCGGTATTGCGCGCCGATCGCCGCTTTGCGCGCGGTACCACGGGCACCGTGCATCACCTGCTGCATGCCGTGGTTGACCTTGTTCCAGTCGGAGGGGTCGCGCAGGACGATGTTAGGCATCGGGTTGTCATCCACGGGTTTGACCCCATCGAGGGACCTGGCCAGGTGCGGACGATTCCAGATGCCCTTGTTCGCCACCAGCGCCGTGGCCTGGGCCAGTTGCAGCGGAGTCGACTGCATGTAGCCCTGGCCGATCCCGAGAATCAGGGTTTCGCCGGGGAACCACGCCTGTTTGCGCGTCGCCCGCTTCCATTCGCGAGACGGCATCAGGCCCGGGGATTCTTCGAACATGTCCAGCGAAACCTTCTGGCCGATGCCGAACTTGTTCATGTAGGTCGACAGCCGATCGATGCCGAGCTTGTGCGCCAGGTCATAGAAGTAGGTGTCGTTGGACCGCATGATCGCCGTGTCGAGGTCGACGAAGCCGTCACCGGTGCGGTTCCAGTTGCGGTACTTGTGATCGTAGTTGGGCAGCATGTAATAGCCCGGGTCGAACACTCGGCTGGAAGCCGTGACCACGCCAGCGTCGAGACCGGCAATCGCCACCGCCGGTTTGATCGTCGAGCCCGGCGGGTACAGGCCGCGCAGCACACGGTTGAACAGCGGCCGATCAATGGAATCGCGCAACTCGGCGTAGGCCTTGAAGCTGATGCCGGTGACGAACAGGTTCGGGTCGAAACTCGGCTGACTGACCATCGCCAGCACCTCGCCGGTTTTCGGATCGAGCGCTACCACCGCGCCACGTCGCCCGCCCAGTGCGGCCTCGGCGGCTTCCTGCAATTTGATGTCGAGGCTCAGGACGATGTCCTTGCCGGGAATCGGATCGGTGCGTTTGAGCACGCGCAACACGCGGCCACGGGCGTTGGTCTCGACTTCCTCGTAACCGACCTGACCGTGCAACTCCGGCTCGTAGAAACGCTCGATGCCGGTTTTGCCGATGTGGTGGGTGCCGCTGTAGTTGACCGGATCCAGCGACTTCAGCTCTTTCTCGTTGATCCGCCCCATGTAGCCCACCGAGTGCGCAAAATGCGCGCCCTGCGGGTAATGCCGGACCAGTTGCGCGACCACTTCCACCCCGGGCAGGCGAAACTGGTTCACCGCGATCCGGGCGATCTGTTCTTCGGTCAGCTCGAACAGGATCGGTACCGGCTCGAACGGCCGGCGCCCCTGACGCATGCGTTTCTCGAAGATCACCCGGTCCTCGGGCGTCAGCTCCAGCACCTCGACGATGACGTCGAGCACTTGTTGCCAGTCGCCGGAGCGCTCGCGGGTCATGCTCAGGCTGAAGCTCGGCCGGTTGTCGGCCACGACCACACCGTTGCGGTCGAAAATCAGCCCGCGCGTCGGCGGAATCGGCTGCACGTGGACGCGGTTGTTTTCCGACAGGGTCGAGTGGTACTCGTACTGGATCACCTGCAGGTAATACAGGCGCGCGATCAGCACACAGATCAGCGACACGATCACGATCGCACCGAACACGACACGGCTGCGCACCAGACGGGCGTCCTTTTCGTGGTCCTTGATGCGGATCGGCTGAGACATGAGGGCAGGCTTACTTGTGGTAAGGGTGGCCGGACAACACGGTCCAGGCACGGTACAACTGTTCGCCGATCAGAATCCGCACCAACGGGTGCGGCAAGGTCAGCGGCGATAACGACCAGCGCTGGTCGGCGCGGGCACAGACTTCCGGTGCCAGCCCTTCCGGGCCGCCGACCATGAAGTTGACCGTGCGCGAATCCAGGCGCCAGCGATCGAGTTCGACCGCCAGTTGCTCGGTGCTCCAGGGCTTGCCGTGAACCTCCAGCGTGACGATCCGCTCGTTGTGCCCGACCTTGGCCAGCATGGCTTCGCCTTCCTGGCGGATGAAACGGGCCACGTCAGCATTCTTGCCACGGGTGTTGAGCGGAATTTCCACCAGTTCCAGCGCCAGCTCGGACGGAAGACGCTTGGCATATTCATGCCAGCCTTCTTCCACCCACTTGGGCATGCGTGAACCGACGGCGATCAGGCGCAGTCGCACAGCAATCCCTTAGAACTGGTCTTTGTTGAGCTTGGTGAAATGCTCGTGGGTGTTCTCCGGGCTATGGTGCTTGGCATCGGCCGCACGGCTTTGCTCGGCACCGGCCCACAGGCGCTCCAGGTCGTAGAACTGACGCGCCGAGGCGGTCATCATGTGCACGATCACCAGGTCGAGGTCGAGCAGTACCCAGTCGCTGTCGCCCTTGCCTTCTTCGCCCAGCGGCTTGGCGCCCTGCTTTTTCACTTCCTCGCGGACCTTGTCGAGCATGGCGTTGATCTGGCGATTGGAAGTACCGGTGGCGATGATCATGTAGTCAGTGATGCTCTGCTTGTCGCGCACATCGATGATCTGGATGTCCTGGGCCTTGACGTCTTCCAGCGCGGCGACGGCGATCTTGACCAGTTCGTCGCCCTTGAGCGGCTCGTTGGTGTTGACGGCTTCCGGCAGTGGTGCGCTCTTGAACGTGCCTTTGCGCTTTACTTTCGGTAGATCTTTATCAGTCATATGAAACTCGTTTTGCTCATGTATTCGGCGGCTTGGGGATACGGTAATCCGCATCGGTGAAGCACGCCTTGTTCAGTTCGACGCACGGTACAGACCGTGCGCATCGATGTAGGCCAGGACCGCGTCGGGCACCAGGAAACGTACCGACTTACCGCTGGCCAGCAGTTGACGGATCTGGGTGGC
>Ga0209676_1000266_pt1 | contig 109375 bp, 80 predicted proteins | sample AraplaCvi_mLB_r2_FD_184282 | JGI IMG/M metagenome (GOLD analysis project Ga0209676, IMG submission 184282) | Arabidopsis root microbial communities from North Carolina, USA - plate scrape MF_Cvi_mLB_r2 (SPAdes) (version 2) | ecosystem: Host-associated > Plants > Roots > Endosphere | place: USA...
TGGGGCCGTCGTCAACTGGCCTACGCAATCAACAATGTTCACAAGGCTCACTACGTGATGCTGAACGTTGAGTGCACTGGCAAGGCCCTGGCCGAGCTGGAAGACAACTTCCGCTACAACGATGCAGTGATCCGTAACCTGGTCATCCGTCGCGACGAAGCCGTTACCGGCCAGTCCGAGATGCTCAAGGCTGAAGAAAACCGCAGTGAGCGCCGTGAGCGTCGCGACCGTCCTGAGCACGAAGGCGCCGAAGGCACCGACAGTGATGACAGCGACAACAGCGATAACGCTGACGAGTAATCCACGGACCTTATTAAGGAGCCTATCAAATGGCACGTTTCTTCCGTCGTCGTAAATTCTGCCGCTTCACCGCTGAAGACGTGAAAGAGATCGATTACAAAGATCTCAACACTCTGAAAGCCTACGTATCCGAGACCGGCAAAATCGTTCCAAGCCGCATCACCGGTACCAAAGCTCGTTATCAGCGTCAGCTGGCCACCGCTATCAAGCGCGCCCGCTTCCTGGCCCTGCTGGCCTACACCGACAGCCACGGCCGCTGAGACCGGGCAGTCGACAAGTAGCAAAGGATTGAATGCATGCGCGCCTTAGCTGAGTTCATCATGCGAGGCCGAATGCAGGCCACTCTCGTGGTGGCCGGATGTGCAACATTGCCGTTGTTGTATTGGTTGGGTGCTGCCGCCGGGAGCCTTGTGCTGCTGCGGCGCGGATTGGCGGACGCCCTTGGCGTTCTGTCCCTGGGACTGCTGCCAGCCTTGATCTGGTGGCTGTATGCCGACGACCCACGGGCACTTCTGGTGCTGCTGGGGTCTGCGGTGCTTGCGTTGGTTTTGCGCGCAAGCGAATCCTGGGTCCGTACGCTGCTGGTCAGCGTAGTGATCGGAGTGGTGTTTTCAGTGGTGCTCGGGGTCGCGTTTGCGGCCCAGATCGAGATGCTCGCACAGGCCCTTATAAAGGTCATGCCGGCGCTTCTCGGTGAGACCTACAAGCAATTGTCGGTCGATGAGCAAGCGCGTTTCGCGTCCCTGATTGCACCGGTCCTGACCGGACTGATTGCGGCCTTGTTGCAGATCGTCAGCGTGCTGAGCCTGATTGTCGGGCGGCATTGGCAGGCGTTGTTGTACAACCCGGGTGGTTTCGGTCGCGAGTTTCGCGCCATCCGCATCCCGCTGGGGCCGGCGATGTTACTGCTGGCGTTGATGCTTCTGGGCCCGAATCTCGGTGCACAGATGGCCATGTTGACGCCGTTGTGCAGTGTACCGCTGGTGTTCGCCGGGCTGGCCCTGATTCATGGGCTGGTCGGGCAGAAGCGACTGGCCGGTTTCTGGCTGGTGGGGTTGTACGTCACGCTGCTGTTGTTCATGCAGCTGATCTATCCGTTGCTCGTGGTTCTGGCCATTGTCGACAGCCTGATTGATTTTCGCGGTCGTCACGTGTCGAAAGACACCGACAGCGCGAACGGTGAAGGTTAAAAGTTAGAGGATTTTCACATGCAACTGATCCTTCTGGAAAAAATCGCCAACCTGGGCAACCTGGGCGACAAAGTAAACGTTAAGGCCGGTTACGGCCGTAACTACCTGCTGCCTTTCGGCAAGGCTACCGCTGCGACCGCTGCCAACCTGGCTGCGTTCGAAGAGCGTCGCGCCGAGCTGGAAAAAGCTGCCGCAGACCGTAAGGCATCGGCTGAAAGCCGTGCTGCCCAACTGGCCGAGCTGGAAGTGACCATCACTGCCACCGCTGGCGACGAAGGCAAGCTGTTCGGTTCGATCGGTACTCACGACATCGCTGACGCACTGACCGCTTCCGGCGTTGAAGTGCAGAAGAGCGAAGTTCGTCTGCCGAACGGCACCATCCGCAACGTGGGTGAATTCGACGTGGCCGTGCACCTGCACGCCGAAGTTGAAGCCACCGTACGCGTTGTCGTGGTAGCAGCTTAAGCAACATCGATCGGCTGGCGGCTTGTCCGTCAGACGGTTAACATCGGGCACGATCCTGTTTACAGGTCGTGCCCTTTGTCTTTCTGAATTCCCCGCTTTTCACTAATACTCAAGTGGCCATGAACGATATCTCCGCTCCCGAGCAATACGATCTGCAAACCGCTGCCCTGAAGGTGCCGCCGCATTCCATCGAGGCCGAACAGGCCGTACTCGGTGGTCTGATGCTGGACAACAACGCCTGGGAACGCGTGCTCGATCAAGTCTCCGACGGCGATTTCTATCGACATGACCACCGCCTGATCTTCCGTGCCATCGCCAAACTGGCCGATCAGAACTCGCCGATCGACGTCGTGACCCTTGCCGAGCAATTGGACAAGGAAGGTCAGACGTCGCAAGTCGGCGGCCTCGGCTATCTTGGCGAACTGGCGAAAAACACGCCGTCCGTCGCCAACATCAAAGCCTATGCGCAGATCGTCCGCCAGCGTGCGACATTGCGCCAACTGATCGGGATCAGCACCGAGATCGCCGACAGCGCCTTCAACCCGGAAGGCCGTACTGCCGAAGAAATCCTCGACGAAGCCGAACGGCAGATCTTCCAGATCGCCGAAGCGCGGCCGAAGACCGGCGGCCCGGTCGGCGTCAACGAGCTGCTGACCAAGGCCATCGACCGCATCGATACCCTGTTCAACACCGCAGACGCGATCACCGGCCTGTCCACCGGCTACACGGATCTCGACGAGAAAACCAGCGGCTTGCAGCCGTCCGACCTGATCATCGTCGCCGGCCGTCCGTCGATGGGTAAGACCACCTTCGCAATGAACCTGGTGGAAAACGCCGTGTTGCGCAGCGAGAAAGCGGTGCTGGTCTACTCCCTCGAGATGCCAGGCGAATCGCTGATCATGCGTATGCTGTCGTCGCTCGGCCGGATCGACCAGACCAAGGTGCGTTCCGGTCAGCTCGAAGACGATGACTGGCCGCGCCTGACTTCGGCGGTCAACCTGCTCAACGATCGCAAACTGTTCATCGATGACACCGCGGGTATCAGCCCTTCGGAAATGCGCGCGCGAACCCGGCGCCTGGTGCGTGAGCATGGCGACGTCGGTCTGATCATGATCGACTACCTGCAACTGATGCAGATCCCCGGGTCCAGCGGTGACAACCGTACCAACGAGATTTCCGAGATCTCCCGATCCCTGAAGGCCCTGGCCAAGGAATTCAACTGCCCGGTAGTCGCCCTGTCGCAGCTCAACCGTTCCCTTGAACAACGTCCCAACAAGCGCCCGGTTAACTCCGACTTGCGGGAATCCGGAGCGATCGAGCAGGACGCCGACGTGATCATGTTCGTTTACCGTGACGAGGTGTATCACCCGGAAACCGAGCACAAGGGCATCGCCGAAATCATCATCGGCAAGCAGCGTAACGGTCCGATCGGGTTCATTCGGCTGGCGTTCATCGGCAAGTACACGCGTTTTGAAAACCTTGCGCCTGGCAGCTACAACTTCGACGACGACGAGTGACAGCAGGCCGAAATCGACCGGCCCGCTGTCACGCTGCACCGCTTACCCAGTCGCGCCGCTTGGTCCCGGACTTTCATCCGCAGGCGTGCCGTCGACAGCAGGTGCCTCGATGGTCGCTCGGGGCTGCAGTTCCTTGCGCGTCAGCGTTTGAATCAAAGTCGCTTCGACAATCGCCAGCTGCGCCGTCACATCATCGGTTTTTGATCTGTATTGAGCGTCGGTCAGCAGGCGTTGCGCTGACTGGCTGTCCAGCATCTCTTGCCGATCCTGAAACGGCTGGCGGCTCGCATCGAATTGCGCCTGGTATTTGTGAACGATGAAGTCCTGCCAGAAATCCATCGATACCAGCGCCTGAAATTCTTCGGGCGAACCGTCCAGCGCAATGACCTTTTTATAAGCCACCTCCAGCATGGCCGGAGTCACCCCGGCCATGCCGATAAAAGTGAGGGATTGCGGTTGAAACGGTAATTGCAGCCGATCCTTGAGGCCAAAGCGATAAGCCATGGTCATTTCATGGGGATCGCGGATGCGCAGGCTGTGGCTGTTTCGCAGCTCCGGGGATGTTGCCGGATTGTCGATGATTGCCTTGCTCGACGCGATCTCTGCCGCCGCAATCTCGTCAACGTGCTTCAAACGAAACAATCCTTTGGACAATTCCACCAATGGCCCGCCCTGCAGGTCCTGTCTGGCCTGCACGCGAGCCTTGTGCGTCATGGCCAGCACCTGCAGGTCGGTGAACGTCGCTGCGGCGAGGTCAGTGCAACCGGCTTCGCATGCGCGAGCGAACAGCTCCCTGCGCAAGGTTCGCGACTGCGGATTGTCTTGGGTGATGACATCGATCACGTCCCAGGCCTGGCGCCGGAAATCGGCGTGGTGAACGCGGCTTGCCAGGATGTTGAAGAAGCCGTCCGAGCCTTCATGTTCGCGCAATGTGCGCCATTGCGCTTTTCTGCGGGAGACTTCATCGACGGTTAATCCCGCGGTCCATTGCGGGTCCGGTTCCATGTTGTTTCTTGCAATGGGGCGCCGGGTAACGGTGACAGACGTCGAGATCAGGTTGGATCTTCGGTTCAGTGGCGTTCTCGCCAGCCTCAGTCGCTCGCCGTAGGCTTGCAACTGCAGGCGGCTGGCGTCAGACAACGGGTTATTGCTCACCAGCGTGCCACTGTTGACCTGAACCGAATGCGCCAGGCGCTCGACGGCCACTGGGGTGACAAACTCAGGAATCGTGGTGATCTGATTGTCGCTCAGATCGATTCTGGTCAGCCGGGGTTGATCGAACAGGCCGGTCGGCCACTGTGAGATTCCGGTGTTCGCCAGACTGGCTTCACGCATATCGGGGATCTGGCTGAAGTCCGGTAGCACGCCAAGATGCGGATTATTGTCTATCCAGAGTGCTCTGAGGGTAGTGCGTTCGGCCAGTATTTGCGCTGTTTCCGCGTTGAGTTCAAGTTGGTTGTTCTGCAAGAACAGCCGCGTCATCCCATGCATTTCGCCCACGGCCGGCGGTAAGTCCCCCAGCCCGTTGCTCGACATGTCGAGCCAGCGCACATGACGAAAGCGGGTGAGGAAACCTTCCGGTGACGCCGTCAGGCTCATTCCGCTCAACCGCAGTGAGCCAACGTGACTGAAGTCCATGCTCAGATCCGGCAGCGTCGGCAAGGTCAGGCCGCTCAAGTCAAGTTCCAGGCCAATTGGCGAGCCATCAAAGGCGTGCACCTGCGCCGTTTCACGCCGCCAGCAACTGATGATTCGATCTCGCGCGGTGGTGCGGTCATTGCGGGTCATGGCGTTGATTTGCAGTTCATTGGCACGCACGTAATGCTGCCTGTTGCCAGCGCCGGAAAACACCCAATCGTCGAGCTGGCCTTTCAGCTGTTCGAACTCTTGTTCCAGCGCGAGCAAGCGCGGGGCAACGGCGCCTCGGTCATGATTCCAGATGAATTCTCTGCACTCTTTAATGGTTTTGGCCGGATACAGAGTTCGATAGCGTTGCGCCCTCGAGTTTTCGCTATCGAACACGGCGGGGTGGGCGGGCTCCATCAGTTCGGGGTGAGATTCTTTGAGGCGCCTCCAGTAGCTATCGAATTTTCGCCAGTACGCAGACGGAAAGTCGTTGCCTTCAAGCCGCGTGACATTGTTGATTCGCGCGACAACGGACAGCGTCTCGGGTGTCGGGTTGAGGTTCGCCTGGGGAACCTCGCTCAAGCGATTGTCGCGCAGGTCCAGGCTGGTCAAGCCGGTTTTATCCAGCAGCCCGACCGGCCACTGATTGAGGCCGGTGTTTTTCAGGTTCAAGACCTGCAAGCCGGGCATGGCGCTGAAGTCGGGCACTGTACGCAGTTGGTTGTTGGACAGATCGATGTGTTTCAACTGATGCAATGCACTCACTGCCGAAGCGCTTTGCTCATCCAGCTTTATCCGGTTTGAACTCAGGTTCAGATGGCTGAGTTTGTCCAGCTCGGCAATCCTGGCGGGTAATTTTTCAAGGCCTGAGTGGACGATGGTCAGGCTTTGCAGATTGGGGCAGTTGGACAGCAGAGTAGTGGCCGTGTCCGACCAGATCACCGAGTCGAGTTCGAGGGTTCTGACGTGACTGAAGTCCACGGTCAGCAACGGCAGCGGGCCGTACATCGGTGGCAGTTTCAGCACGCCATCCGAGTCGCCGAGCCAGCAGCCTCTGATGATTCTCGCCAGGCGCGTTGCGTTGATCCTGTCCGGCCCCATGACGCTGGCCGGGCCGGGTTGACTGTCGGCTATATAGGCTTGCAGTTGCGTTTCCAGCAGTTCGAAACCGGCAATCCGTTGGGCTATCCGAGTCTCGGCGCCATCACCCAGGCCGATCAGATACTCCCTGGCGGCTTGCACATCCTTGTCCGGGTACATGCGTCGTACCATCGCTAATTCAGGAATTTCCCCATCCAGTCTGAACGCATCTGCACGAGAGTCAGTGCGCATCGATGGAAAATCGTTCGCCACACGCCGCCAGTACACTTCGAGGGTTCGCCAATAGCCGGCAGGGAAGGGGTTGCCTTCAATCAGGGTGACCGAGTTGATACGGGCGCTGGCCAAGAATTGATCGCTGGGCGGATTGAGGATCGCCTGCGGAATTTCGCGCAGTTGGTTGTTGCGCAGGTCGACCACCTGCAGTGCCCCCTGCTCGCGCAGACCGCTGGGCCAGCTCTGCAATCCGGCGTTGCTCAGGTTCAATGACCGCAGTTGCGACATGCCGCTGAAGTCTGGCGTTTTTCCGAGCGGGTTACCCGACAGATCCAGTTGTTCGAGCTGGTGGAGCGCGCCGAGTTCTATCGCCTTTTGCTCACTCAGCTCGATGTGATTGGAGTTCAGCTCCAGGGTTTTGAGACCGGACATGTTCGCAATGCCGGCGGGCAGCTTATCCAGAGAGGAGTGGGTGACCGAAAGTTTTTCGAGGTTGGGAAAACTGCCGAGGAAGGTGTCGGCGCTGTCAGTCCAGGCAAGCGCTTTCAACTCCAGCGTGCGTACATGGCTGAAATCGGCAGTCAGTGGGGCGAGGATTGCATTCCCCAGGTCAAGTTTCAGCGTCTCCCCGGTCTGGCGCTTCCAACAGCGTTTGATTTCTTCGACCGCATGCTCCACCGCGGGGTGCGCAGGGTCGGTGGCGGACTCTGGGGAAGTCTTCTTGATCCAGGCAGCGAGTTCTGCCTTGAGCAACGTGTATTCATTCTCGCGCTGGCTCAGAAAGCTGCTGACGTTTTCCCCCTTCGAGCGCAAAAGTCGAGTGATTCCCTCGCTGTCGAGTGCCGGAAAGAGCTTTCGTGCACGCGACTCAGGGGTACGCAAACGATTGACCGCCGTGGCAAGCCGTTGCAACAGGCCTGGGTGTGCGGGGTCGCCCGACTCGCTACGGAACATGCCGCCGGCACCGCCGACCTCGGTTCCCAGCCAGCCTTCGCGGGCATCGAAAATAATCGGTTCCGACCGCCCCGGACGCGTGGCGATATACGTATTGGCGCTGTCACGGGCAACCGGATCCTGCGCACGGACGATACGCATCACCGTCGTCGACGGGGTTGACGCATCAACGTCGTGCAGCACTTGATAGCTGTGGTTGTCGATCACCGCATACAGTTTGCCGTTGAACCGGTGCAGACCATCGTTGCCGCTTTGCAAGCCGCTGAAGTCCAGCCGTGTACGGAATGCCTCCAGGCGGGTGGCCGACAACGCGATACCGATCGGCTCGAATTGGTCCAGCTCATGCCAGACACCTGAACTGGAGTCGCGCAGCAGCACCGGGCCCGAGGGGCTGGACTCGCTGGGCCGTCTGGCTCTGTACAGTCCCGTTTCCGGATCCTTGCCGACCAGTACGATGCCACCGGGCACGTCGACGTACTGGCGGCCCTTGTGCGTTCTCAAACCGTCAGCATTGCGATCCGACAAGCCGCTGGCCGCGGGCACCCAGTAGTGCTCCAGGGACTGGCTTGCCCCATGCGCATTATCAATGGGCGACCCGGGCTGATGAACCGTGACGCCTGGTGCCGGCTCGATCGCGTCGATATCGGCTGGCGTTGGCAAGCGGCCCGGTCGTGATGACTGCCCACCGGGTATCGAGATCTCTGAAGCTGTGCGCAGTGGCAAGTCGAGACGCGGGGTGTCCACGTCTGGCACAGCGTTTTGCCGAACCGGGGGGGTGCCGGAACTGTTTCCTCTGGGAGGCGATTTAACGGGCATGTCTTTCTATCCTTGCAGGGTTTGCGCATCAGCCCGACTGAATGGGAACTGATGGCAGGGTCGGCGTCATTGCCTGATGGATGGTGTTGTCCTGAGTCCTTCACTCAGCCCTGGCGGGCACAGCAACCGGGTTGGCCAGTGCAAATATTTTGCTCGCGGTCTTGCCATCGAAGGTCTGGCGCCAGATCGCCACGTGCGGCAAGCCGGCCTGTTCGTCGCGGCGCTGAGCGTCGATGCCGCGTCGGCTCTGTTCGAGGGTTTTAAGGTGGCCGCCCCGTGTGGTGAAACTCAGGGGCGGGGCGTCGCGCTGGTCATAGTGGAAATGCGCCTCCCACAGCGGTGCGTCATTGGCGCGATCAGTGATCGAATAAACGTCGAGAAACGACTTGCTCTTGCCTTTTCCCAACTGCTTGCGATCAACGGTTTTGCTCACGCTGACTTCGTCGGCATCCATCAGATAATTCAAACGCATGATGTCGAGCACGTCGCTGTTCTTGTACATGCGCACAAGAACGCTTCGGCCATGCGCTTCCAGTAACCTGGCAGCGGTTCGCAAACGCGCAGCCAGGTCGAGGATTTCGCGGTCACCGGGCGCGTCCTCATGGCCTTCAAGGCGTCTCGCCTGCTCGTTCATACGCTCGGTTTCTTTGCTCAGGTCTTCGACAATCTCGCTCGGATTGGCTTTTCTCGTTTCATCCACCCTGGCCTTGGCAACGTGTTGTTCGACATCGGTCAGCAACCGTTTCGCCTCGGCGACCAGCTGGGGTCTTGGGGTGCTGGCGATAGGCGGTCGCACTGGCAACCATTCACCCTGTCTTTTTTCATAGCGGGCGGAGGGAGAGCCTGGGCGCAACGGGTCTGGAACCCTGACGATGACATTGCCGTCCTGAGCGGTTTCCGTTTCGCCGACCAGAACCCGGTAGGTGCCGTGTTGGCGGACCCGGAAAACTTTTCTCGGTGTCAGGGGGCGGGGACTTTCGGAAGGGTCGGGCTGCGCTGGCAGGAAATCGAAATCGATATCGTGGTCGATGTCGGGCAGTTCCCGATCGCGGCCGATCGATTCCAGAATGCCGCTGAGCCTGTTTTCGATCCGCGTCTCGAGTGGATCAATCAGATTGAGGATTTCCCTGAGATACCCGGCCTTCACAGCATCGGTGTCAGCGTTGGCGACCAGTTGCATTGCAAATCGGGACCTGTCCGCCCTGATCTGGTCAAGGCTCAAGAGCAGCGCCATCGGGTGCTCGTGTTGCGGAATGTTTTTCAGGTCTCCGGTGACCAGGTCGACACAGGAAAGCGATGGCATGGTGGTATTGGGCGAATGGTCTGGCGTGCCCGCATAAAGGTGTACGTAAAGGGTCAGCTTGTTGAAGTTGATGCGCTCGGCCGACGGTACTTGCTGCCTGATTTCTTCGAGTATCGGCTCCGCTCCAGGCGCGGCTTTTCTGATTTCTGCCAACACCACTTCACGTTCTTCGATAAACCTCAGTTTCTTGTTCAGGTGAGGAATGATCTTTTTGCAACTGTCGGCATCCAGCCTGGAAATCGTAGGCTTGACCCTCAGGTCCATGACCGCCATGAGGCGGTTGAGGAATTCGCCGCGTTCTATGCGGAAGGTGTGCAGTTCCTCCTTGAACAACCCGCCGGCTTTTGCAAGGACCAGCCATTTCCTGTTGAGCACCAGCGATTCCACGAAATCCGCCTGCTTTTGCACATGCTTGAGCAGGTGCACTTCAAGGCTCAGCAATTTTGCGTTTCGCTCTGCGCTGCCCTCTGGCAGTTTCCGGGTTTCTTCCCAGAGGGTGTTATGACGTGCCGACGAGTTGGTCAAATCGGTGTGGGCCTTGTGAAAAGGCTCATACATCTGCATCAGCGTATCTTTACTCAAGCGCGCAATCTCTGCGTCCTGAATGACTTTCTTCAGGTCTGGCAGATGATAGACCCAGCGACTGCCGTCATCGCGCCTGACCGGCCGCGTCTCGCCGCTGCGGCTGGCCCGGTAGATGTTTGCGCTGTCGGCTGCCACGGGGTCTTTCTGGTTGACGATACGCCAGGCTTTTTGTGTCGCAGTGGAGGCGCTCACATCGTGCATGACCTGATAAACGTGATTGTGCAGGGTCAGGTATAGCCGACCCTCATGGCGCACCAACCCGTCGCTGTCGACCTTGGCGTCGGTGATATGCACAGGCTTGTGAAACGTCTGCAGGTGAGTGTCGGCCAAGGTAACGGCGTCACCGTCGTTGAGCGAATGCCACAGTCCGCTGCCAGTGTCACGCAGCATGAGCGGACCCGAGGCAACCCGCTCGGCGGCGAGTTGGGCGCGGTAGAGGCCGGTCTGCGGATCGACTCCGACCAACACGATGCCGCCATCCGCGACATCGACGTATTCGCGTCCTTTGTACGTCCTCAAACCCTCGGTATTGGCGAGGGACAAGCGTTCAGGAGCCGGGATTCGATAGCGCTCCAGCGATTGTGGCCCTGTGGCGCCCCTTTCTACCGAGGCCGTAGTCGCATGCGCTATGACGACGGGAGATTGTCTTGTCAGCTCAGGGCCGGCTGTGCCGTGAGTGCCGAGCGGCCGCACCGGAGGAGGGGTGGACAGGGACGGTTCAGGCTGCGTCCGTGGCGCTCGCCCGCTATGGCCTGGCTGCGGCGAATCAGGGCTGGTCGGAAGATTGACTTTGATGCTGCCCTTGGCGGGCTGTTTGGGTGACATTGCTTCATCCTTGAAGGGTTGTCACATCAGTCGGCACAGATGCTCGACTAATGGATGTTGTATTGGAACACTGATTTTTTTCACTGTGACGGGCTGTCAGGCAGGCTCGACGTGGTTGTAAGAGAAACCGACCATTGCCGTCGGAATTGGTTAATTTTTGTGCTATATTCCGCGCCCGCGATTTTTCACTTCAACACCGGTCGTCGACATGCAAGCAGCCAAGCCGTTATTTGACTATCCAAAATATTGGGCCGAATGTTTCGGGCCAGCGCCATTCCTGCCGATGAGCAGGGAGGAGATGGATCAGCTTGGCTGGGATTCGTGCGACATCATCATTGTTACCGGAGATGCCTACGTCGATCACCCGTCGTTCGGCATGGCAATCATCGGCCGGCTGCTGGAGTCGCAAGGCTTTCGCGTCGGGATCATTGCGCAGCCGAACTGGCAGTCCAAAGACGACTTCATGAAGCTCGGCGAGCCGAATCTGTTCTTCGGCGTCGCGGCGGGCAATATGGACTCGATGATCAACCGCTACACCGCGGACAAGAAAATCCGTTCCGATGACGCCTACACGCCCGGCGGCATGGCCGGCAAGCGTCCGGATCGCGCGAGCCTGGTCTATAGCCAGCGCTGCAAGGAAGCCTACAAGCATGTACCGATCGTGCTCGGCGGCATCGAAGCCTCGCTGCGGCGCATCGCCCACTACGACTATTGGCAGGATCGCGTGCGCAACTCGATCCTGATCGACGCCAGCGCCGACATTCTGCTGTACGGCAATGCCGAGCGGGCCATCGTTGAAGTCGCCCAGCGTCTGTCGTGGGGTCACAAGATCGAAGACATCACCGATGTCCGCGGCACTGCGTTCATCCGTCGCGACACGCCGCAGGGCTGGTACGAAGTCGACTCCACGCGAATCGACCGTCCGGGCAAGGTCGACAAGATCATCAACCCGTACGTGAATACCCAGGACACTCAGGCCTGCGCCATCGAGCAGGAAAAAGGCCCGGTCGAAGATCCGCAGGAAGCCAAGGTTGTGCAGATTCTGGCCAGCCCGCGCATGACCCGCGACAAGACCGTGATCCGCCTGCCGTCGATGGAGAAGGTGCGAAACGACCCGGTTCTGTACGCCCACGCCAACCGCGTGCTGCACTTGGAAACCAACCCGGGCAACGCCCGTGCGCTGGTGCAGAAGCATGGCGAGGTGGATGTCTGGTTCAACCCGCCGCCGATTCCGATGACCACCGAAGAAATGGACTACGTGTTCGGCATGCCTTACGCCCGTGTGCCGCACCCGGCGTACGGCAAGGAAAAGATCCCGGCCTACGACATGATCCGTTTCTCGGTGAACATCATGCGTGGCTGTTTTGGTGGCTGCACCTTCTGCTCGATCACCGAGCACGAAGGCCGCATCATCCAGAACCGTTCCGAAGAGTCGATCATTCGCGAAATCGAAGAGATCCGCGACAAGGTCCCGGGCTTCACCGGCGTCATTTCCGACCTCGGCGGCCCGACGGCGAACATGTACCGCATCGCCTGCAAGAGCCCGGAAATCGAATCCGCGTGCCGCAAGCCGTCCTGCGTGTTCCCCGGCATCTGCCCGAACCTGAACACCGACCACTCGTCGCTGATTCAGCTGTACCGCAGCGCCCGTGCGTTGCCGGGTGTGAAGAAAATTCTGATTGCCTCCGGGCTGCGTTACGACCTCGCCGTCGAGTCGCCGGAGTACGTCAAGGAGCTGGTGACCCACCACGTCGGCGGTTACCTGAAGATCGCCCCGGAACACACCGAGGAAGGCCCGCTCAACCAGATGATGAAACCGGGCATCGGCAGCTATGACAAGTTCAAGCGCATGTTCGAGAAGTACACCAAGGAAGCGGGCAAGGAGCAGTACCTGATTCCGTACTTCATCGCCGCCCACCCGGGCACCACCGACGAAGACATGATGAACCTCGCGCTGTGGCTCAAGGGCAACGGCTTCCGCGCCGACCAGGTGCAGGCGTTCTACCCGTCGCCGATGGCCACCGCCACGGCGATGTACCACTCGGGCAAGAACCCGCTGCGCAAGGTCACCTACAAGAGCGACGGCGTGACCATCGTCAAGAGCGAAGAGCAGCGTCGCCTGCACAAGGCGTTCTTGCGTTACCACGATCCGAAAGGCTGGCCGATGCTGCGTGAAGCGTTGGTGCGCATGGGCCGCGCCGATCTGATCGGTTCGGGCAAGGATCAGTTGATTCCGGCGCATCAGCCGACGACCGACAGCTACCAGAGTGCCCGTCGCAAGAACTCGACGCCGGCCGGCAGCCACAAGGTCGCCAAAGAGAAGACCACCAAGATCCTCACCCAGCACACTGGCCTGCCGCCGCGTGCCAGTGATGGCGGTAATCCCTGGGACAAGCGTGAACAGGCCAAGGCTGCGGCATTTGCCCGCAACCAGCAGGCGGCCAAGGAGCGCAAGGATGCGGCGAAGGGCAAAGGACCGAAGCCGACGCGCAAGCCGGTCGTGCCGCGCTAAATACTGCTTGAGCTGAACAGAACGCCAACCTTCGGGTTGGCGTTTTGCATTTCAGGCCTCAGGAAATTAGTTGTTGCCGCTGGCCTCTTCGCGAGCAGGCTCGCTCCCACAGGGGAACGCAATCCAAATGTGGGAGCGAGCCTGCTCGCGAAAGCGTCCGATCAAACACGGCAAGAATCAGCGTCCGCAACATTTGCGTGCAACTGAGCCAAAGCATTTCCTCGCATCGCCCGGTTTTGGTGCTGTACTGCCTTGAGCATTTCGAGAAAGCGCGCTGGCCTGTGCATGGCATAAGTCTTGCGCGCTTTCCTCTACGCCCAGGCTCGCAGGAGGCACGCCGTGTCGATTCATGTCGCATTGCATCACGTCACGCATTATCGCTATGACCGCGCTGTCGAACTCGGCCCGCAGATCGTCCGCCTGCGCCCGGCGCCCCACAGTCGCACGCGGATTCTGTCCTATGCGCTGAAAGTCTCGCCCGAGCAGCATTTCATCAACTGGCAACAAGACCCTCAGGGCAATTACCTGGCACGCCTGGTATTCCCGGAAAAAACCACAGAGCTGCGCATCGAAGTCGATCTGCTCGCCGAGATGGCGGTGTTCAACCCGTTCGACTTCTTCCTCGAACCCTACGCCGAAAAAATCCCGTTCAGCTACGCCGCCGATGAGCGCAAGGAGCTGGCGCCGTACCTCGAAACCCTGCCGCTGACCCCGACATTCAAAGCTTACCTGGACAGCATCGACCGCACGCCGCTGCCTGCCGTGGATTTTCTGGTGGCGCTCAATCAGCGTCTCAGCGAAGACATCGGTTACTTGATTCGCATGGAACCGGGCGTGCAAACCCCGGAGCACACTCTCCAGCACGCTTCTGGCTCCTGCCGCGACTCGGCATGGCTGCTGGTGCAGTTGCTGCGCAACCTCGGTCTGGCGGCGCGGTTTGTCTCCGGTTACCTGATTCAACTGACCGCCGACGTGAAAAGCCTCGACGGCCCGTCCGGCACCGACGTCGACTTCACCGACCTGCATGCCTGGTGCGAGGTGTATCTGCCGGGTGCCGGCTGGATCGGCCTCGATGCCACCTCCGGGCTGTTCGCTGGTGAAGGACATATCCCGTTGGCCTGCAGTCCCGATCCGTCCTCGGCGGCGCCGATCAGTGGTCTGGTCGAACCTTGCGAAACGCAGTTCAGCCACGAGATGTCAGTCGAGCGAATCTGGGAAGCGCCGAGGGTCACCAGGCCCTACACCGATGAGCAATGGCGGGCGATCCAGGCGCTGGGCCGGCAGATCGACGCCGACCTGCTCGAAGGCGATGTGCGCCTGACCATGGGCGGCGAGCCGACCTTCGTCTCCATCGATGACCCCGACGGCGCCGAATGGAACACCGCCGCGCTGGGGCCGGACAAGCGTCGGCTGTCCGCCGAACTGTTCCAGCGCATGCGCAAGCAGTACGCGCCGCAGGGGCTGGTGCATTTCGGCCAGGGCAAGTGGTATCCCGGCGAACAATTGCCGCGCTGGTCGCTCAATTGCTACTGGCGCCGCGACGGACAGCCTATCTGGCACAACGACGCGTTGATTGCCGACGAGCAGCAGGACTACGGTGCCGACGGCGAACTGGCCGGGCGCTTTCTGGCCAGCGTCGCCGAGCGTCTGAAGTTGCCTGCGCGCTTTGTCTTCCCGGCCTACGAGGATCATCTCTATTACCTGTGGCGCGAGGGCGCGTTGCCCGGCAACGTCAGCGCCGAAGATTCGCGCCTGGAAGATCCGTTGGAGCGTGCCCGGCTGCGCAAGGTTTTCGGTCAGGGCCTGAACAAGGTGATCGGTCAGGTGCTGCCGCTGGCGCGCACGGCCAAGGGCGATCAGTGGCAGAGCGGGCGCTGGTATCTGCGCGATGAACATTGTCGTCTGGTGCCGGGGGATTCGCCCTTGGGGTATCGCTTGCCGCTGGCGTCGCAGCCGTGGGTGAAGGCGGCGGAATATCCGTTCATCCATCCCAACGATCCGAATCAGGACTTTGCCGAGCTGCCGGATCCCGCGCAGCTCGGGCTTCACGGCGAACCGGCTGCGGTGGATGAGCGGGTGCCGAAAATCGATGAGTCCGCTGACTGGCTGACCCGCACCGCATTCTGCGCCGAGGCCCGCGAAGGGCGGCTGTATCTGTTCATGCCACCGCTGGAGCGGGTCGAGGATTATCTGGAACTGGTGGCGGCCATCGAGGCCACCGCCGAGGAACTGCATTGCCCGGTGCTGCTGGAAGGTTATGAGCCGCCGAGTGATCCGCGCCTGAGCAATTTCCGGATCACTCCGGATCCGGGTGTGATCGAGGTCAACGTGCAGCCGTCGGCGACCTGGGACGAGTTGGTCGAGCGCACCGAGTTTCTCTACGAACAGGCGCGGCAAACCCGCCTGACCACCGAGAAATTCATGATTGACGGGCGCCACACCGGTACCGGCGGCGGCAACCATTTCGTCCTCGGCGGCGCGACACCGGCGGATTCACCCTTTCTGCGGCGGCCGGACCTGCTGCGCAGCCTGATCAGTTATTGGCACAACCATCCGTCGCTGTCGTACCTGTTTTCCGGGCTGTTCATCGGCCCGACGTCCCAGGCGCCCCGGGTCGATGAGGCGCGCAATGATGCCTTGTACGAACTGGAGATCGCTTTCGCGCAGATACCCGAACCGGGCGAAGAATGCGCGCCGTGGCTCGTTGATCGGCTTTTGCGCAATCTGCTGATCGACGTCACCGGCAACACCCATCGCGCCGAATTCTGCATCGACAAACTGTATTCGCCGGACGGCGCTACCGGGCGTCTCGGCTTGCTGGAGTTGCGCGCATTTGAGATGCCGCCCCACGCGCAGATGAGTCTGGCCCAGCAGTTGCTGTTGCGGGCATTGGTTGCAAGGTTCTGGCGCGAGCCTTACGCGCCGCCGAAGCTGGCGCGCTGGGGCACCGAACTGCACGATCGCTTCCTGCTGCCGCACTTTATCGAGGAGGATTTTGCCGACGTCATCGTCGAGCTCAACCATGCCGGCTATCCTTTGCGCGCGGAGTGGTTCGCTGCGCATCTGGAATTTCGCTTTCCCAAGGTCGGCGACTACGCCGTCAACGGCATCGAGCTGGAGCTGCGCCAGGCCCTCGAACCCTGGCACGTGCTGGGCGAGGAGGGCTCGGCGGGCGGCACGGTGCGCTACGTCGATTCTTCGCTGGAGCGCTTGCAGGTCAAGCTCAACGGCCTGGCGCCGCAGCGGTATCTGCTGACCTGCAATGGCGTCGCGGTGCCGTTGCACCCGACCGGACGGGTGGGCGAGTTTGTCGCCGGGGTGCGCTTTCGGGCCTGGCAACCGGCCAACTGCCTGCACCCGACCATCGCGGTGCACGCGCCGCTGGTGTTCGACCTGCTCGATACCTGGATGGGACGTTCGCTGGGCGGTTGCCAGTATCACGTCACCCACCCCGGCGGACGCAATTACGAGACCTTGCCGGTCAACGCCAACGAAGCGGAGAGTCGGCGCATGGCGCGGTTTTTCCGCCTCGGACATACCCCGGGGAAACTTGCGATACCTGAAGTGGACATCAGTGACGAACTGCCGATGACCCTCGATTTGCGACGTTTCTAAGTCTCACGTGACACGCGGATTTTTCGTATATCCGCGTGTCACGTGCCTGCGTTAGTCTGACCGTTCCCTGCTGTCTGCCGAGCTTTCCATGCCTGACCTGCTAGACCGCTACCCGCTGAACGCGGGCACCTACCACGAACTGCTCGACGGCAGCGGCGCAGTGCGTCCGCATTGGCAGCGGCTGTTCGATCAGTTGCAGCGCAGCAGCCCCGCGCAACTGGTGCAACGCCAGGCCCTACTGGCCCGGCAGATTCAGGAAAACGGTGTCACCTACAACGTCTATGCCGACCCCAAAGGCGCCGATCGGCCGTGGGAACTGGATCTGTTGCCCCATGTGATTGCGGCGGATGAGTGGCAGCAATTGTCCGCCGGCATTGCTCAGCGTGGGCGCTTGCTCAATGCGGTGCTGGCGGATCTGTACGGCCCGCAACGGCTGATCAGCGAAGGTCTGCTGCCGGCAGAGCTGGTGTTCGGGCACAACAATTTTCTCTGGCCCTGTCAGGGCATTGCGCCGCCCGAGTCAGCCTTTTTGCATTTGTATGCCGTGGATCTGGCGCGCACGCCGGATGGCCGCTGGTGGGTCACCGCTGATCGCACTCAGGCGCCGTCCGGTGCCGGCTATGCGCTGGAAAACCGCACCATCGTCTCCCGCGCCTTTCCCGATTTGTACCGTGATCTGAAAGTTCAGCATCTCGCCGGATTCTTCCGCACGTTGCAGGAAACTCTGGCGCGTCAGGCACCGGAGGGTGATGACGCGCCGTTGGTAGTGCTGCTGACCCCAGGGCGTTTCAACGAAAGTTATTTCGAGCATCTCTATCTGGCCCGCCAGCTCGGTTATCCGTTGGTCGAGGGCGGCGATCTGACCGTGCGCAATGCCACGGTGTACCTGAAAACCCTCAGCGGCCTGCGCCGGGTGCACGCGATCATGCGCCGCCTCGACGATGATTTCTGCGACCCGCTGGAGTTGCGAACCGACTCGGCGCTGGGCGTGCCCGGCCTGCTCGAAGCGGTGCGTCAAGGGCGGGTGCTGGTGGCCAATGCGCTGGGCAGCGGGGTGCTGGAATCGCCGGGCCTGTTGGGCTTTCTGCCGAAGATCAACCAATTCCTGTTTGGTGAAGAACTGATCCTGCCGTCGATCGCCACCTGGTGGTGCGGGGAAGCACCAGTGCTGGCGCAAGCGCTGGAAAAACTCCCTGAGCTGTTGATCAAACCGGCGTTCCCGTCGCAAAGCTTCGCCCCGGTGTTCGGCCGTGACTTGAGTGAAAGTCAGCGCCTGGAGCTGGCGCAACGCATGCAGGCGCGGCCTTATGCCTATGTCGCGCAAGAACTGGCGCAACTGTCGCAGGCGCCGGTCTGGCAAGCCGATGACGGTCAACTGCAACCCCGCGCGATTGGCATGCGCATGTACGCGGTGGCCAGCCGCGATGGCTACCGCGTGTTGCCAGGTGGGTTGACCCGAGTGGCGGCCGACGCCGATGCCGAGGTGGTGTCGATGCAGCGCGGCGGGGCGAGCAAGGACACCTGGGTGCTGAGCGATCGTGCGCCGAGTGGCGAGCAGTGGAAGGCACAGCGCAATGTCGGCGTGCATGATCTGGTCCGACGCGATCCGTACTTGCCGTCGCGGGTGGTGGAAAACCTGTTCTGGTTCGGCCGCTACTGCGAACGCTGTGACGACAGCGCGCGGCTGCTGCGCATCATGCTCACGCGCTATGTCGATGGTGATGATCCGCAAGCGTTGCAGGCGGCGGTCGATCTCGGTGAGCGACTGGCGCTGTTGCCGGATGAAGGCGAACTGCCGGAACGCTTGCTCGCTGCGTTGCTGGGCGAGGATTGGTCGTTCAGCCTGCGTTCCAACTTGCAGCGCTTGCAGTGGGCCGCCTCGCAAGTGCGCGGCAAGCTGTCCCGCGAGAACTGGCAGGCGCTGGTCGAATTGCAGCGCGAGGCACTGGAGCTGGAAGTCGATGAGCCCGACTTCGGCGAACTGCTGGATTTCCTCAACCGTCTGGTGATGTCGCTGGCGGCGCTGTCGGGGTTTGCCCTGGATGACATGACCCGCGACGAAGGCTGGCGTTTTCTGATGATCGGCCGGCGCATCGAACGCTTGCAGTTTCTCAGCAGCAGTTTGGCCGCGTTTCTGCGCGGTGCCGGTGCGTTCGATCAGGCGGGGCTTGAGTGGTTGCTGGAACTGGGCAACAGCAGCATCACTTATCGCTCGCGCTATCTGGCGGTGGCACAGTTGATTCCGGTGCTCGATCTGCTGTTGCTGGATGAGCAGAACCCCCACGCCGTGTTGTTTCAGCTGAAACTGGTGACCCGCACGCTGAAGCGTTTGAACGACGATTTCGCTGCGCCTCGCGAGACCGGATTGCCGCAACTGGTCAAACGCCTGTCGCGGTTTGATCTCGGCTGTCTGGAAAATCCGCTGTTCGGCAAATCCAGCGTACGTGCCGCGCTGGACGGTCTGGCCGATCTGTTGCAGGAAATCGCCGAGGCCAGCGGCCAGGTATCGGATCGTCTGGCGTTGCGCCATTTCGCCCATGTCGATGATGTCAGCCAGCGTACGGTGTCGGTGTGATGAGCGCTCAGTATCAGATATTTCACGACACCTGTTACCAGTACGACAGCCCGGTCTCCCTCGCGCAGCAACTCGCGCACCTGTGGCCGCGCGAATGCAGCTGGCAGCGCTGCACCGAGCAGCAACTGCTGATCAGCCCCGAGCCGACCATGCGCCGCGACGAGCTGGACGTGTTCGGCAATCCGCTGACGCGCCTGGCTTTCGAACGGCCCCATGACCAGTTGCAGGTCAACGCCCGGCTGACGGTTGAGGTGCTGGCGCGACCGGCGCTGGATTTCAATCAGTCCCCGGCGTGGGAGCAGACCCGCGATGCGCTGACCTACAGCGGCCAGCCGTTGTCCGCCGACTTGCTCGAAGCCTGTCGCTACCGGTTCCAGTCGCCTTATGTGCATTTGAAGCGCAGCTTCGTCGAGTTCTCGCACAGCTGTTTTCCGCCGGGACGTCCGTTGCTGCTCGGCGTGCAGGCGCTGACGCAGAAGATATTCAGCGAATTCACTTTCGATTCCGAAGCCACCCAAGTGGCGACGCCGCTGGTGGAAGTGCTGGAGCGTCGACGCGGGGTCTGTCAGGACTTTGCTCACCTGATGCTGGCCTGCCTGCGCTCGCGGGGGCTGGCGTCGCGTTATGTCAGCGGTTACCTGCTGACCCAGCCACCGCCGGGGCAGCCACGGCTGATCGGCGCCGACGCTTCCCATGCGTGGGTATCGGTGTTCTGCCCGGTATCGGGATGGGTGGATTTCGATCCGACCAACAATGTGCAGCCGGCGCTGGAACACATCACGTTGGCGTGGGGAAGGGACTTCTCCGATGTATCGCCGTTGCGCGGGGTGATTCTCGGTGGCGGTAATCACGACCCGGAAGTGCGGGTCACGGTGATGCCGCAGAATTGATGAGTTTTCAAATGTGGCAGCGAGCCTGCTCGCGAAAGCGTCAGGTCAGCCAATTCATTTGTAACTGATACACCGCTTTCGCGAGCAGGCTCGCTCCCACAGGGATTTGGGTGTGTCAGGGAAAGCAGGGCTGCGAGGGCCGGCGGCAGAACCGCCAGCCCCGTCACAAATCCGCAGGGCCTGATTCGATCATCAAACCCGGTGGGGCTCAGGCGTCGGGCGTCTGATCTTTCGGTGCATCGGATGCATCAACATCATCATCGGTCGCCACTTCACCGTCAGGGTTCAGTGCCGCTTCTTCAGCGGTTTGCTTCTTGCGCTGAAGCTTTTCCTCTTTCTTCTGTTCCTTTGCCAGGTCTCGTTGACGTTTGGCGAAGGAGTAATTGGGTTTGGCCATGGGCGATCCTCTGGGGTCGAAGGTGAGGTTGAGCGGCGCGTATTCTGCCCTGTATCGGTGTCCGGGGGTTAACCGGGTTTTTGGTCGACCCACTTGGGCGTGACGGTCGGCTGCCACTGATCGAGGGCGTCGAGCAGGGAATCTGGCGATTCGCTCACTTGCAGCATGTCACGGTGTGGCGCGCGAACGAAGCCTTCGCCGACGATATGATCGAGAAAAGCCGTGAGTTTGCTGTAGAAACCGTTCACTTCCAGCAGGCCCAAAGGCTTGCCGTGGTAGCCGAGCTGGCCCCAGGTCCAGACTTCGAACAGCTCTTCCAGCGTGCCGAGGCCGCCGGGCAGGGCGATGAACGCATCGCTGAGTTCGGCCATCCGCGCCTTGCGCGCATGCATGCCATCGACCACTTCGAGACGGGTCAGGCTTTTGTGGCCGATCTCCTTGTCCATCAGGCTTTGCGGGATGATGCCGATCACTTCGCCGCCAGCAGCCAGGGCCGCATCAGCGACAATGCCCATCAAACCGACGGCGCCACCGCCATAGACCAGGGTCAACTTGCGTTCGGCCAGCGCACGGCCAAGGGCCACGGCAGCTTCGGTATAGGCTGGCACGGTACCGGCGTTGGCACCGCAAAATACACAAACGGATTTCAGCGACATGGGTTACTCCTGAGGCGATCAGTCGCACAGGGTAACGGCTGGCACGTCGCACTCCAAGGACTAGACTTCGCGTTCGGGCGATTCGAAGGTACCGCTGGCGCCACAGGCGTAGGCGGCGAGCAAGCTGCACAACAGGCTGTTAAAGAACATGACAGGCACTCCGTTTCAGTAGGTGGGCCGATCATAGGGCCGAGCGAATGGAATGACCGTTAGATTGTGTCGATGAGTGTCATAGCCTGAAAGTTGTATACAATTTTTGACTCAAGTCATATGAACTTGCGATGATTTCAGGCAGTCTTTCCACCACTAGTGTTTTTGTTAACCCTGCCTTGGAGATTCACCATGTTTTCCAAAGTTGTTGCGGTATCCCTGCTGGCGCTGGCCAGCAGCCAATTGATGGCTGCCGAGTGCAAAACCACCGTTGATTCCACCGATCAGATGTCCTTCAACACCAAGGAAATCGTGATCGACAAGAGCTGCAAGACCTTCACCGTCGAACTGACCCACTCCGGCAGCCTGCCGAAGAACGTCATGGGTCATAACCTGGTGATCAGCAAAGAAGCTGACATGCAGCCAATCGCTACCGACGGCCTGGCCGCCGGTATCGACAAGAGCTACCTGAAGGATGGCGACGCCCGCATCATCGCGCACACCAAGATCATCGGCGCCAAGGAAACCGATTCGGTGACTTTCGATGTATCGAAACTGGATGCTGCTGAAAAATACGGCTTCTTCTGCTCGTTCCCTGGCCACATCTCGATGATGAAAGGCACCGTCGTCGTCAAGTGATTCAGATACAAAAAAAGCGTCCCGAGGGACGCTTTTTTTGTTTGTGCAGGAGCTGCCGAAGGCTGCGATCTCTTGATCTTGATCTTCAAAGCAAGATCAAAAGATCGCAGCCTCGTTGCACTCGTCAGCTCCTACAGGCTCCGACAGGTGCCTCAATACCTCACGGTGCGAACGGCATGACCCGCTTGTGATGAGTCTTGTTGAACGTATCGACAATGATCTTCGCCGCCTCGTCCCGCACCGTTGCACCGTGCAGGAACGCATCGATCTCGGCATAGGTCACGCCGTGCGCCGCTTCGTCCGGCTTGCCCGGCGACAGGTCTTCCAGATCCGCCGTCGGGACTTTCTCGACCAACGACTCCGGCGCGCCAAAGCTGCGCGCAATCGCCCGAACCTGATTTTTCACCAGACCGCTGAGCGGGGCGAGGTCGCAGGCGCCGTCGCCGAATTTGGTGAAGAAACCCATCACCGCTTCCGCCGCGTGGTCGGTGCCAATCACCAGACCGCCCGCCACCCCGGCAATCGTGTACTGCGCCACCATGCGCATCCGCGCCTTGGTATTGCCCAGCACGAAATCCACCGACGCCGCCCGTTTGCCTTCAAACGCCGACACCTGAGCAGCCAGCGCCTTGACCGCCGGGCCAATGTTCACGGTGTGGATTTCGTCAGGGGCGATGCAGTCGAGCGAAGCCTTGGCGTCGTGCTCGTCAAACTGGGTTTCGTAGGGCAGGCGCACAGCGATGAACTTGTAGCCGTCGTCGCCGGTTTTTTCGCGCAGTTCACGGACCGCGCGCTGGGCCAGGAGGCCGGCGGTGAGTGAGTCGACGCCGCCGCTGATGCCCAGCACCAGGGTCTTGAGGCCGGAATTGACCAAGCAATCCTGAATGAACGTCAGGCGTCGGGCGACTTCGGCCTGCAGGGCCTGATCGTCGGCGAACGGTGGTTGCACCTTGAGCTGCTCAGCAATCTCACGCTGTACGGCTTGCATGAATTCACTCCTTGCTAGATAGACTGGATTCGGCAGGAACCTGAAACACATGTCGCAAATAGGCGACGAAATTCGGATCTTTGCAGTGGGTCTTGCCGGGCTCGTCGGAAATCTTCGCCACCGGCTGGCCGTTGCAGGCGGTCATTTTAAGCACGATGCTCATCGGTTCGACACCCGGGATGTCGCAGGTGAGGTTGGTGCCGATGCCGAAGCTCACATTGATGCGACCGTGCAGCGCGCGGAAAATCTCCAACGATTTGGGCAGGGTCAGACTGTCGGAAAACACCAGGGTCTTGCTCATCGGGTCGATGCCGAGCTTGTGGTAGTGCGCGATGCACTTTTCGCCCCACGCCACCGGGTCCCCGGAATCGTGGCGCAGGCCGTCGAAAAGCTTGGCGAAGAACAGGTCGAAATCGCCAAGGAAGGCGTCGGTAGTGATGCAGTCGGTAAGGGCGATACCGAGCAGGCCCCGGTACTCGCGAACCCAGCAATCGAGCGCGGCGATCTGGCTGTCGATCAGGCGCGGGCCGAGTTGCTGATGGGCCATGATCCACTCGTGAGCCATGGTGCCCAGCGGTTTCATGTCCAGCTCGCGGGACAGATGCACGTTGCTGGTGCCGACGAACCGCCCCGGGAAATCGTGCTTGAGTACGTTGACCACTTCGGCCTGCACACCGAAGGAAAAGCGCCGACGCGTGCCGAAATCGGCGACCTGCAGTTGCGACAGTTCATCGGCCGAGGCGTTGGCGGTCAGCCAGTCGAACTTGCGATACAGCTGTTCGCGGGCCTGCTCCAGCGAGGTTTCGCGGTAGCGATAACGGTTGCGCACTTCGCTGACGATCGCCAGCAGCGGCACTTCGTAAAGGATGACGTGCAGCCATGGCCCGCGCAGGCGGATGAACAACTCGCCGTTCTCGATGCCGGTATGCAAGTAACGCAGGTTGAAGCGGAACAGACCCAGGAAGCGCAGGAAGTCCGGTTTCAGGAAGGTGATGCGCTCAAGAAAACTCAGCTGATCGGCACTCAGGCTCAGTTCGGCCAAGCGCTCGATCTGATGACGGATCTCGGCCAGATACGGGCGCAGATCCTCGGCGTTGCGGCAGCGGAACTCCCATTCGACTTCGACGTTGGGGTAGTTGTGCAGCACCGCCTGCATCATCGTCAGCTTGTAGAAGTCGGTGTCGAGCAGGTTCTGCACGATGCGATCGGCAAACACACTCTCGCTCATAAAACGGGTCTCCAGTTGCGCCGCGCCTGGCGCGGTCTATATCGATGGCGCTAGTGGCGCATATCGGCGGTAGGGATTGCCAGCATTTTTTAAGCACACCGCAGATCGAATGTGGGAGCGAGCCTGCTCGCGAATGCGGTGTGTCAGTTAAAGATGATGTGGCTGACCCGACGCCTTCGCGAGCAGGCTCGCTCCCACAGGGATCCCCGGTTGACCTCAAGCCGGGCTGTCGATCTGCTCCAGCATCCACTTCACGAAATCCCGTACCTTCGGTACTTCCGCCGCGTGCTCGGGGTAGGCCAGGTAATAGGCGTCGCTGCTGGGCATCGCATGCTGCCAGGGTATGACCAGTTTGCCCTCGGCCAATTCCTCTTCCACCAGAAACCGTGGCAGGAGTGCCACGCCGCAGCCGACCTGGGCGGCGCGGATGCACATATAGAAGGTTTCGAAACGCGGCCCGTGGTAGCTGTGTTCGGTGTGGTAGCCCTGGCTGTCAAACCAGTCGTGCCAGGCCTGCGGTCGCGAGGCATTTTGCAGCAGCACCAGATCGGTGAGTTGCGTCGGGTCAGTCAAAGGCGTATCGGGCAGGCTGCCCGGGGCGCAGACCGGTACCAGTTCTTCGCCGAACAATTTCAGGGACTCCGTACCCGGGCGCGACGCCTGGCCGAAATAGAAGGCCAGATCGCTGCGCCCTTGCAACAGATCATCGGCTTCCTGCTCGTTGCACAGGTCCAGATGGATCGACGGATGGCGCAGTCGCCAGCCTTTCAGGCGCGGCACCAGCCAGCGGGCACCGAAGGTCGAAGGGGTGGAGACGCGCAGGACTTCGGTCTCTCCGCCGTAGGAACGCAGGTAATGCGTCGACATCTCCACTTGAGTGAGGATTTTTCTGACTTCGACCAGATACAAATCTCCGGCCGGAGTCATCTGTAAACGCCGACGCACGCGGCGGAACAGCAAGTGCTGCAACAGTTCTTCGAGCTGTGCGACCTGTTTGCTCACCGCACTTTGGGTCAGGTTCAGCTCTTCGGCGGCGCGGGTAAAACTCAGGTGCCGGGTCACCGCCTCGAAACACTGCAGGGCGGTGATCGAGGGCAAGTGGCGTTTGTTCAGCATGGCCAGTCCTTTTTCTTGTCTTTCTGTACGCAGCATGAATAAACGGAATGATATCTGGCGTAAAGGTCGTTTGTTGCATCGCCGCAGTGACGCTACAACTAAAGGCCTGCCCGGCCATGAACTGAATGGCCGCACACATTCTGTTTTTGCTTGAGGAGAGACCGATGGTTGCCGCATTGCTTGATCGTCTGGGAGTCAACCCGGCCCTGTACCAGAACGGCAAAGTGCCGGTGCATTCGCCCATCGATGGCAGCGAAATTGCCTCGGTGAACTGGGAAGGCGCTGCCGAAGTCGAGCAGCACATCAGTCGCGCAGATCATGCATTCGAGCACTGGCGCAAGGTCCCGGCGCCGCGTCGCGGCGAGCTGGTGCGTCAGTTCGGCGAAGTGTTGCGCGAATACAAGGCCGACCTCGGCGAGCTGGTGTCGTGGGAAGCCGGCAAGATCACGCAGGAAGGTCTGGGTGAAGTGCAGGAGATGATCGACATCTGCGACTTCGCCGTCGGCCTGTCGCGCCAGTTGTACGGTTTGACCATCGCCTCCGAGCGTCCCGGCCACCACATGCGCGAAACCTGGCATCCGCTTGGCGTGGTCGGGGTGATCAGCGCGTTCAACTTCCCGGTCGCGGTGTGGGCGTGGAACACCACCCTGGCGCTGGTTTGCGGCAACCCTGTGGTGTGGAAACCCTCGGAGAAAACCCCACTGACCGCGCTGGCCTGTCAGGCGCTGTTCGACCGCGTGGTGAAGAATTTCAGCGATGCCCCGGCGAGCCTGTGCCAAGTGGTGATTGGCGGTCGCGATGCCGGCGAAGCGCTGGTCGACGATCCGCGTGTCGCGCTGATCAGCGCCACCGGCAGCACGCGCATGGGCCGCGAAGTGGCGCCGAAAGTCGCCGCGCGTTTTGCCCGCAGCATTCTTGAGCTGGGCGGCAACAACGCGATGATCCTCGGCCCGAGCGCCGATCTGGACATGGCGGTGCGCGCGATTCTGTTCAGCGCCGTCGGCACCGCCGGGCAACGCTGCACGACCCTGCGTCGCCTGATCGCTCACGAATCGGTGAAGGAAGAAATCGTCACCCGCCTCAAAGCCGCGTATTCGAAAGTACGCATCGGCCATCCGCTGCAAGGCAATCTGGTCGGCCCGCTGATCGACAAGCACAGCTTCGAAAACATGCAGGATGCGCTGGAGCAGGCACTCAGCGAAGGCGGCCGGGTGTTCGGCGGCAAGCGTCAACTGGAAGATCAGTTCCCCAATGCCTACTACGTATCACCAGCCATCGTGGAAATGCCCGAGCAGAGCGATGTGGTCTGCAGCGAAACCTTCGCGCCGATTCTGTATGTGGTTGGCTACAGCGATTTCGAGGAAGCGCTGCGCTTGAACAACGCTGTGCCGCAAGGCCTGTCGTCGTGCATCTTCACCACCGACGTTCGCGAGGCCGAGCGGTTCATGTCGGCGGTCGGCAGCGACTGCGGTATCGCCAACGTCAACATCGGCCCGAGCGGTGCGGAAATCGGCGGCGCCTTTGGTGGCGAGAAAGAGACCGGCGGCGGCCGTGAGTCCGGCTCCGATGCCTGGCGCGCCTACATGCGCCGGCAGACCAACACCGTCAACTACTCGCTGGAATTGCCGTTGGCGCAGGGCATTACATTCGATTAAGCAGCTACGAGCCGCAAGCTACAAGCGTCAAGCAGACCCGCTTGCAGCTTGTAGCTTGTGGCTTGCAGCTGCTCCGACAGGAGCTTGGCAATGCCGTTACGCGAAGAATGTCTGTGGGAAAAGCTCACGCCACTACGTCCGGATCATTCGGCGCTCAGGGGTGAGGTCAAGGTCGATGTCTGCGTGATCGGCGCCGGATTCACCGGGTTGTCGGCGGCGCTGCATCTGTTGGAAAAGGGCAAAAGCGTCTGCGTGCTGGAGGCTCATCGCGCAGGGCACGGCGGCTCCGGGCGCAACGTCGGGCTGGTCAATGCCGGCATGTGGATTCCCCCGGACGAGATCGAGGCCGGTTTCGGCGAGGCGGTCGGCAGCCAGCTCAACCGCATGCTCGGGGCGGCGCCGGCGCTGGTGTTCAGGCTTGTGGATAAATACAACATCGATTGCCAGTTGCGTCGCGAAGGCACTTTGCACATGGCGCATAACGCCAAGGGCGAGGCGGACCTGCGCAGTCGCGAGCAGCAATGGAAACGCCGTGGCGCGCCGGTCGAGTTGCTGACCGGCAAAGCCTGCGAGCAAGCCACCGGTACGCAGAAAATCGCCGCGGCGCTGCTTGATCGTCGCGCCGGCACGCTCAATCCGATGGCCTATGTCACCGGGTTGGCCAACGCCGTGCTGGGGCTCGGCGGGCAGATGTTCGATCATTCACCAGTGACTCGCCTCGAACGCATCGGGCAGAAATGGTCAGTGCAGACTGCCCAGGGTTCGGTGCTCGCCGAGCAAGTGGTCATTGCCTCCAATGCCTACACCGAAGGCGACTGGACCGAGCTCAAACGCAATTTCTTTCCCGGTTATTACTATCAGGTCGCCTCGGTGCCGCTCACCGAAGACGCCGCGCAGGCCATTCTTCCGGGCGGGCAGGGCTCGTGGGACACCCGCCAGGTGCTGAGCAGTATTCGCCGCGACAAGGACGGACGTCTGCTGCTCGGCAGTCTCGGTAATGGCAACCAGAAACCGACGTGGTTTCTCAAAGCCTGGGCCGATCGGGTCCAGCAGCATTACTTCCCCAATCTGAAGCCGGTCGAGTGGGAATGCACCTGGACCGGGCGCATTGCTTTTACGCCTGATCACCTGATGCGCCTGTTCGAGCCGGCGCCGGGACTGGTGGCCGTCACCGGTTATAACGGTCGCGGCGTGACCACCGGCACCGTAGTCGGCAAAGCCTTCGCCGATTACCTGTGCCACGGCGGTGCACAGGCACTGCCGATTCCCTTCGCACCCATGCAGCCCTTGGCGGGTGCGGGCCTGCGCAGTTGCCTGTACGAGGCCGGGTTTTCCCTGTATCACGCGGGCCAGTGCCTGCGCATCGTTATTTGAGTGTTGAAATTTGTTGCCGGACGCAGCGCTTTTGCAGCCAGCGACTAGCCTGTAATGGTGCGGGTTGTAGCAGTTGCGCACCAGCAGTGTGCAGTTCGGTGACGCGGGCTGTTACAGGCGGGTTGCACGTCGTTTGCCGCTGCGGTTGCAATGATGGCGCGCGCGGGTTGCGCCTGAAAAAACAAACGGTTTCACCTTCCGCGGTTTAGACGGTTGCACGCCCAATGAAAATGGGAACGAAACAGTCGAAATAACAACAACGCAGCGACTTTTTGAAGAATAAAAAACCGATGGCACGGGCCTTGCTCTGCGCTTTGAGTGAAGTGAAGTCGCAGTGCCAACTAAAAAAAACCTTGGAGCACCACCTCATGTCCCAGACGTTTTACAAGAAAGGCTTTCTGGCCCTCGCAGTGGCTACTGCGCTGGGTGTTTCTGCGTTTGCTCAAGCTGATATCAAGATCGGTGTAGCGGGTCCGATGACCGGTGCCAACGCGGCATTCGGCGAGCAGTACATGAAGGGTGCACAGGCGGCGGCCGATGCGGTCAACGCGGCGGGCGGCGTCAACGGCGAGAAAATCGTCCTGGTCAAAGGCGATGATGCCTGCGAACCGAAGCAGGCGGTGACGGTCGCCAAGGACCTCACCAACCAGAAAGTCGCCGGCGTGGTCGGTCACTTCTGCTCTTCGTCGACCATTCCCGCGTCGGAGATCTACGACGAAGCCGGGATCATTGCGATCACTCCGGGCTCGACCAACCCGCAGGTCACCGAGCGTGGCCTGAGCGCCATGTTCCGTATGTGCGGACGTGATGACCAGCAAGGCATCGTTGCCGGCGACTACATCGTCGACATCCTCAAGGGCAAGAAAGTCGTTGTCCTGCACGACAAGGACACCTACGGCCAAGGCCTGGCGGACGCCACCAAGGCGCAACTGGAAAAACGCGGCGTCAAGCCTGTGCTGTACGAAGGCCTGACCCGTGGCGAGAAAGACTTCAGCACCATCGTGACCAAGATCCGTGGCGCCGGCGCCGATGTCGTCTACTTCGGCGGCCTGCACCCGGAGGCCGGTCCACTGGTTCGTCAGTTGCGTGAACAAGGCCTGAAAGACGTCAAGTTCATGTCCGACGACGGCATCGTGACCGACGAGCTGGTGACCACCGCCGGCGGCCCGCAATTCACCGATGGCGTGCTGATGACCTTCGGCGCCGACCCGCGCCTGCTGCCTGAAAGCAAGACCGTAGTGGACGCATTCCGCAAGGCCGGCACCGAGCCTGAGGGCTACACCCTGTACGCCTATGCCTCGGTTCAGACCCTGGCTGCCGCGTTCAACGGCGCCAAGTCCAACAAGGGCGAAGAGGCTGCAGCCTGGTTGAAGAAAAATCCGGTGAAAACCGTGATGGGCGAGAAGACCTGGGATTCCAAGGGCGACCTGAAAGTCTCCGACTACGTGGTTTACCAGTGGGACAAGGACGGCAAATACCACCAGCTGGAAAAGCAGAAGTAAGGGCTGAAGCGATCATCTGATCACCACCGAGCCCCTGTGGGAGCGAGCCTGCTCGCGAAGACGCACTGACAAACAACCTCTGCGTTGAATGTTCAACCGCTTTCGCGAGCAGGCTCGCTCCCACAGAGGGATCAATGGTGATCGGGCGGTCACGCTCCGACATTGCTCCGACGTACATCTGTATTTTTCCTAGAAGAACCGCGCGCCATTGGTGCGCAGGTTCTCACTGCGTGAGATTGCGTTATGGATGGTATTTTCCTGCAGCAACTGGTCAATGGCCTGACCCTCGGGTCGGTCTATGGCCTGATCGCCATCGGCTACACAATGGTCTACGGCATCATCGGCATGATCAACTTCGCCCACGGCGAGGTTTACATGATTTCCGCTTACCTGGCGGCAATCAGTCTGGCTCTGCTGGCTTACTTCGGTATTGAATCCTTCCCGCTGCTGATGCTCGGCACACTGGTCTTCACCATCGTGATCACGGCGGTGTATGGCTGGGTCATCGAGCGAGTCGCTTACAAACCCCTGCGCAACTCCACCCGACTGGCACCGTTGATCAGCGCCATCGGCATCTCCCTGATTCTGCAAAACTACGCACAGATCGCCCAGGGCGCCAAACAACAGGGCGTACCCACGCTGCTGACCGGTGCATGGCGTGTCGAAGTCGGTACCGGCTTCGTGCAACTGACCTACACCAAAGTCTTCATCCTGGTGGCCGCATTCGTCGGCATGGGCCTGCTGACCTACGTCATCAAGTACACCAAACTCGGGCGCATGTGCCGTGCGACCCAGCAAGACCGCAAAATGGCTTCGATCCTCGGCATCAACACCGACCGGGTCATTTCCTACGTGTTCATCATCGGTGCGGCCATGGCGGCGTTGGCCGGCGTGCTGATCACCATGAACTACGGCACCTTCGACTTCTATGCCGGCTTCATCATCGGCATCAAGGCATTTACTGCGGCGGTACTGGGCGGGATCGGTTCGCTGCCTGGCGCCATGCTCGGCGGGATCATCCTCGGGATCTCCGAGTCGCTGTTCTCGGGCCTGGTCAACTCCGACTACAAAGACGTGTTCAGCTTCTCGCTGCTCGTACTTGTTCTGGTCTTCCGGCCTCAGGGCCTGCTGGGTCGTCCTCTTGTGTCGAAGGTGTAAGCGATGTCTTCAACCACTACAAAATCCATCGATGTCAAAAAAAGCCTGGTTGAGGCGATTCTCGCCGGTCTGATCGCCCTGATCGTGTTCGGGCCGATTGTCGGCGTGGTACTCGACGGCTACAGCTTCAACCTCGAACCGACCCGCGTGGCGTGGATCATTGCCATCGTCATGGCCGGCCGTTTTGCCCTCAGTCTGTTCCTGCAAACCCCGAAGGGCCTGCGCATTCTCGACGGATTCGAGAGTACCGGTTCCGGCGTGCACGTGCTGGCCCCGGACTACAAATCGCGCCTGCGCTGGATCATCCCGCTGATGATCGCCATCGCCGTGGCGTTGCCGTTCTTCTCCAACTCCTACCTGCTGGGCGTGGTCATCCTCGGACTGATCTACGTGCTGCTGGGTCTGGGCCTGAACATCGTGGTCGGTCTGGCCGGCCTGCTCGACCTGGGTTACGTGGCGTTCTACGCCATCGGTGCCTACGGTCTGGCGCTCGGTTATCAGTACCTCGGCCTGGGCTTCTGGACCGTGCTGCCGCTGGCGGCGATCACTGCCGGGCTGGCCGGTTGCATCCTCGGTTTCCCGGTGCTGCGCCTTCACGGCGACTATCTGGCGATCGTGACCCTGGGCTTCGGTGAAATCATTCGTCTGGTGCTCAACAACTGGCTGTCCCTGACCGGCGGCCCGAACGGCATGCCGGCGCCACTGCCGACCTTCTTCGGTCTGGAGTTCGGCAAGCGGGCGAAGGATGGCGGGGTACCGTTTCACGAGTTCTTTGGCATCGCCTACAACCCGGACGTGAAGTATTACTTCATCTATGCGGTGCTGTTCCTGGTGGTGCTGGCCGTGCTGTACATCAAGCATCGTCTGGTGAAGATGCCGGTCGGCCGCGCCTGGGAAGCCCTGCGTGAAGACGAAATCGCCTGCCGCTCGATGGGCCTCAACCACGTGCTGGTCAAGCTCTCGGCGTTCACCATCGGTGCGTCCACGGCAGGTCTGGCGGGTGTGTTCTTCGCCACCTATCAAGGTTTCGTCAATCCGACCTCGTTCACCTTCTTCGAATCGGCATTGATCCTCGCCATCGTGGTACTCGGCGGTATGGGCTCGACCATCGGTGTGGTGATCGCAGCGTTCGTGCTGACCGTCGCTCCGGAACTGCTGCGCGGCTTCGCCGAATACCGCGTGCTGCTGTTCGGGATCCTGATGGTGTTGATGATGATCTGGCGACCTCGCGGGCTGATCCGCATCAGCCGCACCGGGGTCACTCCACGCAAAGGTGCCATTCACTATGAGAGGACTGCGCCATGAGTGAAGTCGTACTCTCTGTTGAAAAACTGATGATGCACTTCGGTGGCATCAAGGCCTTGAGCGATGTCAGCCTGAAGGTCAAGCGCAACTCGATCTTCGCCCTGATCGGCCCCAACGGCGCCGGCAAGACCACGGTGTTCAACTGCCTGACCGGTTTCTATAAAGCCTCCGGCGGCAAGATCGAACTCAACGTGCGCGGCCAGCAGACCAACGTCATCCAGCTGCTGGGCGAGTCGTTCAAACCGACCGACTTCGTCTCGCCGAAAAACTTTGCCAGCCGTCTGTATTACAAGATGTTCGGCGGCACCCATCTGGTGAACCGCGCGGGCCTCGCCCGGACGTTCCAGAACATTCGCCTTTTCAAGGAAATGTCGGTGCTGGAAAACCTGCTGGTGGCCCAGCACATGTGGGTCAACCGCAACATGCTGGCCGGCATCCTCAACACCAAGGGCTATCGCAAGGCCGAAAGTGATGCGCTGGACTGCGCGTTCTACTGGCTGGAAGTGGTGGATCTGGTGGACTGCGCCAACCGTCTGGCCGGTGAGCTTTCCTACGGCCAGCAACGCCGTCTGGAGATCGCCCGGGCCATGTGCACGCGGCCGCAGATCATCTGCCTCGACGAACCGGCCGCCGGCCTCAACCCTCAGGAAACCGAAGCGCTGAGCGCGATGATCCGGCTGCTGCGCGACGAGCACGATCTGACCGTGGTGCTGATCGAACACGACATGGGCATGGTCATGAGCATTTCCGATCACATCGTGGTCCTCGACCACGGCATCGTTATCGCCGAAGGCGGACCGGAAGCGATCCGCAGCGACCCGAAAGTGATTGCAGCCTACCTGGGCGCCGACGAAGAGGAGCTGGTATGAGCCAACCGATCCTCGAATTGCGCAATCTGGACGTGTTCTACGGCCCGATCCAGGCGCTCAAAGGCGTTTCGCTGCAGATCAACGAAGGCGAGACCGTCAGCCTGATCGGCTCCAACGGCGCCGGCAAGTCGACCCTGCTGATGTCGATCTTCGGTCAGCCCAGAGCGGCGGGCGGGCAGATTCTTTATCAAGGCGTCGACATTACCCACAAGTCCTCGCATTACATCGCCTCCAACGGCATCGCGCAGTCGCCGGAAGGACGGCGGGTGTTCCCCGACATGACCGTCGAGGAAAACTTGCTGATGGGCACCATCCCGATTGGCGACAAGTACGCCAAAGAGGACATGCAGCGCATGTTCGAGCTGTTCCCGCGGCTCGAAGAACGGCGCAATCAGCGCGCGATGACCATGTCTGGCGGTGAACAGCAGATGCTCGCCATCGCCCGTGCGCTGATGAGCCGGCCGAAGCTGTTGCTGCTCGATGAACCGAGCCTGGGCCTGGCGCCGATCGTGGTGAAGCAGATTTTCGCCACCCTGCGTGAACTGGCGAAAACCGGGATGACCATTTTTCTCGTCGAGCAAAACGCCAACCATGCGCTGAAGCTGTCGGACCGGGCGTATGTGATGGTCAACGGCGAGATCCGTCTGACCGGCACAGGCAAAGACCTTTTGGTGAATGAGGAGGTGCGTAACGCCTATCTGGGCGGGCACTGATTCTTCTCGCGGTTATACACAGCCCCGGCGACGAGAGTCCCGGGGCTTTTTTATCCCCCCAACTCACCACATCTCTGTGTAGGAGCTGCCGAAGGCTGCGATCCTTTGATCTTGAAAACAAATTCAAAAGATCGCAGCCTTCGGCAGCTCCTACATGGAATCAAGCCAAGACATCAAGCGGAATTCAGAATTGTGGAAAACAAATTCCCCAAGCTGCCAAAGCGCGACATATAGACGCTGCAAATGGCTGTTTTTCCACAGTTTTGACTTGTCCCCGATTGCTGTGGAGCTGGCTGTGCATAACGTGGGTGTATATGGTTGCAGCCCTTGTAATCCGTGGCTTTCAAGCTTGTGGTTGTTTTTTGATCAGGCAATTTCAAGCAAGCGCGGGGTGCCATTGTCAACCTTTTTATAGCGTTTGCAGCACACAGGATTTCGTATGTCTCGGCCTGTGGATAAGTCTGTGACTAAACTCTGGAAAGACCTCGCTGAAGGCCGTAATTGCTGGCCTCGCGCAATCACGCAGTTGTACCCTCCGCCGTGCAAAATGCCCTGTCCCGCACATCCGGTCACTCAGGGTCAAGCAAAAAACTTTGCATTTCGCCCGCAAAGCCTTGCGCAGCGCGGCTTTGCGCGTTTCTACTTGCCCCCGGAAACTGTGGAGCAGACTGTGGATAACGTGCGTGCACATGGCTGGAAGCCACGCAGGCTGCGGACTTGGTGCATCTGGTTGATTTTTGTACAGGCGGCGGGTGTTGCCCGTATCCGCGAGGGCGGGCATGCTGCCTGCTGATTTTCTATTCCAAGGGCTGCCGTGGCGGCCGAAGCAAGGAGAACACGATGTCCGACACCCTGTTTATCACCGGCGCGACGTCCGGTTTTGGTGAAGCCTGTGCCCGCCGTTTTGCCGAGGCTGGCTGGAAACTGGTGCTGACCGGCCGTCGTGAAGAACGCCTCAACGCCCTCTGCAGCGAGCTGTCGAAGCAGACCGAAGTGCACGGTCTGGTCCTCGATGTGCGTGATCGCAAGGCAATGGAAGAGGCGATCGCCAACCTGCCGCCGTCGTTCGCCAGACTCCGTGGCCTGATCAACAACGCCGGCTTGGCGCTTGGTGTCGATCCGGCGCCCAAGTGCGACCTGGATGATTGGGACACCATGGTCGACACCAATGTCAAAGGCCTGATGTACGCCACCCGCCTGCTGCTGCCACGCCTGATCGCCCACGGCCGTGGCGCCGGTATCGTCAACCTCGGTTCCATTGCCGGCAACTACCCGTACCCGGGCAGCCACGTGTATGGCGCGACCAAAGCCTTCGTCAAACAGTTCTCGCTGAACCTGCGTTGCGATTTGCAGGGCACGGGCGTGCGCGTGAGCAACATCGAACCCGGCCTGTGCGAAAGCGAGTTCTCGCTGGTACGTTTCGCAGGCGACCAAGAACGCTACAACGCCACTTACGCCGGCGCCGAGCCGATCCAGCCGCAGGACATCGCCGAGACAATTTTCTGGGTGATGAACACCCCGGCGCACATCAACATCAACAGCCTGGAGCTGATGCCGGTGAGTCAGACCTGGGCCGGGTTTGCCATTGAGCGCAACAAGGCTTGATACCTGATCCTGTGGCGAGGGAGCTTGCTCCCGCTGGACTGCGCAGCAGGCCCCTGCTTTTTTGCTGAAACAGGGGGGCGCTTCGCACCCCAGCGGGAGCAAGCTCCCTCGCCACAAAGTCGGGTGTACACCGGCGATAAGCTAAACTCCGCACTCAGCCAGCCCGCCGCACCCCGCGGTGTGCAAGGTTTCATGAGGAGTTCAAGTGAGTAACCGAGGTGAGCAGGCACTGCTCAAACAATCGACGCTGCTGATGCTGGCGGTGTCGATTGCCGGGATCGTCACCGGTTTTGTTTCAGGTTCGCAATCCATCCTGTTCGATGGTTTTTTCTCGCTGATCGCAACGTTTATCAAAATCCTGATGCTGATCACCGCCCGGTTGATCGCCAAGCAAAGCAATCAGCGTTTCCAGTTCGGCTTCTGGCATCTGGAGCCGATGGTGCTGCTGATTGAAGGCAGCTTCCTGCTGCTGATCGCCATCTATGCATTTCTCAATGGCGTGTTCGGCATCATCAACGGTGGTCGCGATATCGAGCTGGGTCTGGTGATCGTCTACGCGGCGGTGTTCACCGTCGTCGAGTTCGCTTATTTCTTCTACGTGCGCCGGCGTAATCGCACGCTCAAATCCAGCCTGATCCAGTTCGACAACATCAGTTGGCTGGTCGACGCGATGCTCTCGGTGGGCTTGTTGATCAGTTTCCTCGCCGCGCTGCTGCTCAAGTCCCAGGGTTATGGCGAGTGGGCGGTGTATGTCGACCCGCTGATCCTTATCGTACTCGCGCTGAGCATGCTGCCCCCGGCGTTGAAGATCCTCGGCCCGGCGTTGCGTGATGTGCTGGGTATCGCCCCGGACACGCTGGATGAGCAGGTACGGCAGGTGATGGAGGTGGCGAAGGTCGAGCATGGTTTCGACGATTACGTCTCCTACGTACAAAAGCACGGTCGGGCGCGGTTCATCGAAATTCATGTGGTGCTGCCGGCGGCTTATCCGTTGCGCAATGTCGCGCAGCTGGACGCGTTGCGTGAGCAGATTTCCGGGCAGTTGGGCAAGCCGGATGCGGCGCGGTGGCTGACCATCAGTTTCACCGGGGACAAGAAGTGGATTGCCTGAGCACCGCGTAATGGCTGATCGCGAGCAGGCTCACTCCCACAGGTGAATGCATTTCAAACTGTGGGAGCGAGCCTGCTCGCGAAGGCAATCGTTCAGTCAGCGAAGATACGCAGCCAAACCGTGATAGCAGGTCGCCAAATGATAAGGCGTGGTCGAAGGCATGTCCTTGCGGCTGACTTCGCCGTTTTCATCCCGGCACTCGTGCCACCCACCGGCGTGTAGAAACCGTTGCTGCAACGCCTGCAACTGGCGCAGCACCGCCGCTTCGCTGTCCTTGCGCAACGTCAGTGCGCGCAGGTATTCGGCCTGAGCCCAGATACGCTGGGTCGAATCCCTTGGTCGGCCATTGCTTTCCAGATCAAGCATCGCCCGCACGGCGCCGCAAGACTCCAGCACGCCATACCGTTCGGTAAAGGCAAACGCTCGATCCAATGCCCGATGCAGTTTCGAATCGCGCAACAGCGGCGACGATTCGAGCAGGAAATACCATTCGAACTGATGCCCCGGCTCGTACCAGTTATCCACAGCGCCCAGCGGCTTCTCCATCAACACGCCATGTTGCGGATCGACGAATTGCTTGTGCATGGCTGTGCATAACTCAAGCAGGGCTTGCTGCGTCTGCGGATCTTCGCGCACCGCAAGGGTGGCCAGAAAGGCTTCAGCCAAATGCATCAGCGGATTTTGCAACGGGCCGGTCTGCAAGGTGATCCAGTCACGCTCAAGGCAGGCTTCGTACAAGCCGTCACCGGTGGCGAAACGGCGGCCGATGATTTCCAGCGCGGCGTTCAATGTCGACTCAGCCAGCGAATCGCCGGACTTGTGCCAGTAATGCGCGCAGGCAAACAGAATGAAAGCGTGGGTGTAGAGATCCTTGCGCTGATCCAGCGGCTTGCCCTGGGCGTCGATGCTGTAGAACCAGCCGCCATGCTCGGCGTCATGGAAGTGCCGTTGCAAGGAACGGAACAGCGCCGCCGCCCGTGCTTCAGCGTTATCCACAACCCCGATCAGGCTGGAGAACAGGTACAGCTGCCGTGCGCAGGCCATCGCCCGATAGCGTTGCGCCGGCAACGCTTGATGCGCGGCGTCCAGCGCCTCATAGGGCAACGCCATGTCGGCATTCCAGCCCGGGCCTTGCCACAGCGGCACGATGACATGCAGAAAATGCTTCTGCACCTCGGCAAACAGGGCGTTCAATTCGGGCAGGGTGGTGGAGCGGGAAGCGTGGGGCATGAGCGGATGTCGTCACGGGCTGGGGCGATTGCGCGACATGGTAGCAGAGAGCACCGCTTGAGAGAGGCGGTGTCTGTCAGGCCGTCTTCGCGAGCAGGCTCGCTCCCACAGTGGATTTGCAGCGTACATAAAACCTGTGGGAGCGAGCCTGCTCGCGAAGAGACCAGTGCAGGCGCTAAACAATCATCCTGCCAACAACCAGACCCCGGTCGCCGCCGAAGCCGCACCCGCCAGTCGCACAAGCGGTGCCGCTGCCTGCGGAAGAACCCGCACCACGCCATAGCCGAGTGCATGCAACACCGCCGTCGCCGCGACAAACCCGGCCGCATACGCCCACGGGCTGCTCATCTCCGGCAACTCCAGCCCATGCGCCACGCCATGGAACAGCGCAAACAGCGCCGTCGCCGCCACCGCCATCACCAGCGGTGGACGCACCGCCAGTGCCACGGCCAGGCCCAGCGCCAATACCGACGTGGCAATCCCGCTTTCCAGCGCTGGCAACTCCAGCCCTTCAAAACCGAGCAGGCCGCCCAGCAGCATGGTGCCGACAAAGGTGCACGGCAGCGCCCAGCGCGCCGCGCCTTGTTGCTGCGCCGCCCACAAACCGACGGCGAGCATTGCCAGCAAATGGTCGAGACCGCCGATCGGGTGGCTGATGCCCGCGACCAGGCCACTGTCGCCATGGCCCGGGTGAGCGAAGGCCAGCGCCGGTGTCAGCAGCAGCGCCACGGCGCCAAGAATGCGTTTGAATGTCATGGATAAGCTTCCTTGTTGATAAGTGAGTCAGGCGGCGGTCAGCAGGCCCTGGCGTTCGATGAAGGCGATGATTTCTTCAAGGCCCTGACCGGTTTTCTGGTTGCTGAACACGAACGGCTTGCCGTTGCGCATGCGTTTGGTGTCGCTGTCCATCATTTCCAGCGAGGCGCCCACCAGCGGAGCCAGGTCGATCTTGTTGATCACCAGCAGGTCGGACTTGCAGATACCGGGCCCGCCCTTGCGCGGCAGCTTGTCGCCGGCGGAAACGTCGATCACGTAGATGGTGAGGTCGGAGAGCTCGGGGCTGAACGTCGCCGAGAGGTTGTCGCCGCCGGACTCGACCAGAATCAGATCCAGCCCCGGAAAGCGTCGGTTCAGTTGGTCGACCGCTTCAAGGTTGATCGAAGCGTCTTCGCGGATTGCGGTGTGCGGGCAACCGCCGGTTTCCACGCCGATGATCCGCTCCGGCGCGAGGGCCTCGTTGCGCACCAGGAAATCGGCGTCTTCGCGGGTGTAGATATCGTTGGTGACCACGGCGAGGTTGTAGCGCTCGCGCAGGGCCAGGCACAGGGCCAAAGTCAGCGCAGTTTTGCCGGAACCGACCGGGCCGCCGATGCCGACGCGCAGAGGTTGTGTTTGCATTTCATTCTCCAAAATAACAGGCCTAAGAGCGGAAGAGACGGCTGTACTGGCGTTCATGGGCCATGCACGCCAGAGACAGACCGAAAGCGGCGCTGCCGATGTGTTCGGGGTTGATTTGGCTTGCGTCGTGCTGCGCCTGTTGCAGCAGCGGCAGCAGCTCGCTGGTCAGGCGCTGGGCGGCTTGCTGGCCCAGCGGCAAGGTCTTCATCAATACGGCGAGCTGGTTTTCCAGCCAGCTCCACAGCCACGCGGCAAGCGCGTCCTGGGGGCTGATGCCCCAGGCGCGCGCGGCCAGTGCCCAGCACAGGGCCAGATGCGGTTCTGTGATCTGTGCAAGAAAATCGCGGGCGGACGCGTCGAGTTCCGGCAAACCGTTCAACAACTGCTGCAAGGAGTAGCCCATCTGTCGGCTCTCCAGATGCAGTTCGCGGGTTTCGCGGCTGGCACGATGGTTTTCGCAAAGTAGCTGCAGGTCGGCCCAGTTTTCTTCCGCCGCCGTCCGGCAATGCGCCAACAGCAGTGGCGCTTCGAAGCGTGCGAGATTGAGCAGCAGTTGGTCGCTGATCCAGCGACGGGCGCTGTCCGGGTTGTTCACCCGGCCGTTATCCACCGCCATTTCCAGACCCTGGGAATAGCTGTAGCCGCCAATCGGTAATTGCGGACTGGCCAGACGCAGCAGCGCCCAGGCCGGATTCACAGGCGCACGCCGAACTGATGGAGTTTCGGCGCGTAGTTGAAGTCCTCGTCACCGTGGCGGGAATGATGATGGCCGCCGCCGTAGGCGCCGTGTTCCGGCTGGAACGGCGCTTCGATGGCTTCGACTTGTGCGCCGAGCTGTTCGAGCATGGCCTTGAGCACGTAATCGTCGAGCAGGCGCAGCCAGCCATTGCCGACCTGCAGGGCGACATGGCGGTTGCCGAGGTGATAGGCCGCGCGCGTCAGTTCGAACGCATTGGCGCAGGTGACATGGAGCAATTGTTCGGGACGGGCGCAGACGCGCACGACGCGGCCGTCTTCGGCCTGCAGGCATTCGCCGTCAAACAGCGGTGGCTGGCCGCGCTCCAAAAACAACCCGACGTCTTCGCCTTCGGCACTGAAACAGCGCAAACGGCTTTTGCTGCGCGCTTCGAAGGTCAGGTGCAACTCGGCGGCCCAGACGGGTTGAGGGTCGATTCTGCGATGAATCACCAGCATCGGAAAGCTTCCAGCAATGAACGTTGATTGGGCTAGAGCAAGGGCCGCGCCAATCGCACAAGATGTAGGAAATAGCTGTCGGCGCGCATCCGATCTTTCAACAGGCGCGGGGATTCTGGAAGGTTTTGGTGCATGAAGAATTTGTCATGCACCAAATCGAGGCCGTGACGAATGTTCAATGTGGGAGCGAGCCTGCTCGCGAATGCGCCGTGTCAGACAGATGTATTCAACTGACCCAGCGCTTTCGCGAGCAGGCTCGCTCCCACAGGGGATTTGTGGGGTAGCAGAGAGAGGGGGGTGTTATTCGGTACTGCCCAGCCCTTGCCAGTGCTTGAGGCCGATGAAGATGAAGCGCAACTGTTGGGTGATCTTCGCCTGCGGCGTCAGGTGCTCCGGCAAGGCTTCGGGCGGTGGGTCGATGATGTCGGGGAGGGTGGCGAAGACTGATTTGACGATCAGGTCGGCCATCACGCTCAGACCCGCCAGATCCAGATGTTGCAGTTTGGGCATCAGCGCCAGGTCCGCCGCGAGGTCGGCGCTGATGTTTTCGCGCAAGCGTCCGATTGCCTGCCGTACCGGCAGCGAGCCGCCGTATTGTTCGCGGGCGAGAAACAGGAATTGCGAGCGGTTGGCGTTGACCACATCGAGGAAGATGCGCACCGAGGCGTCGATGATGCCGCCCATGACGAATTCATTGTGCCGCACCAGGCGGATGGTCTCGCGGAAGGTCTGGCCGACTTCGCTGACCAGCACCAGCCCCAACTCGTCCATGTCGGCAAAGTGACGATAGAACCCAGTGGGCACGATGCCGGCGGTCTTGCTCACTTCGCGCAGGCTCAGGCTGCCGAATCCTCGGCCGCTTTCCATCAGGTGGCGGGCAGCGTCCATCAAGGCGTTGCGGGTCTGTTGTTTCTGTTCGGCGCGGGGCAGCATCGCAGGGTGTGTTCTTCGGCAGGACAAGCGCCGCACTCTAGCAAATCGGCTTTGTCGGCGTCGAACGGGGAGTCGTGCAGCGAGGAATTTACAGAAGCTGAAAAGTCAAAAGCCCAATCCGCTGATTGGGCTTTTTTGCCGGGCCGTCATGGGCTCAGCTCAGTTTGCTGTTGCGTTCGATCACACGGTCACCACCGCCTTCAGCGAGGGCTTGACCCAGTGGGGTTTTATCGAAGCCGTCATCAGCCAGGGTCTGGCCCTGTGGAGTGCGCTCGGAACCATCGGAAGCCAGGGTCTGGCCTTGTGGGGTGCGCTCGGTGCCGTCGGAGGCGAGGATCTGACCTTGAGGCGTGCGATCCGAACCGTCTTGCACCAGACCTTTTTCTTCGAGGCGATTGCGACCGTTTTCAGCCAGGGCCTGGCCTTGTGGGGTGCGATCCGAGCCGTCTTGAACCAGGCCTTTTTCTTCGAGGCGGTTGCGGCCGTTTTCAGCCAGGGTCTGACCTTGTGGAGTGCGCTCGGAACCGTCGGAAGCTACGGTCTGGCTAAACACCGAGTGGCTCGATTTGATTTGCGGAGTGGCCTGATCGGCAGCGGGCAGGGCGAAAGCAGTGCTGGCTAGCATCGACAGGGTAAGGCTGAGCAGTAATTGGCGTTTCATGATAGTGGCTCCTTGGGAGGGCGATAAAGTGGGTACGAGGGCAATGCTACTCTCGATAAGTCGATATAAAAGTTCATAAACGCAATGGTAATAATCAACAGAATTGATTGTTCCGCGCGAAGGCTCTAGCACGGGCCTTTGCGGGCGGCGGTTTTGCACCGTCGTGGGTATTTTCGACTCACTCGCGCCTCGTAAAAGTGCGGGTCGCGGTAACACTGCTCGACCGATCGGTCAGATTCGCTGCGCTTTTTATGGCTTAAACTGCCTTTCGATTAAACCTGCGGGCCTTTCGCCAGTCACAGACTGCATAGGGGCCGCTTCGGTCTGCCGTTTCAGCTGTGCGTCGGGTAATCGGCGTGCAGTCGTGATCAGGAGCTTTGTGCATGACGCGCACTGGAAAAATCTTCAGCTGGACCTTCGCCATCCTCGTGCTGCTAGTGGCAGCCTTGATTCTGATCATCGTGTTCTTCGACTGGAACCGGATCAAACCCACCATCAACGCCAAAGTCTCGGAAGAACTGCACCGGGCGTTTGCTATCAATGGCAACCTCGCGGTGATCTGGCAGCGCGAGCCGGAAGAGGGCGGCTGGCGTGCCTGGGTGCCGTGGCCGCACGTGGTCGCGGAGGACCTGAGCCTGGGCAACCCGGACTGGTCGAAGCAGCCGCAGATGGTCACGCTGAAACGCGTCGAGCTGCGCATTTCGCCGCTGGCCCTGCTGGCCCAGCGCGTGGTGATTCCGCGCATCGACTTGACCGAGCCGAATGCCGAGCTGCAACGTCTGGCCGATGGCCGCGCCAACTGGACCTTCAAATTCGACCCCAAGGACCCGAACGCCGAGCCATCGAACTGGGTGGTCGATATCGGCGCGATCGGCTTCGACAAGGGCCACGTGACCCTCGACGATCAGACCCTGAAAACCAACCTTGATGTGCTGATCGACCCGCTCGGCAAGCCGATCCCCTTCAGCGAGATCGTCGGCGACAAAGCGGCGAAAACCGCTCAGGACAAGGGCGGCGCACCGCAGGACTACGCTTTTGCGCTCAAGGTCAAAGGCCAGTACCACGCGCAGAATCTCACCGGGCAGGGCAAGATCGGCGGACTGTTGGCTTTGCAGGACGCGAGCAAACCGTTCCCGTTGCAGGCCCAGGCGAAGATTGCCGACACCCGTATCGAGCTGGCCGGTACCCTCACCGACCCGCTCAACCTCGGCGCCCTCGACCTGCGCCTGAGGCTCGCCGGCGATAGCCTTGGCAATCTCTATCCGCTGACCGGCGTAACCCTGCCAGACACGCCACCGTATTCCACCGACGGTCACCTGATCGCCAAGCTGCATGACGAGGCCGGGGCGAGATTCACTTACGAGAAATTCAATGGCAAGATCGGCGACAGCGACATCCACGGCGACCTCACCTACGTTGCCAGCCAGCCACGGCCGAAACTCAGCGGTGCGTTGCTCTCCAATCAGTTGCTGTTCACCGACCTCGCGCCATTGATCGGCGCCGACTCCAACACCGAACAGAAAGCCCGTGGCGGTGCGAGCAAGCAACCCGCGGACAAGGTCCTGCCGGTAGAAGAGTTCAAGACCGACCGCTGGCGCGCCATGGATGCCGATGTCGAGTTCACCGGCAAACGTATCGTCCACAGCGAGAAGCTGCCGTTCAACGACCTCTATACCCATGTGAAACTCAACGATGGCGAGCTCAGCCTGGAACCGCTGCGCTTCGGCGTCGCTGGCGGCACCCTGGATGCACAGATTCGCCTCAATGGCCGCACCGAACCACTGGAAGGCCGGGCGCGTTTGACCGCACGCAAGTTCAAGCTGAAAGAGTTGTTCCCGACTTTCGAACCGATGAAAACCAGTTTCGGTGAGCTCAACGGTGATGCCGACATCAGTGGCCGTGGCAACTCCGTAGCGAAGCTGCTTGGCGGCGCCAACGGCAATCTGAAGATGCTGATCAACGACGGCGCGATCAGCCGTGAGCTGATGGAGCTGGCCGGGCTCAACGTCGGCAACTACGTGGTCGGGAAGATCTTTGGCGACAAGGAAGTGAAGATCAATTGCGCGGCGGCGGACTTCGATATCAAGACCGGCCTGGCGACCACGCGGCTGTTTGTCTTCGATACCGAGAACGCGATTATCTACATCGATGGCACGGCAAACATGGCCACCGAGCAACTCGATCTGACCGTGACGCCTGAATCCAAGGGCTGGCGCCTGATCTCCCTGCGCTCGCCGCTGTATGTGCGCGGCAAGTTCATCAAGCCGGACGCCGGCGTCAAAGCCGTACCGTTGATGCTGCGTGGGGCGGGGATGGTGGCGCTGGGCGTGATCGCCGCACCGGCGGCAGGATTGCTGGCGCTGGTGGCGCCGAGCGGTGGCGAGCCGAATCAATGCGCGCCGTTGCTGGAGCAGATGAAGCAGGGCAAGGCGCCGGTGACCGTCAAACCTACCAAGTAAGCAGGGCAGATCAAAAGATCGCAGCCTTCGGCAGCTCCTACATTTGGAATGCGTTCCTTGTGTAGGAGCTGTCGAAGGCTGCGATCTTTTGCTGTTAAGGGTTACAGGTCGTTGAGGATATCCGCCATGTCGTCGGCGTGCTCTTCTTCCTGGGCGAGGATGTCTTCGAAGATACGGCGGGTGGTAGGGTCCTTGTCGCCGATGTACTGGATGATTTCGCGGTAGCTGTCGATCGCGATACGCTCGGCCACCAGATCCTCGTAAACCATTTCCTTGAGCGAATTACCGGCCACGTACTGCGCGTGGGACAGCTTGCTCAGCAGGTCGGGGTTGAACTCCGGCTCGCCGCCCAGTTGCACAATGCGTTCAGCGAGGCGATCGGCGTGTTCGGCTTCCTGGTTGGCATGCTCGAGGAATTCGTCGGCGGCGACGTTGGCTTTCAGGCCGTTGGCCATGAAGTAGTGGCGCTTGTAGCGCAATACGCAGACCAGTTCGGTGGCCAGCGACTCGTTCAGCAAGCGCAGCACCTCCTCACGGTTGGCACTGTAGGTCTCGGTGACCGCGCCGTTTTCCACGTGTTGCCGTGCGCGTTCGCGCAGGGTTTGAACATCAGACAAATGCAGGTCACTCATTTCATTCTCCTGGAGGCTAATCCGATGGGCGCCACGTTCTGAAGACGCGGTCGCTACCCAGGTTGTGAGTCTTGACCGAAGCGAAAAGTTTTATGCGATTTACGCCGGGCTCCGTGCAGGAGCTGCTGAAGACTGCGATCTCGGGGTCAGTCCAGACATTTGTATGGAGCAGCTGCGAGCTCCAAGCTGCAAGCAAGAGGTTTGAGTTTAGCCTGAGGATTTATAGATGAGCAGGATTCTTGTGGTGCATGGCAGTCCGCGTGGGGATCGGTCGACTTCGCGGCGTTTGGCGGAGGGATTTTTGAGTGCCTGGCAGGAGCGTCATCCAGAAGGGCAGGTGACCCGCCGCGAAGTCGGGCGGGTGCCGGTTCCTGCGGTCAACGAGGCTTTTGTGGCGGCGGCGTTTTATCCACAACCGCAGGCGCGGCCATTGGTGATGCAGGCGGATCTGGCGCTCAGCGATCAATTGGTCGACGAGTTGTTCACCCACGATCTGCTGCTGATTTCCACGCCGATGTACAACTTCAGCGTGCCCAGCGGCCTCAAGGCCTGGGTCGATCAGATTGTGCGGTTGGGGCTGACCTTCGATCACACGCTGGACAATGGCGTCGCGCAGTACAGCCCATTGTTGCAGGGTAAGAAAGCCTTGATCGTCACCAGTCGCGGCGGTTTCGGCTTTGGCCCGGGCGGGGACCTGGCGGCGCTCAATCACGCCGACCCATGGCTGCGCACTGCGCTGGGCTTTATCGGTATCAATGACGTCAGCGTGGTCGCGGCAGAAGGCGAGGAGTCCGCTGAGCGCACCTTCGCGGTGTCGGTGGCCGAGGCCGAGCAGCGTTTGCTCGAACTGGCCCGGGATTTTCAGGTGGGGTTGATGTAGGCTCATCCAAGAGTTGTCATCGTCACGGTGGATGCTTGGCGGGCGTCTTGCACGTCAGGCCTCCACTCACCGCGCACAAGGATGTAACCCATGTCGACACGTTATCCACTGGTGCTGGTGCCGGGCATGCTCGGCTTTGTCCGGCTGGTGCTTTACCCGTACTGGTTCGGCATCATCAAGGCCTTGCGCCGTGGTGGTGCGACGGTGATCGCGGTGCAGGTTTCGCCGCTCAACTCCACCGAAGTGCGCGGTGAGCAGTTGCTGGCGCGGATCGAGGACATTCTCCGCGAGAGCGGGGCGCAGAAGGTCAATCTGTTCGGTCACAGCCAGGGCGCGCTGACGGCGCGCTATGCAGCGGCGAAGCGTCCCGATCTGGTCGCCTCGGTAACCTCGGTGGCCGGGCCGAATCACGGTTCGGAGCTGGCCGATCATCTTGAAAAAAACTATCCGGCGAACACCGCCAAAGGGCGTCTGCTCGAAGCATTGTTGCGCTTGATCGGCTGGATCATGGCGATGCTCGACACCGGTTATCACGGGCCAAGATTGCCTGTGGATATCCACGCCTCCCACCACTCGCTGACGACGGCGGGCGTTGCCTTGTTCAATCAGCGGTATCCACAAGGGTTGCCGCAAACCTGGGGCGGGCAGGGCCCGGAAGAGGTCAACGGTGTGCGGTACTACTCTTGGTCAGGAACGCTGCAACCGGGCAAGACCGATCGTGGTGGCAATCTCTTTGACGGCACCAATCGCAGTTGCCGCCTGTTCGCCACGACCTTCGTTCGCGAGCGGGGGCAGTGCGATGGCATGGTCGGTCGTTACAGCTCGCATCTGGGCACGGTAATCGGTGATGACTATCCGCTGGATCATTTCGACATCGTCAATCAGTCGCTGGGGCTGGTGGGCAAGGGCGCGGATCCGGTGCGGCTGTTTGTCGAGCATGGGGCGCGGCTGGAGGCGGCTGGGTGTTAACAGTCAAACCGCGTCATCGTTCTTCGCGAGCAAGCTCGCTCCCACAGGTGTCTGCATTTCAACTGAAGGAATGCGCTTGAATGTGGGAGCGAGCCTGCTCGCGAAAGCGTCGGTTCAGGCGACGCTGATCCTGCGGCCCAACACTGTGGTCCAGCGCTCCGACAAAACCACCCCACCCAAGGTCAGCAATCCGCCCACCAGGTGATACATCGCCAACTGCTCCTTCAGCACCACCGCGGCAATCATCGCGGTAATCAGCGGCAGCAGATTGAAGAACAACGTTGTCCGGCTCGGCCCCAGCCGCTGCACCGCCTGCATCCACGCCAGCGGCGCGACCATCGAAGCGAGCAGGCACGCATACAGCACCAGCGGCACGTTCTGCAGATTCAAACCGGTCTTCGGCGACACCGCGAACAACGGAAACAACACCACAATCGCCACCAGCACCTGCAAGTACAGGAGCACCAACGGTGGCAGGCGCAGTTGCCATTTTTTCAACAGCGTGCTGTAAACCGCATAGGCCAGCGTCGCGATCAGCATCATCGCGTCACCCATGTTGACCCCGTGTTGCAGCAGCGCACCGAGGCTGCCGGCCGACACCACCACCAGCACGCCAGCGAACGACAGCACTGCGCCGACCAGGGCGCCAGCCGTCAGGCGCTGACCGAGGCTGATGATCGCCATGGCCAGCGACATCAACGGCATCAGCGAGAGAATGATGCCCATGTTGGTGGCCGTGGTCTGTGTCGCGGCGAAGTAGGCGAGGCTCTGATACACCGCCATGCCGAGCACGCCGAGGACGAAGATCCGCCCCAGGTTCGGCCGAATCTGCGGCCAGTGCGCGATGACTTTGCGCAGCATGAACGGTGTAAACAGCAGCCCGGCCAGCAGCCAGCGATAGAAACCGATCTCGGCGGGGAAGATCGCCCCGACCGCCAGTTTGTTGATCACGGTATTGCCAGCCCAGATGAAAATCGCTAGCAGGGGAAACGCGTATTGCATGGGACAAAACCAGAACGTTGATGAAGCGCGATTATCCTCTGTCTGGATGCAGGCCTATACTGCGAACCAGACAACCTGCCTCTGCATCCGGACAGCATGAACAGCAAACACATCGACTTGCTCGAATTCAGCCAATTGCCGTCAGCGGTGTACTTCCGCTACGCCGATTTCAATGCCCACGAATATGCCGCCCCCCATCGGCATCCCTGGGGCACGCTGGAATACGCGGCCCATGGCGTGCTGCACATGGATGTCGAAGGCAGTCGCTTCATGTCGCCGCCGCAATACGCGGTGTGGGTGCCGCCCGAGGTCGAGCACAGTTTCTACAGTCATCAACCGGTCAACTACCGCGCGGTGTGCCTTGATCCCGATGTCTGCGCGCGCTTGCCGGCGCGCGCCTGCACGTTGGCAATCAGCGACATTCTCAAGGCGATCCTCAAGGACTTCGCCGCCCGCGATGTGAAGATCCCCGAACATTCGGCCGACCAGCGTCTGGCCCAGGTGCTGGTCGATCAACTGCAACAGGCGCCGGTGCAGGAATGTTACCTGCCGTATGCGAGCAGTCCCGGGCTGCTGACGATTCTGGAAACCTTGCAGGCCGCGCCGGGCCACAATCAGCCCTTGGCGCATTGGGCCGCGCAGGTGCATGTCAGCGAGCGCACGCTGGCGCGGCAGTTTGTCCGCGAGCTGGGCATGAGCTTTGGCGAGTGGCGTCAGCGCCTGCGTTATCTGGCGGCGATCGAAGCGCTGGAGACCTCGCGTTCGGTGCAGGAAATTGCTTTCGACCTCGGCTACAGCAGCGGCTCGGCCTTCATCGCCATGTTTGCCCGCCAGGCCGGTTGTACGCCAGAGCAGTATCGGCGCAGCCACCTCGACGGCAGGAAGGTGTAACAAGCTTTGACTACACTGCGACAGAGGCCGCACCCATCGGTGCGGCAACAAGGAGAAAACTCCATGAAGATGTTGCGTGTGCCGTTGTTGATGATCGGTCTGCTCCTGTGTTCCCAGGGTTTCGCCGCCACGGCGCAACAGAACAAGATGACCACCTGCAATGCCGATGCGACCGCCAAGAGCTTGAAGGGCGATGAGCGCAAGGCGTTCATGAGCACCTGCCTGAAAGCGGCGCCAGCGGCCAACGATGGCAAGGTGCTGACCCCGCAGCAGCAGAAAATGACTACCTGCAATGCCGATGCGAAAACCAAGGCGCTGACCGGCGATGCGCGCAAGACATTCATGAGTGAGTGTCTGAAGAAGAAATAAGCGGGCGCCATGCGTGTTCGATTGATTCGGTCGGCTTGAGATTTGCCCTCACCTTAACCCTCTCCCGGAGGGAGAGGGGACCGACCGCATGGATACCGACAGGAACTGTGGTTTGAAGTACCGAGTCGATGGCGGATTCGGCGCTGCACGTTCAGGTCGGCAAATTTCTCGAGCGACCCCCAATCGGTCCCCTCTCCCTCTGGGAGAGGGCTAGGGTGAGGGGGAAAATCGCACGCGTTGCACGAAAATCCGAAACCCCGCATATCCCTAGTGCTAACCCCGGATCGCTGGCAGACTGCCCATCCTTTCACGCCGTTCGTTTTGAGGCTGTATGCCAACGTTTTCTCAGCGTCATGTTGTGTTCTGGGTCAGTTGCATCATCATTTTTGGCGGATTGCTGCTGGTGCTGCCGCTGCGCCTGTTGCCGAGCCTGCTGGCCGGGTTGCTGGTGTTCGAGCTGGTCAACATGCTCACCCCGCAACTGCAACGACTGATCGAAGGGCGGCGTGCGCGCTGGTTGGCGGTGGCGCTGCTCGGCACGCTGGTGGTGAGTGTGCTGGCGCTGATCTTCGCCGGGGCTATCAGTTTCCTCCTGCATGAAGCGGAAAATCCGGGCGCCTCGCTGGATAAATTCATGGGCGTGGTCGATCGCGCACGGGGGCAGTTGCCGCCGTTCATCGACGCCTATCTGCCGGCCAGCGCGGCGGAATTTCGCGTGGCGATCGGCGAGTGGGCGAGCAAGCATCTGGCCGACCTGCAACTGGTCGGCAAGGACGCCGCGCACATGTTCGTCACCCTGCTGATCGGCATGGTGCTCGGCGCGATCATCGCCCTGCAGCGCATCCCCGACGTGACCAAGCGCAAACCCCTGGCCGCGGCCCTGTTCGACCGTCTGCATCTGCTGGTGCAGGCGTTTCGCAATATCGTCTTCGCCCAGATCAAGATTTCCCTGCTCAACACGGTATTCACCGGGATCTTCCTCGCAGTGATCCTGCCGATGTTCGGCATCAAGCTGCCGCTGACCAAAACCCTGATCGTGCTGACCTTCCTGCTCGGCCTGCTGCCGGTGATCGGCAACCTGATGTCGAACACGCTGATCACCATCGTCGGCCTGTCGCTGTCGATCTGGGTAGCGATCGCCGCCCTGGGCTACCTGATCGTTATCCACAAGCTCGAATACTTCCTCAACGCGCGCATCGTCGGCGGGCAGATCAGTGCCAAGTCGTGGGAGTTGCTTCTGGCGATGCTGGTGTTCGAAGCCGCGTTCGGTTTGCCGGGAGTGGTGGCGGGACCGATTTATTACGCGTATCTGAAGAGTGAGTTGAAGCTGGGCGGGATGGTTTGAAAAGCAGCTTCGAGCTGCGAGCTTCAAGCTGCAAGTAAAACGCAGAAGCGAGAGCCGCAGTGGCTTTTGCTTTTGCTCTTACTTGCAGCTTGCAGCTTGCAGCTTGCAGCTTGCAGCTTAAACCTTGCAGCTGCCCCTAAACGCCGTAGCGTTTACGGGCTTCAATCGCCAAACCGCTGCCAATGCTGCCAAAGATGTTGCCTTCGACATGCCGCGCGTTCGGCAACATTGCCGACACGCTGTTGCGCAGGGCCGGGATGCCGCTCGAACCCCCGGTGAAAAACACCGTGTCGACCTGATCGACCGCCACGCCGGCGTCATTCAACAGCTGCGTAACGCTGCCGCGCACGCGCTCGAGCAAAGCTTCGATTGCCGATTCGAACAGCGCACGCGTCAGCTCGACGCTCAGGCCGGCTTCGATGCGGTCCAGCGGCACGTGACGGCTGTCGGCGTGGGTCAGCTGGATCTTGGTTTCTTCGACTTCCATCGCCAGCCAGTGGCCGGCGCGCTGTTCGATCAGTTTGAACAGGCGATCGATGCCGCCGGTGTCTTCGATGTCGTAGCGCATGCTGCCCAGGGCCAGCGTGGACTTCTGCGAGTACACCGAGTTGATCGTGTGCCAGGTCGCCAGGTTCATATGGTGGCTGGTCGGCATGTAGGCACCGCTTTTCATCCGGCTGCCGTAGCCGAACAGCGGCATCAGGCCCTGCAGGCTCAGCTGTTTGTCGAAGTCGGTACCGCCGATGTGCACGCCGCCGGTGGCGAGGATGTCCTCGTGACGGTTATCCACAGCGCGGCGCTCAGGCGACAGGCGCACCAGCGAGAAGTCGGAGGTACCACCGCCGATGTCGACGATCAGCACCAGCTCTTCTTTTTCGATGGTCGACTCATAGTCGAATGCCGCCGCGATCGGCTCGTACTGGAACGACACGTCTTTGAAACCGATCTTGCGCGCCACTTCGACCAAGGTGTCTTCGGCTTCCTGGTCAGCCAGCGGATCGTCATCGACGAAAAATACCGGACGGCCCAGCACCACTTGTTCGAATTCCCGACCGGCGGTGGCTTCGGCGCGGTGCTTGAGCTGACCGATGAACAGCCCGAGCAGGTCCTTGAACGGCATCGCCGTGCCGAGGACGCTGGTGTCGTGCTTGATCAGCTTGGAACCGAGCAGACTCTTGAGCGAGCGCATCAGCCGGCCTTCGTAGCCTTCCAGATACTCGTGCAGGGCCAGGCGACCGTACACCGGGCGGCGCTCCTCGATGTTGAAGAAGACCACCGAAGGCAGGGTGATCTTGTCGTCTTCCAGCGCAATCATGGTGTCCATGCCGGGGCGCAGCCAGCCGACGGTGGAGTTGGACGTGCCGAAGTCGATGCCGCAGGCACGGGCTGGAGAGGCGTCTTTCATGTCTTTCGGATTCCGGTCAAAAAACGGCCGCGCAGTGTATGTCAGTGCGCGGCAGATTCGAAGGCCGGTCATCCGCTATTTCGCCACCTGGCAGGTTGAAAACCGCCGCATCGCCCCAAACTTGCTGGCATGGGCCGGCAGACACACCGGCGGTCGCAAGAACCGTCGTCCACTGCCGATAAACTTCTGCGGCGCCACCCGGTCACAACCTTGAGATCGGTCAACCCGGCACGCGCCAATCGGGCGCACGCTGGCCTCGGCGCGAAATCGATAACGGATGGTGATCCTTCAATGGACTTCAAAGACTATTACAAGATACTCGGCGTGGAGCCGACAGCCGACGACAAGGCCATCAAAGCGGCCTATCGCAAGCTGGCGCGCAAATACCACCCCGATGTCAGCAAGGAAAAAGACGCCGAGGCCAAGTTCAAGGACGCCTCGGAAGCCTATGAAGCGCTGAAAAGCGCCGACAAGCGCGCCGAATACGACGAACTGCGCCGTTATGGCCAGCACGGTCAGCCATTCCAGGGCCCACCGGGCTGGCAGAGCCGTGGCGGCTTCGGTGGCGGCGGTGGCGACACGGGCGACTTCTCGGACTTCTTCAGTTCGATCTTCGGTAATCGCGGCCCCGGTTTCGGTGGCGCCGAGAGCCGCCAATCACGCGGACGCCGAGGGCAAGACGTGGAAATGGAACTGCCGGTCTTCCTCGAAGAAACCCTGTCGAACGAATCGAAGAAAGTCACCTTTCAGGTGCCGCAATACAACGCGCACGGCCAGCATGTCAGCAACACCAGCAAGAGCCTGAACGTGAAGATTCCGGCCGGCGTGACCGATGGCGAGCGCATTCGCCTCAAGGGCCAGGGCGCACCGGGCATCGGTGGCGGAGCGAATGGCGATCTGTACCTGACCATTCGTTTTGCGCCGCACCCGAAATTCGATGTCGAAGGCGAAAACCTGATCATTACCTTGCCCCTGGCGCCGTGGGAGCTGGCATTGGGCACTGAAGTGGCCGTGCCGACCCTGACCGGCAAGATCAACCTCAAGGTTCCGGCCGGCAGTCAGAATGGCCAGCGCATGCGTGCCAAGGGCCACGGCCTGCTGAACAAGGCCGGCGAGCGCGGTTATCTGTTCGTGCAACTCAAGGCCGTGATGCCGAAAGCGTCCGACGATGAGGTCAAGGCGCTGTGGCAGGAACTGGCGAAGAAAGCTGCGTTCAACCCGCGAGAGAACTTCTGAACCCGACGACGGAGTAGCCCATCATGAGCAGCCCCCTGATCGTTCAACTGGACCTGGCAGAATTCTGTGAGGCGGCCGATTTGTCGGACGTCTACGTGATCGAAATCGTCGAGCACGGCATCCTCGAACCTCAGGGCGCGCAGCCCCGGGAATGGCGCTTCACCGATTACGAACTGGCGCTGGCCAAACGTGCGGCGAAGCTGCGGCGTGATCTTGAGCTGGAGTGGGAAGGCGTGGCGCTGGCCCTGGATCTGCTGGAGGAAGTGCAAGCGCTGCGCGCCGAGAACCGCATGTTGCGGCAGCGGTTGGGGCGCCTGGTGGTGGAATAGAGGGGCTGACGGCTGTGTGCGGGTCATCAGCGGGTTAGTGTTTGCGCGTGTTTCCATCCATGTTAAGCGTGAGCAGGGTCTGATACTTTTTCGCGCTCAGGTCGGCAATGGATGCCGACTGTCGTAGCGCCAGCCACGCGGGCCAGCGCTACGCAAACTTTGCAAGGAAGCCTGCTCATGCCAGTCAAACCCAAACCGCCCAAAACGGCCACAGCCGATGTGAACACGCCTGTGCGCCCGCCTGTCGATGCAACTGCGCAGGGTCTTGAAACGCTGCGCATTACCCCCGATCCGGTCATTCACCAGACTCCGCGCGATACGCAAGGAACCGGCGACGGCACGCGGCAGATCGAGACCGCAGCCGCAACGCCGAACATCCAGGTTCACCCATCATCGTCCAGCGCTTCAATGGCCGCGACCGCTGAAGCCGTTTCTCTGCAGCATTATCTGATTCCCTCGACGGTTGCCTTGCCAGGCGCCGATGCTCAGGGGTTTCGTGTGTTCAAGGGACGTCAATACGCCGACCTGCAAAATGGCGGTACCGTCCTGCTTGGCGTCGATGCCGAAACCGGTCTGTACCGGGCCACATTACCCAGCGAGGCGCGAGCCTCCGGTCCCACTCTCGCGTTCGACCCGCTGCACAATCACTGGTATCCGCTGCAGGATTTCACCGCGCCCGCGGACGGTTCCGTACTCCTGCCGCGGAAAAACCGCAGGGTGAGCCGACAGAGTGACGATGAATTCGAGTCGGCGCTCGAAGAGCTACCCAGTGATCACGAAGGCGCTGGCGAGACGTTTTATCTGGCCTCCGAATCGATGCCGATCCAGCCTTACACGGCGGAAGAACTGAACACGATGCGCAGTGAAACGCGTTATTCATTCCTGGCCAATCAATTGGGTACCTACAACCGCGCCAACAACGGCAAGTATCCGCTGCGCGACACCGCTGGCCGGCCGATCCGCATCAAAAAACTGCAAACGAAAGTGCGCTTCGAAAACGGCGATCTCTACACCTCCGAGCAGATCAAACCCTACATCAGGTTTGAGGGGTACGAGGATGTCGCGCGGCTGTATGAGGAGAAGTTGCAATGGCGCGTGTTTACCGAAGCCGATATGCAAGCCCCCGGTGAGCGGGCCTTGATCGGTCAGTCCATGGTGGTCGCCAACCGGCGCATTGCCAAAGGCGAGGCGCTGGGTGTCTACGGCGGGGCCATCACGCCAGCACGCTTCGTCCAGCCCCACGAGCAGACCTTCACCATGCTTGCCGGGGTACGTTTGAAGTATGGCGCCGGAGAGTTTATCCCTGATCCGCTCGCGATCCTGGGTGACACCATCATGTCCCGCATCAACTCCACCTTTGAATATGACGCGACGGGCAAACCTGTGCGTCAGGCAACGGAGGGGTACAACGTCGAGCTGGTGCCGTTCGATGTCGAGGCGCAGCAATGGATCGGCAAACAGTTGGTCACCAGGGATTTTATTCTCAACGCCGTATTTGCCACCCAGGACATCCCCGCGGGCACCGAGCTGCGTCTGGATTACAACTACAGCGAGCAACAGATGTCGTGGGCGTTTCCCTGAGCCTTTGCCGTGCACGGCTGAATACGGATGTGCCCGTCCGTATTCAGCCCCCGGCAGTTATCAGAACAGAAAGTAACGTTGCGCCATCGGCAGTGTTTCCGCCGGCTCGCACCACAGTAATACGCCGTCTGCCTTGACCTGATAGGTCTGAGGATCGACATCGATGTCCGGCAGATAGTCGTTGTGGATCAGGTCGGTTTTCTGCACGTCGCGGCAGCCTTTGACCACCGCGATTTTCTTCTTCAGTCCCAAGGCTTGCGGCAGTCCCGCCTCCTGCGCTGCCTGACTGATAAAGGTCAGGCTGGTGGCGTGCAGCGAGCCACCGTAGCTGGCGAACATCGGCCGGTAGTGCACCGGTTGCGGCGTCGGAATCGAGGCGTTGGCATCGCCCATCAGGCTGGCGGCGATCGCGCCACCCTTGAGGATGAGCGTTGGCTTGACGCCGAAAAACGCCGGGCGCCACAGCACCAGGTCTGCCCATTTGCCGACTTCGATCGAACCGACTTCATGGCTGATGCCGTGGGTAATCGCCGGATTGATCGTGTATTTGGCGATGTAGCGTTTGGCGCGGAAATTGTCGTTGCCTTCGCCATCCTGCGGCAGCGGGCCGCGCTGTTTTTTCATCTTGTCGGCCGTTTGCCAGGTTCGCGTGATGACTTCGCCGACGCGGCCCATGGCCTGACTGTCGGAGCTGATCATCGAAAACGCACCGAGGTCGTGGAGGATGTCTTCGGCGGCAATCGTCTCTCGGCGGATACGGCTCTCGGCGAAGGCGACGTCTTCGGCGATGCTTGGATCGAGGTGGTGGCAGACCATCAGCATGTCGAGGTGTTCGTCGATGGTGTTGCGGGTGAATGGCCGGGTCGGGTTGGTCGAGCTCGGCAGCACGTTGGGGAAACCGCAGGCCTTGATGATGTCCGGCGCGTGGCCGCCACCGGCACCTTCGGTGTGATAGGTGTGGATGGTGCGGCCCTTGAACGCACCGAGGGTGGTTTCGACGAAACCGGATTCGTTGAGGGTGTCGGTGTGGATCGCCACCTGCACATCGTACTGATCGGCGACGTTGAGGCAGTTGTCGATGCTCGCCGGGGTGGTGCCCCAGTCCTCGTGCAGCTTGAGGCCGATGGCGCCGGCCCTGACCTGTTCGATCAACGGCTCCGGCAGGCTGGCGTTGCCCTTGCCGGTCAGACCGATGTTCATCGGGAAGGCATCGGCGGCCTGGAGCATGCGCGCCAGATGCCACGGACCGGAGGTGCACGTGGTGGCGTTGGTGCCGGTGGCAGGTCCCGTGCCGCCGCCGATCATGGTGGTGACGCCGCTCATCAGCGCTTCTTCGATCTGCTGCGGGCAGATGAAGTGGATATGCGTGTCGATGCCGCCAGCGGTGAGGATCATGCCTTCGCCGGCAATCACTTCGGTGCCGGCGCCGATGGCGATGGTCACGTCGGGCTGTACGTCGGGGTTGCCGGCCTTGCCGATCGCGGCAATGCGCCCGTCCTTGAGGCCGACATCGGCCTTGACGATGCCCCAGTGGTCGATGATCAGCGCATTGGTGATCAGTGTGTCGACCACTTCGGCGGCGAGCAACTGGCTCTGGCCCTGGCCGTCGCGGATGACTTTGCCACCACCGAATTTCACTTCCTCGCCGTAGGTGGTGAAGTCCTTCTCGACTTCGATCCACAGCTCGGTATCGGCCAGGCGCACCTTGTCGCCGACGGTGGGGCCGAACATGTCGGCGTAGGCTTGACGGGAGATTTTCATTTCCGTTCCTCGGAACTGAGCTGCAAGCTTCAAGCTGCAAGCCTCAAGTAAAAGCGAATGTGCGAGCGCCACAAGACTGCTTTTTTCTTGCAGCTTGCGGCTTGCAGCTTAAAGCTGTCTTTTCAGAGATCACCCATGATGCGTCCGGCAAATCCGAACACTCGGCGATGCCCGGCGTAATCGACCAGTTCGACTTCACGACTCTGCCCCGGTTCGAAGCGCACGGCGGTGCCGGCGGGAATGTTCAGGCGCATGCCGCGACTGGCTGCGCGATCAAAGGTCAGCGCGTCGTTGGTTTCAAAAAAGTGATAGTGCGAACCGACCTGGATCGGCCGGTCGCCGCTGTTGGCGACTTTCAGGCTGACGGTGCGACGGCCGACGTTGAGTTCGATGTCGCCGGGCTGGATCTGGTATTGGCCAGGAATCATCGCTGGGCTCCTTGCAGGACTTTGTAATAGAGCGCGGTCGGGCGATAGGTGCCGTTCGGGTCGCAGGCGTAATCAGGGATTTCGCCGGCGCGAACGTAGCCCAGCGCCTTGTAGAAATCTTCAGCCGGCGAGCCGGCCTCGGTGTCGAGATAAAGCATGCCGCGCTTGTGCTTGGGCGCTTCGAGTTCCAGCGCCTGCATCAGTTGCTGACCGAGACCGCGGCGCCGGGCGTGTTCGCGCACCAGCAGTTTCTGCACTTCGGCGCGGTTCAGACCGTTGGCTTTCTGGCACAGGCCCAATTGCACACTGGCCAGCACCTGCTCGTCCTTGACCACCACCCACAGCAGCGTGCTGCCCTTGTTGACGTTGTCCTGCACCTCGTCGAAATAGGCGCGCGCCTGCGCGGCATCGAGGTCGGCGATGAAGCCGACGCTGGCGCCGTAACCGACGGCGTCGAGCAGCAGATCAATCAGGCCCTGGCGATAGTGGGCAAAACTCTCAGCGTTGACGCGGCGCAACTGGGCGGCGTTCATCGACATCACTCCTTGTGAACATTCGGCGGCGGTGCGCCGGGGTTGAGGGTCAACTGCATGAAGGTCAGGTCGAGCCAGCGGCCGAACTTGATGCCGACTTGCGGCATCTGCCCGGTGATGGTGAAACCGGCGCGTTCGTGCAGACGGATCGAGGCGGCGTTGCCGCTTTCGATGGCGGCAACCATGACGTGTTTGTCGCAGGTGCGGGCGCGTTCGATCAACGTGTTCATCAGTTGCGGGCCGAGGCCGTTGCCGCGCTGATCGCTGCGCACGTACACCGAATGCTCGACGGTGTGACGGAAACCGTCGAATGGCCGCCAGTCGCCGAACGAGGCGTAACCCAGCACTGCGTTCTGGCTGTCGACGATCACCAGAATCGGGTACGCCTGCAGCTGACGGGCGTCGAACCAGGCCTCGCGGTTGCCGAGGTCGACAGCTTGTTCGTTCCAGATCGCCGTGGTGTTGAGCACGGCGTCGTTATAGATGTCGCGGATCGCCGGCAGATCGGCCCGGGTTGCATCGCGAATGGTGTAAGTCATGGCGCGGTCTCAGACGATCGGCTGGTGAACGGTGACCAGTTTGGTGCCGTCAGGGAACGTCGCCTCGACCTGGATTTCCGGGATCATTTCCGCGATGCCTTCCATCACTTGTTCGCGGCTGAGCAGGGTGGTGCCGTAGTGCATCAGCTCGGCCACGGTCTGGCCATCGCGGGCCCCTTCGAGCAGCGCGGCGGAGATGTAGGCCATGGCTTCCGGGTAGTTGAGTTTCACGCCACGGGCCAGCCGCCGTTCGGCGACGAGGCCGGCGGTGAAGATCAGCAGCTTGTCTTTTTCGCGTGGGGTCAGGTCCATTGTTGGAATCCAATATCGGCAGTTAAGAATGATCAGGTCGATCGCGATCTGTAGGAGCTGCCGAAGGCTGCGATCTTTTGATCTTGCTGTTAAAGATCAAGATCAAAAGATCGCAGCCTCGTTTCACTCGTCAGCTCCTACAGGGCAATGCATTTCAGGTGTTCCAGATTCGGGGGGGCATAGCCTCGCGCCCCAGCAGCACAGGCCTTAGCAGTCGCCACAAATCAATCAGCCAGGCGCGGGCTAGCAACGCTTCACCGGCCAGACACCGTGCCACCAGCAACCCCGGCAACTGAGTCAAATCCCCGCGTACCTCATGCCCCAGCGAGCGGCAGCGCTCAAGCAATTCAGCATCGATTTCACCGGTGACCAACAACGTCGCAAACACCGGATTACCGTCCAGCCCGATCGGCGAATCGAGTAAACCGTCTGCACCGACAATGCGCTGCCGTTCGTGCCAGAGCAACCGCCCGTCACGGCGTATATCCAGGTGCGCCTGAAAATGCCCGAGGTCGAAACGCTCGTCGCTGGCCGGACGGCCCAGCGCCACCACGTCCCAGTAGAACAGTCGCGCATCGCCTTCGAGTTCGATCGTAGTGGTCAACTCGGCCTGCGCGGCGCTGTAGACGATGGTTTCCTGCGGCAGCCATTCCAGGGTCGCGCCGGCAGCGACTTGCAAGTTGAGCTGCTGATACGCCGGCCCACCCGCGCGATACCATTTGGCGGCGCCGGGGCTGGTGATCTGTGCCCAGGCGTCGGGTTCGACGCGGGCGCTGATATCCAGCCGATCGCCGCCAGCGATCCCGCCCGGCGGATGGACGATGATGTGCTGGCAGACTTCGGGGCCTTCCGCGTACAGATGCTTTTGCACCCGCAGCGGGCCGAGGTGGCGGCGCATGACCGGGCGCGTGCAGTCGCCGAAACGCGCGTAGGCCAGTTCCAGCTCGGCGTGCCATCTGGGGGTAAACAGGGCAGGTGCAACAATTGAATTCATGGTGTTGTGATTATCGTTAGGAAGCTACAGATTAGACCGCCGCGTTAGATTGTGACCAGCCCGCGTACACCCTCGGCCTCCATATTCTCACCGCGACCCTGCTGAACGATCTCGCCCCGGGACATCACCAGGTATTGATCGGCCAGTTCTGCGGCAAAGTCGTAGAACTGCTCGACCAGCAGAATCGCCATGTCACCGCGCGCCGCGAGCTGTTTGATCACCGCGCCGATTTCCTTGATCACCGACGGCTGTATGCCTTCCGTGGGCTCATCGAGAATCAGCAGTCGCGGACGGCTGGCCAGCGCTCGGCCGATCGCCAATTGTTGTTGCTGACCGCCGGACAGATCGCCGCCACGCCGCTGCTTCATTTGTAGCAGCACCGGGAACAGTTCGTAGATGAAACCTGGGACTTCTTTGGCCTCGCTGCCGGGAAAGCGCGACAGACCCATCAACAGATTCTCTTCTACCGTCAGGCGCCCGAAGATCTCACGGCCCTGCGGGACGTAGGCGATACCGGCATGCACGCGCTGATGCGGCTTGAACGCGGTGATCGGTTTGCCTTCCCAGTTCACCGCGCCTTCCTTGGCCGGCAGCAGGCCCATCAGGCATTTGAGCAGGGTGGTCTTGCCCACGCCATTACGCCCGAGCAGGCAGGTGACTTCGCCGACTTTCACGTCAAAGCTCAGGCCACGCAGGATGTGGCTACCGCCGTAATACTGATGCAGCTTGTCGACTTGCAGCATGTTCGAATTCCTTCTGTTGCACACAGAACCCTGTGGGAGCGAGCCTGCTCGCGAATGCAGACTGACATTCAACATCTTCATCGCCTGATGCACCGCTTTCGCGAGCAGGCTCGCTCCCACAGGTTTTGTATTCGCAAACCTTAGCGGCCGAGGTAAACCTCGATCACCCGCTCGTTTTCCTGCACTTGCTCAAGCGAGCCTTCCGCCAGCACGCTGCCTTGGTGCAGCACCGTGACGTGGTCGGCAATCGAGCCGACAAAACCCATGTCGTGCTCGACCACCATCAACGAGTGCTTGCCCGCCAGCGACTTGAACAATTCAGCAGTGAACTCGGTTTCGGCGTCGGTCATGCCCGCCACGGGTTCGTCGAGCAGGAGCAGTTGCGGGTCCTGCATCAGCAACATGCCAATCTCGAGGAACTGCTTCTGGCCGTGGGACAACAGCCCGGCCTGGCGATTGACCGAGGTGGTCAGGCGAATCGTCTCCAGCACTTCGCTGATGCGGTCCTTCTGCTCGCCGCTCAAACGCGCACGCAAACTGGCCCACACCGACTTGTCGGTCTTCTGCGCCAACTCAAGGTTTTCAAACACGCTCAAGGCCTCGAACACCGTCGGTTTCTGAAACTTGCGGCCGATGCCGGACTGGGCGATCTGCACTTCGCTCATCTGCGTCAGATCCAGCGTTTCACCGAACCAGGCCTTGCCGTGGCTGGGCCGGGTCTTGCCGGTAATCACGTCCATCAGCGTGGTCTTGCCGGCGCCATTGGGGCCGATGATGCAGCGCAGTTCACCGACGCCGATATACAGGTTGAGATTGTTCAGCGCACGGAAGCCGTCGAAGCTGACGCTGATGTCTTCCAGGGTCAGGATCGTGCCATGGCGCGTATCGAGGCCGGGGCCGACGCGCTGGCCGAGGCCGATCGAGTCGCGACTGGTGCCTTCGTCCTTGTTCGGTTCCACGGGAAAGAACGCAGGTTCCAGCATGAATTCCGCACTCGCTGTGACTCTCATTGTTCACCTCGTTTCTTCAGCAGACCGATCACGCCTTTGGGCAGGTACAACGTCACGACGATGAACAGCGCGCCGAGAAAGAACAGCCAGTACTCCGGGAAGGCCACGGTGAACCAGCTCTTCATGCCATTGACCACACCGGCGCCGAGCAGCGGCCCGATCAGCGTGCCCCGCCCGCCAAGGGCGACCCACACCGCCGCTTCGATCGAGTTGGTCGGCGACATCTCACTCGGATTGATGATGCCGACCTGCGGCACGTACAGCGCACCGGCCAGACCGCACAACACCGCACTGAGCACCCAGACAAACAACTTGAAACCGCGCGGGTCGTAGCCGCAGAACATCAGGCGGTTTTCCGCATCGCGCAGGGCGGTCAATACCCGTCCGAATTTGCTCTGTGCCAGGCGCCAGCCAATGAACAGGCTCGCCACCAGCAACAACACCGTAGCGAGAAACAGCACCGCGCGGGTGCCCGGCTCGGTGATGCCGAAACCGAGAATCGTGCGGAAGTTGGTGAAACCGTTGTTGCCGCCAAACCCGGTCTCGTTGCGGAAAAACAGGAGCATGCCGGCGAAGGTCAGGGCCTGGGTCATGATCGAGAAATACACGCCCTTGATCCGCGAGCGGAAGGCGAAGAAACCGAACACCAGCGCCAGCAAGCCCGGGGCCAGCACCACCAGGCACATGGCCCAGAGGAAGCTGCTGGTGCCGCTCCAGTACCACGGCAATTCGCTCCACGACAGGAAGGTCATGAACGCCGGCAAGCCATCGCCAGCGGCCTGACGCATCAGGTACATGCCCATCGCATAACCGCCGAGGGCGAAGAACAGACCGTGGCCCAGCGACAGCAGGCCGGCGTAACCCCAGACCAGGTCCAGCGCGAGGGCGACGATGGCGTAGCAGAGGATTTTGCCGACCAGGGTCAGCGTGTAGGCCGAGACGTGCAGGGCATTGTCCGGCGCGAGCAATGACAGCAGCGGCAGTACGATCAGTAGCGCAAGGATCACACCACCGACCGCGAGCGTGGCTTTCGGCCCGGCCTTTTGTGTAGCCGTGACTAACAGAGGCTGGTTCATCAGTCGATCACCCGTCCTTTCAGTGCGAAGAGACCTTGCGGACGTTTCTGGATGAACAGAATGATCAGCGCGAGGATGAGGATCTTGCCGAGCACCGCACCGATCTGCGGTTCGAGAATCTTGTTGGCGATGCCTAAGCCAAACGCGGCGAGCACGCTACCGGCCAACTGACCGACGCCGCCGAGCACCACCACCAGGAACGAGTCGATGATGTAGCTCTGGCCCAGATCCGGGCCGACGTTGCCGATCTGGCTCAGCGCCACGCCGCCGAGGCCGGCAATGCCCGATCCGAGGCCGAAGGCGAGCATGTCGACGCGCCCGGTCGGCACCCCGCAGCAGGCGGCCATGTTGCGGTTCTGGGTGACGGCACGGACGTTGAGGCCGAGCCGGGTTTTGTTCAGCAGCAGCCAGGTCAGCACTACAACGAACAATGCGAAAGCAATGATGACGATGCGGTTGTACGGCAGCACCAGATTGGGCAGCACTTGAATGCCGCCGGACAGCCATGCCGGGTTCGCTACTTCAACGTTCTGTGCGCCGAATACCAGACGCACCAGTTGAATCAGCATCAGGCTGATGCCCCAGGTCGCCAGCAGGGTTTCCAGCGGCCGGCCGTAGAGATGTCGGATGACCGTGCGCTCCAGCGCCATGCCGATGGCCGCGGTGACGAAGAACGCCACCGGCAGCGCAATCAGCGGATAGAACTCGATGGCCTGCGGCGCGTAACGCTGGAACATCAGTTGCACCACGTAGGTCGAGTAGGCGCCGAGCATGAGCATCTCGCCGTGGGCCATGTTGATCACCCCGAGCAGGCCGAAGGTGATGGCCAGACCGAGGGCGGCGAGCAGCAGAATCGAGCCCAGCGACATGCCGCTGAACGCCTGGCCGAGCATTTCGCCGATCAGCAATTTGCGCTTGACCTGAGCGAGGCTGGTTTCGGCGGCGGTACGTACGCCGGCATCGCTTTCCACGCCGGGTTCGAGCAAGCCTTCAAGGCGTGTGCGCGCCAGCGGATCACCGGTTTCGCCGAGCAGGCGTACAGCGGCGAGGCGCACCGCCGGATCCGCATCGACCAGTTGCAGATTGGCCAGCGCCAGGCTCAGGGCGGCGTGGACACTTTCATCTTTTTCGCCAGCCAGTTGCTGGTCGAGGAATTTCAGCTGCGCGGGTTTCGCGCTTTTCTGCAATTGCTGTGCGGCAGCCAGACGGATTTTGCCGTCAGCGGCGAGCAGTTGATGGCTGGCCATGGCGGTGTCGATCAGACCCCGCAGGCGATTGTTCAAGCGCAGGGTCTTGCTTTGGCCGTCGATGGTCAGCGCACCTTGTTGCAGGGCATTGAGCAACTCGATACGCGCCGGATCGGGCTGCGCGGCCCAGGTTTCCAGGAGCCTGGCCTGTTGCATCGGGTTGGCCGCGACGAAGTCTTCGGCGTCGCCGGCGTGGGCGAGCATGGGCAGCAACAGTGCGATGGCACAGATGAATCGGAAAAGGGCAGTGGGCATGGTCAGTCGCCTTGACGCGGACATTGTAGGAGCGAGCCTGCTCGCGAAAGCGGTCTGTCAGTCACATGGATGTTGCATGTGCCGACGTCTTCGCGAGCAGGCTCGCTCCCACAGGGAATTGCATCAGCCTCACGCCAGGCGCGAGACTGACATCCGGTGACTCAGTTGCTCTTCACCGCATAATCCGACTTCTTGTCGTTGCCCTGAATGAACGGGCTCCACGGTTGCGCGCGGATCGGGCCTTCGGTCTGCCACACGACGTTGAACTGACCGTCGCTCTGGATCTCGCCGATCATCACCGGCTTGTGCAGGTGGTGGTTGGTCTTGTCCATGCTCAGGGTGTAGCCCGATGGCGCGGCGAAGGTCTGCCCGGCCAGTGCATCGCGAACCTTGTCGACGTCGGTGGACTTGGCTTTCTCGACCGCCTGCGCCCACATGTGGATGCCGACGTAGGTGGCCTCCATCGGGTCGTTGGTCACCGCTTTGTCGGCGCCCGGCAGGTTGTGTTTCTTCGCATAGGCTTTCCAGTCCGCGACGAATTTCTTGTTCGCAGGATTTTCCACGGATTCGAAGTAGTTCCACGCCGCAAGGTTGCCCACCAGCGGTTTGGTGTCGATGCCGCGCAGCTCTTCCTCACCGACCGAGAACGCCACCACCGGCACATCGGTAGCCTTCAGGCCCTGGTTGGCCAACTCTTTATAGAACGGCACGTTGGAGTCGCCGTTGACGGTGGAGATGACGGCAGTCTTGCCCCCGGCCGAGAATTTTTTGATGTTGGCGACGATGGTCTGGTAATCGCTGTGACCGAACGGCGTGTAGACCTCTTCGATGTCCTTGTCGGCCACGCCTTTGGAGTGCAGGAACGAGCGCAGGATCTTGTTGGTGGTGCGCGGATAGACGTAGTCGGTGCCGAGCAGGAAGTAGCGCTTGGCGCTGCCGCCTTCTTCGCTCATCAGGTATTCCACTGCCGGGATTGCTTGCTGGTTCGGCGCGGCGCCGGTGTAGAACACGTTCGGCGACATCTCTTCACCCTCGTATTGCACCGGGTAGAACAGCAGGCCGTTGAGCTCTTCGAATACCGGCAGTACCGATTTGCGCGACACCGACGTCCAACAGCCGAACACCACCGCGACTTTGTCCTGGGTCAGCAACTGCCGGCCTTTTTCGGCGAACAGCGGCCAGTTCGATGCAGGGTCAACGACAACGGGTTCGAGCATCTTGCCGTTCACACCGCCCTTGGCGTTGATCTCGTCGATGGTCATCAGCGCCATGTCCTTGAGCGACGTTTCGGAGATCGCCATGGTCCCGGACAACGAATGCAGAATCCCGACCTTGATGGTCTCGGCGGCCTGGACGGTCCAGGTCATGCCCATCGCGGCAATGGATGCCGTGAGTGTGAAAGCCTTGATCAAACTGCGACGCTTCATTGTGCGATCTCCATGAACATTCGATTTTTTTTGATTGGCAGATGCGGACGACTGAAGGGTGTTTTGCAAGGGCTGTGCCCGGTCGGGATCAGGCAGGAAAATGTCGTGCTAGAGCGCTTGCGCGCTGAAGGCGTGCACCACGAGGGGACGGGTTGCGGGCGGTGGTGCGCAGGGGTGCGCCAGATTGGGGCGCGCGCGAAGCTCGAATGCAGATACAGAAACGATAAACATGTACCACAGCACGGGCGAACCGACGGCCGACACTCATTCGATCGATATCCCGATTTCTTTTCGCAGGATTTTTATCATGAATGACGTCCCAGGCCGGCCCGGTCTTGCTGCCACCCACACTGGAAAATCCAGGCTGCCGCCGCTGAGTCCGGCGTTCCTGTCTGAGGAGGACGCGGCCTATTGGGTCCACACACGTCTACCGCGTAAACCGGACCGGGAATATGGCAGCGTGATTCTGCTGCGCCCGGACGGCAGGTTCGTGGCCACTGCACCCACGCCCGGGGATGCCACTTCTTTCGATCTCAGCACTGTGCTCGAACTGGGCATCTCCGGATATTGGCAAGCGCCCTCGGGGTACCGGTTTGTTGCCCATCTTCACAGCCATGTGGCTCTCTACGACGTTGTCAGTGCCGCCTGGCCGGAACTGGACGAAAGGCGTCGGCGACTCTTCGTCAACTTTTTCTCGCTCAAGGATTTCAAGACGGCCATCGATCTGCGCGCCGAGTTTCCCGGTGCCTATATTTCCGGGCCCGATGGGACCTTGCTGAAATATTCGCCCAGTGGTTCACAAGCGGAGCTCGACAGTTATCGGTTATATGGCGAGCAATCACGCTCTGGGCAGAAATCATGGGCGATCAACATCATCGATACCATCATCCGGCTTGCCTCGGTCGGTGAACTGAAGGTCATCGTTTCCAATGCCGATTGGGGCCATTCAGTGGGCGTGGTGCCGCTGGACTGGCAACCGGGTCAGGGGTTTTCCTCGGGTACCCCGAGCGAGCCGCCGCTGATGACCCGGGTCTGTGTCAACGCCGAGCGTGCAGTGCTCGCCGCATTGAAATCCACCGGCGCGCAAACCGCCGGGCTGCTGCTGAAAAAGTTCACCGGTGAAGAATATGTCGCGACCCATGCACGCCTGGCCGGGCTCGCTGCGTGGGATCCCGAGCAGATCTTTCCCGCTGATGCCCAAGGACAATTGCAACTGCCGCGTGGCTATCTGCTGGAGGGGTTTTACTTCGCATCACGCCCCGACCCTGCGCAGTTTCCAGCCGCGCAACCGTGGCTATACGAGAACTTTTTCACCCCGCAGGAAATCGCCATCGGCATCGAAGCCTTCGGTCGCAGCAAACACCTGGCAAAGGTTGGGCGGGCGCTGTCGCTGTACATGCGCGCGCAGGATCATTCGATGTTGAGGTACTGCTTCAGCGACCAGCCGATCGAGGCGGCATTGAGCGTCGTGAACGCCGACGCCACGGTCAGCGATAACGGCGTGCAGGCCAGGTTGCTGGCCGGCACGCTGAGTCCGCGTGAGTTCGTCTCGATGCTGGTATTGGCCGGCAGGCTGGAGGTGGTGCGGGGCAGTGCGCTCTGGGCGAACCTGGGCGCGGTGAGTCTGCAGTGGCAGCCGTTCGCCAACTTCCCCTGGCCGGTGCTGAGTCGGGATTTCCTGCGCGCTGACGATGCCGCCCTGCATGCCCATGAGCAGCTCGGCAGCCGTCGCGATCGGCAGCACGGCGGTTATGTTTTCCAGCGCAGCGATCAACGCTTTGTCGTGACCGAGCCGTTGCCGGCGGACATCGATAGGCTGAGCCAGGGGCGGCTTTATCCGCAGGACAATCAAGGTCGCCCGGTATTTCCGGACGACCACCGGTTATATGCGCGTTATGTCTGTCACGTGGCGCTGTCGCAACTTGATCCGGTGCATGTCCGCTATTTGCGCTGGACATGGGAAGAAGCGGTGCTGAGTCAGCAGATGCTGAGTGTCGATGAAATGCGCCAGACCTTGCTCGATGGCGCGATTGTGTACTGTTCCGGTGCCGGCAATAGCCTGATCAGATTCGAGCCCTCGGCAACCGCGCAGGCCAACGACCTGGCCCAACGCCTCGGCACTCGCCAGCAGCCGGGCTGGTTGGCCAATGAGCTGGAAAGAGGCAGCAAGCGGCCGCAGGATTTTGTCCGCGAACAGGCGCAGGCGGGACAATTGGTCAATCTGATCGACCATCCCCTGTGGGGCTATCGCGGTCAGATCAAGCCCGACGGTTACCTGCCGGTGGCTTTCCCGGCTGTCCCCGCCGAGCCCGAGACGCCGCAGACCACGCTGCCGGCGCCGTCATTGCCGCAACCTTCTTTGCCGCCGTATCCGTCGCCGGCAACCCCTCTGCCCGCCGCTACGGTGATGCCATGGAAACGCCCTGAGAGGGTGCTCTTCGGTGCGGTTTTCGCTTCGGCGGACGATGTGGCCGTGAGTCAGTGCGCTGCTGACCGGCGCTTGCACATCGAAAACCGAGCGTGGTTCGGTTTTATCCTCAAGCACAACGATCGGGAAGAGTACATCGGCACCGAACTGTTTCCCGTGAATGACTCAGGCGACAACCTGTTTCGCCTGGCGTCGGTGTTTGGCTCCCGAACAACGCCCCCCTGGCATGAATACCCGGATGGCTTCGATCTGCATGCCGGTTTTTATTCACACCGGCGTGTCGAGGATCCTTCGCGCGATCCTGCGGACTGGCTTGGGCATTTTTTTGTTTCACCCGATACCCTGGCCGTGGCGATGTACTTGTCGCCCCGGCGCCCGGTCATCACCTCTGGCCTGCACAAGACACTGTTCATCGCGACAGGCGACGATGCCCTGCTGAAATATGTGCGCAGCAGTTCCGGCAAGTTGTTCCATGACGAGAGCTCGCAACAGACGCTCGAATCGCTCAAGGACGATCTTGCTGCGCAACGGTTGCTACCGTCGGATCTGGTCCATGTCGTGGCCGAGAGTGGCCAACTGAGCGTGCTGCGAACCAGCCTGTGCTGGGACCGTCCGGGCATCGTCAGGAAAACCTGGCAGCCCTTTGCAAATCTTGAGCGGCGCGCCTTCGGCCCGGTTTTTCGCAGTGCCGATGATGCGGCAGTTCACGCCCGATCGCTTGTGCCGGACGTCACGGAAAAAATCTGGGGAGGGCTGATTCTGGAAAGGCTCGACGGCCTGTACGTCGCCACGACGCCAGTGGAAGTCACCCGGGAAAATTTCGACAGCACGCAGATCATCGCCGATGAAAGCCGCTCCGCCGGACTGTTTCCGGAAGGCTGTCGGATCGTTGCGCGTTACCGTTCCAGAGTTGCACGGGAACTGTCGGTCGCCTTCTCGTCCATGGAAAAACGGATTTATCTGAACATGCTCTCGGTCGATACGTTGTATTCGGCTTTTACGCACAAGCCGGTGCACGATGAATACCTGTTCGCGCCGGACGGAGCGACGATTCGCTATCAGCCGGGACTGTGGGAGCGCTTGCGCGCCGATCTGTCGATTGCGCTGACCGCAAACAATACGCTGCCCGACTCGTTGAACGGCGAGGCCATCAAGCAGCGCCTCTACAGCGGCGCGTTGAAACCGATTGCCTGGATCGACTCGCTGGCCAGAACAGGCTATTTGCAAGTCGTCACCGGCAGTGACCTGTGGGGCCTGCCTCGGCAAGTATCGCGCTGGGTGCCGTTCTCGACCGATCTGCAGACCGGGTCGCATTACAGCAAAGCCGTCACTGGGTCGGTGTGCAGCCCGTTATTCCTTCAGGCGGAGGCAGCCGTCCGATACGTGCATGAGCTGGCGGTGAGCCGGGATGCGCAGACATTTGGTGTCGTTCTGCGGTCGGCCGAGGGTCTGTTTCTTGCCAGTCTGCCGCTGACGACGCAACGCTCGGCGCTGGCGCTGGACCGGGTGTTCGAGCAAGGGCGACTGCCTTCAGGCTATCTGCTTGATTCCATCTACTTGCGTGCCGCTCTGCCGCCATTGGCCGCGCAGTCCGGGGATATCCGGCATGTGCTGCTTTCGCCCGGCGATGTCCAGCTGGCCTGCAGACGGGCCTCTACGCCGCAGGGCTATCGGCCGATCTACTTCTCCTGCGCCGACGGTGCAATGTTGAGGCTGCAACTGCACGCATTCGAGCCTGGCACGTTTTACGACGGCTTCGGGCAGATCCAGTTGCGCCCCAACGCCTTTGTCTCGATAGAGCAGGCCGCAGACGATGAGCGCGACATCGCCAAGGGGACGTTCAGCATGGTCGATTACATCAGACGCATGGCCAGTGCAGGGGAGCTTGATGTGATTGAAACCAGTGCTTGCTGGTCGCGTCATGGGCGGGTGGATGAAAGCTGGCAGCCGGGCCTTGCCGATACCTCGCGCATGCTCCGCTGGCAACACCATCCGGTTCCGGCACTGGGGCCGACTTTTCAGCATCCCGACGATGCGGCTCGCTATGCCCAGCACCGGACTGACAGGGAAACGCTCAGCCGGACCGGTTATGAGGGGGCGATTCTCGCCGAAAGCTCGAACCAGCGGTTTGTGCCGCTGGAGCCGATTGCCTGGTTCGGCAATGAGGAAAACCTGCGTCTGCGGCTCTACCGTACCAGCGCAGACCTGGCGACCGACTGGCGTCGGCCGGTGCCACGCTTCCCTGACGGATACGCCGTGGTAGCCAGCCACCAATTCAGCATGTCGGGCAACACCCTGTTGGTTGTCGACAGCGAACAGATTCGCAATAATTTCGCCGATCCCGCGCAGGTGCACGCACACACCCATGAACTGAAAAACCAGGGTTTCGATATCCGTGCCTATTACTACTCGACGCCCGACCATGAGTTGCTCAAATACACGCCTGTGTACTCGGACGCCGAACGGGATCTGTTGCTGACCCGGTCAATCGTTTATGAAAACGGGCAATGGATCAGCCACCTGACGCCAGGGCAATTTGTCTCGCGGCTCATGCAACTGGGCGCGCTTCAGGTGTTGGTGGCAGGCCAGTACTGGCGCCATACCGGGCGCCTGGGCAGCGGTTGGCGCACCCGTCGCCAACAGCCCTCGGCTCGACGCACCGTGCGGATCAGAGATGAGCTGTAAATCGAACGCCATGTCGGGCGCGGGCCATCGAGCCCGCGCCGCGAGATCACTGGGGCTGGCCGGCGGTGCGCTGGCTCAATCGCGGCAGCAGGAAACGATCCAGCAACCACACCACCACCAGCGAGGCGCCTACCAGCGGAAACACCACCGCCAGCACCAGCATGATCGCCACGCCGGTTTTCCACTTTGGCAGGTCATGACGCAGCGGCGGTACGCCGAACTTGCCTTCGGGGCGACGCTTCCACCAGATCACCACACCGCTGACGGCGCTGAGCAGGATCATCAGGCAGATCAGCAGCACGACGATCTGATTGAAGGTGCCGAACATCTTGCCTTCGTGGAGCATCACGCCGATTTCGGTCGCGCGAGCAACCGTGCCGTAGTGCTCGAAGCGCACATCGGCGAGGACCTTGCCGGTGTACTGATCGACGTGCAGGGTGGCATCGTTGCGCGGGTCGTCGGCGAACACGGCGATGGTGAACACGCCGGTGGCGGTGGTTGGCAGGGTGATGCTATAGCCGGGTTCGACCTTGCGCTCGCTGGCGATGTTCTGCACCTCCTGCAGACTGATCGCGGGAGCCGCGGGGCCGGCGTGGGCGTTGCCGTGGTTCATGTGTTCGGCGTGGTCGCCGGACATGGGCATCGGCGTGTTTTCCATCGCCCATGGCACGGTCTGGCGAGTGGCGCTGTTGAGGCTGCGCGCTTCGATGTCGGAGGTTGGCACGTTGTTCCACATCGCGGCGGGAAACACGTTCCACACCTGCGCGTACTGCTTGCCCCAGAAACCGGTCCAGGTCATGCCGCTGAGCAGCATTACCAGCAGTAACGTCGCGCCCCAGAAACCGCTGACCGCATGCAGATCGCGCCACAACACCCGACCGCGGCTGCTCAGGCGCGGCCACAGAATGCCCGCCGCCTGACCACGCGGCCACCACAGAAACAGGCCCGACACCACCAGCACCACGCCCCAGCCAGCGGCCATTTCGATCAGCCGATCACCGACGGTGCCGATCATCAATTCGCCATGGATCGCCCGGGCGATGGCTTGCAGATTCTGCTTGGCGTCCTGCTCGCCGAGGATGTCGCCGTGATACGGATCGACGAACACGTTGAGTTCGTGCCCGGCATTTTTCACCACGAATTGCGCGCTGCGTTCGGCATTCACCGGCGGCAGGTACTGGGTGACCTGGCCTTGCGGATAAGCGTTTTTCACCCGTTGCAGCAAGTCATCGGCCGGGACCGTGTGGTGCCCGGCCGGCACTTCGAGCAGGCTGCTGTACATCAGCGCGTCGAGCTGCGGTTTGAACAGATAGATGATCCCGGTCAGGGCCAGCATCACCATGAAGGGCGCGACGAACAGGCCGGCATAGAAATGCCAGCGCCAGGCCAGGTTGTAGAAATTGGGTTGAGGCTTTTGCATCACGTGTGCTCCGCTGGGCTTGGTTCTTTTCGTTATTTGTCTGGACTGCCTGTTCGTGGCGAGGGAGCTTGCTCCCGCTGGCCTGCGAAGCAGGCCCTGGCTCTGCAAATCAAGAGAGAGCCGCTACGTGCCCCAAAGGGAGCAAGCTCCCTCGCCACAGGGCAGTGTTCACACCAGGAATTTCTGGTGGCGTGTCAGAAACTCATATCCACTTTGGTCCAGAGCGTTCGCCCCGGTTCATTAATTGCCTGCGGGTCATTGGCCGGGTAGCCGAACCCGGCGTTGCCGGCCAGGTTCAAGTGCTCGGCATAAGCCTTGCCGAACAGGTTGTCGACGCCGCTGCTGACCTTCCAGTGCTTGTTGATGCGGTACGCGCCGTTGAGCGAGAACACACCGAAGCCCGAGCTCTGGTCGTAGTCCTTGCCGACTACGTTGCCCTTGTTTGCGTCGATGCGGTGCTGCGCGGCGACCACCCGCCAGAGCGCCCCGGCACTCCAGTTGTCTTCGCTGTAGGTCAGGCCGAAACGCGCGTCCAGCGGTGGCATTTGCGGGAGCGCCGAGCCGTCGCTGCTGTTCTTGCCCCAGGCGTAGGCCAGAGTTGCGTCGGCCTTCCAGTGTTCGCTGAGGTTGTAGGCGGCGCCGAGTTCGCCGCCCATGATCCGCGCGTCGATGTTCTCGGCGCGCGAAGTGCTCATACCCATCATTCCCGGCGTGTAGTCGAAAAGGATGTAATCGCGGACCACACCGATGTAACCCGAGGCCCAGGCTTCGAGGTCGGCGCTCTTGTAGTTCACGCCAAAGTCGAACTGCGTGGTCTTTTCCGGTTTGATCGAGTCGAACGCATTGACCGATCCTGCCGGGCCGGACTGGGGCGAAAACAACTCCCAGTAATCCGGGAAGCGTTGCGCGTGGCCGAGGCCCGCATAGAGCGTGGTCGGGCTGTCAGCCAAGTCGTGCTCATAGCGCACGAAGCCGCTGGGCAGCGTATCGGCGCGGGTGTCGTCAGCGGTCGGGTTGGGCCGCGACATCATCCCCGACCCGGTGGTCTGGCGATAATCCCTGGCCGAGGCGCGATCGACCCGCGCGCCACTGATCAGGCGATCACGCTCGGCGGCGTACCAGGTCATTTCGCTGAACACGCCGTAATTGTGGAAGTCTGCGTCCTTGCTGTACGGCAGATCCTTGTAGGTATCGACGCCCATCGCACTGCGCTCGCGGTGCTCATTGGTCTGCGCATCCAGCCCGGTGATCAGTTGAATATCCGCCCAACGCCAGGTCGCCTTGATCCGCGCGCCGAGGGTGCGCCGGTCGACGTTGGACGCCATGGGCCCGGCCATCATCCCTGTGCCGGACGGTGTGCGCAGGGTGTAGTTGTCCATCACATGGTCGGCGTAGTTGTAGTAGACCTGCGCCTCGAGTTTTTCCAGCACATCGGTGATATCGGATTTCTCAAAGCGCAGGCCAAGGCTTTCGCGCAGGAACTGCGAGCCGTCCATGCCACGCCCGGCATACCGCGCCTCACCATCGCCCTTGCCGGCGGTGAGCTCGATCAGGGTGTCGGCATCCGGCGTCCAGCCCAGCGCGATATCACCGTTCCATTTGTCGTAGCGCGAGGCGACGACGTCGTTGTTGCCGTCGCGGTAATCGTCGGAATGCGCGGTGTTGCCGATCACCCGCATGTAGCCCAACGCACCACCGGCAGCGGCGTCGATCACCTTGTCGAAACGACCGTGGGAGCCGGCCAGCACGCTGGCGTTCACCCGCGTGCCGAGTTCGCCGAAGCGCTCCGGCTCGCGCTCGAACAGCACCGTGCCCGCCGACGCGCCGGGGCCCCAGAGCACGGTTTGCGGGCCTTTGATCACCGTGAGTTTGTCGTAGGTTTCCGGGGAGATGTACGAAGTCGGCGCATCCATTCGGCCCGGGCAGGCGCCGAGCATCATGCTGCCGTTGGTGAGGATGTTCAGCCGCGAGCCGAACATGCCGCGCAGCACCGGATCGCCGTTGGTGCCGCCATTGCGCACCAGGGCGAAGCCGGGAATGGTCTTCAGATAGTCACCGCCGTCACTGGCCGGCACCGGTTGGCGCGGGTCCTTGGGATCGGTGACGATCGTCAGTGGTGAGCTGGGGGCGATGGCAGTAATCACCGTCGGACTCAGTTCTTGCGGGTGGCCGGCATGCTCATCGGCCTGGGCCAGCGGTGTCAGCAATACGCCGCAGAGCACGGCGCTGGCGTGCCCGAACCGCATCCGCGATCGGTTCAGGGTAAAAGGCGCGCGGGCGGATTCCGCGCAGGGAACAGCAGTAAACCTGGACATGACAATTTCCATCGAACAGTCGTAAACACCACGGCCGACAGCCTGAAACTGTCTTCTCAACCGTGTGCAATCAGAGGTGCGTGTTTACGTGGCGACGGGCGGGGCGCGGGTGCGGGCGCCGGGGAAGAAGGGTTGGCGGGCGTGGCCCAAACGCGGGGAGGGTGGGGTGAAGGTATTGGGTGGCGGGATGTTGAAAGCGATGAAATCGCCACCGCCGGTCAGCGCCGGGCAATTGAACAGCAGGCTGCAGTAACCGCACTTTTCCCACAGCACGTGATGCGAGGATTGCGGCGGGCAGTGCTCTACCGAGGACTTGGCGTCATGGCTGCTGTGGTCCATGCCGGGCTTGTCCATCGACATGTCCATGCTCATTGGCATCGATGTCGAGGCGTGCTGATCCATCGGCATCGACTGAGAAATCAGTGGGCCGATGAAGATCATCAACATGGCGAACAGGGCGATCCAGCTGCCACGCGTCAGCGCTTGAGTCTGACGGTGGTGCGGGGCGGGCCTGGCGTGCAAAGGACGCATTGGCGAAGTCAGCCGGCTTGGTTACTGAGCGTGCACGTGGGCCTGGGTGGATTCCGGTGGTTTCTTCTGCACGGCGACATCGACCGTGACATCGCCGGCCTTCTCGAAATGCAGGGTCATCGGGAAGCGCTTGCCATCGCTGAGCAGGCTGCGATCGCTCAGGTTGAGCAGCATGACGTGGTAAGCCATCGGCGCAAACGTCACGGTGCCGCCAGGTGGAATATCCACGCCTGGAACCTGCTGCATTTTCATCAGGTCGCCCTGCATCACGTGCTCGTGCAGTTGTGCGTCGGCGGCAATCTTCGAATCGACGCTGAGCAGGCGATCGGCGCTTTTGCCGGTGTTGTGAATGATGAAATAGGCGGCAACGGTCGGCGCATTCGGCGGCAGTTCCTGTGACCACGGATGGGCGATTTCCAGCGCACCGGCCTTGTATTCGTGGGCATGGGCGAAGCACGCCGGCAAAAGCAGCGCAGCGAGGACGAAGAGTTTCTTCAACATGGCAGTTCTCCAGAACGATTTGAAACGCGGATTTATGGCGCGAACAAATCAGACCAGAGGGGATGCACGGGGATTGAGACTCGGCCATTGCTGGCGCGGAGCGGGGGCTTGCAGGGCGACGGGGGCAACGCTGCGGTTACTTTCGAATCGCGCGAAATACAACTGCGGCGAATGCCCCGGCAGCGCCAGCAGTGGCGCCGAGCCTGAGCAGCACCAGCAATGCTGCATGTTCGAATGGCTATCGTTTTGCGGGGCCTTTTGATCTGTAGCGCCGATGTCGATCGCCACCATCTTCATGCCGCTGCCGGTGCAGAAACTGCTCCAGAGGATCTGCTCGGCGGGGTCGCCGCCCGCCTGCGCCATCGCCCCGCTCAGCGGCATGGCGAGCATGTTGAACAGCACTGCAAAGCAGGCGATCCAGGCAAATGCTAACCGGCGTCGGTTCATGGGACAGGTCCGTTGGGTGGGCGATCAGGCGCGGCTATTTAGCCTGATCAGGGCCGATAAGTAAAAAAGCGTCGTGCGGTCTGGTGTCGCAGTGCGTTCACAGCGTTACGGCATGCAATCTCAAACCCAGAGCCTTCATGACTTTCATGATAGTTGCGAATTCGGGATTGCCAGTGCTGCTCAGCGCTTTATAAAGACTTTCGCGGCCCAAACCTGCATCCCGCGCCACTTGTGTCATGCCTTGAGCCCGGGCGATGTCATTGAGCGCTGCACGGATAAGGACGCCGTCGCCTTCATCATCGTCAAAACAGGCATCTAGATATGCCGCCATGTCCTCGGGAGTTTTGAGGTACTCGGCGGCGTCAAAACGGGCGAATTCTTCGGTCATTGGATGTGTACGCCCTTGGAATCAAAGACGTTGAGCGTAGAGGTGGACGCTGACGGCCGATAGTCAGTGATTCGTTAAGTTGTTGTGGGCAGTGTCCGGTGCGTTTGTAGGATTCAAGTCAGATATCCGGCCGAGCCCGTGACATTGTGGGAGCGAGCCTGCTCGCGAAAGCGGTGGGTCAGGCAATGATGTGCAAACTTTGCGGACGTCTTCGCGAGCAGGCTCGCTCCCACACTGTTCGGTGGCGACCACATAGCCTGTTCAGCCCGCGAACCCAGTGGGAACTGCGGTGCGACGATTCGACTTGCCCGCGAAGGCGTGTGTGTGAGAACTGCGCCTGTTTTTTAGATAAGGTTAACGGTCGCGAGGGCCATGAGGATTGCGTCGACCGAGGCAAACTCCCGATCAACCCCCGGCAACTCCGGCCGCTTCAACACCAGCACCGGCACCCCACGCTCACGCGCCACTTCCAGCTTCGGCTCGGTGGCGGTGCTGCCGCTGTTCTTGCTGATCAGCACGTCGATCTGCCGGCGCTCGAACAGCGCTTGCTCATCCTCAAGCAGAAACGGCCCACGGGCGCCGATCACTTCGCAGCGTTCATTGCCGGGGTAAACGTCGAGGGCGCGCAGGGTCCAGAACTGGTGGGCGGGGATTTCGTCGAGGTGTTGCAGTGGTTCGCGGCCGAGGGTGAACAGCGGGCGGTGGAAGGGTTCTAGGGCTGTGATCAGCTCGGGCCAGTCACTCACCTCGCGCCAGTCATCGCCCGCTTGCGGCTGCCATGCTGGGCGCCGTAGGGCCCAGCAGGGAATGCCGGCGAGCTGTGCCGCGCGGGCGGCGTTAGCGCTGATTTGTGCGGCGTACGGGTGCGTAGCGTCTAGCAGCAGATCGACACTTTCATCAGCGATGAACTGCGTCAGTCCCTCAGCGCCGCCATAACCGCCGACCCGAACCTGGCAGCTCAAGTCGCTCGGCACCCGGCCAACACCGGCGAGGCTGTAGATATGTTCTGGCCCGAGCGTGCGGGCAATCGCCAGCGCTTCAGTCACACCACCGAGCAGCAAGATCCGTTTCATGCAAAACCTCCGGCGTGCCCGACGATCCCGCCCTGGCGATCGATCGCAAACACCTCGACCTGCACCTGCGCAGGCACCACGCTGCGGGCGAAATTCAGCGCGTGGCGACAAACTTCATCACCCAAAGCGATCCCCGTCGCACTGGCCATGGCCAAGGCCTGTTGGCTGGTGTTGGCCGCGCGAATGCCTTGCTGCAATGCCGCGTCCGCGCCAATCGCCGCCGCCCATTCGGCCAGTTGCGGCAAGTCGATGCTCGAATGCCGTGAGTGCAGATCCATATGCCCGGCGGCCAGTTTGCTGATCTTGCCGAAGCCGCCGCACAGGCTGAGTTTATTCACCGGCACCTTGCGCAGATGCTTGAGCACCGCGCCGACGAAGTCGCCCATTTCGATCAGGGCGATTTCCGGAAGGTCGTAGACCCGGCGCATGGTGTCTTCGCTGGCGTTGCCGGTGCACGCGGCGATGTGCAGATAACCGTTGGTTTTCGCCACGTCGATGCCTTGATGAATCGAGGCGATGTAGGCTGCGCAGGAAAACGGTCGGACGATGCCACTGGTGCCGAGGATCGACAGGCCGCCAAGAATGCCCAGCCGTGGATTCATGGTTTTCAGCGCCAGTGCCTCACCGCCCTCGACATTGACCGTGACCTCGAAGCCGCCGTGATAACCGGTTTCGGCGGCGAGCAGGGTCAGGTGATCGCTGATCATTTTGCGCGGCACCGGATTGATCGCCGGCTCGCCGACAGCCAGTACCAGTCCTGGGCGGGTCACCGTTCCGACCCCGGCGCCGGCATTGAAACGGATCCCCGCTTCGTCCAGCAAGCGCACTCGTGAATACAGCAAAGCACCGTGGGTCACATCGGGGTCGTCGCCAGCGTCCTTGATCGTGCCGGCCTCGGCGCCGTTCTCGCTCAGGCGGCAGAACTCCAGACGCATCTGTACCTGCTTGCCCTTGGGCAAGGTGATCTGCACCGCGTCGGCGCCGACGCCGGTGAGCAACAGGCGCGCCGCGGCGAGGCTGGTCGCGGTGGCGCAGCTGCCGGTGGTGAGGCCACTGCGCAGGGGCGCGGGTTGTTCGGCGGTTTCGTCACGCATCGAGGGGTTTGACCAATTCCAGCAGGGTGATCGGCAAGGCCTGACGCCAGGTGTCGAACTCGCCGAGCGGCTGCGCCTGGGCAACATGAATGCGCGTCAGCTCGCCGCCGTAACGTTCGCGCCAGTGCATCAGGGCGACTTCGCTTTGCAGCGTCACGGCGTTGGCGACCAGACGGCCGCCGGGCTTGAGTTGTTCCCAGCAGGCTTCGACCACGCCTTCACGGGTGACGCCGCCGCCGATGAAAACAGCGTCCGGACGTTCTAGGCCATGCAGCGCTTGCGGTGCCTTGCCGCGAATCAGATGCAGGCCGGGCACGCCCAGCGCATCGCGGTTGTGTTCGATCAATTGCTGACGGCCCGCGTCGGCCTCAACCGCGATGGCGCGACAGCTCGGATGGGCGCGCATCCATTCGATACCGATCGAGCCGCTGCCGGCGCCGACATCCCAGAGCAGTTCGCCGGGCGTCGGTGCCAGACGGGCGAGGGTGATGGCGCGCACGTCGCGCTTGGTCAACTGGCCGTCGTGACGGAATGCCGAATCGGGCAAACCGGCGAGCCGCGACAGGCCGGCAACACCGGGCTCGGCCAGGCACTCGATAGCGATGACGTTGAGATCGGCAACGGGCGGGTTGTCCCATTCACTGGCGCGGCGGTCGATGCACCGCTCGGCCTCGCCACCCAAATGCTCCAGCACACTCAGGCGACTGGCGCCGAAACCGCGCTCGCGCAGCAGTTGCGCGACGGCGGCGGGGCTGCTGCCGTCATTGCTCAGCAACAACAGACGCACGCCGCTGAACAGGTGCGCATTGAGCGCCGCCAGCGGCCGCGCCACCAGCGACACAACCGTCACCTCCTGCAGCGGCCAGCCCAAGCGCGCCGCCGCCAATGCGCACGACGAAGGCGCGGGAATGATTGACATCTCGGCGTTCGGCACCTGACGCGCCAGACTGGCACCGACGCCGTAGAACATCGGATCGCCGCTGGCCAGCACGCAAACCGGCTCGCCACGGGACTCAAGCACCAGCGCGAGAGAAAACGGGCTGGGCCACGACTGCCGCTCGCCGCCAATGCACGGCGGCAGCAAATCCAGTTGCCGCTGGCCGCCGACGATCCGCGAAGCGCCCATCAGGGCACGCCGGGCGTTCTTGCCCAGGCCCTTGAAGCCATCCTCACCAATTCCCACGATCGTCAGCCAGGGTGACATCTATATTCCTCTAAACGTGCCGTTCCGACGGGCAGACTTTTCATGCCGCCGGACAAAGCAGGCATAATACCGCGCCTTCGCCCGCGAAGCGCTTCTGCCACGCAACCGGTCAGCCCCTTGAACGAACGCCCGATGTCCACCGCCTTACGCCCCTCGGCCTGCCCGGGGTTGCTGCGTATCGTCCAGGCAGTGGACGGCGGTATCTGTCGGATCAAACTCGATGGCGGTTCGATCAGTGCCGATCAGGCCGATGCGGTGGCCGCTGCCGCCGAGCAGTTCGCCAGTGGCGCGATCGAGGCGACCAATCGCGGCAATCTGCAGATTCGCGGAATCGCTGCGCAATCGGCGGCGCTGATCGAGCGCTTGCTCGCCGCTGGCCTTGGGCCAAAAACCGCCGCCGGCGATGATGTGCGCAACCTGATGCTCAGCCCGACCGCCGGGGTCGATCAGCAGTTGTCGATCGACACGCGTCCGCTCGCCGAACAGATCCTCGACACCTTGCAAAGCCATCCGCGCTTCCACGAACTGAGCGCCAAGTTCGCCGTGCAGCTCGATGGTGGTGAAGCGCTGGCGATGCTCGAACATCCCCATGACCTGTGGCTGTCGGCGTGCGAGCGTGATGGCGAAATCCTCTGGGCATTCGGTCTGGCCGGTTGCCCGACCGATCGCCCGCTCGGCGCCGTGACCCTGGACAACGCTCACGCGCTGGTGGTCGCGGTGCTGGAGTTGTTCCTCGACCTGGCCCGGCCAGAGCAAACACGGATGCGCCATCTGCTCGATGAGTTGCCGAGGCTCGCGTTTCTTGAATCGTTGCGCGAGCGCGTGTTGGTCAAGGCGATCAGCGATTGGCAGCGCCCGACGTCGGCAGGCGCGCTGCACATTGGCGCCCGGCAGCAAAGCACGACGGATCGTTTTTACATCGGCGCGGTGCCGCCGCTTGGGCGACTCGATCCGCTGATGCTGCGCGGCGCGGCGCAACTGGCCCGTCAATTTGGCGATGGCAGCCTGCGCTTTACGCCATGGCAAAGCCTGCTGCTGCCGAACGTGAACGCAACTGAGACCGAGCAAGTGCTTGAGCAGTTACGGGCGTTGGGCCTGTTGACGACCGAAGCCGAACCGCTGGCCCGGCTGATCGCCTGCACCGGTGCCGATGGCTGCAGCAAAGGCCTGGCCGACACCAAGCAGGATGCCCGGCAACTGGCACCTTTGCTGCCCGAAGGACTGCGCGTGCACCTGTCTGGCTGCTCGCGCTCCTGCGCCGCCGCTCACTGCGCGCCAGCCACGCTGCTGGCCGTTGCCCCCGGTCATTACGACCTCTATTTTCGCGATGCAGCACAGCCCGGTTTCGGCTCGCTGCACGCCTGCAACCTTACTATTGAAGCGGCCGCGACCCTGCTCGACGCCCGCTCCCGGAGCCCCCTTGATGCTTGATTACATCCGCGACGGTCAGGAGATCTATCGCAACTCCTTCGCGATCATTCGCTGCGAGGCCAATCTGGCGCGCATCCCCGCCGATCTGGAAAAACTCGCGGTGCGGGTGATCCACGCGTGCGGCATGGTCGAGGCCGTCGACGGTCTGCAGTTTTCCGAAGGCGCGGGCAAGGCCGGGCGCGATGCCTTGGCGGCCGGTGCGCCGATTCTCTGCGACGCGCGCATGGTCTCCGAAGGCGTGACCCGCACCCGTCTGCCGGCCAACAATCAAGTGATCTGCACCTTGCGCGACGACAGCGTGCCGGAGCTTGCTCGCGAGCTGGGCAACACCCGCTCGGCCGCGGCGCTGGAGCTGTGGCGCCCGCACCTTGCAGGCAGCGTCGTGGTGATCGGCAACGCGCCGACCGCGCTGTTCTACCTGCTGGAAATGCTCGACGCCGGCGCGCCGAAACCGGCGCTGATTCTTGGCTTCCCGGTGGGCTTCGTCGGCGCTGCCGAATCGAAAGCGGCGCTGGCTGCCGACAGTCGTGGCGTGCCGTTCGTGATCATGCAAGGCCGCCTGGGTGGCAGCGCCATGGCCGCCGCCGCCGTCAATGCCCTCGCCACGGAGATCGAATGATGCAGGCCAAAGGACGTCTGATCGGCCTTGGTGTCGGCCCCGGTGATTCGGAACTGATCACCATCAAAGCCTTGCGCCTGTTGCGCGAATCGCCAGTGGTCGCGTACTTCGTGGCCAAGGGCAAGAAGGGCAACGCGTTCGGGATCATCGAGGCGCACCTGGTCGAGGCGCAGAATCTGCTGCCGCTGGTGTACCCGGTGACCACCGAGGCGTTGCCAGCGCCGCTGTCGTACGAACAGGTCATCAGCGATTTCTACGACGAAGCCGCGGTGGCGGTGGCCGAACATCTGGATGCCGGCCGCGACGTGGCGGTGATCTGCGAAGGTGACCCGTTCTTCTACGGTTCCTACATGTATCTGCACGACCGCCTCGCCAGCCGTTATGAGGCTGAAGTGGTACCCGGCGTGTGCTCGATGCTCGGCGGCGCTTCGGTGCTCGGCGCGCCGCTGGTGTATCGCAATCAGAGCCTGTCGGTGCTCTCGGGCGTGCTCCCCCATGAAGAGCTGAAACGGCGTCTGGCCGATGCCGATGCGGCGGTGATCATGAAGCTGGGGCGCAATTTTCCCAAGGTGCGTCAGGTTCTGGAAGAACTCGGCCTCGCCGAGCGCGCGCTGTACGTCGAACGGGCAACCATGGCCAATCAGAAGATCGTGCCGATGGATCAGGTCGAGCCGATGTCCTCGCCATACTTCTCGCTGATCATCGTCCCGGGCGAACGGTGGCAAGGGTGATGACGCACTCGACACCCGCCATCGTTATCCTCGGCCAGGGCAGCCTCGCGACTGCACGGCGGATTCAGCAGGTCTATCCGGCGGCGCAGATCCACGGCCTCGCCGGGCGGGTTGAAGGCGCTGATTGCCTGTATCAGGAATTCGGCGCGACCCTGCGCGCGTTGTATCAGCAGGATACGCCGATCATTGCCCTGTGCGCGGCCGGCATCGTCATCCGCACCCTGGCGTCGCTGCTGCTGGAGAAGGGCGCCGAACCGGCGGTGCTGGCTGTCGCTGAAGACGGCAGCGCCGTGGTGCCGCTACTTGGCGGGTTGGGCGGAGTGAATGTCATGGCCCGGGAGATCGCGGCGGCGCTGCACGTGGTGCCGGCAATCACCACCAGCGGGGAATTGCGCTTTGGCACCTGCCTGCTCAATCCGCCCAGTGGTTATGCGCTGGCGGATCTGGAATCGGGCAAACGCTTCGTTTCCGACCTGCTCGCCGGACACAGCGTGCGTATCGAAGGCGCGGCGCCGTGGCTGGATCAGGCGCGGTTGCCACAGGATCCGCAGGCATTGCGTTCGATCCATGTGAGCAGTGCGCAGCGTCTGGCCAGTGCCGACGAGTTGTTGATCTATCCGCGCAGTGTGGCGGTGGCGGTGAATGCTGAAGTGGCGGATCTGCCGAACGTCGTTCGCGCCGCATTGCAAGGGGCCAACGTCGCCGTGCCGGCGCTCGCCTGCCTCGTGGCCGCCGACACTGACATGGCGGCGACGAACTTGCGCGAGGCTGCGCTCGAATTGGGCGTGCCACTGCGCTTCGTGGCGGCGCAAAGCGATCTGCAGGCATTGGCGCGTATCGCCGTGCCTGAAGCGAACGTGATTGGCGTTGAACATCTGGCGGTGGCGATTGCCGAGCAACCACTGGACGTTTCGCAGATCGGCCGCCCACGGGGTCGACTCGCGGTGATCGGCCTTGGCCCTGGCGCCGCCGAACTGATGGTGCCGGCGGTGAAAGCCGAATTGGCGCGCGCCACCGATGTGCTCGGTTACGAAACCTACGTGCGCATGGCCGGCCCTTTCCGCGATGATCAAGTGCAGCACTGCACCGATAATCGTGAAGAAATGCAGCGTGCCCGCCACGCCTTCAGGCTTGCCGCCGAAGGACGCTCGGTGATCGTGGTTTCCTCTGGTGATCCGGGCGTGTTCGCCATGGCCGCTGCGGTGCTCGAGGCCTTGCACGAATCGGATGATCCGGCCTGGCACACTGTCGAGCTGGAGATCCTGCCCGGTGTCTCCGCCTCGCTGGCAACCGCCGCTCAGGCCGGGGCGCCGCTGGGTCACGACTTCTGTGTGATGTCGCTGTCGGACAACCTCAAGCCGTGGGCGATCATCGAGAAGCGTCTGGATCTGGCCGCCGAAGCGGATCTGGCCCTGGCGTTCTACAACCCGATTTCCCGGGCGCGCCCCTGGCAACTGGGCCGCGCGCTGGAAATCGTTGCACAGCACCGCTCGCCGGAAACGCCGGTGGTACTGGGCCGGGACATCGGCCGCCCGGGACAGACCCTGCGCACCACGACGCTGGGTGCGCTGACGCCGGAACAGGTCGACATGCGCACGATGGTGCTGATCGGTTCGTCGACCACTTGTACTTTCGCTCGTGCCGGGGGCGGTGACTGGGTGTATACGCCGCGTTGGTATGGCGAAAAACCACGTTCCTGAGAAAGCCGCCAGTCATTCGATTTCCAGCTGTAAGAAGTTTGAGCGGTTGTAAGTTGAGTTGAAGTTTCAATTGTTTTCTTCAAGTCATAAAAAATGGTCATGTCCCCCCGGGCAGGGCCTTTTTTTATGCCTGGAGATTGCACCAGTCCGTTAGTAATCGCACTGCTGTTACGGTTGGATGATTTCCGTGTGATCAGATATTGCCGGCGACAAGCTTTGTATTCCTTGTTGTTTGTATGGCGCTTGTTGGCCCACTAGGGTGCTGTGTTCGTAGCACTTGTCGAGTGTCATTGAAATCGGATTACCGCTCTGCAGCGGCGCGAAAGTGTGCGCGGTGAATGGGCCATTCAATAAACAAGGAATGTGTGATGGCTTTAAAAAATGATTATTCGTTCGGACGAGCATTCGTAACTGCGCAAGAATATTCGGTGCTTTCCAAGGCACTTCGAGAGTTTTCCGCTTCGGCGCAATACCAAGCGCTGAACGACTATTATCAGCAGGCCAGTCAGACGACTGACCCGGTGCTGTTACTGAATCTGGCAAGCTTGTTTCAAGAGCAACTTGCAGCATTGTTGAAACGCAAGAAAACCGCTGTGCCTGTGGCTGTGGATAACATTGCGAGCGGGCTGCAGCGTTATCTGGCACGGCTTTCGACGACCGTGGAAATGTTGTCGGGGGTGGGCCGACCGGTGCCGAAAATTGTTCATTTCGTCTGGGTTGGCGGAAGCGAAGTCGGTGTCAACCAGCGCGATTACATGAACATCTGGCGCCAGGTGATGAGGGCTGAGGATTACCGCTTCAACCTTTGGTACGACAGCGACGCGTTGCTGGCTTTCGAGATGAACCGGGTCATTCTCGACAGTGCCAGGGCTGATGCGATGGCGTCCGGTGGCGCACAACTCAATCATGCCGGGCAACTGGCGACGATGATTGAAGACCGCGCGCGGGTCTTGAAACAGCAAATGTTCGACTACCTCAGCCAGCCGAAATGGAAGGGGCGAACCGATGAAGCGCGCATCGATCTGATGGTGCGTGCTTATGGCAAGGACCGCGCGACGCTGCAGGCTTTCCGTCAACGCTGCCTCGACAGCCATCTGGCGATGGTGGGTCCGGACCTGCAATTACGCGATGTAGCTCAGGCCTTTACCGATGACCTGCTGGCGGACGTCTACCGCCGCGAAGTGGCGATGCGTGGCAATTTCGCCGCGGCCAGCGATGTGGTGCGCTTGCAGGCAGAACTCCTTGAAGGCGGGCGTTATACCGACATGGATTATCTGCCGCCACTGCTCGATAAGTTGGGTGGTGTCGATATCAGCGATTACAGCCAGACGCAGAAAATCGGTGTTCTGCAACTGTTGTTGAATAACAACCGACAGTTGATGCCTGGACGCGATCCGCAGCATTACCCGGACAGAACCGACAGCCTTCCCGAACAACATAAACAACTTCTGGAGGATTTTGCTCGGAGCAAGCCGGACGTCCTTGAACTGTTCGTGCCGCCAGAAACCATGGACGCTGTCGAGAACGGCTTTCGCATGGGACTGCAAATCGGCGAAGAAATGAACGCGCATTTTATTGCTCAGCCAGGCAGCGGCATGACGATGTCGATCATGCGAGTCATTCGACTTAATTACGACGTGCTCATTGAAGTTGAAAAACGCATGGCGAATTCGGGAGCGGGCTGGGCCGACAGCGAAACCCTGACCGGCGTTGCTGCAACAGTCATTGAAGATATTCTGGTCAGGTCGAACTTCACCCGATGGGATGAGGCGTATGCCTATCAGTTGCTTAAAGCGGTTGTCACCTATTACCAGGACGGTATCCGTAATGATGCCGGGGGTACCGTAACGCTTACCGGCCCGGGCGCGGCACTCGCCGGATTGCATGAATATATCGAAGCCAATTGCGATCCGTTTTTCAGCCGTCAGGTATTGGCGCAACAGCGTTTGCGCGAGGGCTACAACGTCAATACCGAAGAGGAAACCGTTTCCGGCTGGATCGTCAGGGGCAAGGAAAAAGACTGGCTGGAACGGGAGCACGCGCGGTGGGCGGAGGGAAAACTCAAGTCTCGGTATGCCGGTCGCTTGTCCGAACTGCTCAATGATCGAAGCCTGACCTTCGAGCGCGGCTGGCCGATCATCGAAGGCAAACCGGTGCTGTTGACCTCGGTGTTGCAAGGTTTGATGGATGATCTGGGAGAGCCGTTCATTCGAGCAATGCGCGACAAGTTGAGTGGTGAAGTCGCTTTCCACCAGGCCGTGGTCATCGACTTCGACACCCGCCAGCAAGTACTGGCGCAAAGGCCTGCCGTTGTGCCGACCTCCCGCGGTGCGGATTCCGTCAGCCACCTCAACGAACTGTTCAGCCGGATCGCCCACGGAACGATGCCGCTGGAACAACTGAGTCCTTTGATGCGAGTGGTGCTCGGGGGGATTTTCGGTGCGACGCACCTGGACGATGCAGGGTTCGCCGATACCTGGCAGAACGTGCGCAACCTCGCCCTCGAAACGGACAGCGACGGTACGTTCGCCCGCTACGATGCGATCGAAAAAGCCGTGCGCCAGCGCCACTCGGCAACGTTCGAAAACGGACTGGCGCGCGACCTGCCGGCCGTTGCATCGACGGCCCGCGAGCTCAAGGTCCAAGCCATGTCCGAGCCGCTGACGCTACGCCAGTGGGGCGAGCGTATCGGCCAGATCAAGCGCAGCGCCGAGCAGGAGTTGCGCACGCAGATCTTCCAGCGCAGCGGGCAAGTGCGCGACGCCTTTTTCACGGCTGGCGCCGTCTCGGTCAAGCAGTTGCCGCAGGATCTGCTGATACGCAGCGCGGGCGATCCGGGTCGCCGTTGCTATCCGCTGGCGCTGCTGATGGCCGCCGCCGTGGCTGCCGGCGAGACGGCCGAGCGGGCGTTGGTAGGGCATGTCGCCACCGCCAGCGCGAGTCCCGACGAACTCGGTGCACAGGCGTTGCGCAGTGCGCTGGACGAACTGCGTGCCGTGCCCACCGCCGAGGTCGGCACCGCGCGGGGCGTGCAGCGTCTGGACAGCATCATGGCTGCACTGGACGCCCGCGCGGGGCCTGCGGTGCTGCTGCTCGACACTGGCGACCACGCCCTGTTGCTGGCCAAGGTCCTGACCGGCGAACACCCGACCTATCGCTTCTACGATCCCAATTTTGCCCTCTACGGGTTTGCCGATGGCGCACAACTGCTGCGTGGCATAGAGCGTTATCTGAGCGCGGACGATAACGCCCTGGCGAAGCTTTATGGCCTGGGCGATATGGCCACGGCGCAGTTCACCGTGACTGAACTGGACACCGTGGCGATCGCCGAACGCAGGCTGTCATCAGATCTGCGCGTGGACAGTTTTCTGCACAACGTTGCGCTGGCCGACCCTCAGGGGGCGTCGATCTGGCACAAGCAGGCGCTGGCCCGCACCCGGTCTCTGGGCCAGAACTCGCGGCTGGGCGCCAGTCTGGCGCAGCTGGATGCGCGCTACTGGGCCAGCGAGTTCGAACAGGCGACCCAGCGTTTGCGCAGTGAGCACAAGCTGGCGCGTGAGTATGTGCCGCTGCTCGATACCCTCGGCAACGACGCCGACGGCGGCTATCGCCTGACGCTGATGGATTCGCGCAATGCGCAAAATACCGTGACGGTCCTCAGCCGGGATTCGCGTTTTCAGAGAATCAGGCAGTATGTCGAACGACTCGTCCAGGGCGGCGCGGCCAGGCCAGGTCTGGCGGCTGATCAGGACGGTGGCAGCCGGTTGAGTTTCGCCTTCGCGATCCAGACGCTGATCAGTGAAATGCGCCAGCGCGAGTACCGCGCTGGCGATTCAGTGCCGACATTGACCGTCTCCCTGCAAATCCAGCTGTACGTCAGTTATGCACAGCTGGGGACTGGTGTGGTCAGCGATGCACTGCAGATTGCCCAACTGGTGCGCCAGGTGGCGGCGGCTGAGCAGGCATTGAAGCAGGCTTCGTTATCCGCTCGCCTGGCAGGGCAGGCCGCCACGGGCGTCGGGGTGGCGTTTTCCGTGGCCAACATCGGCTTCGACATTTACAACCTGACGCAGGCAGAGAATCGTGAGCAGCGTGCGCGCTTTTCCACGTCTCTGGCGTTCAACGTGGCGGCCCTGGGCCTGGATATCGTCGCCCTGGCGGCGGGCGGAGCGGTGGGCGCGTTCGCCGCAGCGCTGTCCGTGCCGCTCCTGGGCGTGGGTATCGGCGTGACCGCCATTGCCAGCAATCTTGGGCAGATCATGGACAAGGCTGCGGCCATTGGCGAGCACCTCTCGCAGATCCATGACGCTTATCAGGCGTCTTACGAAAGCCATGATGCGGTCTTGCAGTTCCCCTTACTGGCAGTGATCACCGATCTGAATCTGCAAAGCAGACGGGTGGTGTTCGAGGGGCAGAAGTTCTACCCGTGGAAGGGCAGCGCGCTGGAGCTGCCGCAGTACGACGATGATCCCGCCCGGCGGCACGCCGCGATCGATATCCGCAGCGCTTTTCAACGACCTGCGGTTGCCAGCGTCTGGGGCACGTTGCCCGAGGCAATGGTGCTGCCCTGTGCGCCAATCTGTTACTACGGCTACGAATATCAGATCGGCAGCGCCGGCGCCGTACCCTTTTCCACCACCCGCTATCCGCAGTTGCATGATCGCCTGGCGCATCAGCTGGAATATGACACGCAGGGCAATCGGCAGTTTTATCTGTTCAGTACACCGTTTGCGCCGCACATACTCTTCAAGCTGCATCCGGTATTTCTGGCCACGACGATCTCGGTGCAATTGAGCGAATCGGTGCGCCAGTTAGTGGTTGCGGATCTGCCACCAGAGTGGCGCAAGAAGATTGCGTACCGCATCACCGCACCGCAGGGGCAGTACCGGATCCGGCTGGTGCCGGGCCTGCTGGCGGTGAGCTTCGAGCAAGCGCAGGGCTGGGAACAGGTGACATGGACGGTGCAGGCGTCCTGGGCACGGCTGGCGCAGGTCAGCTTCCGCGAACAACCACGGGACAGTGCCGACAGCGCACCTGAGATGCTGGTCGATGGCCTGGTGTTGAATCGTTTCGACGGCGTCATCGAGCTGGCCGAGGGGCTGTACCGGATCGACTGGACGGGCCGCAGCCTGCATCTGATCAGCGTGGTCCTCGACTACGAAAATACAGCTGCGGATCACCTGCGCAGCGCAAACCAGACAGCCAGTGGCATCCCGGCGCCGGTTCTGAGCTTTCTGCGCACTCAGGTCAGAACCGGACAACTGACAGCGGCCTGTCTGCCGTTGCGTAACTTCAGAGTGCCGTTCCACCCGCCGGGCCGACCAGTCATCACTACTGGCTACTACGACACTGCGCGGGATCGAGTGCTGTTCGCGCGCAACCTGCCGCAAGAGGTCAGCGAGGGCGTGGTTCTGGCCGGCGTCAGCGCCCGTCATGCGTGGTTCTACCATCCAGACCATCCATTGGTCTGGCGGGTCGATGCGCTGACCGGTACTGTCCAGCATCGCTACCGGCTGAAAAAACCGCGCACAGGTTCGACCATCATCGGCTGCCACCAGCAAGCCGATGGTGCCTTGCGGATTGCGCAGAGGCTGACGGCAGAAGCGTTGCATGGCACGACCACCGTCGAGTATCGGATCAGCGCCCAACAGGTGGAGCTGACGGCTTGCAAGATTGCTTTTGCGCCGCAGGACTATCGGTTTCAGCCGCGCGAAGCACTGCGCCAGATCGATGTGCCATTCGCTGACGACACGCCAGACACGACCGCCAGTAGCAGCGATTGGTCCTATGCTCCGTTCATTGTCGTCGAAGGCTACGTCGGGTCGCAGTTGCGCGACCGCGCCTGGCTGAACAAGACGACGGGCAAGTGCATTCAGGCCGGACGAAACCTGGCATGGCCCGAGGACTTGCTGATGCTGATGCCGTCCAGTCCTGAAAACAATGCGGTGCTGTTCTACAGTCAGCAGGAGCGGACCATCAGCCGCGGCATCGAACCGAGCGAAGGGCATTGGCAGAATGTGGTGATCGAGCACGATGTGGTCGAGATCACCCGCACGAATCAGCGCTTCATCGCCACCCGGGACGATGGTCGCCTGTTCGAGGTCGATATCGTCGATGTGCCTGCTGCGCCAGCGATTGCCGACGACGTTGCGCTCAAGTTCGGGGTACCTGCGCTCAGCCACAGAAGCGATGAGGCGTGGCGTGATCTGGCAGATAAACCCTCGATTCTCAGGTTTGCCGGCGTTGGTCAACGCTGGCTGCAACGCAACCCCGATTGGTTGAGTGCATTGCCCGCGCTGGCCAGGGCCGCGCCGTTGGTGGCTTTTCCGATCCTGGGTTTGCGCGATGTAGCGGGTCAGGCCCTGCTGGCGGCATGGTTTATCGAGGGGCAAATCGCTCTGGCCGAGATCGGTCAAGGCAGGGAATTGTCGCTGCTCGGCCCGACGCCGGATAAAACCGCGGTCTGGTTGTTCGAGGTCGCCACCGGGCGACTTTATCGCCAGCCGCTGGTGGCGATCGAAGCGCTGCGCGGAGCGTTTTCAGCCGAACATCGCCAGGTGCAGCCGCAGTTGCTGGTCAGGCCTGAAAAGGTCTGGCCATCATGGGCCTGTAGCGAGGTGCAGCGGCAGGGTGAAGGGCTGGTCGCGCAGACATTCGACGGGGTGCATCTGCAATTGTTGGATAACCAGCCAGCGATGATCGTTGGTGTGGAAAATCGCTGGTCTTGCGTGCCGGGGCAGACCGATGAGCAGTTACGTGCACGCCTGCGAGCGTTATTGAGCGGGCATGCCCACGCGCCTGTCGTGCAAGTGGCAAGCGCGACCGGACGCTATGTGTATTACGTGCCGGAACTCGATCGGCTGTTCGATCTTCCAGGCCGCAGCGACGGATCGTGGTCGACATTTCTCGGCACGCGCGGGTCCAGGCAGCCGCTGCTGTACGACCCGATCGCCCCATTGATTTTCAGCGCCGGCCCAAGCGACGGCGTCTGGCTACCCGCAAGTCATGCCCATCGCGACGCCGAGGTCATGACGCTCGAAGTGGCTGATGACATTACGGAGATCGCGACGTTGCTGCCCGATGGGGTCGACAAGCTGTTGCTGGTTTACGCTGCGCAGACCTCTGGTTATCGGCTGTCGCTGGAAACCTGGCAGCGCCTGGACTGCATCGTGGTCGATGGAAGACAGGCGTGGGACGCGGAAACGGCTGAGCCTTGCCTGCTGGCTCTGGACCTGGACGAGTGCGGGCATTGGTTGATGTCATCGGTCGATGGCGACGTGGTGCTGAGCGATCCGGACTCCGGGCGCAGTCTGATCGTGCGCAATTTCGACGCACAGCGACCACTGGAACTGATGCTCCCCATCGCCGGGCGGCAACATACCTTCACCCTGACTCAAGGCGTGGAAGCCTTGGCCACCGCGCGCGGTGCTGAGTCAACGGCCAGCCTGACAGCGGTGATCGCAGCCCTGCACTGAGGTCGCTCTGCACAACAGAACGCCGCGCACGGTTACCGTGCGCGGCGTTTTGTTGTGGTCGTCGTGCTGCGGCAATGCTCAAGGCACCAAATAGCCCTTCACACCGGTAAAGATGATCTGCGCCGCCAGCGCGCAGACGAACAGCCCCATCAAGCGGCTGACGATCTGCAAACCCTGATCGCCAAGAATCCGTTCGATACGATTGGACAGATACAACACCACACCGACGGTAAAACTGGCCAGGGCGATACTCATGATCGCGGTCAGCTTGTCGTCCCAGTGCGGCTGGCTGACGCCCATTACCAGCAAGGCACCGATGGTGCCGGGGCCGACGGTCAGCGGAATGGTCAGCGGTACGATGGTCACGTCCTGCTGCACGTTGTCGGCCTGCACCGCCGGTTTTCCCTGGGCCATGCCCAGTGCCGAGATGAACAGTACGCTGCCGGCGCCGATGCGGAAGGCGTCCACGGTGATGCCGAACACGTCGAAAATCACCCGCCCGAACAGATACAGCAGAACACTGGAAATCAGTGTTGCAAGAGCGACCTTCCACGCCAGACGCCGCTGCTCCTTGCGCGAATAGCCGCGGGTCAGGCTGATAAAACAGGACAACACGAAGAACGGGCTGTAGAGCACCAGCATCTTCAGGTAAACGCTGAACAACACGTGGAGCATGATTTTGGCTCGCATCCAGAGTAGATGAGTTGGAGTCTATCAGACTGATCTATTGGCTGTGGGTCTGATGTTTAATTGTTGCTTAGTTGTTATTCCGGGGGGGTGGGATAACTTCTTTTTGTTGGTTTGGTTTTGTGCTGGATATGCTGTTACATGTTTGGGTTTGTGGGTAATGTTTTTGCTGGTTATTGTTTGTTTGGCAAGTTCATGAGGAACTTGCATTGAATTGAATAAGGAACAGTTGTAATGAATGCTCAAGTTGTAAGTCAGCGGTATATCGATGCGTGTGTCAAAAACATTGACGAATATGAACTGGATGATGCGCCCATTATCCGTTCGCGTAGTCTGATCATGCCGGGTGACGAAATTGAAGCGCCCTCCCAGGGCTCGGTTGTCGGTGAAGGGATCATTTCCTTCAGCGGCAACATCACCGGTGTTAATCGCACCGATGCGCAGAATGCTTTTCTTTATGCGTCGCTGGTCGCTAACAAGCGCTACCCCCTGGAGAGTCAGGGCAAAGAATGGTACATGCTGTTTCGCGAAGTCATGACCAATGCGGGCTGGGCGCCTATCCGCCGTTTCTACAGTGATTTGCAAGTCAGCGGAACCAGCGTGCGGATGGACAAGCTGGTGCTTGAAATCCTTGGCTCGGTAGTTGCTGGCCTGGCTGTACCTGGTCCTAGCACCGCGCTGATGTTGAAGGTAGCGGGCGATGCGATCGCTGCGCTGAAAGAGCGTCAAACGGCATTGACCCTGTATGAGCGCAACCTGCTGGAAAATGGTGTCGGTGGAGTGACCGCCGGCGCGTGCGCCGAGATCAACGGAGCGACTATTTTTGCAGTTGGTGCCGTGCGCTTTGCCCGACGCAACTCTTCGACCAAAGTAATGTTTGTCGATGTGGATGTTCGCAATGTCGGCCTTTATCGCGGTGAAACTGTCTTCGAGAAAAACGAGTTTGTTGCTGAAGCAACTCGCACAAAGATTGCCACGGCTCTGGTGAATCACCTGGCTAAAGCCATCGATTACGATATTTGATGACAACATGGAGGCGGCCGGATAACGGCCGCCTTTTTTGGTGCGGGGGATAACTTGTTATGGATACGGCCTATTCGGTAGTTGTCGTTGGCGCGGCAGTTTTGCTGGTGCCTGAAACAGAAGAAATGTTGGCTTATGACAATGTCATCAACAGTGTGCTGTACGCACAATTGGTCGCCAATAAATCGGTGGAAAAACAACCCGGATCCCAATGGTATGAGTGTTATACAGAAGTCCTGGACAACTTCTGGGTGCGCCAGACGAGGGCGCGTGAGGACAGGAATGTGTTGTCTGGGAATATGGAGTCAGTCATCGATTGGGTAGTCGATTGCATCGGTAAGGCCGATCCAGATCGAGTGCCTGCGATTGCAGCCATGCTGGATCAATGTGCGAATCTGCCGGCGGAGCATCCGGCCATCCATCTGCTTCGTACGCATATGCAAAAGATCTCTGATGCAACGGCAATGCCTGTGCAGTTGCTGGTGATCGTGGCGCACTCCCCGACGCATCTCACCAGCGTATTCGTGACGTTGAGAACGCATCAAGCGCTTCCTGTGAATCCGTTGGCCCATGCCTATCAGGCAGAGGAGGTTCAAGGTCCTGTCACGCTGCGGTTTGCCCGATCAACGCTGTCGCAAGGTCTGTATGAGATGGTCGCCAGCGAAATAGCGCTGAAGATTCAAGATCGCATTGCGGCCAACGTGGCGGCGCTGTCCCTGGAGCATGAGCAATGACCGAGCTTTTCGCACCACCCGCTGCGGTCGTGGGCGGCAGCGTCGTGTCGTTCGCCAGCGGTCTGCCCCCATCCCACCGGGAAGACGTCTACATGAGCACGGCGTTCGCGCAAAACGCGACGCGCGCAGCATTCGAAGCAGGATTGTCCGGGGAATGGTTCGAGTACTACTGCAACCAGTTGAGATTTCTGGGATGGGACGTACCCCGTCCGCAAGCCTTCGTGCCTGAGCAGGGCGGTGTGATGGCCGGGCAGGCGATCAACCGCATTTCCACGCGCCTGGGCGCCGATTTCGCTTGGCCGATGAGCCGCGCCCTCAAGCAAATGGAGAGGAATGCATCTGCGAGCGAACTGTTCGACTCAACCGTACTGCGGGCGCAGGGCAGCATTTTTCAGTTGATTCCCTGCGTCATGAATGGCCCGAACAGGGTCGATATGGGTGTCTATCATCGGCAGTTCAAGCTTGAACGAAAGGCCACCGGGTTCCTGTTTCTCGATGATCAATCACTCATCAGTAACAGCCTCGAACAGATGGCACTGATCAGCTTCAATACGCTTCACTACGGTACGTTTCGCGAGAAGGTGAAAAAGTCGGTGCTCACCCAGTCACTGAAATATTTGAGCGAGCTTGAACTCTGATCGCTCAGTACGTGGAAGCCGTACGGTTCTGCTGATCACGCTGTGCCACCCAGTGCTCAATCAACTCGCGCAACTGCGACAGCTCGACCGGTTTGGACATGTGCCCATCCATGCCCGCCTGCCGGGCGCGTTCTTTGTGTTCGGCAAGAATGTGCGCGGTGAGGGCCACGATCGGTGTGCGGATCCGCTGATTGCTCACTTCCCAGGCGCGCAGTTGCTGAGTGGCGGAGAAACCATCGAGGATCGGCATCTCACAGTCCATCAGCACCAGGTCATAACGCTGGGCTTTCATCGCCTGCAGCGCTTCTTCGCCATTGCTCGCGGTATCCGGCTGCAGGTTGAGCTTGCCGAGCATGCCGCGAATCACTTTGGTCGAAATGGTGTTGTCTTCGGCGACCAGGATACGGAAGTCGCTCGGCACTTTCGCAGCAGCGGCCGCTGTAACCACTTGCGGCTGGAACACCACCTGGCCCTTGTTGCGCTGATTGAGTTCGTCCGCCAACGTGGTCTTGAGCGTATAGCCGGCCACCGGCTTGGCCAGAATCCGTTTGATCCCCGAGTTGCGCGCAATGATCTTGCTCGGCGCGTTGCTGATGCCGGTGAGCATGATCAGCAGAATGTCGTGGTTCAGGCTCGGGTCTTCCTTGATCTTCGCCGCCAGTTGCATCCCGGTCATGCCCGGCATGTTCTGGTCGAGCAGCACCACATCGAAGTAATCGCGCAGGTGCGCCTTGGTGCGCAGCAGCGCCAGCGCTTCCTTGCCCGAAGGCACGGCGCTGACGTTCAGGCCCCAGGCGCTGCACTGCTGCACCAGCACTTTGCGACAGGTGTCGTTGTCGTCGACCACCAGCACCCGCGCGCCTTGCAGCGGGCTGTCCAGATCGGAGGTCGGATGCTCGAGGCGATCGGGGTCCAGTGGCAGCGTCAGCCATAAGGTACTGCCCTGGGTGGCGCCGCTCTTGATGCCGAACTCACCGTGCATCAGGCGAATCAGTTGCCGGGCGATCACCAGCCCCAGATTACCGCCGAGGCGATTGGCCGAGAGGAAGTGTTTGCTGTGCAGCTCGGCGTGCAGCAGTGCATCGCGTTCTTCCGGCTCCATCGGCACGCCGCTGTCCTGCACGGCGATGCGCAGGCGCGGTTTGCTGCTGCGCTCGTCGAGGGCGACGACGATCAACACTTCGCCTTCTTCGGTTTTCTTCAGGGCGTTTTCCAGCAGGCTCAGCAAGGTCTGGCGCAGGCGTGTCGGATCGCCGCTGATCACCCGTGGCACTTGCGGCTGGATGAAGCTGATCAGTTCGACATTCTGTTGCTCGGCCTTGGCCCGGTAGATGCTCAGGCAATCGTCGATCAGCGCGTTGAGGTCGAACTGCACGTCGTCGAGTTCGATCTGCCCGGATTCGAGCTTGGAGATGTCGAGGATCTCGTTGATCAGCGTCAGCAGTTCGTTGCCGGCGCTGTGGATGGTTTGCACGTAATCACGCTGCTTGACCGACAGCGGCGTGCCCAGCAGCAACTCGGTCATGCCCAGTACCCCGTTCATGGGGGTGCGGATTTCGTGGCTGATTTTGGCGAGGAATTCGGCTTTGGCATTGATCTCGGCATTGCTCGCCGCCAAGTCGCGGCTGATGCTGAAGCGGCTTTCGGTGATGCTGCGCTGTCGCTCGCCCAGGGCGATGCTCATCAGCAGGCCGCTGATGCAGATGAACACCATCAGCGTCATGATCAGGCCTTGCGGCGTGACCAGGGTCAGCCCCAGCAGCGCCGGCAGGATGACCAGCGTGCCGATGTTGAACACGACCATGGCTGCAACGAACAGGCGTGCCGGGCGGTAGCCCTTTTGCCAGTGATAGAAGCCCACCAGCAACATGCTCAGGCCGGCCAGCGCCACCAGCGCGTAGGTGATGATGTTCAGCGGCAAGGTGTTGACGAACAGCAGCAACAGGCTACACGTGACGATCAACAGAATGTCGCCCCACAGCAGTTTGTTCAGCGGGTGCTGGCCCAGTGGCGCGAAGAAGCGCAGGGCATACATCAATCCGGCCGGGGCGGTCAGCAACAGGGCCAGATAAGCCCCCGGCGTCTGGATCGCATGCCAGTTCGGCAGCCAGGGCCCGGCGAGGTTGAGCAACAGGAACAGACTCAGCCCGAGCAGGCCTTCACAGATCGCCAGCCACAGACTGCTGCGCGAGCGCGAGTAGGCGTAGCGCACCAGATTGTGCAGCAGGAGCATGGCGAGGCAGCCGAACAGCAGGCCGAAAATCAGCGTCTGCTTCTGATCGGCCGCGCCTTCCACCGCCGCTTGCAGGGTGATGTGCGGGCGCAATTGATGGTCGGAGACCATGCGTACGTAGATGTCCAGCGGCTTGTCGGCCTGGGGCAGGGGCAGCATGAAATCGCTGCTCGGCAAGGGACGTTCGGCCTGGGGCCGCGCGGTGCCGGTGTTGCGTTGCTCGATCAGCCGGTCGCCGTCGAGCACGTAGAGATTGAGCTGTGACAGATCGGGGGCAAAGATGCGCAGCACTTGTTCGTGCTTGCCCGGCGCCAGTTTGAAGCGCAGCCACAGGGCGCCCTCGGGCTCGGCCGCGGTCAGGTGGTCAAGGTCGGTGGGGCTGAATTGATTGGTGTAGCGAGCGGAGCGGATGTCGCTCAGTTGCAGGATGCCCTGATCGTCAAGCAATACCGACCAGCCACTGCCTTGCGCGGCCTGGGCCGGGAGCATGCAGAGCAAGGTCATCAGCGTGACGGTGAAGCTTATGGCAATCCTGAGCCAGCGCACGGCGAAATCCCTTCGTAGGTTGATGCCAGAATATAACGATGCGCGACGACCGAACAGCCCGGCGAGAAATGGCATCCCGCGCCGGGCCTGATGGATCGCTTATTCCTGGATTTCGCCGCGTTCACGGGCAATGGCGCGGTAGCCAATGTCCTTGCGGTAGAAGCAGCCTTCCCAGTCGATGGCCGCAGCGAGCTGGTAGGCCTGCTGTTGCGCTTCACCCACGGTGGCGCCCATGGCCGTGGCGCAGAGCACGCGACCACCGGCGGTAACCACCTGACCGTCCTTCAACGCGGTGCCGGCGTGGAAGACTTTGCCTTCCAGACCTGCCGCTGCATCCAGACCCTTGATCGCTGCGCCTTTGGCGTAGTCGCCCGGATAGCCGCCAGCAGCCAGAACGATGCCGACGCTCGGACGCGGATCCCACTGCGCTTCAACCTTGTCCAGCGCTTGCGCCAGCGCGGCTTCGACCAGCAGCACCAGGCTCGATTGCAGACGCAGCATCACCGGTTGGGTTTCCGGATCGCCGAAGCGGCAGTTGAACTCGATGACCTTCGGATTACCGGCCTTGTCGATCATCAGACCGGCATAGAGGAAACCAGTGTAGACGTTGCCTTCGTCGGCCATGCCGCGCACGGTCGGCCAGATCACCTGGTCCATCACGCGCTGATGCACGTCGGCGGTGACTACCGGGGCAGGGGAGTAGGCACCCATGCCACCGGTGTTCGGGCCGCTGTCGCCGTCGCCGACACGTTTGTGGTCCTGGCTGGTGGCCATCGGCAGGACATTCTTGCCGTCGACCATGACGATGAACGAAGCTTCTTCGCCGTCGAGGAATTCTTCGATCACCACGCGCGAACCAGCGTCGCCAAACGAGTTGCCGGCGAGCATGTCACGCACGGCGTCTTCGGCTTCGGCCAGGGTCATGGCAACGATCACGCCTTTGCCGGCAGCGAGGCCATCGGCCTTGATCACGATCGGCGCGCCTTTCTCACGCAGATAAGCCAGGGCCGGCTCGATCTCGGTGAAGTTCTGGTAATCGGCGGTCGGAATCTTGTGGCGGGCGAGGAAATCCTTGGTGAAGGCTTTCGAACCTTCCAGTTGCGCAGCGCCGGCGGTCGGACCAAAGCAGTCCAGGCCACGGGAGCGGAACAGATCGACCACGCCAGCGACCAGCGGCACTTCCGGGCCAACGATGGTCAACGAAACGTTCTTTTCAGCGAAATCGGCCAGTTGCTCAAGGGCCAATACGTCGATGGCGACGTTTTCGCACTTGGCTTCAATGGCGGTGCCAGCGTTGCCCGGCGCGACAAAGACTTTCTGCACACGCGGATCCTGAGCCACTTTCCAGGCCAGGGCGTGTTCACGGCCACCGCTGCCAATGATCAAAACATTCAAAGAAAGACTCCTTCGGAGAAGTTGCAAGCTACAAGCTGCAAGTAAAAGCACACGTGGGCTTTTCAGATGCAGCTTGTGGCTTTGAATTAGTGTGAGCTGCAGTTGCAAGAAGAGCGACGCGTATCTGCTTTTTCTTGCAGCTTGCAGCTTGCAGCTTGCAGCTTGAGGCTTGTAGCTGCCGCAACTCAGTGCCGGAAATGACGCATTCCTGTAAACACCATCGCAATCCCTGCCTCATCGGCAGCGGCAATCACTTCAGCATCACGCATCGAGCCGCCCGGCTGGATCACCGCGGTGATGCCGACCTTGGCCGCGTTGTCGAGGCCGTCGCGGAACGGGAAGAATGCGTCCGAGGCCATGACCGAACCGGCAACCTGCAAGCCAGCGTGCTCAGCCTTGATTGCGGCGATGCGTGCCGAGTTGACGCGGCTCATCTGGCCGGCGCCGACGCCGATGGTCTGACGGTTCTTGGCGTAGACGATGGCGTTGGATTTGACGTATTTGGCGACTTTCCAGGCGAAGATCAGGTCGTGGATTTCCTGTTCGGTCGGTGCGCGTTTGGTCACCACTTTCAGGTCATCGGCACTGATCATGCCGATATCGCGGCTCTGCACCAGCAGGCCACCGTTGACGCGCTTGTAATCCCAGGCAGCGGCGCGCTCAGCCGACCACTCACCACAGGCCAGCAGGCGTACGTTGGCTTTGGCGGCAACGATGGCGCGGGCTTCTTCGCTAACCGATGGCGCGATGATCACTTCAACGAACTGACGCTCGACGATCGCCTTGGCGGTCTCGGCATCGAGTTCACGGTTGAAGGCGATGATGCCGCCGAACGCCGACTCGGTGTCGGTGGCGTAGGCCAGTTCGTAGGCCTGACGGATGCCGCCTTCGGCGTCCGGGCTGACTGCCACGCCGCACGGGTTGGCGTGCTTGACGATCACGCAGGCTGGCTTGACGAAGCTCTTCACGCATTCCAGCGCAGCGTCGGTGTCGGCAACGTTGTTGTACGACAGTTCCTTGCCTTGCAGCTGGGTGGCGGTGGCGATGCCGACTTCGGCAGGCTTGGCTTCAACGTAGAACGCCGCGCTCTGGTGCGGGTTCTCGCCGTAGCGCATTTCCTGGGCCTTGATGAACTGGCTGTTGAAGGTACGCGGGAATTCGCTGCGACCCTCAGTGCTCAGGGTTTCAGCGGCCTGGTTAACGGTGCCCATGTAGTTGGCGATCATGCTGTCGTAGGCGGCGGTGTGTTCGAAGGCCTTGAGCATCAGGTCGAAACGCTGAGCGTAGGTCAGGCCGCCAGCCTTGAGGTTTTCCAGGACGTTGGCGTAATCGCTGGCATTCACCACGATCGCAACGTCTTTATGATTTTTCGCTGCCGAACGGACCATGGTCGGCCCGCCGATGTCGATGTTCTCGATGGCGGTCGGCAGGTCGCAGCCTGGCTTGTTGATGGTTGCTTCGAACGGGTACAGGTTGACCGCCACCAGATCGATCGGCTTGATGCCGTGCTCGTTCATGATTGCATCGTCAGTACCGCGACGACCGAGGATGCCGCCGTGGATTTTCGGGTGCAGGGTTTTCACCCGACCGTCCATCATCTCGGCGAAACCGGTGTAATCCGCGACTTCCACTGCGGCAACGCCGTTGTCACGCAGCAGCTTGAACGTTCCGCCGGTGGAGAGGATCTCGACGCCCAGAGCTTCGAGCTCCTTGGCGAATTCGAGGATCCCGGTCTTGTCGGAAACGCTGATCAAGGCGCGGCGGATCGGCAGGCGGGTAGTCTGGTCGGTCATCTCAATTTCCATCAAAAGCAAAGGAAGTCAGCAAAAAAGGCGACCGTTTTTTACGCGGGCGCCTTTCTGGTTTGATTGAATGCTTACAGCAGATCGTACTGCTTGAGTTTCTTGCGCAGCGTGCCGCGGTTCAGTCCCAGCAGCTCACTGGCCTTGGTCTGGTTGCCCTTGACGTAGTTCATCACGCTTTCGAGCAGGGGCGCCTCGACTTCGGACAGCACCAGGTTGTACACATCCGTGACGGACGCGCCCTCAAGGTGGGCGAAATAATTGTGCAGCGCCTTCTCGACACTCCCGCGAAGGGTCTGGCCTTCTTCGCTCGGCGTGTTGAGGTGCTGTTTCAAATTCACGTTGTCGCTCACGGGTGTTGTTCCACTCACTAAAGTCTCGGTCATCATCGTCATGCGGCCACCCCTTCTTCGTCCCCTGTCAGGCTCTTGTAACGCTCGGCGAAGAACTCCCGAACGTCGGCGCATTGTGCTTCCGTACCATCCAAACGATTGAAACGGGCGCGAAACTCCCTGGCGCCCGGCAAGGTTGCGAGATACCAGCCCACATGCTTGCGGGCAATGCGCACGCCCATCACGTCGCCATAGAAGGCGTGAAGGGCGGCCAGATGCTCCAGCAGGATGCGTTCCACTTCGCTCAGTTCCGGCGCGGGCAATTTCTCGCCGGTGCGCAGGAAGTGTTCGATCTCGCGAAAAATCCATGGCCGCCCTTGAGCGGCACGGCCTATCAGCAGGCCATCGGCACCGGTCGCGTCAAGCACGTATCGGGCCTTTTCCGGCGAATCGATATCGCCATTGGCAAACACCGGGATCGACACGGCCTGCTTGATCGCAGCAATCGTGTCGTACTCGGCTTCCCCTGTGTACAGATCGGCGCGCGTACGGCCGTGCACGGCCAGCGCAGTGATCCCGGCCTGTTCGGCGATCTTCGCCACGGTCAGGCCGTTCTTGTTCTCGCGATCCCAACCGGTGCGGATCTTCAGGGTGACCGGCACATCAACCGCGGCCACTACGGCCTGCAGGATCTCGGTCACCAGTGCTTCGTCTTTCAGCAACGCGGAGCCGGCGGCCTTGTTGCAGACCTTCTTCGCCGGACAGCCCATGTTGATGTCGATAATCTGTGCGCCCAGCTCGACGTTGGCCCGTGCCGCATCGGCCAGCATCTGCGCGTCGCCACCGGCGATCTGCACCGAGCGCGGCTCGGGATCGCCTTCGTGGATCATGCGCATGCGTGACTTGCGGGTATTCCACAGGCTCATGTCGCTGGTGACCATTTCCGAGACTACAAGCCCTGCGCCCAGACGCTTGCACAGCTGACGAAAGGGCTGGTCGGTGACGCCCGCCATCGGGGCGAGAATCAAACCGTTCTGCAATGTATATGGGCCGATGCGTACCGCCGACATAGGACTTCCCTGAAGTGGGGCCGGATCATGAGAGTTCGAAAAAGGGTGGGCATGATACCCGCTCTCGATGACTGGTTAAAGGCTGAATTGAACAAAATCTGAACAGTTATTCTGTTATCGCCAACGGTTTGGTTGGCCGCGATCCAGTCAGAAAAATGCCGTCAATCGGGAAACGCTGAAGCGGTTCATTCCGGCGAATGGAAGTTGAGGCTGTAATTCACCGCTTTCGGCCCCGGATCGAGAATATCCAGGGCGATGTGGATCGGCGTCTGCGGCGGCATTTCCGCCAGACCCTCAAGATCGCCGCTCAGGTACTCGCCGGGCTTGAAGCGACGACTGGCGATCAGGTGACCGTTGAGGTCGGCAAAACGCAACTCGAGCAACGGAAACGGCTGGGAAAACGTCGCACGGTTATAAATGATCGCATCGACCACCAGCGCTCCGCTGAATTCCGGATGGCTGCGCACCACCAGGTTGCTGCTCTTGATTTTGCCGATATCGACTTTGGAGGGCACGGTGCAGCCGATCTGCGGACAGATCTGCTGAAACCATGGGCGGTATTGATCCTGCCGCGCCAGTTCCTCGAAATGATAGGCGATGTACTGAGCGGCCAGCCCCCCGGCCGCCAACACCACCAGCACCAGCCAGAGCAGACGCCGGCCCCAGGGCGAGCGACGTTGCTGCCAGTCCAGTTGCAGCGGGTCGTCGGTCAGATCCTGCAGGACCTCGGCGCGCACGCCGGGCTCGGCCCGTTCACGTTTCTTGCGCGGCGAGGTAATCAACGGCAGATCGTCGTCCTCGCTGTCGTCGCTGGCCGACAAGCGTTCACGGCGGGCGTTGGGATTGATCGGGTCGTGCAGGCGCAGTTGCGGGATCGGCGGCTCGTCGTCCAGGTCCACCGGCTCCAGTGACAACGACGGTTCGGTGCGCTCGGGTTCGAGGGTTTCAATCTCGTCGAGATCGGGTTCGACAACCGGCGCGGCGCTGCGCTCCTCGGCAGGCTCGCTGAACAGGCTGTCGGGCCATGTCGCCTCGTCGGGTTCCGAGCTGTCGCGCCGCGCGCTCAAGGACTCTTCGCGGGCACGGCCGAACTCGGCGACCGGCTGGATTTCGCGCTGTTCGAGGCGGGCGAGTTCTTCGTCCAGATCGAGGCTGTCCAGGTCGAGTTCGGACGCGCTCCACTGTTTTTGACTGATGGCGCGCGGCGCAGGTGTGTCATCGGTGCTCGGTGCAGCGCTGACTGATGTTGGCGCTTCAGGCAGTGGCGACGCGACCGGCGTTACCGTGTCCTTGCCGGCATGTTGCTCGAGCAGCTGCTTGGCAGCATTGAACACTTGCAGGCAGGAGCCGCAACGAACCACGCCGCGCGCCACGCTCAATTGCGCATGGTTGACGCGGAAGCTGGTCTGGCAATGCGGGCACTGGGTGACGAAACTGTCGGTCATGCGGCGATCCGGTTCAGGCAAGCGGTCATTTTAGCGCCGACGCCCGGTGATGCGCACCCAGCCATCGCGATTGGCAATCGGGTCGAGCGCGAAGTCCTGCGCATAGGCAGCGGCGACTTCTTCACCCTGTTCGGCGAGGATGCCCGACAGTGCCAGGCGCCCGCCGCTCTTGACCAGGCTGGACAGTTGCGGCGCCAGCGACACCAGCGGGCCGGCGAGAATATTGGCGACCAGCACGTCGGCCTGGACCTGCGGCAGATCTTCCGGCAGGTACAGCGGGAACAGCTCATCGGCGATGTTGTTGCGCCCGGCGTTGTCGCGCGAGGCTTCCAGCGCCTGCACGTCGATGTCGGTGCCCACGGCTTGTTTGGCGCCGAGCAGCAGAGCGGCAATCGCCAGAATCCCCGAGCCGCAGCCGAAATCCAGCACGTGGCAGTCTTTCAGATCCTGGCCATCGAGCCATTCCAGGCACAGCGCGGTGGTCGGGTGGGTGCCGGTGCCGAACGCGAGGCCCGGGTCCAGCAACAGGTTGACCGCCTCAGGCTCAGGCGCGGCGTGCCAGCTCGGCACGATCCACAGGCGCTGGCCGAAGCGCATTGGCTCGAAACCGTCCATCCAGCTGCGTTCCCAGTCCTGGTCTTCGATGACTTCGCTGTGGTGCTCGGGCAACGGGCTGCCGGTCAGCAACTCCAGGTGAGCCAGCACCGGCTCCGGTTCGGTGCCGCCTTCGAACAGCGCCAGCAAGTGGGTGTGCGACCACAGCGGCGTGGTATTGAGTTCCGGTTCGAAGATCGGCTGGTCTTCGGCGTCCATGAAAGTCACCGACACGGCGCCGACTTCGAGGAACGCGTCCTCATAGGTTTCGGCTTGTTCCGGGGTGATGGCGAGACGGACTTGCAGCCAAGGCATGGCGGGCACCTTTGAAAATCTGTGGGGCAGCCCGAAGCTGCAAAAGCGCGCAGTTTACGCCAGGTCGCCGGCAAAGTGGACACGCCGCTTGGCTGTTACACATTCGCCAGCGCGATATACATATGTATCGCCTGAGTGCGGTTGCCGACAAATAGAGTGAAAGCTCATTTCTACGCAAGAACGGGCTGGACGATATGGCGGGTGAACAAGCGATTGTAGAAGAAAAACCACCGGAAGCCGCTGCGCCCACAGGAACGGCCCAGGAGATTCTCCTGCGGATCACGCGTTGGCAGGTGATCATCGACAAGCGCCTGAGCAGTCAGCTGACCTTATTGGAGGCCATGGAAGATTTCGCCTTGACCGAGCTGCGCGGTCATTACCCGCACGGCAATATCGACCCGGGGTTCGTGCTGGCTGTGCTGGATGCGATCCTGCAAAAAATCATCGACGGCAAACCGCTGATGTACCTGGCGATCCGTGACGCTCCGTACCGCTGGCCGGGCGCTGCTGATCGGGGATTGCCGCCCGGCCATCGCCAAGCGGTCATCCAGACCGTGGATAGCGTTTCTGTGCATTTCCTTGAGCAATACAAAAAATACCTGCGAGCACACTGGGAAACCAAAGGCCAGGAGGCTGCGTTCGATCAGTTGGTACTGCGCAAGTTGCGGCGTTACGTCGACGACATCGACGCGCTGTTCCACCCGGATCGTCTCGCGGAACTGACGCCGGATCGATTGCGCAGGCAGATCGAAAAGGTTCAGGAGCGAGGCGCGCGCCGCTATCGGTTGACCGCGCTGGCAACGGGCGCGGAAAGGAAACGGCTCGAAGCGCAGTCATACGCGCAGTTGCCACATTGGTTGCGAGTGCTGAACGACCCGGAGCGTGCGAGGTTGCGCGGTTATCAAGAGCAGACGTCGCTGGCCCGGGCAGCGCTCGATGATCTGCTGGAAGGCTACGGTTCGTTGCGCGCCTATGCCCGGCAACAGGCGCTTGACTACATCCGGCTCAAACTCGACATGGAGGTGGAACCGGACCGGATCGACGTCCGCCTGAAATGGCGTTCAGCGGTCGGTGAGCCGACGCAGAACCGCAGTCTGAGCGAGTTGCTCGCGGCGGGGCCGATCGGTACTGATTTCGCTAGTGTTCTGGAAGTCACCAGTGCTCCTTCGCGACGCAATCAGCCGCTGGAGCCGGCATTCATCGCCGACATGCTGGCCGGCCAGGATTATCCGGTCGGCTACCTGCGCGCCCTCACCGGACAGTATGAGCGCGAGGATGTACAGAAAGCCTTGATCGACTGGTTTATCGCGCGACTCAGGCAAAGCGCGTTCGTTGCGCGTTGTGCGGGGCATCTGGCGGTCGACGACCATGATCGTCTCGAATCGCTGTGGGCCGGGGAGGCCATGGATGAATCCTTGCGCGTCGCCGCACTGGCGTTACCCAATGGCATGCAGTGTGCGGACTTTTTGGTGTTTTACCGAGAAAAGGCTGCACCAGCGGTAACTGATCTGCTGCTGTACGCGCCAAACAAACCAGACGGCCAGGAGTGGGTGCGCCTGCCTTCGCTGGCGGCATTGACCGGAGAGGTCTGGGGCTGGACGCAGAGCGAGTCCGGTCGCGAATACCTTTTGCAGCAGCTTTCCCCCACTGCCCATCGTCAAGCCCGTGAGTATCTGGTCGCCGTGGCTGCCGACCCTGGCCGGTGGGGGATGAGCAGTGACATCCGGCGTGCGCCCTTGCTGTTCGCTGAATGCGTCGACGCGGCGGTGAAAATGGGCCTGGCGAAAAACCTGCAGCAGGTTGAAGAGGACAACTCGCTTCGCTGGTCCTCGACGCAGGCCCCGGATGCGCGCCGACGCCTCAGCAGCCTGAATCAGGAGCTGGTTGTCCATCAGCAGGTCTTCAATGAGTGGCTGGGCGGTTTCGAAGTCTTTGTCGACTTCGCCAGGCGCACGGTTGCCGCAGAGATCGCGCCTTATATGCGCAGCAAACAGGTACTGGAACCGGTCGACCCGGCCACCGTGTTGATCGATTACAGCGCCGGCATCGTCGATCGCAGGAAGCAATCGGTCGCCAGCCTGCTCGACCTGGCGATCTACGGCTACGACGACAACGCCGGTATCGACCATCCGAAGAAAGGCGTGCGCTCCTCCGTTGGTCAGGATTTGAGTCAGGTGCGCAGCGCTGATCTGGCGCTGTATCTGCGCCGGGCGTGGCTGGGTGAAAAGTATGCCAGCGAGATCCGCAGCAGGTATCTCGACGCTCGCGATGCTGCCTATGAGCCGCGTCGCTTCGCCTACCGTAACGTGCTGCTGTCGAAAATGGACCGTGATTTGCGCGTCGCCAGAAGTCAGGCGCGGTTAAGCGACGCGGTTTATTCGGCGCTGGTCCGTCAGGTATCGCTGTTGAGTCAGCTGCCAGCGCCGGGCAAGCCTTTGCGGGGCGCGAGCATGGTCAGCAGTGACGGTGTTTTCAGATTCACCGTGCGCAGCCACGTTGTGCTTGGGGTCTACGTTTTCACCTGTTTCGATCCCGAACCGTCCTGGTGGCTGTACACGCCGGATGCTCCCGATGATCTGACGCTGCGTCCGTATCAGTCACTGCATGGCGACATCGCCGGTGCATTGCATGATTATCTGCTCGCGCGCACGCCGGTTGCTGTGCGCAACACTGTTTCGCGTGCCCTGTATGCGATAGCGGCAAGAAAACAGCGCGTCGATACGCTGTACGAAGCACAGCGCGTGAGTGATGCCCGCAGCGAGTTCAACGCCTACATCGAGCGCACCGTCACGGATGTGGAGGACATCACCACCAGCCGGGCAGAAATGATCGAGAGACAGGTTGTCAAAGGACTGATGTTCGGCGCCGCACCGTTTTGCATGGTGTTTCCACCCTTTGCCTTGCTGCTGGATGTCGTGTTCATTGCCGTCAGCGCCGGTCAGGCCGTCGCGGCGCATCTGGAAGGCGATGTCGAGGGCGCGCTCGGCCACTGGCTCGAGGCATCGTGGGGCGCCCTGTTTGCCATGGTCGGCGCCGGCGGTACGGTCAAGCTGCTCGGGCGTTCGGTCAGCAATCTGAAGCACACGATGCGACCGGTCTCATTGCTCACCGAGCGTCTGAGCAGCGTGGCTCCTGTTCGCAAGGAAACGCTGCCGGCGGTTCGCGAGGTGCGTTTTCATGCCAGACAGGCCGTCAGCAGAAAGCCGAATGATTTGCAGCAGGTCACTGAAGAAGGTGTCTTTTTTGGCACGTGGCGCAGTCCGCCCATGACTCCACAGGCTCAACCGACCTATTACATCCGCAACAGGGGCAAGTATTTCCAGGTCAGGGAAAACCCGCATTTCGATGGTCTCAGCCTGGTCGATGCCCGGCGGCCCGCAGCGATTTATCAAAAACCGGTACGGCTGAGCGCGAGCGGCAAATGGACGCACGATCGCGTCGGGTTGCGCGGCGGCGATGATCAGGTGCGCAATCTTGGCCATGTGAACAGTCTGCGCAATGCGTTTCCCGGGCGCGTCGAGCCGGTGCTTAACCGTGGCGCGTTGCAGGGCGAAGCGCTGGTGGCGAAGTTTGTCGCCGGCTCGCGGGACAATTACCTGTTTTCGCTGAATGCGCAAACCTGCGTGATTGCCTCGATCTACAACCCGACGACAAAGGTCGGCGCTGTCATTCATTTCGATCACAACATTCGCACGCTGATCAAAGACACGGTCAAGGATACGATGGCGCGTCTGGGAGGCTCGAGCAAAGATGTTCGGGTCACGCTGGTCGGCGGTGACTGGCTGACCGGGACCGACATCGGTGGGACGGTCAGGACAGTATTGCGTCAAGAGGGGCTGAAGCCGACGTGGGACTACTGGTCGTATTCTTCCTGTCTGGGCAATAACTATGCAGTGTCGTTGAATCTCGATAGCGGTGTTTCGACCGTGTTCAAGACATCCGCCAGTCAGGTTGAACGCCTGTATTCGCCGGTTTTGCAGCGGGCGAGCCATGCCAGCGATCCGGTGTCCAGACGCGCACAGGTATTCATGGCGCGGTTTCGGCGAAAGCCGTTGCACGAGGATGCCTCTGGCGCCGTGGTCGACCAGAACGGGCGCCGGGCAACTCCCGAGATGATTCAGGAGCAGGCTTTTACCTTGGTATCGATGAACTGATGCGCTGGCTTAAGGCATAAAAAAACCCGATCCGCAGGGATCGGGTTTTTTCACGCCAGGTCAGTCTTACGACTGCTTGGCCAGCTTGTGCTCGAGGTAGTGAATGTTCACACCACCTTTGCAGAAGCCTTCGTCACGAACCAGATCACGGTGCAGCGGGATGTTGGTCTTGATCCCGTCGACCACGATTTCGTCCAGGGCATTGCGCATGCGTGCCATGGCTTCGTCGCGGGTTGCGCCGTAAGTGATCAGCTTGCCGATCAGCGAGTCGTAGTTCGGTGGCACGGCATAACCGCTGTACAGGTGCGAATCGACGCGGACGCCGTTGCCGCCTGGGGCGTGGAAATGCTTGACGGTGCCCGGGCTCGGCATGAAGGTCTTCGGATCTTCAGCGTTGATCCGGCACTCCAGCGAGTGACCGCGGATGACCACGTCATCCTGAGTGAACGACAGCTTGTTGCCAGCGGCGATGCTGAGCATCTCCTTGACGATGTCGATACCGGTGACCATCTCCGAAACCGGGTGCTCCACCTGAACACGGGTGTTCATTTCGATGAAGTAGAAACGACCGTT